>OFHO01002153.1_pt1 | contig 12469 bp, 9 predicted proteins | sample 1521531 | NCBI WGS metagenome assembly OFHO01 (sample SAMEA3504124, study PRJEB24116) | mouse gut metagenome | biome: mouse gut; feature: mouse-associated habitat; material: faeces | place: Denmark | collected 2011
TGGCGAAGTTTAAGGAACAGAAGTGGGGGTATTTCACGGCTAATCCGAAAACCAATGCTTTGTATATGGTGGTTACAAATCATCCGGCAACCGGGCAATTGAAAGTGAATGTGCCGCAAGGAACCGTGATAGACCAATGTATTCCTCTCGGTTCTTCCGCACCCTTGAAATTAGAAAAGAGTACCAAGAACGAATATGTAATTCAGGCACCTAAAGCAAAGAGCAATGAGATTTATGTGCTGAAGCTTACATTAAAGAAAGGAGATTCCGTTGGTAATTATGTAGCACCAAAAATGTGATGAATAAGCGATGAAATATCTTGTAGTAACCTTTTTGATTATAAGTAGAGTATGGTGGGGAAATCCTGCGGCAGCCCAGATTGCAGGAGGTGAAAAAGAGCAATTCAGCTGGAAGATTTCCGGCCGGGTGTTTTTTGACGGAGGAGTGATAAACAGGGATTCTACGGTTACCGGTTTTCAGGTGAATGATATCCGCATAGGAGCGAATGTCCGTTTTCTTGAGCATTGGGAAGGGAAAATTGAATTGGGTTACGGGGATACTAAAATCGCATTCAGAGACATATATCTCAATTATACGCTGGGAGACCATATGTTCCGGCTTGGGTATTATTTCGAGCCGTTCGGGAATGCCCGGGTCGGAACAGCCAATTTCCGTTTTTTGGCCAATGCAACTGCCGATAAAATTTTGGGGGATAAACGGAAAATGGGTTTCACGTATGCGTATAACCGGAAGTGGGTAAATGTTATAGCCGGGATATTCAGCGACGGAGACATTGACAAACCGAAGCCTTTGAATCAGGGGTATATTCTGGCGGCCAAATGGGTGGGACGGCCTTTTATGAAGGATAAGAAGCTTGTTCATATCGGAGTAGCTCCCCGCTTTTGCAGTAATGCTTCGGAAATCAGCTATAGCGGCGGTGCTCCTACCGATTTGTTATCTAAGAAAGAGAATACAATTTTGGATGCCCGGGTGGAGCAGGTGATAAACCAGTGGAAACTCGACCTTGAAGTGATTTTGCTTTACAACAAATGGTATATGCAAGGACAGTATTTCCTGTCTCATCTGAACCGTTTTGCCGCTCCCGATTATAATGCAGAAGGGAGTTACATACAGGCCGGTTATATGATACTGGGAGAGAAACACAATTATAATTCCGTAACCGGAATGGTTGTCAATCCGGACCAGGGAAGTCTGGAAGTCCTGGTACGTTACGACAATGTTAATCTGAATGATGCCGGTATACGGGGAGGCTGCATGTCTGATGTCTCTTTGGGTATGAATTATTTTATTAATAGATTTGTGGCTGCCAAGATAAACTATATCCGGATGATGCCGGGCAGAACGGCTTTAGGCGGAAAAAATAGTTTTGACGTAGTTCAGGCGCGTGTTCAATTTAGTTTTTAATCATAATATCATGAAAACATTATTCTCAGCCTTCTTGTTATGCCTCACTCTTGCTTTTACTGCTCAGGCACAATCATCCGCCGACAAAGAATATCAGGCTGCTATGACGAAAATGTTGGAAGTATCCAACAGTTTGGATGCGATGAAACAAATGGCACCTCAAATTGTTGCAATGGTGAAGCAACAGGCTCCTGACGCGCCTCAGGCATTCTGGGATGACATGGAAAAAACAATGAACACCATGTATGATGAGATTATCAAAGCGATTATTCCCATTTATCAAAAATACCTTACTTTGCAGGATATTCAAGGCATTGTCGCTTTCTATGAATCACCTGTAGGCAAAAAATTGGCAGCATCCAATACCAAAATTGCTATGGAAACGATGCCCATTGCCCAGCAAATCGCTATGCAAACTATGCAAAAGCTGATGGAAAATGCTAAAGCCAAAGGGTATATAAAATAAGATGCTAATGTTTGTAAAGTTTGATGGTCCCCCGCAGGGACCATCAATTATACTTTAGTCTTTTATTTCTTTGCTTTCCTACCCGGTTTTTGTTTAAGCAGCGGATGCCGCATATCGTACTTTTCTTTCCCGTAGGCCGGAGTTTCATAGACATCGGCGGGAATCTGCCTGCCTTCTTCCTGTGCCCTTTTGATCAGGTATTCCAATGCGGTGGCATAATAATAGTGTGGCATGGCTTCATCGCGGTCATACATATTATAGGCAACATAGCGGGTATATTTTACTTTTTTCGCCAACTGCTCGAAAGTCAGTTTGTTATCGTTATAATCCGGATTTACCCGGGTATAGAACGATAACAGTTTGACGAACTTAGTTTGATCGATTTTCGGGTCCTGTGCCAGCCGGTCCACCATTTCCCAGGCTTCGTCGTATTTATTTTGACGGAACAGACCGCTCAGTTCAGCCGTTTTCAGGTTATAATACTTACCGTCAAACTCGGGCAGCGATTGGGTAAATTCGATCGGTGCGTATGCTGTTGCTTCGGTGAGTTTTTCGTCTACTTCTTTTTTACCGAACAAACGGACGAATTCATCATAATTATCGGCCACTTCTTTCACATACGGATTTTGGTAACCGGTGATACATTCCCGGTAAAGGTCCCAGATTTCCCGTTCGGTCAGCTTGTGTCCCATGTTGATTAATTTGTCGAAATCCTTTTGCAGATTACGGTTTCCGGAGGTTTTCTGACCACGGATATAATCAATCAGAAATTTGTCATCGTAGTTGCCGCTTTTGTATTTTTCAGTCAGATAGACAGAACTGAGTTTGGGATTCAGCGCACCTTTGGTGTCTGCAATGAAATCGGCAGCCGGTTTATTGCCACCGCTGCGGTGTATCATTTCCTGTGTTTTGGGATTGATAAAGATGTAGGACGGGTAGGAATGAATTCCGTATTTTTTTGCTAATTCGCGTCCTTCGCCCTTTTCAGCGTCAATTTTCAGGCAAATGAAATGTTTGTTGTAGGCTTCCCCTACTTCCGGTAACGGGAATACTGTCAGTGCCATGTTCAGGCAGGGACCGCACCACTCCGTGAAAAAATCCGCGAAGATTTTCTTTTTCTCTTTCTTTGCCAATGCTATGGCCTCGTCCCACGTTCCGTGGAAAAAGCGGATTCCGCTTTCCTGCGCATGCGCAGGAAGCAGAATTGCAATGAGTAATAAAATAAATAATCCTTTTTTCATGGTGTTATTTTTTTGTTACAATTTTGAATGCCCTTGCTTTAATCCAGCCGAAATATTCGCTGCCGGCGTTTTTTGCTTTATTCGGCAATATAACGTTGTCGCTGAAATTGTAGCAATAGATGGTTTTGGTGTCTGCACCTTCTTCTACTTCTGTCGTGGAAGAGAAAAGGTTGTTTTTTTTAGTCAAAAGTTTATAAAATACCTGAAGTTTATCAAGTGTTAAACTTCACCGGATGATTGATTCATATTTGTAAATAACCGGTCTGTTTTTTTCTTAAAATCAAGCACTTCATTTTAAATATTTTGCACTAATTCGTAACGCACACTTTCTTTTGTTGTTACCTGTTCATCTTTCGTCAGTTCGTTAAATTTTGCGGAAATCCGCAAAATTTAACGAACGTTTTTCCAAAGACAAGTTTATATTTAAAAAGGGTGGTTGTGTGTATGAGGAAAATATAAGATGTTTATATACATCTTTATCTTCTTATTAAGAAGTTGGTATTTCAGGGGGATAAATAGTTGATCGTGAAAAATTGTGTTTAAGTGTTTGGAGATGGTTAAAATACAGATGGGTTTATGTGGTACATTACCAGAACCGGGCTTTATTATTTTCCCAGGTAAAGATTCTTTCTTCGACTCCGGCGGTAAGGTTCCGGAGCCAGTATAGTGTGCCTGCGGGCACATTTTTATAAGTCAGTGAATAAGTGGTGGCTACTTGTTTTCCCATAGATACCCAACCTTCGGGGAAGCAGTAGTAAAATAATTCGTATTCGTCGCCCGGAAAAATACCATTGGCATCGTTCCGGGGCAGGTAGCGGATTTCCGTAATGTTTTCCGGTTGTCCGAAATCCATGCCCAGCCAGTCCCATATGTATACATTACTCAGCGGGTCATTGTCGAATAATACCTGGGTTCTGATTGAGTTCGGACTGAATGGTTTACCTGTTTTTAACCGGCCTTGCGGGTTGAAAAACTGAAGTTCTGCCAGATAGTTTCCTGTACCCGGAAATACCACCCGCCAGTATCTTTTGGGAACGGGATTGGTAATTTTAATGCTATTGATGCTGTTGTCAGGTTGTTTTTCAATCATGGCTGCTGTCTCTGCCTGTTTAAAGGCGGGGTTGTCTGCCCGTTCGAACCGGGTGTTTATTAATGCTTTGGTCCAATAGTCCGATAAACTTTGAAACGGGTATTTCCTTTTCAGAATCAGAGTTTGTAAGGAATCCCGGCGGCAGTTGAGGTATTGTATGGAGCCGTTTTTGTGAAGGATGAAAGGAGGGGCAACGGGTTGCATTTCTTCGCGGCTGTCATAACATACCGGCAGATAAACGATGTGTTTGCCCATGTTTTTAAAAGTGGCGCGTTTCTTTTTGATTTCTGTATAAGCAATAGGTTTCCATTGCAAATCATTGAAAGTGGCCAGATAAGCGTAGCGGTTGGATGCCGGATTTCGGATTTTGAGCCGGACGTCGCAGGTTTGCAGGTAAAGTGCGGTAACATCTTTTTGGAACGGATTCCGGAAAAAAGGAGGGATATATTCTTTGCCTGTGTATTTGGGGGTAGGTTGATGAGCGTAGGTCCGGCGGTATATTTTGCCTGTTGTGTTTAGTTTAACCTGATAGCATTCTGCATTATTGACCCGTGGGTCTATGGTGGTTGTCCAGTAATGGCGGCCGTTGTGATTGGCAAATCCCGGGGTGAAGTCTATAGCTGCCGGTATACCGATGATGTACATGGCGAAAAGTTCTGTCAGACTGGTAGAAGTACAGTCGTATTGATAATTCTGGTACAGAGGGTCTATCACTTTATGTGGCAGATTGTTGTTGAAAAGGAAAAACATATTGGCGAATTCCTGCAAACTGCGCTGGCTGTTGTCATACCATTTCAGGCATTCGTTGATATGGTCCTGAAAAGCAGAGATGGAACCCCGCCAGTAATCCAGCGGTTCATATTCAATCCGGTAGGGCAGAAGATAATCCCGGAAAGTTTCGTAATCCGTATCTTTGAGCCACGGGTTTTCGTGCCATTGGGAGAAGGCTTTGTCTATGCGTGAAATCAGATAATCTCCCCGGATGTATTTTACGTCTTCCCGGATGGTCATTTGGCTTCGTTGTTCCGGATAGTGGTAGGGGATAGTTTGCATCATTTTTTTGACGTGCTGTTCGATTCCTTTTGTTGGATCCAGTTTATCCCGGTATTTTTGAAGGGTTTCGCTTTCCAGCGTATAGTGTCCCGGCATGTTTTCAATTAGAAACAGAGCTGCCCGGAGTTTCAGGCTGTCTTGCGGATTCCGGGAATAGTGGCGGAGTACTTTTTCCAGTTCCGGCCGGTTTGGTCCGCTGTATTTCAATACTTTTTCCACCCGGGCGGAATAGTTCCGGCAACTTCCGCAGAGCAAAGAAAATAGGATAATAAAGAAAAGGATTTTTTTCATGGACTTTTATTTTACCGGAATTGTATTTTTTGGTCTTGGATGGTGAAAATATTGCTGTATTCATTCCGCTCTGTATCGGCTAAGCGGTAGAGAAATCCTGCCGGGATTGCCGGGAATGTGATTTCTTCGCCGGGAGCTGTGCGGGCTGCTGCGCATTGCCACCGGCCTTCATAAAAATAAAGCAATTCATAATGGTGGTTTTTGCGGATTCGGTGCGGTAAGGTCAGCAGGTAGCGGATTTCAGAAACAAATACCGGTTTCCCGAGGTCTACGCCAATCCAGCCTTTATATCCTTTATAGGTATCCGGGTTGTTGTCGGTTATGGCTTCCGCATTTTGAATGTCAGGACCGAAGAATTTGCCGGATAACACCTGGCCTGTGGTGTCCAAAAATTGTAATTCTGCCAGATAATACGGGAATCTGGGGTGACCGGTGTGCCGCCAGTAACGTTTTTGGCAGGGCGGAGTTAATTTGATTCGGCCCCATTGGTAATGAGGGTAGTTGATAGCATACTTGTTTTTTCCGTTGTTGAATGTGGCATCATCGGCACTTTCGAAGTGAGTGCCGGGAAAATAGTTGTTCAAGCGGTCACTGTTGTAGTAATAAGGGCGCATTCTGTTTATTGTCAGGTTGACGGACGTTGTGTCTCCGGTGAGATAACAGATTTTTCCGTTGGTTTCCAGTATAAAGGGGGCGGTCCAGGTTTTTGGCAGCGAATCCTGATAATATACCGGCAAGTAGATGTTTTGAGTACCTAATTGCTCAAAACGGCAGTGATTGTCTGCGATTTTTCCCCATGCTACCGGTTGCCATACACTATCGTTAAACATAGCCAGATAAGCGTGCTGTGCTTTTATTTCGTTGGGAACGGGTAGTGTAACTGCCCGGGTATGCAGGTATAATGAAGTGACGTCTTTTTGGAACGGATTCCGGAAGAAAGGCGGTATATATTCTTCGGGTGCAGGCTGGGGGATGGGTTGACGGGAGAAAGTTTTCCGGTACACTTTCCCGGTGCGGTCTGCATGCATGTAGTTGGGCATTTGTGGTTGAAGACGGTCGTCGGGAATGAACATCCAGGCTTTTTTCAGGTTTTCCCGGTTGGTGACCGGAAGGAAGTCGATGGTGACCGGAATTCCTAAATCCCGGAGGAGCGGAATTTCGGGTATGATTCCGGCTACTGTTGTCTTTTCTCTTTTTGCAGGGTCTTTTAAGAGGAGTTTGACCAGTTGGTAAGAAGAGTTCAGGCAGTCATCATAATGTGTGATGATGTAATTGAATCTTTCCCGGTAAGGATTTGACGGTCCGGTCCGGGTGCTTTCCGTTTTACAATCTATGTTGCCGGGCAGAAGGTATTCGCTGAAATTTTCAAAACTGATACCAGTTAGCCAGGGACATGAGTCCAATTGGTGAAATTTGTGTTCGATGTGTTTTATAAACTGATTTTTGGTCAGAAGGCTGCTGTCCGGTTTGCCGGTGTTGCTGTACTGATGTTGTTGCAAATGGCTTAGCAGAAAACAGGCTGCTTTTGTTTTCAGGGTGTCTCTGATGTTTTCGGAATAATAGCGGAGTACAGCCGATGAATATTCCGGTCCGTCCGGTATTGCCGGAGGATTATTCCGGTGGCAACCGATGATAAAAAACACTAAAATTCCCGGCAAACACAGAATTTTCATAAAGTTTATGTTTTTGTAAATTAAAAATACGCTTTTTTCATTCAATTTTGCAAGTAAAACTACACTTTTCTCAATTTATTTTGTCTGTTTGCAGAAGAGTTGCCGTTTGAAAAGCAATGAAGAGAATGAAATCCGGGATATTCCGGTGAATGTCTTTGCGCAGGAAAGCGTAAGCTTTTTTGATGTGGTCTTTTACGGTATTTACGGATATGCCTTCCTGGTCGGCTATTTCCTGATATGATTTGGCCTGGACGATGCTCATTTCAAGAATCTGACGCCTTTTGGGAGGAAGTTTTCCCAAGGAAGTCTGTACTTTTTGGATAAATTCGTCGGGCCGGTCATCCGTGGCTATTTGTTTCAGGTATTCCTGCTGGTGTCTGGTGATGACTTGCTGGTGTTTCAGGTGATTTAAACAATGGTTTTTGACAGCATATGAAAGGTAGCCTTTCAGGTTGTCTATCGTTTCCAGTTGCTCCCGTTTTTCCCAGAGTTTGGCAAAGACTTCCTGGGTAATGTCTTCGGCCGTTGGCAGGTCGTGAATATAAAACAAAGCAATTCTTACCATTCCGGGATACAATTCCCGGAATATAGTTTTAAATGAGGGTAGAGTACTTTGGCTCATATCACTGAATGCACAAACCTATGGTTCTGTTGGCTGTAAAGTTAATTACTTTTTAGATTTTCTCCACATTCGGATGTTTATTTTCGTCCAGAACGATGATTGCATTAAAGTTGTTGCCTTCAGCTGTTTTAAATCCTGATATTTTTCCGGTTTTTCCTTTTTGTACAAGCGTTTCGACCTGTTTTTGGGTCAGCTTTTTCCCTTGTATTTCCAAAGGAATGAGAAAATCGCATGATTTCCGGTACAAGGTGCATCCCCAGGCGGTTTTTCCTTTCACCACCTCGCCTTGCCCGCATTTCGGACATTTCAGCTTTTCCGGTTCTTTTTTTTCCGGCTTGTCTTTTTTTTCTTTTTCCGTTCCGGTTTCTTCCACGGTGATTGTTTTGGTAGAGGCATACCGGACAAAGTGGACAATTTCGTTTACCATGACTTTCAGTTCCTCCATGAAGTCCGTCACCTGGTAGGTGCCGTCTTCAATCATCCGCAGTTTCTTTTCCCATTGTCCGGTCAGTTCTGCGGATTTCAGCAGGTCGTTCTGGATGGTATCTATCAGCTCTATGCCGGTGGAGGTGGCTAATATCCGTTTTTTGTCTTTGCGGATGTATTGGCGTTTGAACAGGGTTTCAATGATGTTGGCGCGTGTGGAGGGACGGCCGATGCCGTTTTCTTTCATCAGGTCCCTGAGTTCTTCGTCTTCCACTTGTTTGCCGGCCGTTTCCATGGCTCTTAATAAATCGGCTTCTGTATAATATTTCGGAGGTTGTGTTTGTTTTTCCTGCAATTCTGGTGTGTGGGGGCCGTGTTCTCCTTTTTCGTAAACCGGCAGCACGTTTTCTTCGTTTTGTTTGTCTGTGTTGTTGCCGAAAACCACCCGCCAGGCCGGATTGATGATTTGTTTTCCGGTGGCCTTGAAATCTTCGTCCCCGATTTTGGCCATTACCGTTGTGTTGGCTATTTCGCAATCGGGGTAAAACACGGCAATGAAACGTCTGGCCACCAAGTCGTAGACTCTTTTCTCGTCCGGCGAGATGTCGTAACTGAATATACCTGTCGGGATGATGGCATGGTGGTCGGTAATTTTTTTATCGTTGAACACTTTGGGGGATTTGCGTATTTTACTGCCTTCCAATACCGGTTTTGTCAGGGCCTCGTAAGGTTTTAATGCCTTTAGGATTTTGGGTACTTTGGCATATTGGTCGTTGGGTAAAAAACTCGTGTCTACACGGGGATAGGTGGTCAGTTTTTTTTCATACAGGGATTGGATGATTTTTAACGTATTTTCGGCCGTGAAAGCGAATTTGCGGTTGCATTCCACTTGTAACGATGTCAGGTCGAAAAGTTTGGGAGGATGTTCCATGGCTTTTTTACGTTCAACGCTGAGAATTTCCAGTTCCTGGGGTGTGATTTTTTCCAGAATGGCTTCTGCTTCTTCTTTTTTATTGAAACGTCCGCGCTGGCAGGAAAATATACCGTCCCTGTAATTTGTCCGGATTTCCCAGTAGGTTTCCGGTTTGAAATTCTCGATGGCTTTTTGCCGTTCCACGACCAGTGCCAGTGTGGGTGTTTGTACCCGGCCGATGGACAATACATTTTTGCCGGTGCCGTATTTCAGGGTATATGCCCGGGTGGCGTTCATGCCCAGCAGCCAGTCGCCGATGGCCCGGGCGGAACCGGCTGCATACAAAGAATCAAATTCTTTGCCGTCCATGAGTTTTTCGAATCCTTCCCGGATGGCTTCTTCGGTCAGTGAGGAAATCCAAAGGCGTTTGACCGGTACGCTGCATTTGGCTTTTGTGAGCACCCAGCGTTGTATCAGTTCCCCTTCCTGGCCGGCATCCCCGCAGTTGATGACCATTTCAGCCTTGGAAACCAATTCTTCAATGATGGCGAATTGTTTTTTTATTCCCTCGTCTTCAATCAGCCGGATACGGAATTTGGAAGGAATCATCGGTAATGTTCCCATGTTCCATTTTTGCCATTTTTCCGTGTATTCTCCCGGTTCCTGTAAAGTGCATAAATGGCCGAATGTCCAGGTCACGCAATAGCCATTCCCTTCGAGATACCCATCCCGCCGGTTCGTAGCTCCCAGAATATTAGCGATTTCCCTGGCCACACTCGGTTTTTCTGCAATACACATTTTCATAATTCCGCACAGCTTGATTCTGGCGGCAAAGATAATGTAAACCGGCAGTAGAACGAAATGAACCTGTTCATTTCTGTTGCCGGGGTACAGTTTATTTTTCCTTTACCACTGTTCCCAGAAAGCGGCTTTCCGAAAAAATATTCCGGTATTTGTTTTTGAAAAAAGCAAACAAATGGATTTCCTCACCTCTTCCGGCCGGGAGAGTAAATGTATATTCCCCTGTATTCCGTATTGTTCCGCAATGTTCCAGCCAGTATATTTCGCCGTCGTCTATCCTGGTTTTGTCGTAAATAGCTATTTGTAATAAATCGTCGCGGAACCCCGGATTTTCATACCCGGCATCCCATTCCAGACGGATAAGGTCCGGAGCGGTATATTGCATTCCGAAATGCTCCGGAATATAAAGCGGGCCGTAACATATTTTCAGACCTGAAAATGCGGCGGGTTCTCCGGTCTCTGTGAAGTTATGGATATTTTCTTTTATAAACAGATTATATCCGCTGATGTTTTGCCCGCGTGTGGCGTCGCTCCAGGTCATATACATCGGCATTTCCAGTTTGTGATAGAATGAAGCTGCCCCTTTAAATCTGTTCTTCTGTGCCTTTTGCCGGCTACTTTTCGATTTTTTATACCGTCCCGTCTTACTCCTCATTCTCAGTTGTCCGTTCACTTCATAAAGGATAATGTTTCCGACACTTCCTTTCAGGTGATTCAATAAGTTGGATTTTGCTATACCCATATCCCGGTTTTTTATTAGAAAACGACAAAAGCTTCCGATGGCAATGCTTCCCTTAAAGTTCCTTCAGGCATTGGCCACTATAAAATTAATAAAAAAATAATTAAAATCCGAATTTAAACCGGATTAAAACAGGTTTACTTAATTATTGATCTGATTATTTTCAGGATTTATACTGGATTTAATCCGGATTTGTCTATACACATATCTTGCCTTGGCTTATGCTATCAGCGGACCCGGCAGTTGCGGTTATATAATAAAAAAAGTCCGATTAAATCAGAATTTAATTGGACTTTTAACAATTCCGATAACATTTATATTTTTGTAATAAACTTCGTTTGTTATTGGGAGAACATGACAGTTATCAACAAAGAGGTCCAGGGAAGGATCATTGGTTATGCCAGGGTGAGTACGCGTGACCAGAATTTGGATATGCAACTGGATGTGTTACAGCGTCAGGATTGCGTACAAATATTTTGTGAAAAAATTTCAGGGGTAAAAAAACGGCCTGAATTAGAACATTGCCTTTCTATATTGCAGGCCGGAGATGTATTGGTTGTGTATAAATTAGACCGTTTGGCCCGTAGTTTGTCTGAAATTGTCCGGATTTGTTCTGAACTTGAAAGTAAAAAGATTCGCATTAAATCAGTAAAAGACAATATTGATACGACAGATTATATGGGAAAATTCACTATGCATATTTTTGCAGCATTGGCAGAATTTGAACGGAATGTCATTATGGAAAGGACACGTGAAGGCCGGGAGGCTGCCCGTAAAAGAGGAACAAAATTTGGAAGGCCTCAGGGATTGAATGTGGTTACTCTGCAAAAAGTGAAAAAGGCTGCCACACTATATCGAAAAGGATATACTGTAAAACAAATTTGCCAACAAATTGAAATTAAGAGCAAAAGTACATTATACAAATACCTGCAATTGGAAAATGTTCCATTAAGATATGTTCCCCGAAACTGAAAAGGCAAAATTTTGTTTGTTATGGGGAAATAAAAGTTTACTTTTGCATTGAAAATTTGAATGGTTCTTCAGTAAAATATGACACTGAGGACCGCGGAGCGTACCTAAACAGCTCCTTTTCTAAAAGATAATCGTATAGAAATCAAGCAATAAACTGAATTTACCCTGAGTTTCGTTTGAATAAATTCAGTGGGATAATTTGTACTAAAAAAGTCCAATTAAATTCTGATTTAATTGAGACTCTTGGTTTGTAAGTTAGGTAACTACATACATCCTTGCAATAAATCTAAGGTGATTAACTAATTTCTGTTAATATATATTATTCAGGTATTTCGTTAGGGTTATGACAGTTAGCTTCATGTTTATATGAATATAAGAGCTAAAATATCTCATTTTTGGAATAATCCGGATGGGCGAACACAAAAAGTGAATAGGAATATTTCTTATTCACTCATTATAAAGGGTTTGGGAATCTTAGTATCATTACTTTTAGTTCCTTTAACTTTAGATTATCTTAATCCTTATGAATATGGTATATGGATAACTTTGAATTCTATATTGACATGGATAAATTATTTTGATATAGGATTGGGTAATGGATTACGAAATAAACTTACAGAGGCTTTAGCTATTAAAGATTATAAAATGGCTCAGACATATGTAAGTACTGCATTGGTTTTGTTATTCTTTATCGCCTTGATATTATATGTTCTTTTTCTGATTCTGAGTTCTTTTGTCAGTTGGTACAATATATTAA
>OFHO01002172.1_pt1 | contig 12390 bp, 8 predicted proteins | sample 1521531 | NCBI WGS metagenome assembly OFHO01 (sample SAMEA3504124, study PRJEB24116) | mouse gut metagenome | biome: mouse gut; feature: mouse-associated habitat; material: faeces | place: Denmark | collected 2011
GGCGCTCAGCCGCCCGATGCCGGTCTTCATATGGATGGTCAGCAGGTCGCTGAGGGCCACCGCCCGCAGCGTCTTCTCCTCCCCTGCGTTCAGCTCCCTGGCGTACACCACCACCGGAATCGAGGCGGTGATTCCCTGGTTGCCGCTGCCGGAGACGATGATGACCGGCTTCTCGCAGCCGCTCATCCGGGCGTCGGACCCGGCGGCAGCCATGTATCTGGCCCGGATCTTCACATCCTCGCCGTAGTCGTTGCGCAGCACCTTGCCGATGTTGGCCCCCCACTGGCTGGACATGCCCTCCTGGGCGATGGCCCAGTTGTAGTCGATCTGCCGCTGCACCAGCTCCCGGATATCCTCCAGGTCCACGGTGTCCGCGAAGTCCACAATGGCCTCCACTGTCAGGCAGCTCCGGTCTGTCAGGCCGCTGGCCTCGCCGCCGGAGGCCAGCACCTCGCCGGAGCGCAGCAGCGTCTCGCCGTTTTTCTCAATGAGGACGATGTTGGTGTGGTAGTCCGCAATCCGCAGCCGCACCTGGTCCTCCCCCGCCCACAGGGTCAGGATGATGTCGAACACCACGTCCCCCTCGGCGGGCCGCACCTTGACCTCATGGTCGGCAAGGTAGTCCCGGATGGCGTCCTTCTGCTCCCCGGTGACGCAGGAGATCACCTCCAGGATCTTTCCCGCGTCCCCGGCCACCGCGCCGGCGGCGGCCGCGGCCTCGATGCCCTTCAGGCCGCCGGTGTTGGGCACCACGACGCTCTTTACATTCTTGATGATATTCCCGCTGGCCTCCACCAGCATCCGCTCCGGCAGGCGGCCCAGCACCTCCCGGGCCTTGGCCGCGCCATAGGCGATGGCGATGGGCTCGGTACATCCCATGGCGGGTACCAGCTCCTCCCGGAGGATCTGGACAAAATGGCGGTAACGGGGATCTGTTTGATTCATAGCGGCTTTCCTCTCCTTTGGCTAAAATATCCCAAGATGAGTGTATCATCCGCGAGGTTATTTGTCAAGCGGCACAAACGCCCCGCCTCCGCCGGAAATTTCCTCTTGACAAATCCAGGTTACAGTTGTACCCTATAGGCAAGGAACAATTGTAACCTGGATTTGGAAAGGAGCATGCGCTATGTGGGAAGCGGAGAGCCGAATCACCGATGCGGAGCTGGAGATCATGAGGGCCCTGTGGGCCTCGGAGGAACCCATGACCCTCGCCCAGCTGAAGGCCGCCCTGGCGGAACGCCACGGCTGGAGCGGCGACACCACCAAGACCCTGCTGCGCCGCCTGTGCGAGAAGGGCGCGGTGGGACAGGAGAAGCGGAAGGTCTACTGCTACCGGCCCCTGGTGGCCCGGGACCAGCTGGGGCGGTACCACACCCAGAAGCTCATTGACAAGCTCTACGCCGGCAGCGCCAAGGCCATGGTCGCCGCCCTGGTGGAGCACGAGCAGCTGGACGCCCGGGACGTGGGCGAGCTGCGGGATTACTTCCAGGAGCTGTGGGAGAAGGAGGGGAAGTAGATGGAACGGTTTTTGAGAACGCTGCTGGAGCTGAGCCTGGCGGGCTCCCTGCTGGCGGCGGCCCTGGCGGTCCTGAGGCCCCTGCTGCGGGGGCGGGTGAGCCGAAGGGCCTCCTATTATCTCTGGCTTCTGGTATTGCTGCGGCTGTGCGTACCGCTGGGCTTCAATTTACCGGTGCCCGTTCCGGCGGAGGCGTCCGCCCCGGCTCCGGCGGCGGTGCAGCCCGCGCCGGTTTCCCCGCCGGACCTTTCCGGCACGGCCCCGGAGCCGGACGCGCCGCCGGAGGCCCAGCCGCCCCAGGCTATCGAGGCAATTGCCCCGGAGCAACCAGTCATTACCCCCGGGCAAGAGGGGCAATTATCGATTGCCCCGCGCGCAAGTTCCGCTTTACATCCCTTGCGGGACCCGGCTTTCTGGGCTCTTGTGTGGTGGCTTGGCGCACTGGCCGGCATCGGGTGGTTTGCGCTGGGGTACCTGCGGGTATATGAGCGCGTCCGGCGGTCCGCCGCGGCGGCTTCCCCGGAGGCGCAGGCGGTTCTGCGGGAGCTGGACCCGAAGGGCCGGGTCCAGCTGGTGGAAAGCCTGGCGGTCAGCACGCCTCTGCTGCTGGGGGTGATCCATCCGCTGGTCGCGCTGCCGGCAGGCGTGACGGACCCGGACCGCCTGCGGGACATTCTGGCTCACGAGCTGACCCATGTGCGGCGGAAGGACCTGCTGGTAAAGTGGTTCGCCGCCGTCGTCACCAGCTTCCACTGGTTCAACCCCGTGATGCTCCTGGTCCGCCGGGAGATCGGACGCTGCTGTGAGCTGGCCTGCGACGAGGCGGTGATGAAGGGGCTCACCGCCCCGGAGCGGCGGCGCTACGGCGAGACGCTGCTGGCCCTGGCGGCCCGCGCGCCCAGAGGGCTGGGCTCCCTGGCGGTGACGCTGTGCGAGGAAAAGAAGCAGCTGAAAGAGAGGTTATACTGTATTGTGAAATACAAAAAATCCGGACCTATGGTCATTTTTCTGTCCCTGGTCCTGACGGCGGCGGTGGGGGCCTGCGCCATGGTCAACGGCGTGAAGCCGGCGACGCCCAATGAGCCGGACCCGCCGCCGGAGGAGGAGCCCAAGGATAAAGATACCGAACCGCCGGCGCTTTACGAGCTGGACAGCGGGCTGACTCTCGCCATTCCCGACAGCATCGCGGACCGGCTGGTGGTTAAGCCCGGAGGCGGCGATGAATACTGGGACGACCTGGTCAGCGTCTACGAGAAGCAGAGCTATGATGACAACCTGACCGATTATGGCAGCGAGGGCGGCGGCTTCCTGTTCGGCATCACCCGTTTTACACCGGAGCGGTACGAGGAGAATTATATCGGCGGAGACGGCAGCGGGCTTACGCCCTTTGCCGTGGACGATACTTACTACTACATGCACACCTTCGCCACCGATGTGCAGTTTTACCGCAGTGGTATTACGAATTATGCGGATGTAGATTTTACCCCTTGGCAGGAGCTGGAGGATCAGGTGGGCGGTATCCTGCATGATTTCGTCACCCGCAACGGCTTGCAGCCCTACTCCTCCCTGAACCGGCATGCGGAGGTCCTGTACCAGAACATCACTAGGGAGACATCCCCTGACAGCCGCGACTATGATTTCACCGCCCGGATGGAGCACAACGGCAAGACCGACGAATTCCACATCACCGGGGAAAACGGCTATAACGTGGCCTTTGTGGGCAACTACCTTACCCTGTCCTATGTCTGGCAGGAGGCGGAGGAATCCGAGTGGCTGGACCTGGCGGACCCCGGCACGATCCTCACTCTGACCGGCGCAGACGGGGAAACCTCCATCCAGTGCCGCTCCGGGGACGACATGGCGGCCCTAACCAGCAATGGCGAGACACGCTACGCCCACGTCTGGGACCCGGAAACCCCGGAGAACCCGGATCCGCATTTGAGATACAGCCTGTTTTCCTTCCTGATGACCATTCCGGACGATGCCTTCAATAATCAGGTCTGGGACGGCACAGCAGATGGAAGCCTGTCCCCGGCGGACGCCGCCGCGCTTCTGGCGGAACAGGTGGCGGAGAACTACCGGAACACACCGGACTGGCTGGACTGGAAGCCCCTGGACTTCCAGGTGGAGAGCGCGGAGGTGTTCGACGTCTACAACGGCGAGGATCTCCCCAATTTCTGCTTTGGCGGGGACTTCTGCGTCCAGCTGGACGACCCCAACTATATGCACTGGCAGGCGGGTTCCGGATTGGATTATCCCATCACGGAAGGGCCCTTCGCCGGGTACTACCGCTGGGGCCGGGAGGTCTTCGTCACGAAGAATGCCGAGGGCGACTGGTATATCGCGGACTTCGGCACCGGCGGCTACAGCGTGGAGTTCCCTGACTGGTCCTGGTCCAGCGGCGTGGAAAACTCTCTGGACAACGCCGCCCTGGAGGAGCTGGCGGACCTGTTCTTCCTGACGGCAGGCGTTACCCACGAATACCGCCTGCCGTCGTACATCTGCGAACGCCCTGCGGAGGAGCTGGCGGGGCTGAACGACCTCCTGGACCGCCATACCAGACAGGAGGCCCAGGACCTCTGCCGCGCCCTGGCGGCGTACCTCAACGCGGGCTTCGGAGAATCCAATCACCACAGCGCCCTGAGTTCCCTGGAGGACCTCAACGCCCTGCTGTCCCCGGCCTATCAGGCGTACACGGCGGACGTGCCGCCTTACGGCGAGGGGTAACGAGGGGGCAACTGATAATTGCCCCCTGCGCAACCAATAATTGCCCCCCTTGTAAGGGGGGCAATTATTGGTTGTTTTCCGTAAATGCCGCTTTGTGTGAGGCAATAAAAAGCGGGCGCGGAACGATATTCCGCGCCCTTAATTTTACGCCAGCAGCTCGTCCGCGATCTTTTCCATGGCGGCGACGTCAACGTCCTTCACCGCGCCTTGGATCGTATGGACGGTTTCGCAGATGGAGACGTCCTTCATGGCCTCCAGATAGCCGCGCATAACCTTGGCGGCGGCGGGGGCCCAGGAGCCGTTCTCGATGACAGCCACCCGGCGGCTGCGCCAGGTCTTGTCCCGGAGATGGGCCATGAAATGGTCCATGGCGGGGAACAGGCCGCCGTCATAGGTGGGGCTGAGAAGGGCCAGCCTGCCGCAGCGGAAAGCCTGCTCTACCGCGGCGGCCTGGTCCTCCCGGCACAGGTCCATGGTTATGACCTTGGCGCATCCCTTTTTCTCCAGGATTTCCGCCATCTTCCTGGCGGCCTGGGCGGTGTTGCCGTGGATGGAGGCGTAGGCCACCAGGACCGCGCCGGGCTCCTCGGCCTCGTAGCGGCTCCACTGGTCGTACTTACCGATATAGTACCCCAGGTCCTCCCGCAGGACGGGTCCGTGGAGGGGGCAGATGGTCTGGATGTCCAGCCCGGCGGCCTTCTTCAGAAGGGCCTGGACGGACGCGCCGTACTTGCCCACGATGTTGAAGTAATACCGGGCCGCTCCCTCGATCCAGGGCCGGTTGGCGGACAGCGCGCCAAAGGTGCCGAAACCGTCGGCGGAGAAGAGGATCTTCTCGCTGGACTCATAGCTCACCATAACCTCCGGCCAGTGGACCATGGGGGCCATGACGAAGGTCAGGACGTGCCCGCCCAGGGAGAGGGTATCCCCCTCCTTGACGGTGACGGTGCGGGAGCCGTCGTAGGCGTAGTATTTGGACAGCATGGTGAAGGTTTTGGCGTTGCCCACCACCGTCGCATCCGGATATTTCTCCAGGAACGCGCCCGCGCTGCCGGCGTGGTCGGGCTCCAGGTGGTGGAGGACCAGATAGTCGGGCTGGCGGCCGGAGAGCTGCTCCGCCACGCGGTCCAGCCACTCCGCCGTGGCCCGGCGGTCCACGGTGTCCAGTACGGCGGTTTTCTCGTCCAGGATGACGTATGAGTTGTAGGATACCCCGTGGGGCACGGGGTACTGGCTCTCAAAGAGGTCGATGGAGGTATCGTCCGCGCCCACGTAGCGGACGGCGGGGGAGACATGGAGGTTATTCATGGAAGGAAAGTCCTTTCTTGTGCATTTTCTCCCACATTATAATGAGAAGAAGAGATTTTGTCAACCGGAAACGGGCCCGCTTCCGCCGGAATTTCATGGGCGGTCCGGATCAGAGGTTCTCTGCCGCGCGCCGCTGTGCGCCCCGCCTTTCCGTAAGGACGCCCCTACCGGGTCAGCCGCCGGCCCATGAATCTGGGGTTGATATACAAAATGTACACAAGGAGCGCGAGAATCGCAAGGCCCAGCCCCGCCAGGCCCATGCCGAAGTACACGGTCAGCAGGCCGATCAGCGCCTGGACCGCGCAGTAGGCCAGCTCGATCTTTGTATTCTTCCGCCTCCGGGCCATGTCCGGTTCGTAACGGTGGTTCGCCGCCATCCAGGCGGAGCACAGGGCCAGCAGTACGAGGGAGAAGAGGAGCGTCCCCCGATAGACCCCGTCGTCCGGATGTGTGCGGAGCATGTACGCCGCCTGCGTGCAGCTGTGCAGGAAGGCCGCCTGCAATATGATCGCCCACCGGGTCAGGTTTGTCCGCAGGATCAGGTTGGGGCCCTTTTCAGGGCTCGCCTCCCCCTCGGACAGCAGCTCCTCGGCGGAGGTTTGATAGAGCTCCGCCAACGCCTGCAGATTGCGGGCGTTGGGCCGGGACTGCCCCGCCTCCCATTTGGTCACCGCCTGGCGGCTCACGCCCAGCCGCTCGGCCACCAGCTCCTGTGACAGGCCCATGCGGCTGCGGGACGCTTTCAGACGTTCGTGCAAAGCCATGACGCGCCCTCCTTTCTCCTCCATTATAGGGGAAACAGGGCTTTAACGCAAGCAACTATCCGGCAACCGCCGGCTACAGGGCGGGAAATCCGCGCTTTTTCAACTGCGCCGACTAGATCAGCAGGGGCCGCCCGGCGGGCGGCCCCTGCTTTATTACTCCTTGGGGATCTTGATGAAGGCCTGGCCGGCGGCCCCTGTTCTTGGAAAACGTTACTGCGGCCCGTTCGCCGCCTTCTCCGACAGCTTTTTCACCAGCTCTTCGGAGGGCGTCACGTAGGCCGTCTGATAGGGATCGTACACCACCATCCCCGGCCGTGCGCCGTTGGGCTTTTTCACGTTGCGGACCTGAGTGTAGTCCACCGCCACCTGGCCTCCCTCCCGCCCCTGGGAGAACCAGGCCGCCAGCGCGGCCGCCTCGGTCATGGACTGCTGGTCCGGCGTCTGTCCCTCGGTGCAGAGGATGACGTGGGACCCATGAATCCGCTGGGTGTGGAACCAGTAGTCCGATTTAAACGCCTCCCGGACCAGTTGGTCGTTCTGGGTGTTGCTCCGCCCCACCAGAATCCGGAACCCGCCGCTGGAGCGGAAGGCCCTTGGACGGCTGGGCCCCCGGCGGGGGGCCTTCTTCCCCGGCGCGGCCCCCTTCAGGTACCCCGCCTCCTGGAGCTCCCGGCGGATGTCCAGGAAGTCCTGCTCCGTCTCCGCCCTGGTCAGCTCGTCCAGGACGCTCTCCAGCCAGTCCCGCTCCCGCCGGGCGATGGACATCTGCTCCCGCAGGCAGGTTTCCGCCGTCTTGGCCTTGTTGTACTGCTTGAAATATTTTGCCGCGTTCTGCTGGGGGGTCAGCAGGGGGTCCAGGGGGATGTCGATCTCCCCGCCCGCCGGATCGTAATAGTTCTGGGCCCGGAGGAGGGACTGGCCCCGCTCCATGCGGTAGAGGTTGGCGGTGATCAGCTCGCCGCAAATCCGCAGGCGGTCCCGGTCCTGGGTCTGGGCGTACTCCTTCTCCTGGAGGGCCAGCTTCCGCTTGGCGCGGTCCCGGGCGTTGGCGGCGGCCCGGTGGAGGTCCTGCCCCCGCTGGCGGACCCGCTCCAGCTGCTCCCGGGTTTCATAGAAGGCGTCCAGCATGGGGGAGAACGCCTCCCACATCTGGAGCTCCATAGCGCCGCCGTACTGGCGGATAGGGAGGTAGGAGTAGTCCGACGGCTTCCCCTCCTTCGAGAGCATACAGGGCTGAAACGCCCCGGCCTTCACCTGCTCCTGCCAGGCGAAGAACGCCTCCCGGAGGGCGCCGGAGCGGTCCCCCGCGGGGCCGTCCCCGCCGGCCCGGTCCGCCAGCTCCCGGCACACCAGGGGCGACAGGCCGAAAAAGCTGTCCAGCAGGAACCCGCTGGCTTCCCGGTCCGGGTTGGCCTGGTCCAGCATCCGGGCGAACTCCTCCGGCTCCACGGCCAGGGGGTCCGCCTTCTCCTGGGCGGGGGGCAGATGGTAGAAGAGCCCCGGCAGCACCTGCCGCCGCTCGCTCATTTCCATATCCACCCGCCTGAGGCAGTCGATGATCCGGTCCTCCCCATCCAGGAGGATCAGATTGGAATACCGGCCCATGCACTCCGCTACCAGCTTCCGCTGTCCCGGTTCCCCCAGCTCGTCCACAATATCCAGGGTGAGGATCACCGCCCGCTCCAGAGCGGGCTGGTCGATGGCGGCGAGCCGCCCGCCGGTGAGGTGCTTGCGCAGCAGCATGCAGAACATGGGGGGCGAGGCCGGGTTCTCCCGGACGGCGGAGGTGAGGTGGACCCGGGCCTGGCTGGCCCCGGCGCAGAGGAGCAGTTTTTTGTTCCCCCGCAGGGTAAGGACCACCTGGTCCCGGGCGGGCTGCTGGACCTTCTCCACCCGCAGGCCCAGAAGGCTCTCCCGCAGCTCCTTCACTACGCCCGATAAACATACGGCGTCAAGCGGCATCTCCATCCTCCTCCATCATCACGGCGAACAGCCGGTTGATCCGATCCTTCTCCCCCCGCAGGTACAGCCACCCCAGCAGGCACTCCAGGGCGGTGGCCTTCAGATAGTCCGCCCGGCTGGCGTTGTGGGGGATGGTGTGGACGTGGGCGTTGCGGCCCCGTTTGTATACCGCCAGCTCCTCCTCCGTCAGCAGGGGGAGGATTTTTTCCGCCCGCTGGGCCTGGGCAGGGGCCTTTACCAGCTCCACCGCCGCCCGGTGGAGCCCCTTCCCGGTGGCCCTGCCGTGGGCGCAGAGCCAGGAGCGGACCAGCAGCTCATACACCGCGTCCCCCAGATGGGCCAGGCCGATGCTGCTGATGGACTGGAGCTGGCTGCCGTCCAGGGAGATATTGAAATAATCCTTCATTTAGGTTCACCTGATTGCTTTGTTTTAGAACCTGTATTCATAGACGGGGAATGCTGGATGGGCGAGGGATTTTGCCGCCCTGCAAGGCAGAAAATCGCGGGAATACTGGACATATTTCAAGATTTTTTAACGCGGCAGGGTGGTAAAAGACCCGGCCAGACGGCGCTTAGCGTCTGTGAGTACAGGTTCTTGGATACCTATCATCATATAGGCGGAAGGGCGTTCTGTCAATCTCTTTTCTGATTTCAAAACGTTTGATTTGCAGGGAATCCTGCGGGCGCTGCATCTGAATGAAACACGTTCTTTCAGATGCTTTTGAACTCGTGGGGAAGGTGGCTTGGTTCACGCAAACGGCAATGGCTGCGGAAGCCCGTGTAGTTCTCCGTAACATCCAGCACCCGGTATACGTCCAGGTAGGGCTGAATGTCCGGCTCGTTTTCGCATATCAGACGGCCCAGGGCCTGCCAGGCCGCCAGGCCCTCCCCCGCCTTCCCTTCGGCCAGCAGCTCCAGCGCCCGGGCGAGCCCCAGGGCATACGCCTTGTGCCAGGCCAGCAGCCGCCAGTACAGCCCGTCCTCCCGGCGGGCGTCCAAAACGGGGGCAAAGTCCCGGCAGAGGGTCTGGGCCTCCCTCATCCGGCGGGCAATGTCCGGGTTAGTCCGGCTCCCTTTGCCGTTGAGGTAGTCGCAGCTGCTCAGGCGGGACAGCTCCGACAGGTAGGCGAGAACCCGCTCCCACTCCTCGCCGTAGGCGGCCTGGAAGTACTCCCGAATCAGCGTCTCCGCGTCCGCGCCCTCATCCAGCAGGGTATACCCCATCACGTAGTTGGGCAGGGCGTTGGGCAGGGACGCGCGGAGCTCCTGACAGCTGATATAGCCGTCCAGCCCCATCCGCCGCAGCTTCCTGACGTCGCTGCCAATAACCCGGGCGATGTGGACATAGCCCAGGTCCCCATAATGGGCCCGGCCCAGGGGGTAGTCGTAGACGAAGCTGTCCCCGTCGAAGATCCTCTGCCAGCCCCGAAGGAAGGCCAGGTTCTCCCGCAGGCCCGTGGGCAGGGCGATCCGGTTGCGGACATAAACCGGAATGGACGCCTCCGGGCCGTCCAGGTCGTAAGACGCCTCAAAGGTCCGGCTGATGGGGGCGAACATCAGCGCGAACCGCCCCGGATTCTTCAGTCGCTCCCGTACCGGAGGCCACAGCAGCTCCTGGTACAGCAGGAATACGATCCGGGTGTCCAGCCCCGCCGCCGTCAGACGGCGGTCAATTTCGTTGAGGGCGGCAACGTACTGGTCGGACAGGGTTGTCTTTTGACAGTCTTCACATTCACACACATTATTAAACGCATCCGCCAGCCAGACGTGGACATAATCCGCGGCGGGATTTTTTCGCGCGTACTCCTCTACCAAGGAGGCCAGGGCATCCGCCGACCGGGAATTGGAAAAGCACAGGTTTGTGTTGGCGGGCGCCCCTCGCCACAGCCCCCGCGTGCCGCCGGTCTGGGCGGCCAGAGGCCGTTTCTCCTCCGCCAGAGGCGTGGCGTCCGCGTCCCAGGACAGGGCCTCGTACCCCAGGGCCTCCCCGGTCCAGCCGTGGCCCGCCTTATGGAGCAGCAGGCCCCGCTTCCGGACCGCCGCCTCAAAAAGCGCCATATCCCGCTCCGCGTCCAGGGAGGTATAGGGCTCCGGCCGCCGCAGGGGATTGCGCTCATGATGGTACCAGCGCTTCAAGAAGGCGTATGGATTCTTGAATTGCAGGAAAAAGCTGTTGTATCCCGCCTTGGGCAGCCAGTCGATGAAGTCCAGCACGTTCTCACGGCTGTCGGCCCCTTCGATACACACGCCCCGGTGGCGGAAGGCGGCACACTTCCCATACGCCGCCGCCAGCTGTGCCCGCCCAATAGCGGGCACGATCTCGCACTGCTGTCCCGGTCCTAAAAACCGGCAGCCCAGACGGCGCAGATAGTCGTACACACCCAGCAGCGCCCCCCGGGGACAGCTGCCGGTAATAGACCCGCCGCTCTCCGTCATGGCGACGGAGAAGGACTCCCGTCCCTCCGCAGCGTCCCCCGCGCGGAGCGTCGCCGTCAGGTCCGCGCCCTCCGCCGGCAGCATCCGGGTCAGATACGCCTCCAGCTCTTCAGCGGCAAAAGCCAGCGTCTCTTCGCCGGGCCCGCTCCAGTTTATCTCAATTTTCATTTGCTCTCCTCAAAAAACGGGCCCGATGGAACGTCGTTCCACCTGGCCCATCCCATTCCTTTTTCACGGGAACGGGGTATTATTTTACTTCAGAGCCTCTTCGAACGTGATTTGCTTGCCCTTCACCATATCGTTCCGCATGCCCTCGCAGCAGCCCTTGAAGCCTGCAAAGCCTATTCAAAAAAGAGCAGAGCATCTTTTCTGGCACACGGCGCGGCTCCTTCCCATCGCTACCGATACTCCTCCAAAAGGAACATGGGCTTAATGCAAACCACCTCGTCATACTCCTCCTGCTCCACTTGGACGGAGGAATTGAGGGCCTTCAGATCCGCCTTCAATACCTCCAGAGCCTCCCCGCAGGTCTGGGCCCGCCCCTCCCGGAGAATACGGATCATCCGCTCCAGGACGATGGGATGAGCGTACCAGTAGGGCACTGGAAATTCCTTCCCCTCGCCCACGTACTCCCGCAGCGCGTCCCTGGCCGCCTCCCACTCCCGGGTCACGGCCTTTTTGTTGTTCCTGGCGGTAGGCAGCACATTGGCCCCGGAAAAGAAGAAGATCGCCGCCATGCCGAACAGCAGGAAGTAGACCCCGCCGCCGTTCTTATGGAGCCAGGCCCACACGCCGTAGGCCAGCGCCGCCGCCCCCAGGACCACGATGGTCAGGGCCGCCCACTTGTAGGCCGGGCTGCTCTGGTCGCTGGTCCGCTTGGCTCGGGCGGCCCGGGCCAGCCGGCTGGAGGGGCCCGGGTTCTCCTCCAGCCGCGCCCTGGCCTTCTCCAGCTCCTCCCGCGCCCGCTGGGCCTGGGGGGACAGCTCCTTGAGATAGCGCGCCGCCTCCCGCCGTGCCTTCTCCGCCATGCGCCGCTCCCCCTCCTCGCTGAGCCGGGGGATATCCGGACGGACCCTGGCGAAATACTCCAGCAGGCGGTCCACGTCCTCCTCCCGCTTGAAGTTGCACTGCTTCCGCCGCCCGCCGTCGTACTCCACCACCAGATAGGGGATGGAGGCGAACACGCCCCGGCCGGTAAAGCCGCCCCGGCTCATGGCCACCCGCTTGAAGACCCGGCGGACGGAGGACAGCGTCACATAGAAGCAGCGGTCGATATAAAAGCTGTTGAGATACAGGGCCCTCTCGCCTACGCCGCAGGGGCCGAAGCGCCTGCATTTCCTCTTATCCTCCGCCAGGGCCCCGGGCTCCAGGCCCTCCCGGCTGAGCTGTTTTGGTTTGAAGATCATGGATGCCTCCTGCGTAAAAAGAGCGGAGGGACGGGAAATCCGCCCCTCCGCCGCCGTTTGTATGGATGATGTTACTTTTTCAGGGTATCATACTGAGGACGGACGTTCCGCTTCTTGATGGAGTAGAGGAAGACGCCCAGGAACAGGGCCGCTACCGCGATGCCGATGGGATAGGCAACCATGGTGTTGTAGGCTACCAGCGCGCCCTCGGCGTCATAGGTGTTCACCAGCTTGCCCAGGCACTCGGGCGCCAGGACGAAGTATGTAGCGG
>OFHO01002182.1_pt1 | contig 12343 bp, 10 predicted proteins | sample 1521531 | NCBI WGS metagenome assembly OFHO01 (sample SAMEA3504124, study PRJEB24116) | mouse gut metagenome | biome: mouse gut; feature: mouse-associated habitat; material: faeces | place: Denmark | collected 2011
GGACGAGAAGCCCCCGGAGCTTTGACACTCCAAGGGCTTCTTCCCATTTGTGGTCCAAACTGTATTCGGGGGCATAGAATACCAGGGGCCTCTCCAGGCCCCCGGCCCAAAGGAGGCTGTTATGGAACTTGAACAGCAAATTTTGACGCAAAACGAGTGCTACCAGGAAAAAAGGCCCCTGAAGCCGAAGGGAGTCATGGTCCATTCCACTGGGGTGGCTCAGCCGGACCCTATGGTGTTTGTCCGCCGCTGGAACGGACCGGACGTACAAAAGTGCGTCCACGCCTTTGTGGGACAGGATAGGGTCATTCAAACTTTGCCGTGGACGGTGCGGGGCTGGCACGCTGGAACAGGAACCAGCGGGCGCAGCGCCAACGACACCCATCTGGCGTTCGAGTGCTGTGAACCCGCCGGCCATACCTACCAGGGCGGTGAGATGGTGGGTTATGATGTGACGGCCAATCAACCCTATTTTGACGCGATCTACCGCAATGCGCTTGAATTGACTGCCATGCTGTGCCAGATGTATTCCTTGGACCCGCTGGAGCCTGGTGTGGTGATCTGCCATGCGGAGGGATACGATTTGGGCAATGCCAGCCAGCACGGCGACGTGTTGCAGTGGTGGCCGAAGCACGGGGTGACGATGGATCGGTTCCGGGAGGATGTGGCCCGGACCATGGAGGATGACACTATGACACAGGAACGCTTTGACGAGATGATGGAGAGCTATTTGTCCCGCCGGGCTCAGCTTTCCCCCAGCGGCTGGTCTGAACCCGCCCGAGAATGGGCAGAACAACGGGGGATTGTGGTGGGGGATCACGATGGACAGCAAAATTATAAAGCCTTCCCCACCCGGGAGGAGACCGTGCAAATGCTCTACCGCTTTTTCCAGACGGAACCGGCAAACTGATGGAACCTGTTGCAGGGGCGCGTGACTTGCGCCTCTGCAACATGTTTCGCCGTTGTCAATAGGGGAGTGCGGTCTAGTTCGTAAGACCGGCCTCGTAAAAGGAGTCTAAAATCAGCAGCAGCCGCTGGAGGTCCGCCGGGGAACGGGTGTAGTCCTTGATACTGGCCTTGGGTTCCCAGTCAGCGCCGTTGGCGGTGTTGTACTCCTCCACCAGCGCAGGCAGGACCGTCTCATTCACGCCGTCCAGCTCCATCCCGACGTTGACGGTCATACTCGGATCCCCGTAAGCGGGGCGCTTGAACAGGGATGACTCCAGATTGTCCACCAGCGCCAGGGTAAGCAGATTATAGCAGGTCACAAGATTGAGCTGTTCGTCTGTGGGCTCGTCCCCAAACTCCAGCGTGACTTCGTAGGGATGCTTGTCGGTTTGCAGACGAAATGTATAGCTGCCCAGCCGGTCGGGGAGACGCAGAATCTCCGCAATACGGGCCGAAGCGGCGGGGTCGCCGCAGTAAGGGGCGCGGGCGTCCATCAGCTCCAGGACCAACGGGGAGATCACCATACCATCCTGCCAGAGCAGCCGCCCGGAGACGCCGCCCAGCCACACCTCCTGCACCCCCTCCAGTGGGATTTCCAGATCAGCGTCTCCGCTGGAATACAGGGGCGATACCAGCACATCTCTTGCGTAGACAGAGGCAATTCCATTTTCTGTCTCCACATGCCAGCCGTGGAATGCGTTGCTTGACCAGGCGGAGAACATGGACAGATGAAGTACGCCATCTTTTACCTCCGCCTTTGTGACGGCTACGCTTTGAGGCTGGAGGGGGGTCCCGATGACAAACAGCTTCAGCAAAAACGCGGACAGCAGAACCAGCGCAGTGCAGAAGACGGCGGCGGCAATTCTCCGGTTGTTGCGCTTTTTGACTTGTTTTAAATAATCCACCTCTCGGGATTCTTCTGGCGGTTCCGGCTCCGGTGTCCGCATGGCATCCAAAGTGGCGGCGCATTGGGAGCAGTCCGCCAGATGCCGGTTTACTGCCTGCTGGGACTCCCCGCACAAAAGGCCGTCTACATAGTTTGGCAGCAGGTCACAGACTACACCGCAAGTCAAATCATTTTTCATCTTCATGCCCTCCATTTCGCAATTTTTCCTTACTCCGGTAAAAGGTTACCCGGGCCCATGACTCGGTTTTCCCCAGCACATCCCCGATTTCCCGGAAGCTGAGCCCGCCGAAAGCCCGCAGATAGACCACCTCTCGAGACAGCTGCGGCAGATTGTGTATCTGCCGCAGAAGGGTGATCCAGCCCTCTTGTTCTAACACCCCCTCCTCTGCCGAGGAGGCAGTGTGCTCAAGGGCTGTCTCCAGCGCAGCCGTTTCCCGCTGATGCTTTCGCAAATGCTGGTACCAAAGGTGTTTGGCAATCTGGCACAGCCAGACGGAGAGTTTGCAGGTGCCGTCAAAGCGGTCAATTGAGCGGACCGCTTGGTAAAAGGTCTCCTGGGTCAGTTCTTCCGCAAGGTCCGGGTCCCGGCATTGTGCCCGCAGGAATTTGTAGACTGTCTGGGCGTGGCTGCGGTAAATGGCGTCCATATCGTCCATGGAGCTCCCTCCTTTCCCTTTGTATATCCCACAAAAGAACGGTTCGTTACACACGTGAAAGAAAAATTATTGACAGCAGGTTTTTGCAGGTGCTGAACGGAAAGCGGCGGAATGAATGCGCCGGAGAGAATCGCAGACAAAACAAGGCACCATGAACCACAAAAGGATTCATAGTGCCTGTTTGGTTATCCTCTCAGCCGGCTCATGACCTGAAACATTTTCCGGATGTCCACCGGCTTTGCCAAATGCTCATTCATTCCGGCGTCCTTTGCCAGCGCAATATCCTCATCAAAGGCATTGGCCGACAACGCTATGATCGGCACGGTTTCCGCGTCCCTCCGGTCCAGGCTGCGAATCACCCGCGTCGCCTCGTAGCCGCTCATAACCGGCATCATCAGGTCCATGAGGACACAGTGAAACGCCCACGGTTCAGCCGCCGAGAAGGTGTCCACGGCGGCTTTTCCGTTGTTTGCCGTCACGACCTCCACGCCCACATCTCGGAGGATGTACTCCACAATTTCACAGTTGATTTCGTTGTCCTCCACCAGAAGCACACGCATCCCAGCCAGATTGTCCGGCATGGTCCAAGCTGGGTTTGCAGGCTCAGCCTGTTTCGTCTCATCGGCTTTCAGGGGAAGGGTGATCTGCACCACGCTCCCCTTGCCAATCCGGCTGCTGAGCGCAACCGTCCCTTCCATTTGGTCGACCAGCTTTTTGACAATGGACATGCCAAGCCCTACGCCGTTATAGTTCGTCCTTGCGCCCTGGTGCTCCTGTGTGAACGGCTCAAAGATGTGCTCCTGAAACTCCTCCCCAATTCCGATTCCGGTGTCTTCGATGACAAACCGGCAGTGTGCCGTTCCATCTTGAAAGGCAGTTTCCTCCGCCCGGACAAAGACCGCGCCGTGGGGCCGGTTATACCGCAGCGCATTGTCAATGACATTGGTCAGGATTTGTTTTAAGTGCAGTGGATTTCCAATCACTTTACTGTGCCGTAGGCCGGAATTCTCCAGTTCCAGCCGGATGCTCCGTTCCTCGGCCAGAGGAGACAGGATCATGATGCAGTCTTCCATCGCATCCCGCAGGTCAAACGGTTCTTCCACTGCCGCGGGCATTCCGCTCTCCAGCTTGCTGACCTGGAGCACATCATTCACCAGGGACAGAAGATGCTCGGTTGATACACGGATTTTATTCCGGCACTCTTTCTGCCGTTCTGGGTCCTCCTGGCTTTTTTCCAGAATGGACAACATACCTAGAATCCCGTTGATAGGTGTGCGGAGATCGTGGGACATGTGGGAAAGAAATTCGCTTTTAGCCGAGTTTGCCTGCCTCACCCGCTCCAGAAGCTCCATAATGGACTGTTCCTGCTTCTTTCTTGTCACCATGGTCTCGGTGATGTCCTGATGGTATCCGTTTAGGCTGACGCCGGACTTTTTAAAATTTTTGTCCGTTACGCCGCCGCAGCGGACGTAAATCTTCCCTAGATTTGGATGGTTCCAGGGGTAAACCACTTCAGAACGTCCGCTTTTCAGAATGTCCTGTACGGTTTCCTCTACCATTCCCACATAGTCGGCTTCAATGCCCGCGAACCAGTGCTGGTAGCACTCCTCCGGTCCAATCTCGTCGGGTACACCCAGCAGTATCCGCATGGTTCGGTCTGCGTACATTCTTGGAGGACAGCCCTCCTCCAGCTCTATGGTCCAGATTCCGGTTCGGGCGCCCTCCAAAATGTCTTCCAAACTCTGTCTGGCCTCCAGCTTATACTTCTCCTCCTGTTCTACAAGCGCATTGACGTCCCGCTGGGCGAAAATCGCGCAGTTTTCCGTCGCGGTCGTCTCTGTGGCAGAAAAATGAAGCTCCAGGTGCTTTAGGCCGGAGGAACTGTCTTGAATCTGATATCGAACCGAAAACTTCTTTTTGGTCCTGAGCTGGGCAAGCACGTAGCTTTTCTGGGTTACCGTGCGCAGCCGCTCCTGGTCCCGGGGGACCACATACTTGGAAATATACCGCTCCAGCGCCGCTCCATAGCCGTCCTGAAAATAGGCCGCCCAATCCGCGCCCATTGGACCGCCGCTGCGGTAAACCTCACATTCATCCGTGTCGAAGTTCACCTTGCAGATTCCCAGGTAGTCCACACTGAGCGCGTGGAGCACATTATAGCTCCGTTTTTGAAGCTCCCGGACCAAGTTGCGCCGTTTCAGAGAGGATACGATAAAGTATGCCGCAGTCTGGAGCATATTCGACGCGTATTCCAACGACCTTGCAGGAGGATTGTCCACACCGTAAAAGCCGATGATTCGTTTGCCGTCATACAGGGGGACCACCACAAGAGAATGAATACCCTGCCGCTTTAGGTTCTCATATTGCAATGGGTCCGTCTCCCGAATATCCTCCAGGCTTTCAATGACGATATGCTCGCCGACACGGAATTTTCGATACCAGCTTGCACACACCTCCGCAGGGACGTTTTGGAGACTCTCTTTTTCCGGTTTTATCCCGTCGGCCGCCCATTCATAGGTGTTGTCGTCACAGCCGGACTCGTTCTGCTCAAATATGTAGGTCCGTTCTCCCTTCAACGCTTTTCCCAGATGCTCCAGCAGTACCTCCAGCGACTGGTCCGGCGTCTCCTCCAGAAGGGCCACGCGAAGGCCCTCGTTGATGACGGCCTCCAGATTCTGCACACTGCGTATGCCGCTGTGCCGCTCATGGGCCCCAGCGTCCGAAGCATCCGCCGGGTTCAAACGTTCTCCTGAATAATCCATATGAATGTCCTCCCTATTGGCTGGTGCCCATCTCAGCGCCCGCAGCGGATTTCCGGAGGGGGCTCTTCCGGAAACGCCGTTTCACGAGGCTGGTATCCGTTCGCTTCCCAGTTCCAACACAAAAAATCTTTGTCATAATACCATGTCTTTTGCAAACATGTCAATCATATACAGCAGAAAACTGTGCTGGCAGTTCCATATTCAAACCACCCTTGCCCGCCCTGCTGCTTTTTGGGTCGATACCGATTGGTTTTTTTGGATGCTTTGACAATATGGAACGGGCGTCGCCGGTATAAACAGAAGGACAAGGCCCAACTGAGCCTTGTCCTTTTGGATTGCAATCAATTATTTACATCAATTCCCGCCGCAGCTGCTCTAAAGCCCGGCGTTCCAGCCGGGACACCTGCACCTGAGACACCCCCAGCACCCGGGCAGTATTCATCTGGGTCATACCTCGATAGTAGCGCAGAAGCAAAACCTGCCGTTCCCGCTCAGGCAGTCCAGACAGCGCCGCCCGCAGGGTAATGCGCTCCACCATACCCTCCTCCTCGTTCCCGGTGGTGAGCATTCCTTCCAAGGTGAGGCCATCCTCTCCTGTCTCCGCATGGAGGGAGACGACCGGCTCGATTGCGGTTTCCGCAGAGGCAATGTCCTCTGGGGTCATGCCGGTTTCCTCCGCCAGTTCCGACAGGGTAGGTTCCCGGCCCAGCTGGCTGGACAGCCGGCCCCTGGCGGTTCGGACGGCCGTCCCGCGCTCTTTCAGCCCCCGGCTCACCTTGACCGGGCCGTCATCCCGGAGAAAGCGCCGGATTTCTCCTGCGATTTTCGGGACTGCGTAGGTAGAAAACTGGGTGCCGAACTCCGGGTCGAACCCCTGGACCGCCTTGAGGAACCCCAGACAACCCAGCTGATACAGGTCGTCCGGCTCCACGCCCCGGCCATAGTACCGGCGGACAACGCTCCAAATCAGGCCGTTGTTCTCCAACAGCACCTGTTCACAGGCGGCGCTGTCGCCTCCACGGGCGGCTTCCAACAGGGCGGAGCCGGTGAACGGGCCGCTCACCGGCCGGCCCGGCGGGCAATTCTCCGGGCCATGGTGACCGTGGTGCCCTTCTCTGGGGTGGAACGGACCTTCAAGGTATCCATAAAACTCTCCATAATGGTAAAGCCCATGCCGGAGCGATCCTCTGTGCCGGTGGTAAACAGGGGGGTCCGGGCCTGTTCCACGTCGGCAATGCCCACCCCCCAGTCCTTTACCATAATTTCCAGCGCGTGATCCTCCCGGATGCGCAGACGCAGGAGAATTTTGCCCAAGGTGTCCGGGTAAGCGTGTACAATGGCGTTGGTTACTGCCTCGCTTACCGCAGTCTTGATGTCGTTGATCTCCTCCAGTGTGGGGTCCAGCTGAGCGGCGAAGCAGGCCGCCGCCGTCCGGGCAAAGCCCTCATTGGCGGAGCGGCTGGGAAATTCCAGAGTAACTTGGTTCTCGATTTTCATATGTATGCTCCTTACTATGCCTTCCCCCCGTCTGGGGGGAAGCCGTTTATTCAAACCGGATCAACCGCTCCAGTCCGGCGGCTTTAAATACCTTACCCGCCTGGGCCGGAGTATTCACCACCCGCATGGAACCCCGCACCTGGCCCATTCTCCGGTAGGCCCGGAGCAGTACGGCGATGCCGGAACTGTCGGCAAAGGTCAGCCCGCTCAGGTCTAAGGTCAGCTCCTGGGGCCGTGCCTGGTCGATGCGGCGGTCCAGCTCCTCCATTACCGCCCTGGCTCCATGGTGGTCCAGCTCTCCGGCCACCCGCGCCATGAGATGGCGCTTGTCCTCTTTACAGGTCACTGGCATGTCTGACCCGCTCCTCTCTCTGGGATATCCCATTATTTTCCAGTCCATTATAGTGCAGGACCCATGTCAGATTCGCGGGTTTTTGGGCGCAGACAATAAAAAAACGACCGGCAGCCCTGCTGCCGGCCAAAGAAATATTTAAACTGTAGTGTCAGACCCTTTTTTGCTCTGTTTGGATGGAACAAGAGTTCAGGCTCTCTTCTTGCCGCCAAAAATGGTTTGGATGCCCTCGATGGCCAGCACCACAGCCAACACCACCAACACCACAGCCAGAACGCCCTGGATGTAAGTGGCAAAGGCGGCGGTACCGGCAAAGATGGCCGTAAAGCGGCTCTGAACCGTCTGGCACAGGGACCAGATAGTGACTACCAGCATAAAGATCATGGGGACATAGAACATCTTATTGTTTTTTCCGATGTTGCCCAGCCATGCGCACACGGCCAGCAGGCCCAATCCGGCCAGAAGCTGGTTGGCCGCGCCGAACAGGGGCCAAATCACGCTGTAGCCGTTCATGCCCAAGGCAATGCCCAGCGCCACGGTAATCGCGGTAGCCACATAGGGGTTAGCAAGTGTGGCCTTGATGCCGGTGACGTCCTTGTAGGTCTGACCAGGCTCCAGCCAGAACTCCTGGAACATATAGCGGGCCAGACGGGTGGCGGTGTCCAGAGAAGTGAGGCAGAAAGCGGACACGGTGAGGATCAGCAGGGTACGCACGATGCTCTCTACACCGGCAAGACCGGGGATGGAGGCCACCATACCGGCCAAGCCGGTGGCGAATACCTGGGTGGGAGCCCGGAGGAAGCCCTCCTCGCCGAAGTTGAGGGAATAGCGGTTCCACACAAAGGCCACCGCACACAGAGAGATGAGGGCCAGGGCGCACTCAATAAGCATACCGCCGTAGGCGATGGGCTTGGCGTCCCGCTCGCGGTCCAGCTGCTTGGAGGTGGTGCCCGAGCCTACCAGGGAGTGGAAGCCGGAGATGGCGCCGCAGGCGATGGTGATGAACAGGGCGGGGAACACGGTGCCCAGAGAGGCAGGGGCGCCAGTGGCGCTGACCGTCATCGTGTCTTTCCAACCGGTAAAGGCGGGCATATCCAGACTGGTATTCTGGCCCATTACGCCCGCACCCAGGATGCCCACGAAAGCAATGATCATCATGCCGTAGAGCAGGAAGGAGCTGAGGTAGTCCCGGGGCTGGAGCAGAATCCATACCGGCGCCACCGAAGCCACCAGAATATACGCGCCGATAATCCACATCCAAACATCCTTGCTCAGGTAGATGGGGTGGAAGTTCAGTCCGATGACCAGACAGATAACAATGCCGGCCACGCCCACCACAGTTGCCACGGACAGCGGCGCACCGCGGCGGTAAACCAGAATGCCAAACAGGATGGCCATGACGATAAACAGAATGGAGACCATAGCCACGGAGGCGTTGGCGGCGGAAGCCTCTACATTCAGCGCACCGCCCTCGCCATAGGTGGCCTTGAAGGTGTCCGCCACGATGGCGGCAAAGGCAGCCACCACCAAGATCAGGGTCAGGTACGAGAAAATCAGGAACAGCTTTTTGGCCCGGGAGCCAATGTTGGCAGAGATGACCTCGCCAATGGATTGGCCCTTGTGGCGGATGGAGGCAAACAGTGCGCCGAAGTCATGGACTGCACCGAAGAAAATGCCGCCAATCAGCACCCAGAGCACCACGGGCACCCACCCGAAAACCGCTGCCTGAATGGGGCCGTTGATAGGGCCAGCGCCGGCGATGGAGGAAAAGTGATGTCCCATCAGGACGGGGGCCTTGGCAGGGACATAGTCCATGCCATCCTCCAGCTCATGAGCCGGAGTGGTCTTGGTGTCGTCCACGCCCCACTGATCACTCAGCCATTTTCCGTAGAAAATATAACCGGCAATCAAAATGGCACAGCCGACCAGAAGTACCAAAACTGCATTCATTGTTGTCTATTTCTCCTCTCCTACTTGATGATTTGCTTCAAGAATGCGTCCCACCAGCCGGTTCAGGTCCTTTGCCAGGGACTTCCCGGCCCGGTTAGTGGTAATTTCAGCCGTGGAAAGATCCACGGCGGCTATTCGAAACTCCATCCATCCATGGAGCGATAGCTTATACTCCCGGCGTCTCTTCTGCTTTTTCAGCTTGTTCAGAGCCTCCGGCCGGGCGCTGTCGTACAGCGTCACAACGGTAAGATAGGTGTACATATGCTGGGAATGGGGCCTGACGCGGGGTTCTCCGTCAGCCAGGGTCCGGCGAACCATCTCGTCCACCAGTTCCTCGTCCAGACAGCCCGCATCCCAAAGGTAGAGGTACTCGTGGTTCTCCGCCGCCCACAGTTCCGCCTCTTTCACCAATACATATTGACTGTTCCGGTTATGGTAGGCGCACAGGGCTTTCATCGGTGTGCCGTCGTGGATTTCTTCCACATCGTAATAGGCGCGGTAGGACTTGATCAGTCCCTGCATCACCGCTTGGCTCAGCTGAGACACAGTTTCCCTCCTTTTCCTCATCCGCTTGGGTAAACTTTATGAACAAACTATGAAGCAGAGATATCATAACAGATCTGAGCACTTTTTTCAAGTAAATTCTCTGGTGCTAATCCACAAAATAGGACGGCTAGAATAGTACTTTTTTGATTAAATATATAGCGCCACTGCAGCGGGGCGTTCTCCAAACGGGCTGCCGTTGACAAGTGTGAGACAATCCAGTACAATAGGACTGAATAATGTCAAAACGCCCAAGCGGCGGGGCTTCGCCTGTGCGACGCCCCTCAATCATACGGAGGTACCCCCTTTGAACGACGAAAAAAGTGCTCTTACCGCGCTGTGGGATCGCTGGCGGCAGCTGGCGGCACCCTCTTTTTTTCTGCTGGCGGTTATCTACTATGAGGAGCTGTTTTTAAAGCTCTACTGCTTCCGCACTCTCACCATAGAGGGCGTGGTGTTCACGTTTTTGTTCACCCTTCCTCCTGCCCTGCTGCTGGGGCTTCTGTGTGGAAGCGTCCCGCCCCGCCGGGGACGGATTCTGCTGGCGGTGTGCGCCGCCCTGGTCTCTGTGTGGATTGGCTCGCAGGTGGTCTACTACCACATGTTTAAAGCCTTTTTAACCATCTTCTCCGTGACCAAAATGGCGATGGTTGCGCAGTCTTTCGGGGAGATGGCGGTGGGCAACGTGCTGCGCAACTGGTTCCCGATTCTGATGATGGTTGTTCCCACTGTGCTTGCATGGACATTGCGGAAAAGAATCCTTACTGAACATTCAGACGCTGGCAGAGGCCAACGTCTGAGATGGGCGGCCATGGCCGCCGCCGTCCAGTTCACCGCGATGGGTCTGGTGCTGCTGTGCGGCGGCGGTGTGCTGTCTCTGCGGTACATCTACTACCGTACAGCTACCCCCGAACTGGAGGTGCAGAATTTTGGGGTGTTCACACAGACTGGGCTGGAGCTGGGCCGGGTGCTGTTCGGCATCAAGCCGGATGAGCCCTATATGGAGCCAGAGCCGGAACCGGACAAAGCGCCCCCTGACCTGGAGCCCACCCTCCCTCCGGAGGAGGACCCTCCTACGCCGGATAGCGTTTTCCGGCCCGAAACAGTTTCCGGTTTCCACACCCTGCCCATCGATTTTGAAACCCTGATCGAGCGGGAGGAGGACGAAGGACTGAAAAGCGCCCACCAGTGGTTTGCTCAGAGGGAACCCACGCCGGAAAATCTGTGGACCGGATATTTTGAGGGGAAGAACTTGGTCTGGATTGTGGCAGAGGGCTTCTCCACCCTGGCGATGGACCCGGAACGCACCCCTACCCTTTGGAAGCTGTCCCACCAGGGCTTCGTCTTTGATCACTTCTATACGCCTCTGTGGGGAGTATCTACCTCAGACGGGGAGTATGTCACGACCACCGGCCTGATCCCCAAATCCGGAGTATGGAGCTACTCGCTGTCTTCGGAGAATGAAATGCCCTTTGCGCTGGGCAACCAGTTCCGCCGGAAGGGCTACCAAACCTTCGCCTTTCATAACTATCTCTACAATTACTATGACCGGGATCGGTCCCACCCCAATATGGGGTATGAGTATTATGCCCTGGGGCAGGGACTGGAGCTGGAAGAGATCTGGCCCCCCTCTGACCTGGAGATGATGGAAAAAATCGTCCCCATGTTTGCCAATGAGGACCAGTTTATGGTCTACTGCCTCACCGTCAGCGGCCATTTGAACTATAACCTGGAGACCAACGCTATGTCCGCCCGCCACTGGGACGCCGTGGCGGACCTGCCTTACAGCGAAGAGGTGCGGTGTTATCTGGCCTGCCAGATGGAACTGGAGCTGGCGCTGGAAAGTCTGGTGGACCAGCTGGAAGCGGCGGGCAAATTGAAGGATACCGTCATTGTCCTGTCCGCCGACCACTATCCCTACGGCCTCACCGACGAACAGTACAGCGAACTGCTGGGCCATGAGGTGGACCCGGTGTTTGAAATTTATCAAAATACCCTCATCCTCTGGAGCGGCGACATGGAGGGCACCGCCGTCAAGGTGGACAAGTACTGTTCCAGCCTGGACGTGATGCCCACCCTCTCCAACCTGTTTGGCCTGGATTACGACTCCCGGCTCATCATGGGCTCGGATATCCTCTCTTCCACCCCTCCGCTGGTCATCTTCGCCAATTACAGTTTTATTAATCAGGATGGGTACTACAACTCCATTCAGGACCAGTTTACTCGCTGGGATGGGGCAGAACCCAATCTGGACGAAGTGGCCGAGATGGTGGCCGATGTCCAGAACCGGGTGGCCTACTCCGGCGCCATTCTGGACTGTGACTACTACCGGCTCGTTCTGGATTGGGCTGGCATGGCAGCGGGTCCGGACCATGAAACGTAAGGAAGCCCGCCGGGAAAACGGCGGGCTTTCGGATGAAAAAGAGAGAGGAATTATATAGAACCGTCAAAGACGGGAATTTTTGGTCTGCCGCGCCGGAAGCAGCTGCCTGCGGGGCGGCAGTGGGGCGCATACCTCGCGCCGGGAGGCTTTGACAATTTGAGAGAATTGCCAAATATGTCCGGCTTCTGCGCAGTCTGCCAGACCATGGGGCAGCTTCTGCCGCCCCGCTGAACTTTGGATCAGTCCCTTGATCTGCCCATAGAATACCACAATACCCCTGGGCAATCTTCACCAGACTTGGAACTTTTTGTGAAGTTTCTATGAAGAGAACCGGGACGGCTTCCG
>OFHO01002185.1_pt1 | contig 12331 bp, 9 predicted proteins | sample 1521531 | NCBI WGS metagenome assembly OFHO01 (sample SAMEA3504124, study PRJEB24116) | mouse gut metagenome | biome: mouse gut; feature: mouse-associated habitat; material: faeces | place: Denmark | collected 2011
CTGCGCGTCAGGCCAAGATAGAGGCCGCCAAAGCCGCCGCTGCAAAAGCCAAGGCCGCCCGCGAGGCTGCCGCCAAAGCCGCCGAAGGCGACTCAAACACTGAAAAATAAAAACCAATCAGTCATATGGAATCAGTAGGAAGTATCATTCTCTACATCATCGTCGCCCTGGCGATGGTGCTGTTCTCCGTACTGGCCGTGACCACACGCAAGATTCTGCGTGCGGCCACCTACCTGCTTTTCACCCTTTTCGCCGCCGCGTGTGTCTATTTCATGCTCGACTATGAATTCCTCGGCGCGGTGCAGATAGCGGTGTATGCGGGTGGCATAGTGGTGCTGTTCGTGTTCAGTATTCTGCTCACGAGCCGTCCCGGCCACAATTCGGAGCGTCTTACCTCAAAATCTCGTGCCCTCGGCCTCATTGCGTCCATCGCCATGCTTGCCGTTTCGGGCTATGCACTCGTCAGCCGCTGCGCCCTGTATGGTGCAATGCCCGCTGCCGACACGCCCACCATGCAGCAGGTGGGTCAGGCCATGATGAGCACCTCCGACGGCGGCTATCTGCTCCCCTTCGAGGCCATCAGCGTGCTGCTGCTCGCATGTATAATCGGTGGCGTGGTAATTGCCCGCAAACGCTAATCTCTACCGAACTATGGACATCAAAGCAATAATGCTCCTCATTCCGGCAATGATTATGTTCTGCTGCGGCGTGTACGGATTCATCACCCGCCGCAACATGATTGCCATTCTCATTTCGCTTGAGCTTATGCTCAACGCCGTCGACATCAATTTCGCAGTGTTCAACCGTTATCTGTGGCCCGATGCCATGGAAGGCATGTTCTTCACGCTTTTCGCCATCGCGGCCGCCGAAACGGCACTGGCCATCGCCATCATCATCAATCTTTACCGTTCGGCCAAGAATATCGATGTGCGCGACCTTAACAAACTGAAATTTTAAGCCCGATGGACGCAACACTACCTATACTCATTCTGGCCATTCCTCTCGGAATGTTCCTTGTGCTGGGTCTTGCCGGCTACAAGATGAGCCACAAACTGGCCGGCACGCTCGGCTGCCTCGGCATGGGCACCACTCTCGTGCTCGCCTATGTCACGGCATTTACATATTTCTTCAGCGGCAGTCCCGAATTTGTCGACGCCGCCGGCAACCGCCTTCAGTCGCTCGTTTTCGACCATACATGGCTCGCATTCACCGACAAACTCGTCATCAAGCTCGGATTCCTGCTTGACCCGATTTCGGCCATGATGTTAGTGGTGATTACCACTATCTCCTTTATGGTGCATCTCTACAGCATGGGATACATGCGCGACCACCACGGTGTGTTCGAACGCGGATTCCAGCGTTTCTACGCATTCCTGTCGCTGTTCAGCTTCTCGATGCTCGGACTTGTCGTTGCCACCAACATCTTCCAGATGTACATCTTCTGGGAACTCGTGGGAGCATCATCCTATCTGCTCATCGGTTTCTACTTCGTCAAGCCCTCGGCAGTGTCGGCTTCCAAAAAAGCCTTCATCGTGACGCGTTTTGCCGACCTCGGATTCCTCATCGGCATCCTTATCCTTTCGTTCTACACCGGCACATTCAACTTCACCGAACTCACATCCGCTCCCGTCGACGGCATTGCCGACGTGTTCCGTGTGAGCGAAGGCACGGCTGAAAGTGTGCGCGACATCTTCCTGAGCAGGAGCAGCGCCGCACCTGTGTTCCTCGGTGGTTCGGTACTCACATGGGCGCTCGTGCTGATATTCATGGGCGGAATGGGCAAATCGGCCATGCTTCCGCTTCATATATGGCTTCCCGACGCCATGGAAGGCCCCACTCCCGTGTCGGCTCTCATCCACGCAGCCACAATGGTTGTGGCCGGTGTCTATCTCGTGGCACGCCTTTTCCCGCTCTACCTCATGGAGACTACGGCGCTCGAAATTGTCACATGGGTAGGCGCTCTTACAGCTCTGTATGCCGCAGTGGTGGCATGCGCACAGATCGACATCAAGCGTGTGCTCGCCTTCTCCACCATCTCGCAGATTGCATTTATGATGGTGTCGCTCGGCGTTGCGCGTCCCGAAGTGCATGAAGGCCTCGGCTACATGGCTTCCATGTTCCATCTGTTCACACACGCCATGTTCAAGGCTCTGCTCTTCCTCGGCGCAGGCGCTCTTATCCATGCCGTAGGGTCCAACGACTACACTGCCATGCACGGCTTGCGCAAGCATATGCCCATCACCAACTGGACATTCCTCATCGGCTGTCTGGCCATAGCCGGCATCATTCCGTTCTCCGGATTCTTCTCCAAGGACGAGATTCTCAGCAGCTGCCTCGGCAACAGCACTGTGGTGTATGTGTGGATGTCGCTCGTGGCCGGTCTTACCGCTTTCTACATGTTCCGTCTCTACTACCTTATCTTCTGGTGGAAGGAACACAAAGTGCATGAAGGCCATCATGCTCCCCACGATCAGCCCTGGACTATGACGCTGCCTTTGGTGGTGCTCGCAGCCGTTTCCGTCGTCGCCGGATTCATCCCCTTCGGCAAACTCGTGACATGGAATGGCGAACCTTACGACTTCATGGCCCACTTCGACTGGTCTGTGGCAGGCGTCAGCCTTTTCGTGGCAGTTGCCGCAATAGCGCTCGCGACGGTCATGTACCGCAAGGAGAACGAACTCCCCGCCAAATTCCGCGCGGCTCTGCCGGCTCTTTGGACATGGGCCCACCATCGTTTCTATTGGGACGAACTGTACATGTTCATCACGCATAAGATTATATTCAACGGCATCTGCCGCCCCATAGCATGGTTCGACCGCCAGATTATCGACGGCACCATGGATGCTTTCGCAACCCTCGCCAACAAGGCTTCCAGGGCCATCAAGCCTCTGCAGAGCGGCCAGGTGCAGCTCTATGTATGGTGGTATCTGCTCGGAGCCCTCGTGCTCGGAGGCGTGACAGCGCTATGCCTGCTCTAAAAGAATCCACACCCACATCTAAATATAGTAGTACAGAATGTTTAGCAATATATTAATCTGGTTTGTGGTGATTCCCCTGCTCATGCTTGCAGGGCTCGCCCTCTGCCGCGACATCAAGCAGATACGCGCAGTCGCCGTGGCAGGCTCCACAGCTTTGGTGGCGCTCAGCGTCAAGCTGCTGGTAGACTATCTTGCCATACGCGCCACAGGCAACACAGCCCCCATGCTTTTCACCGACAGCTGGAGCTGGTTCGCGCCGTTGAATATCAACCTCGCCGTCGGCGTCGACGGCATATCCGTGGCCATGATTCTGCTCTCGGCCATAATCGTGTTTGCCGGCTCTTTCGCTTCCTGGACGATTCCCCAGCCTAAAGCCTTCTTCCTGTGGCTCATTCTTCTGAGCACTGGTGTGTTCGGCTTCTTCATTTCCATCGACCTGTTCACGATGTTCATGTTCTATGAGGTGGCTCTCATACCCATGTACCTGCTCATCGGCGTGTGGGGTTCGGGACGCAAAGAGTACTCGGCCATGAAGCTCACGCTTATGCTCATGGGCGGTTCGGCATTCCTCATGCTCGGTCTCATCGGCATATATTACCATTCGGCTCCCGCAGGCGAGCCCCTGACGTGGAACATCCTGGAGATTGTACGCAACAATTCCATCGGCCACGGCTGGCAGTGCTTCCTCTTCCCGATGACGTTCGTCGGCTTCGGCGTGCTCGGTGCCATGTTCCCCTTCCATACATGGTCTCCCGACGGCCACGCTTCGGCTCCCACTGCGGTGTCTATGCTCCACGCCGGTGTGCTCATGAAACTCGGAGGTTACGGATGTTTCCGCGTGGCCATCTATCTGATGCCCCATGCAGCCAACGAACTGGCATGGATATTCCTTATCCTCACCGGCATATCCGTGGTGTACGGAGCATTCAGCGCATGCGTGCAGACCGACCTCAAGTACATCAACGCCTATTCTTCCGTGAGCCACTGCGGCCTTGTGCTTTTCGCCATACTCATGCTCAACACCACCGCAATGACCGGCGCCATCATGCAGATGCTCTCCCACGGTCTTATGACGGCATTGTTCTTTGCCTTGATAGGCATGATTTACGGACGCACGCACACACGCGACATCCGTGCCATGGGCGGACTTATGCGCATCATGCCTTACCTCTCGGTGTGCTACGTCATCGCAGGTATGGCCTCGCTCGGTCTTCCCGGCCTCAGCGGCTTTGTGGCTGAAATGACTATTTTCGTAGGTTCGTTCCAGCACACCGACATGTTCCACCGCGTGTTCACCATCGTGGCCTGCTGCTCCATCGTCATCACCGCAGTCTATATCCTGCGTGTCGTCGGCAAGCTCCTTTTCGGCCCCGTGCAGGACAAACACCATCTGGAACTCACCGATGCCACATGGTGGGAGCGTTTCAGCACCGTCACCCTCATCGTGTGCGTGGCTGCCATAGGCTGCTTCCCCAACTTCTTCAGTAATCTGATTAAATTCACATTCAGCCCCGACATTTTCGCGGTGCTGGGCATGAACTAATCCATAGACACAGCAAGCAATGGACTATTCACAGTTTTTGGTCATGAAACAGGAACTCGCCCTCCTGGTCGTTTTCCTGCTCGTATTCCTTTACGACACATTCATGCCGCAGCGTGCCGGCAAGGCTCTGCCCGTAGTCAGCACAGTGCTTCTGCTGCTGGCCACAGCAGCAGGTTTCTGCTCGCACTGCCTCGGCTCGGCATGTGCCGGCGAAGCTTTCGCCGGCATGTATGCCACATCTCCTGTAATCACAGCCATCAAGAGCATTCTCAACATAGGTGCCGTGATTGTGCTCATACAGAGCATGTCGTGGACCGGCTCCGAGCACATGCGCGTTCGCCGCGGCGAGTTTTACGAGCTGCTGCTCGTCACGCTTTTCGGCATGTACCTTATGATTTCCGCACGCCACTTCCTGTTGTTCGTGATCGGTCTTGAATGCGCGTCGCTGCCCCTTGCGGCCATGGTGGCATTCAACAAGGACCGCTACGAAAGCCACGAGGCTGCCGTGAAATACATCCTCACTGCCGTATTTTCCTCGGCTTTGTTCATGATGGGTATCAGTTTCGTCTACGCTCTCGGCGGCTCGCTCTACTTCCACAAGCTCTATGCAGCGCTCGCTGCCGGACAGCATTCGCTTATGCTCACCCTCGCCATCGCGTTCGTAATCGCAGGCATGGGCTTCAAGCTTTCGCTCGTTCCTTTCCATCTCTGGACAGCCGACGTGTATCAGGGTGCCCCCACGCCTGTCACCTCGTATCTCTCCGTCATCAGCAAAGGCTCTGCCGCCTTCGCCTTCATGGTGATTCTGGCACAGGTGTTCGGCTCGCTTTATAGCTCCGTATGGGAGTGGATGCTGTATGCCCTCATCATTCTTACCATAACCGTGGGCAACCTCTTTGCCATGCGCCAGACCGACATGAAGCGCTTCCTCGCTTTCTCGTCCGTGTCGCAGGCAGGCTATATCATGCTCGGCATCATAGCCTTCAACACCATGGGTATGGCTGCGATGATGTACTACATCCTCGTGTACGTGTTCAGCAACCTTGCCGCCTTCGGAGTCATTGGTGCTATCGAAAATGCCACAGGTAAAGTGGATATGGCTGACTACCGCGGCCTCAGCAAGACGAATCCCCGTCTGGCCTTTTCTATGATGCTGGCAATGTTCTCGCTTGCAGGCATTCCGCCCTTCGCAGGTTTCTTCTCGAAGTTCTTCATCTTCACCGGAGCCATCAACCAGGGCAGCATTGCGATATACGTACTTGTGCTTATCGCGCTGATAAACACTATCGTGTCGCTCTACTACTATCTGCTTGTGGTAAAAGCCATGTACATAAGCCCCGACGAACCTGCCATCGCAGGATTCCGCAGCACCTGCGGAGAACGCGTCGGCTTGTGGATAACCGTAGGCGGAGTAATTCTGCTCGGTATCGTAAGCTGCGTCTACACATGGTTGCTCGACATAAGCTTTTTCAGCACAATGGCCTCTTACTTCGTGTAAGTCCGGCTTGATTCAATACCCCGCGGGGGCGCATGCGTGCATGTCACGCTGCGCTCCCGCGAAGTTTTTGAACAAATGTCGGTTTTTTATTGTATATTTGTGCAGAAACGATATTAAACACCTTCTTTTATGCGTACATCCTACATCTTTCTTGCCGAAGGTTTCGAGGAAATCGAGGCTCTTACCGTTGTCGATACTCTCCGCCGTGCAGGAATGGACATAAAAACCGTCAGCATCACTCCGCTGTCCAGTGTGCGTGGCGCGCACGGAATAGAAGTGAACGTCGATGCTCTTTTTGCCGACACCGACTTTTCTTCGGCGGAATGGCTGATTTGTCCCGGCGGTCTGCCCGGAAGCAGCAATCTCGCTGCATTCACTCCCCTTTGTGAACTGCTCAAATCGCATCGCCGCGGCATCGCCGCCATTTGTGCCGCACCGGCGGTGGTTCTGGCCCCTCTCGGTCTTGTCGACGGCAAGGACGTGACATGCTACCCCGGCTTTGAAGACGCCTGCGAGCTTGGCGGCGGAAAAGTGAAGCATGGTGCTGCCGTTGTGGCTCTCGACAAGTTCGTCACCGCAGCAGGTCCCGCTACGGCTCTGCCGTTTGCCCTCGCCATAGTAGCTGAAAGCCTTGGCAGCGAAGCCGCCCACGAAGTTGCCGCAGGCATGCTCACTGCATTCTGAAATTGTCATATTTGTCTTGATATTGACAGGCTGCGGGAAACCGCCGTGGCCTGTTGTGTATCATTTGGAATCTTTTATTTCTAAAGAATGGTAACGTATTGAAAATTAGAAATTTGGCTACGGGGACAATGCCGATTTAAATTCATAGGGCGTAATTGCCGTATTGAAATAGAAAAAGGATGTAATTTGACCAGCCTGTCTTCAGGCATATACGAGGACGAAAACTCGGTAATAGCAGGACTCCCGGCGCACACATTAAAAACCGGCGTGCGCTGGGAGCATAATATAAGATGACGTTGCCTCGGAATTGTGTCCTTACAGCCCGTCGGCCGCATCGCGCACGGCGAGATACATGCGGCGGTCGGCCTCGGTGAGTTCCACATGGCGGCGGCCCATCATGCGTATGGCTGTGTCGAAGAACTGCTCCATAGGCACGTCGGTGAATCCCGAAGCGTTGCCCGTGGTGAACGAGGGGATGAAGGTACGGGGCAGTCCCGGGCCGAAGATGTTGCAGCCTACGCCTATCACCGTGGCCGTATTGAACATCGTGTTGATGCCGGCTTTGGAATGATCGCCCATGATAAGGCCGCAGAATTGCAGTTTGGTGCGTTCGAATCGGCGCAACGGATAGTTCCATAGCCGTATGAGGTCGTAGGTGTTTTTAAGGTTGGATGCCACGCAGCCAGCGCCCAGGTTGCACCATGAGCCCACAACAGCGTTGCCTAAAAATCCGTCGTGCGCCTTGTTGCTGTAGCTGTGCATCACAGCGTTGTTCAGCTCGCCTCCGGCTTTGCACCATGGGCCTACGGTAGTGTCGGGATACACTTTCGTGCCCATGTTTATGGTGGCATGCTCGCAGAGGGCGAATGGTCCGCGGATGAGCGATCCTTCCATCACCGTTGCGTCCCGGCCGATGTATATGGGACCCGTGGTTGTGTTCAGCACGCAGCATTCGAGGCTCGCGCCTTCTTCCACGAACACGTTTGAGGCGTCGCCTATCACGCGCACGCTGTCGCTGAGCGGCGCCGATTTACGTCCGGCTGTCAGAAGTTTGAAATCGCTGCGCAGCACGTCTCCGTTGTGCAGGAAGATGTCATACAGACGTTCCACCACAACCAGCGGCTCTCCCGCATAGTCGCGGCGTTCGGTGGCGTTGCCCCGGCGTGCTATCAGCACATTGTTGTGGTAAAGGCCTTCTCCCTCGCTCAGCGAAGCCACGGCATGAGCCAGCGCTTCGTCGGGCACCACGTTGCCGGCCACGTACAGCGAGTCGGGAGTGGCATGGCACGGGTATAGCTCACTGAGATATGGCTCCGTCTGCCACGAATACTCGCCGGGAATCAATTGCTGCCATTTTTCAGCGATGGTTGTGACGCCGATGCGGAGGTCGCCCACCGGCCGTGTGTAGGTAAGCGGCAGCAGGTTGTCGCGTGTGGGATGAGGGTCGAATACGATAATGTTCATAGGTGAATTGTAAATAAAGCTTTTGCAGTTGCAAAATTAGTGAAAAATGCGATACCCTACAATATTTGCATGCTTTTATGCGCATATCTTCCTATGCCGGGTCCACATCGTAGTGCACAATGGTTCCGCGCAAAGCTCCGGCTGCATTCAGCTCGGCGTGCATTCCTCGCAGTATTTCCTTTACGCGCGGCATTGAAGCCTCAGTCTCCACACGCAGCATTATGCGGCGGATGTAGAAATTCTGCACGCGCGCCACGCCGGGTGGTTCCGGGCCGGACACGCGTGTGCCGAAAAGTTCGCGCAGGCGTCCGGCATAGGTCTGTGCCTGTGTGTCGAGCACACGCTCGTCGCGGTGGCGCAGCACTATGTATATCATACGTGTGAAAGGCGGATAGCCGTAGGCCTTCCGTTCTTCGATTTCGTGCTCGAAAAATCCGGTGTAGTCGTGGGCGCGAACAAAGCCTATCACAGGATGGTCCGGTGTATACGTCTGCACCGTCACGCGTCCGGGTTCGCCGCGGCGTCCCGCGCGTCCCGCCACCTGTTCGAGCATGTTGAATGCACGTTCGGCCGAGCGGTAGTCGGGGTAGAATATCACATTGTCGGCGTTCACTACGGCCACCATGCCCACATCGGCGAAATCAAGCCCTTTTGTCACCATCTGCGTGCCCACGAGTATGTCGGCCTTATGTTGCGAGAATGCGTCGATTATGCGGTCGTAGCTGTCTCGTGCGCGCGTCGTGTCGAGATCCATGCGCAGAGTGCGGTAGCCGTCGAATTCGGCACCTATGCCGTCTTCCACGCGTTCCGTGCCGAAACCGGCCACTTCCATGGCCGCTTCGCCGCACTGTGGGCAGGTGCGCGGCATGGGGTAGACGGAGCCGCAGTAGTGGCACATCAGCGAGTCGATGCGCCGGTGGTAGGTCAGCGCCACGTCGCAGTGCTCGCAGCGCGGCACATAGCTGCACAGCTTGCATCGTGCGCGTGGCGAAAAACCTCTGCGGTTGTGAAAAAATATCACCTGGCGTCCTGACTCCAGTGTGCGCCGCGCGCTTCCTATGGTGGTGTGGGCCAGAGCGCCGTCCACGCTGCGTCGCTCATGCTCGCGGCGCATGTCCACGATGTCGATGTCCGGCAGCCTGACGTCGGAATAGCGTTGCGTGAGGCTTACGAGGCCGTATTTGCCGCTGCGTGCGGCTTTCCAGTATGTTTCCACCGATGGCGTCGCGCTTCCGAGCAGCGTTTTCGCGCCGTGCATGTGGGCCAGCATTATGGCGGCGTCTCGCCCGTTGTAGCGTGGTGCGGGGTCGAATTGTTTGTAGCTCGGTTCATGTTCTTCATCCACGATTACCAGTCCAAGCGACGCGAACGGCAGAAACACGGCCGAGCGTGCGCCTATCACCACGCACGGTTCGGTGCTGTCGAGCAAGTGGCGCCATATGTCCACCCGCTCGTTGTCGGTGAATTTCGAATGGTAAATTACGACGCGTGTGCTGAACACCTGTTGCAGCCTCCGTGTGAGCTGCGTCGTCAGGGCTATTTCGGGCACGAGCATCAGCGCCTGACGCCCGAGGCGCATTATTTCGTCGATGAGATGTATGTATAGTTCGGTCTTTCCGCTGGATGTGACGCCGTGCAGCAGCACTACGCCATGGTCGCGGAAGCTGTAGCGCACGTCGGCAAGGGCCGCCGCCTGCGCGTCGCTAAGCTGCGGCAGGGGGGCGGCTGGGCGTGAATCGTCGTAGCTGAAACGTCCAACTTCACGCGTGGCTATGCTCACCAGGCCTTTTGCCTGTAGCTGCTGCACGGCGCTCCATGTGCCTGCGGAGCGTTCGAGCAGCGCGCCGCGTTCCACGGGCTGCAGTTTTTCGTTTGTCCGCGTGAACCGGCTTGCCTCAAGCAGGGCCATGAACACGCGTTCCTGCGCCTTGCTCCGCCGCAGCATGCCGAACGCCTCGGCAAGGGCTTCGGCGTCGCCTCGCGGCAGTGACGGCGTTACGAAAGTCTGCTTTACGGCGCGGTAGCGCTCCACGAGGCGCTCGCTCACGGCAAGTATGCCGCGCTCCACGAGGGAGGCCGCCATGCTTTCTACCTTTCGCCCGGTGGCCTTGTCGATGTCGCGGGGAGTCATTTTCCCCTTGTCTCGCAGCAGCGACACTATTTCTGCTTCGGCCGGAGTGAGCCCGTCAATGTCGTCGGGTTCGATGTCGGGGGCGAGTTCCATCATGGTCTCGCTTTCCACTTTCAGCCCGGCCGGGAGCGCGGCCTTCATCACGTCGCCTATGCCGCACAGATAGTAGTCGGCGAGCCAGTGCCAGAATTGCAGCTGCGGACGTCTTACCACGGGGTAGGGGTCCAGCACGGCCGCGACGGCTTTCACATCGTTCAGCTGCGGACGCTCGTGGTGCACAGCCTCGACGATGCCGGTGTAAAGATGTCTGGTTCCGAACGGCACGAGCACCCGGCTGCCTTGCTGAAGCTGTGCGCCCATCTCTGCCGGCACGGCGTAGGTGAAGCTTGCGTTCAGCGGCACCGGCACTATCACGTCGGCGAATACCGGACGCATGTCATTGCTGCTGTCCATCGTCGTTCCCCTGTTCGGCGGCTCGGCGGGCCTCTTGGAATTTGGCCCTCATGGTGGGATTGCCGTAGGTAAGTTTTTTTATGGTGAGACCCTGTGTCTTGTCATTGGCCAGGCGCAGGTTGGTTTCCGAACCTATAAGGGCTTCTTTCACCTTCATTAGGTGCTGTATGGTCTTGTCTATTTCCTCGATGGCGGTGTTGAATTTCTTGCTGGCCTGCTCGTAGTTTCGTCCGAATCCTTCGCGGAAAGCGCTGAGCTTGGCCTCGAAGTTCGTCACGTCCACACTCTGCCGCCTGGCTTCCTCGAGTTGCTGCAGATACACGATGCTCTTGCGTGAAGCCTGCGAAAGCAGCGAGATTATCGGCATGAAGAACTGTGGGCGCACAACGAACATTTTGGGGTAGCGGAACGACACGTCCACGATACCCTCGTTGTACAGTTCGCTGTCGGCTTCGAGCAGCGACACCAGCACGGCATATTCGCAGCCCTTCGAGCGGCGGTCCCGGTCGAGTTTCGCAAAAAAGTCTTCGTTGCGGTGCTTTGTGGCGGTTTCATCCCCCTCGTTTTTCATCTCGAACATGATGGAGATGTACTCTGTGCCGTCCTCAGAGAAATCCCTGAATATGAAATCTCCCTTGCTGCCTCCGCTGGCGTCGTTGTCCTTTTCGAAATAAGCGCCAGGATAGAGCGATGCGCGCACACGGTTGAACTCGTTGCTGCAATGCTGCTCCAGCGATTCGCCTATCATCTTGGTGGACATGCGCGCCTTCATCTCCTTGTAGTAGTCGATCATCTCCTGCTTTTGCCGCAGCTGCAATGCGAACTGCTCCTTGAGGCTGCTTTCGCGCAAGGTGGCCTCGCTGCGCTCGTTGGCTGCACGGTTGCGCAGTTCGGCTATCTCGGCCTCTTTGGCCTGCATGGATGCCTGCGCGCGGTTCTTTTCTTCAAGCACTGCCACGCGCAGCATGCTGTCGTTGCGTTCCACCGTTGCGCGGAGTTCGGCGATTTCGCGGTCTTTTCCCGCAAGCTGCTGCTCGGTTTTCAACCTGGCCATTTCGGCCATGCCGTTTATCTGTTCCTTCAGCCGTTTTATCTCCGCCTGACAGTCGTGCAGCTCCATGTCTTTGGCGCCGAGGCTTTCGCGCATGCGCTGTTCGGCTTTGGCGTTCTCGGCCTGCCGTTCGGCGAGCATGCGCTGGCGCATTTCGGCCTCACGTTTGTCGAGTTCTTCGCGGAATGCTTCGTTCCTCACCTGCGCGGCTATGGAGCGGAACGCGTCCTCGTCTACTTTGAACACGTGGTTGCACTGTGGGCATTTCAATTCTTTCATGCTTCAAAATTACGAAAAAATCCGGAACGAAAGACGCCGTCTTCCTATTTTGACCGTTTCATTGGTTGCGGATTACTATGAAAAATCTTTAAAAACGTTTGCCGCATGGGCGAAAATGCTTAATTTTGTATTCAGACATACTCTGAAATGATACAAGCATCCGGCATACATAAAAGTTTCGGACATGTGGAAGTGCTTAAAGGCGTCGACCTCACTGTCGCTGCCGGCGAGATTGTGGGCCTTGTGGGCG
>OFHO01002191.1_pt1 | contig 12306 bp, 13 predicted proteins | sample 1521531 | NCBI WGS metagenome assembly OFHO01 (sample SAMEA3504124, study PRJEB24116) | mouse gut metagenome | biome: mouse gut; feature: mouse-associated habitat; material: faeces | place: Denmark | collected 2011
GCTCCCGTTTTCACGGGAGCGGCGTTTGTCTTGGATTTGTCAGTGTCTGTTCAGCATCTTAGGCCTTGGCCATAGCCATGACATAGCGAACCAGGGCATAGAGCACCATGACCGCAGCAATGACGGTTTCCACCAGCACCACCGGGGACAGCCAGGAAACGCTGTATCCCAGGTTGGTCAGACATGCCATGGACTGCTTGGCGGCAATGGCGGTGATCACCATGGGGAAGGTGAAGGCCGCGTAGCTGGGGTAGAAGGGCAGCTTCAGGAAGCCCGGCAGCTTCACCAGCACCATCAGGTACAGCGCCGTGGAGAGGACCAGCAGTCCTATGACCATCACCGGCTCCTTGGGCGTGACAGACTGGATGTAGCCCGCCAGACACAGGCTCGCCGGAGCTGCGTAGATGCAGAAGATGGGCTTGGCCGGATCCTTCCCCACGGGAAGTCTGATGTAGCGAACGCTCACCAGCGCCAGCAGGGCGATAAGGCAGACAAAGCCGAACCAGAAGGCCCAGGTGCCTACCGTGGCGGCCATCTCAAAGGCGGGCGCGGTGAGACTGGCAACCACAATGCCCACATAGACGATGTAGTAGCTGGCAAACACCTTCTCCAGCCGGAAGCTGCCGAAGAACTTCACCGTGAACCAGACAATCAGCGCTGCATGCAGCGCGATTCCCAGAAACCAGACCACCTGGGCCGCCGCCGCGCCCACAAAGGGCTTGCCGTAAACCGCCAGCAGCATGGTGGCCATGGGGAAGGTGGCGGAGACACTGGCCACAATGGGGTCCTCCATGGCCTGGCAGACGCCCTTCCAGCAGAAAATCACCTTGAGCGCCAGACACACCCACAGCGCCAGGGCCAGTGCGCCGAGGACCAGACGCACGCCCTCGCTGTAGCTCTGGAGCAGATTGCCCAGGGCCGCCAGACCCAGCGTCACGCCGGCGGCGGGGAGGGGCAGGGCTTTCAAGAACTGTTTCATCGCCGCTTACGCCTCGTCCGTGTTCTTGACGCCCAGCTCCCGGCAGACGATCTCGCCCACCTTCCAGGCGCACAGGCCGGTGAAGCGGATGCACTGCTCCTTGTGCTCCCCCTTCCCCATGTCAAACTCCCGGGTCAGCACCCGGCAGCAGATGGCGTTCTTGCCGTTGCTGCTCTTGAACCACTCGTGGAGCTCGTGGGTGAGGGCCATGCACTTGTTGACCTGGGGATCCTGGGGTCCCCGGGGCTCCGTGCGTCCAAAAAACAGGCCCAGGGCGGCCACGCCGCCGTTGAAGGCCCCGCAGGTGCAGCCGGAGCGGCCGATGCCCACGGACATGCCGGACACGGCGGCAATGACCTCCTCCGACACATCCAGGTCAAAGTTGGACCGGACGGCGGCCATCAGGGCCTCGCAGCAGAAAAAACCATTTCTGAAGTTGTCCTCCGCGTCCTTTTGCAGCTTCTTCAAGCTGACTTCCTTGGCACGAATTTCCATTTTTGTTCTCCTCTCCTTATGAAAGCCTTGGGGATAAGACGGTCAAAAGCGGACATATCCCGTCGAAATGGATCCGCTTATGCCGATGTTCCGCATAAAGTGTAGCATATCAGGAGGAGATTCACAAATTGTTTCTTTTTATAAAAGGAGACTCTGCCATTGAATTTGACGATTGCCGGCTTGTGCTTATCCGCCGCCTATGCGTTCCCCGCCTTGATGGCGTGGATGCCCTGGACCTTGGCGTAAGCGTGGCGGCGGATGAAGAGGAAGAAGAGCATGTGGACGGTCAGCGTGATGGTCCAGCTCACCGGGTAGGACAGGTACAGCACCTCCGGACTGCGGTAGACCTGGAAGATGGTGGCCACCCAGACCAGCCGGGTAACGCAGGCGCCCACCATGCTCACCACCATGGGCACCACCGAGTACCCCAGCCCCCGCAGCACGCCCACCATGGTGTCCATGATGCCGCACAGGAAGTAGAGACTGCACACGTACTGCAGCCGCAGCACCGCCTGGGCCACCACCTCCGGCTCCCCGGGGGCGTAAATAGAGGCCAGCTGGGGGCCGAGGAACACCGCCAGATTCCCCAGCGCAAGGCCGATGGCGGTGACGTACCCCAGGCACAGCAGCAGCGTCCGGTCCACCCGCCGGCACTTGCCCGCGCCGTAGTTCTGGCTGGTGAAGGTCAGGCAGGTCTGGTAGATGGCGTTCATGCCCGTGTAGACAAAGCCCTCAATGTTGGAGGAGGTGGAGGACCCGGCCACAATGGCGGTGGAGTTGAAGGAGTTGATGGAGGACTGGATCACCACGTTGGACAGGGAGAACACGATCCCCTGGAACCCGGCGGGCAGTCCCACCTGCAAGATCCGCTTGACGATCCGCTTGTCCAGATGCAGCTCCCGCAGGTCCAGATGCAGGGGCCCCTGGTCCCTCATCAGGCAGCTCACCACCAGCAGGGCGGACACCGCCTGGGAGATGATGGTCGCCAGGGCCACCCCCGCCACGCTCATCTGGAACACGATGACGAACAGCAGGTTCAGCGCCACGTTGGTCACGCCGGCGATGGCCAGGTAGTACAGCGGTCGCCGGGTATCCCCCTGGGCCCGGAGGATGGCGGAGCCGAAGTTGTAGAGCATGTTCACCGGCATCCCGATAAAATAGATCCGCAGATAGATGGTCGCCAGATCGATCACGTCCGGCGTGGAGGCGGTCCAGACCAGCAGCTGCCGGGACAGGGCCACCCCCAGCACCGCCAGGAGCACGCCGCTGATCAGCGAGATGGTGATGGCGGTGTGGACGCTGCTGTGGACGTCCTCCTCCCTGCCGCTGCCCATGTCCCGGGCCACCACCACATTGGTCCCCACGGAGAAGCCCACGAACAGGTTGACCAGCAGATTGATCAGAGAACTGGTGGACCCCACGGCGGCCAGCGCCGCCTCCCCCGCGCAGCGGCCCACCACCACCACGTCCGCGGCGTTGAACAGCAGCTGCAGCAGACTGGAAAGCATGAGCGGCAGGGCGAACAGCAGGACCTTCCCTGCCAGCGGGCCGTGTACCATGTCCATCCGGTATCCGCCCCGTTTCTGTGCTGCCATCCGATCTCCCCTCCTCTATTAAAACGTATATGGAAGCGCATTAAGCAAGTTATACCATATATCCTCCCAAAGAACAACCCCGCCTCCGGAAAAAAGAGGCCAAAAAACCGGCATGATCCCTCCCGTTTGTTCGGCATAACGCAGGATGCCCGCTCCAAAATTTTTTCAGCTTTCTCCAAGTTTCCTCTTGACAAACCGTTCATACCGTGTATACTGTTTATATACAGATGAACAGGCAAGAGGTGAAGCAATGGACATTATCATCAGCAACTCCAGCGGCCAGCCCATCTACGAGCAGATCTGCCGCCAGATCAAAGGGGCCGTGGCGTCCGGCAAGCTGAAGCCGGGGGAGCCGCTCCCCTCCATCCGCAATCTGGCCCGGGACCTGCGCATCAGCGTCATCACCACCAAGCGGGCCTATGAGGAGCTGGAGCGGGACGGCTTCATCTTCACCGTGGCCGGTAAGGGCAGCTTCGTGGCCCAGCAGGACCTGGAGCTGGCCCGGGAGAGCAGCCTGCGGGAGATCGAGCAGCACCTGCAGGCCGCCCTGGAGCTGAGCCGCCAAATTGAACTGCCCGTCAGCGAGCTTCAAAATATACTTCAGGTATTAAGCGAGGAGGAATAAACCATATGGAAAACAACGCTATCGAGATCCGGGGCCTTTGCAAGCGCTACAAGGGCTTTTCTCTGGACGATTTGAATCTGGACCTGCCCTACGGCTGCGTCCTGGGACTGGTCGGCGAAAACGGGGCCGGTAAGAGCACCACCATCCGTCTCATCATGGACGCCCTGGAGCGGGACGGCGGGACCGTCTCCGTCCTGGGGGCGGACAATCAAAGCAAGGAATTTCTGGACCTGAAGGAGGACATCGGCGTGGTGCTGGACGAGACCTTCGTGCCGGAGGTCATCAACGCCAAGCAGCTGGGGAAGATCATGGCGGGCACCTACCAGAACTGGGACCAGAGCGTCTATGACGGCTGGATCAGGCGCTTCGACCTGCCCCCGGACAAGAAATTCAAGGACTACTCCCGGGGCATGACCATGAAGCTGGGCATCGCGGCGGCCCTGAGCCACCGCCCCAGGCTCCTGCTCCTGGACGAGGCCACCGGCGGGCTGGACCCCATGGTCCGGGAGGAGCTGCTGGAGGTGTTCGCAGACTTTGCCGCCGAGGAGGGCCACGCGGTCCTGCTGTCCAGCCACATCGTCAGCGATCTGGAGCGCATCTGCGACTACATCGCCTTCCTCCACAAGGGCCGTCTGGTCCTGTGCGAGGAGAAGGACCTGCTGCTGGACAAATACGGCATCCTGAAATGCTCCAGAGAGCAGCTTGCCAACATCCCCCAGGAAGCCATTCACGGCAGGCGGGTGGGGACCTACGGCGTGGAAGCTCTGGTAGAGCGGGCGTTCATGCCCCGGGACGCGGTCGTGGACCGGGCCAGTCTGGAAGACATCATCCTGTATATGGTGAAAGGAGAACAGAAATGATCGGACTTTTGAAGAAGGACCTCTATGTGGCGGATAAATCCGGACGGCTGCTGCTGGTACTGGCATTGATATTCAGTATGATCCCCACAATGGGAGCCTTCGGCAGTACCTATGCCATGATGATGGCAGTAATGATGCCGCTGACTTCCATTGCTTATGACGAGCGGTGCAAGTGGGACCGCTATGCGGCCATGCTGCCCTATCGGATCGGCCAGCTGGTGTGGAGCAAATATCTGCTGTCCTATCTCTATACCCTGTTGGGCGGAAGCATCATCGTGCTGGGGGCGTTCCTGCGGGGCATGACTACGGGGGCGGTGGATTGGAAGGAGACGGCGGAGATGAGCGTCCTGCTGGCGGTCGTCATGCTGTTCATTACTGCGCTGGGCCTGCCGATGCTCTACCGGTTTGGGTCCGAAAAGGGCCGGCTTGCCATGATCCTTTGCATGGGTGCCGGCGTTGGCGCGGCCATGGGGCTGATGGGCATTTTCGGAGAGCTGCCGAAGCTGCCGGAACTTCCCATGCCCTTGGTGATCGCGGGGGTCGCCGTCCTGGCGGCCGGAGCGACCTGGCTGTCCTTCCGTTTGAGCGTACATTTCTACAGGAAGCGCCAGAATGGGGCGTACAACTAAGCCTGAAGGGAGGAGACGGCTATGCTGGCAATGCTGCGGAAAGATCTATATGTCATGGGCCGCTATACGGCATACCTGATCCTTTCATGGCTGGTGGTCACGTGGGCGGCTACACGATTTCTGGAATCGGACGCCGGATTCCTGTATGGTATGCTGCCGATGTTCTCACTGACCATCTCGCTGAACAGCGTCAGCGCCGATGAGGGCCGCTGGGACCGTTTTGCCGCAGTAACGCCCCTGCGGCCCTGGCAGATCGTGCCGGCAAAGTACCTGTTCGCATACGGCTGCCTGGCTGTGATGACGGCTTTGGCCGCACTGGCGGACGGAGGCGGCGTGAAATTGTGGACAGTTGCCGCCATCACCCCGCTGGTCCTGGCCATGGCTCTGCCGCTGCTGTACCGCTTCGGACGGCAGCGGGGCAGTATAGTCCTCCTGCTCTTCTGGGGCCTTGCAGCGGCGGCGATCCTGGGTTCGGCGCATTTCCGGTACGATCTCATTGAGTCCGCCTTCGGCTGGCTGGAGGACGTCCCGGCCCCGCTGCTGGCGGGCGGAGGCGGCTGCGCGCTGCTGGCACTGAACGCCGGTTCCATCCTTCTCTCCGTCCGCTTCTACACCCGCCGCCAGCGGGGCTGGTACGGCTGAGCGGAAAATTGGGTAGAAACACAAGGGGAGCGGTCGGAAATCGCCCGTGTCTTTGGATAAACCGCAAAACTTTATTTCACCATATTGACATAAAAAATCCATCATGCTACCATAAAAGCGCCGCTTGCGACCTCCACGGGCCAAGGCGGCGCTTTTTTGACGCTTCCGCCGGGTCAAGCTCCGGCGGTGAGGCATACTACGGATAAGGGAAGCGGGTCCCTGGAAAGGAAGCGAAAGAGTATGGAAGAAAAAGAGATCAGACCTCAGGAAAACAAAATGGGCGTCCTGCCCGTCAGCAAGCTGCTGGTGACCATATCGGTGCCCATCATGCTCAGTATGCTGGTGCAGGCCCTGTATAACGTGGTGGACAGCATCTTCGTCTCCCGGGTCAGCGAGAACGCGCTGAACGCGGTGAGCCTGGCCTTCCCCGTGCAGAACCTGATGATCGCGGTGGCCACGGGGACCGGCGTGGGCATCAACGCCCTCCTCAGCAAGAGCCTGGGGGAGAAGCGCTTCGAGCGGGCCAACCTGACGGCCTCCAACGGCGTATTTTTAGGGCTGTGCAGCGCGGCCGTCTTCGCGGTGCTGGGCGCGCTGTTCTCCCGGACCTTCTTCCAGGTCCAGACGGATGTGGCGGAGATCGTGGAGGGCGGCACGGAGTATATCCGCATCTGTACGGTCTTCTCCTTCGGCATCTTCACCGCCATCAGCATCGAGCGCCTGCTCCAGGCCACCGGCAAGACTATCTACAGCATGATCACCCAGATGGTGGGTGCGGTCATCAACATCATCTTCGACCCCATCTTTATCTTCGCGCTCGACATGGGCGTTGCCGGCGCGGCCTGGGCCACGGTGCTGGGCCAGCTGGTGGGCGCTTCCCTGGGCGTCTACTTCAACGCGAAGAGGAACACGGAGATCACGCTGAGCTTCAAGGGCTTCCGTCCCAACGGCCAGATTATCCGCCGCATCTACTCCGTGGGCGTGCCCTCCATCATCATGGCCTCCATCGGCTCGGTGATGACCTTCGGCATGAACAAGATCCTCATCGGCTTCACCACCACGGCGACCGCCGTATTCGGAGTGTACTTCAAGCTCCAGAGCTTCGTGTTCATGCCGGTATTCGGCATGAACAACGGCCTGGTCCCCATCGTGGCCTACAACTTCGGCGCCCGGAAGCCGGAGCGGATGGTCAAGGCGGTCAAGCTGGGCGCGATCTACGCCACCGCCATCATGGCCGCAGGCGCGGCCGTCTTCCTGCTGATCCCCCATCTGCTCCTGGGCCTGTTCGACGCCTCGGCGTACATGCTGGAGATCGGCATCCCCGCCCTGCGGATCATCTGCCTCAGCTTTTTGCTGGCGGGCTTCGGCATCGTCGCCTCGTCCTTCTTCCAGTCCCTGGGCCACGGGGTGCTGAGCCTCATCATCTCCCTGGTCCGGCAGCTGATCGTGCTGCTGCCCGCGGCGTGGCTGCTGAGCCTCTCCGGACGGCTGGATCTGGTCTGGTGGGCCTTCCCCATTTCGGAAGTATTCTCCGCGACCCTCAGCGTCCTGTTTTTGATCTACGCCTACCGGAAAGAGGTCAAGCCCATGCTGGCGGAATGACCCCCTATATCAAAAGCGGCCCGATGTTCTCATCGGGCCGCCTCTCTTTTCAAAAATGCTTACTCTTCCTCGTGGTCATGCGCATGACCGTGGTCGTGGCCGCAGCAGCCCTCTTCACAGCCGTCGCAGGGGTGCTCATAGGCGACGCCCTTGCGCTTGTAGTAGTCGGCGATAGCGGCCTTGACCGCCTGCTCGGCCAGAACGGAGCAATGGACCTTCACCGCCGGCAGGCCGTCCAGGGATTCCACCACAGCCTGATTGGTGAGCTTCAGCGCCTCGCTGAGGGGCTTGCCCTTGATCATATCGGTGGCGATCGAGCTGGTGGCGATGGCGGAGGCGCAGCCGAAGGTCTGGAACTTCACGTCCTCGATGACCTCGTCATCAGTGATCTTCAGATACATGCGCATGATGTCGCCGCACTTGGCGTTGCCGACCTCACCCACGCCGTTGGCGTCCTCCAGAACGCCCACGTTGTGGGGGTGGGCAAAGTGCTCCATTACTTTTTCGCTGTATTCCATTGCCATGGCAGTCATTTCCTTTCTATTTTATCGTCTAAGATATATGCTTCCTTGCCGCGCTCCCCTTGGCGGGGGCCGCTTATTGGTACGGGTCCTCCATCTTCTCGAGCATGTGCATCCAGACCGGGCTCATCTGCCGCAGGGTCTTCACCACCTCCGGCACCTGCTCCAGGATATACTCCACTTCCTCCATGGTGTTGTACTCACACAGGCTCAGCCGCAGAGACCCATGGGCGATCTCATGGGGCATCCCCAGCGCCAGCAGCACATGGCTGGGGTCCAGCGACCCGCTGGTGCAGGCGCTCCCCGAGCTGGCGCAGATGCCCGCCAGATCCAGCCGCAGCAGGAGGCTCTCCCCCTCGATGCCCTCGAAGCAGAAGCTGACGATCCCGGGGGCCCTGTGCGCCCCGCTCCCGTTGCACCGGGAGTAGGGGATCCTGCTCAGCCCCTCGATCAGCCTGTCCCGCATGGTGGCGACCTTGGCCGTATTCTCCTCCATGTGGGCGCAGCTCTCCTTCAGCGCCGCCGCCATGGCCAGGATGGACGGGATGGCTTCGGTGCCGCCCCGCCTGCCGCGCTCCTGGGCGCCGCCTTCGATGAAGTTCTTCAGCCGGACGGACTTCTTGCAGTACAGCGCCCCCACGCCCTTGGGGGCGTGGAACTTGTGCCCGGAGAGGGACAGCATGTCGATGTTGTCCTCCACCACGTTGATGGGCATATGTCCCACCGCCTGCACGGCGTCGGTGTGGAACAGCACGCCCTTCTCCCGGCAGACCGCGCCGATCTCCCGGATGGGCTGGACGGTGCCGATCTCGTTGTTGGAGAACATGATGGTCACCAGACAGGTGTCCTCCCGGATGGCGGCCTTCAGCTCCTCCAGGCGCACCACGCCCTCCTCATGGACCGGCAGGTAGGTGACCTCAAAGCCCTGCTTCTCCAGCCGCTTTAAGGTGTGGAGCACCGCGTGGTGCTCGATGGTGTCGGAAATGATATGCTTCTTCCCCTTTTCCGCCCCCAGCCGGGCCCCCTCGGTGATGGCCCAGTTGTCGGCCTCGGTGCCGCAGCCGGTGAAATAGATCTCCCGGGCCTCGGCGCCCAGGCATCCGGCGATGGCCTCCCGGGCGTCCATCAGGGCGTAGTTGGCCTCCCTGCCCTTCTGGTGCAGGGAGCTGGGGTTGCCGTACAGCTCCCCCAGGGCGGGGAGCATGGCGTCCATCGCCGTCTTGCTGACGGCGGTGGTGGCGGCGTTGTCGGCGTATACGAACATGGCGTATGACCTTCCTTTCTTTGCCGGAGCCCTCCGGCGGGTGATATACCTGTTTCCTATAGGAAAATAGGAATTATATTTACAAAATTTCTTGCGCGCGGGGAGCTTCCGCCTTTCAGCAGTTGCCTCTCCCCGACGCTCTGCAGCGGGCGTCCAGACGGCGCTGCTTATCTACCAGGTCCGCCAAGGTCACGTGGTCCACCACGTTGCTGATGGCCTGGTCCACCTGCTCCCACAGGTCCAGAGTGACGCAGGCCTTGCACCGGGCGCACTGGTTGACCTTGTCGTCCATGCAGGAGACCGGGGCGAGGCTGCCCTCCACCGTCCGCAGGATCAATCCTACGGTGTATTCCTCCGGGTTTTTCACCAGGCGATACCCGCCTTTCGCCCCCCGAACGCTGCGGACCAGGCCCGAGCGCACCAGAACGGGGATGATCTGCTCCAGATACTTCTCGCTGATCCCCCGGCTCTCGGCCACCGTCTTCACCGACAGGTTCACGCCCTCCTCCTGCATGGCCAGCTCCAGCATCAGGTGCAGGGCGTAGCGGCTCTTTGCGGATAGTTTCATGGCGTCACCGTCCTTTCGTATTTCCTATCTTAATCTAGGATTTGCGATTTGTCAAGAGGCATTTGCAATATATTCCGCACGATCCTCCTGATACACTGCTTATTCTTTCCGCATCTGCCGGTTTTTATCTCTGGATGAGGTGAAGAGGGGGGGAGCGATCCGCGAGAAAAAGAGGCGTACACCTCTTTATACAGCAGCTAAAAAGCGCTCCTTGACGCCGCGCAGCGTCAAGGAGCGTTCCTTTATTGATACTTCTTCCCCACCACATAAACGGGTATCATCATCCCTCCCAAGATGATGAACAGCGTCAAGGGCAGCAAAATACCGAACTGTGCCATTGCCGCCAGCCCCAGCTTCACCAGCAGCCCCTGTACGGCGGCGAAAAGCAGTACCCAGCCGCCCAGCGTCAGGCAGGCCCAGGCCCGGACAGCATTCAAAATATGGGGCCAGTTGCTGTTGTTGAAGTGTACCCCCGGTATGTTCATGCGAAACACCCCGTCGCTGTAAAAGTCTACCTCATATTGGTCATAAAACCGGGGCAGTTTTTCCTTCGAAAAAAAGACAAAGTACATGCCAAAGATGAGCGCCATCAGCGGCGGGAGGATCACGAAAACACTGCCTTCCCACCGGAACCACGGCTGCCCGAAACGGCAGAGCAGCCCGATCTCCACGGCGCACAGCGCCAGCGCCCACAAAAAACGCATTCCCCACTTCCGCCGGTTCTCCCGCTGTGCCGTCTGCTCCTGGGAGGTCATGACGAGCGCCCCATTGACCAGCGGTTCTACCTCCTGGATCGTCAGCGGCTGATCCTTCCGGATGATCTCCCCGCGGAGCAGCTCCGTCACGCTGACCTCCATCAGCTCCGCCAGCGGCTGCAAAAGGGCGATATCCGGTAAACTCAACCCCCGCTCCCACTTGCTGACCGCCTTGTCCGATACGTACAGACGCTCCGCCAGCTCCTTCTGGGTCATCCCTTTTTCCTTCCGCAGCCGGGATAGAAAGGCGCCAAATTTTCCGTTATCGATTTTATAGTTTCCTGCCATTGCGCATTCCTCCTTTGCCGCAAGTATAAGCAAAAGGCAGCGCTTTTGTCAACCGACCAGCGGTAGAGCCCTGTATTTGCAAGGGTTTTCAGGCGCAAGCCGCCTCATTCGACCTCCAGGTAAGGCCGCGCTAATCCAACGGTCACCCTGGTCCCCTTCCCCAGCTCGGACTCCACCGTGATGGTGTGCCCCAGCTTCCGGCATATCTCCTGGCTCAGGTACAGCCCGATACCGGTGGCCCGCTTATCCATGCGCCCATTGTACCCGGTAAATCCCCGCTCGAAGATCCGGGGCAGATCCTCCGCCGCAATGCCCACGCCGTCGTCCTGAATGAACAGCCGCTCCCCCTCGCTCCACACCTTTACGTGCCCGCCGGGGGCGTACTTCACCGCGTTGGACAGCACCTGCTCCACCACCAGCTGGAGCCACTTTTCATCGCTGAGGGCCCGGAGCCCCGTCTCGTTCAGCTCCAGGGACACCTTGCCCCGGATGAACAGCGGCGCGTACTTCCGCGCCGCCTGCCGCAGCACATTGTCCACGTCCACCTGCCGGATCACGTAGTCCGTGGAAGCACCGCCCAGCCGCAGATAGCTCAACACCAGCTCCACATACCGCTCCACCCGGAACAGCTCCGCGCTGAGCGCCCGTCCCCGCTCCGACTCATCCTCCTGAAGGATCAGCCGCATGGCGGAGATCGGGGTCTTGATCTGATGCACCCACATGGTATAGTAGTCCACGCTCTCCCGCATCCGGGCGTCCAGCGCGGAGACCGCCGTCAGCCGGTCCTCGTCGCGCTCCAGCAGCAGCTCCGGATAGGCGGCCTCTCCAGGCTCCCGGGGCTCCGGCACCAGGGACATCAGCAGCGCCGCCTGTCCCCGGAGGCTCTCCAGAAACAGCACCTTCCGCCGCCACCGGAAGAAGTCCATCAGTCCAGCCGTCAGCAAAATGATCAGGCACAGCAGGCCACCGTACCCGGCCGCCTCCGCCGGAAGCTGGTAGAGCGTCAGCACCCAAGCGAACACCCCCGTACAGGCTCCCAGCAGAAGCAACGGCCAGCACCTGCATTTCAGATATCCCCAAACGATCCGCATCCTTCACCCCTCGATCAGGTAACCCAGTCCCTTCTTCGTTCGGATGAACTCCGTCAATCCGATGCCCTCAAGCTTCCGCCGCAGGCGGGCCATGTTCACCGTCAGCGTGTTCTCATCCACGAAGCTGTCCGTCTCCCACAGCTTCCGCATCAGCGTGTCCCGGGAGACCGTCTTCCCCTTCTGCTCCAGCAGCACCTGCAATATCCGGTACTCGTTCCGGCTCAGCTCCAGTGACTGCCCCTCATACCGCAGGGTATTGTCCCCGGTATCCAGCACCGCCCCCCGGCATCCCAGCAGCGGCGCGGAAGCGCCGAAGTCGTAGGTCCTCCGCAGCAGCGCCTGGACCTTCGCCGCCAGCACCTCCAGGTCGAAGGGCTTGGCGATAAAATCGT
>OFHO01002196.1_pt1 | contig 12282 bp, 10 predicted proteins | sample 1521531 | NCBI WGS metagenome assembly OFHO01 (sample SAMEA3504124, study PRJEB24116) | mouse gut metagenome | biome: mouse gut; feature: mouse-associated habitat; material: faeces | place: Denmark | collected 2011
ATGGCAAGCACTATCAACTGCCAAACAAAACCGTGTGCCTCACCTGCCCGGCCTATGTTTCGGAGACGGATCGTTGACGGGACGTGATAAAAATTTGAGATTGCCAGCCTTGCCGCCCCTCCAATTTCACGTATGGAGGGGCGGCGTCATTTGTCCGCCACACCATCGCACAAAAATTTTGGAAGGAGTTTTTCAGAATGATTTTCAAAGCAATCCTCAGCAGCCAGGCCAGCCCGGGATACGGGCAGGCCACCATCCACTTCCCCATCCCGGACAGCGATTATGACCTCGTCATCCGTATGCTGGAGGACAAGGGCATTGGCTCCCCTACCGCCCAGGACTGCCGGGTGGTGGGGCTGGAGGGGTTATACCCTACCCTCAAACGGCTGAACGGCCAGGCCATCAACGTGGACGAGCTGGATTATCTGGCCAAGCGGCTGGACAGCTTTTCCGATGGTGAGGACGCCCAATTTGAAGCCATGGCCTTCAAATTGAACCTGTCCAGCATCAAGGACTTCATCAACCTGACATTCTGCTGCCAGCAGGCCACGGTGATCACCAACTTCTCTGATCTGGAGCGGGTTGGGAAAAGCCATGTCCTGACCATAAACGGCGGTGCTATGCCTGCGGCAGAGTACGACCAGGTGGATGGCCGGATGGCGGCCCTGGATCTGATCCAAAACAAAGCCGGAACGATCACCCCCTACGGTGTGGTGTACGACAACGGCCTGGAACTGGAGCCGCTCTACAATGGGCGGCATTTCCCGGCATACCTCTACGATCTGCCTCTGATCGAGCTTGAAATCAGAAGCGGGCCGGAGCGCGCGGCTGCCGGATACCTCTGTCTGCCCTGTCCGGACACGCAGCTCCAGCGGACGCTGGAGCGGGCGGGAAGCGGCGGCGGGTTCCATTTGAGCATGATCACGGACGATCTGCCCCCGCAGGTGTCCGCCGCGGTCAGTCTCGCCCGCGACAGCCTTGACGAGATCAACGGCCTGTGCCGGGCCATCGAGCCGCTGACCACGGCTCAGCGGAATAAACTGGAAGCAGTGGTGCTGCTGGCCCGGCCCCAATATGCCAGCGAGGTGCGCAAGCTGGCGGAGAACCTGGACCAATTTGATTTCATGGCCAGGCCGCTCACCCAGGAAACAGACATCGCGCTCACCGAGCTGGGCTGTGTGGCCTATCACGGCAGCGTGACGCTGGAGGAATTGATGCGGGACAATCCCGCGGAACAGCACCAGCAGGAGATGGGAGGGCTGGCATAATGGTGCTTTACGTTGCAAAGAGTTCGTTCAGCCAGGATGTGGCACACATCAGCTTCCCCGCGGAAGCGGATCAGGTCAGAAACGAGGTGCTCGCCGTGGAGGACTTCGGCGGCTGGGCCCCCGCGCAGATCATCGGCGGCGAAGGGGCTGCGCAAGCCCTTGCCGGACACCTTGAGCGCGACGCCCTGTTCAGCGAAGAAGGCGTCCGGAAGCTGAACCAGCTGGCCGGGCTGGTGGATGCCATGGATCTGGAGGCCCAGAAGGTTTTCGCCGGTGCCCTGACGGCGGAACACGCCGGATGCCTGGATGATGCGCTGCGCGTGGCGGGCAGCCTGGACGGCTATGAGCTGTTCCCCGGCATCAAAACGGACGAGGATCTGGGCCGTTTCCTGGTGGATACCGCCCCCATCACCGGCAAATTCGTTTTTGCCGAGGACATCAAACCCTATCTGGATTACGCCAAGATCGGCGCGGAACAGCGTAAGCTGCTGGGCGGCGTCCATACGGAACAGGGGTATGTGAAGCGCCGGGAGGCAGTGCAGACGCAGAAAGAGGCCGACCGCCCCGCCTTTGCCCTCACGCTGGCCTCCCCCGCTGGTGCCGTCCGGCTGGATCTGCCCGCCCCGGAGGATGAGCTGGAACGGGCAAAAGCGGCTCTGCGGCTGGACGATCTGAGCGGTGCCGTCATCCGGGAAGTGGAGATCGGCTACCCGTGGGGGCACCTTCTGTCCACGGACAGCGTCACCCTGGAGGACGCCAACACCCTGGCCCAATGCGTCCGGGCAATGTCAAAGCGGGAGCTTAAGGTGTTCGGCGCGGTGCTGGAGGTGGAGGAGCCGTCCACCTTCCATGCAGCGGGCACCATCGCTATGGACATCGATGACTACGAGCTGGTGACCGACAGCGAAAGGGAGTATGGCATGGAAGCCCTGCGTTACGCGGGAGCGGGGGATGAACTCCTGGACATACTGGACGGCTTCACCGATTTTGACGCCTTGGGCCGCTGTGAGATGGAGACGGACGGCGTGCGGGAAACCAGCTTCGGCAGTGTGCGCCGCCTCAGCACCCCCTGGCCTCAGCAGGCAGAGCAGGGCCAAACGATGTACTGAAAACCGCCAACTACAATAGAAAAGGAGCAATACAATGTCAGTCAATATTTTCAAAGACGAGCTCCAGCACGCCCAACTGTTCGGCAAGCCCGTGCTCACCACCAACTGGCTGATCCCCCGGGAAACGGTGCCGGACGGGTGGTTCTGCTACGATATGCGGGGCACGGACAGCGACCCCGGAGCCCACGCCGCGCTGGTGGATTACACCAGCTATGACCACAGCGGCACCGTTCTCTCCCCCAAGCCGCTAAAGCGGCCCGCCACCAAGTCGCGGCGGATCGGAAAGGGGGACTATTTCCTCCACGGTGAAACCATGGATCTGGAGACGTTCTGCGGGGAGTACGACCTGGCTTACCCGAACAACCCCATCAAATTCGAGATGCGCCCCGCTTCGCCCGATGAGGCGGGGCTTTTTTACACCCTGCCGCCCGAACAGGACGAGGAGCTGGGGGCCATCGGGCACGTCCGGATCGATTTCGGACGGGATGGGGACGGGTTCTGGCACACCTGGTGGCCCAGGGGCCCCGAGGGGCTGAACACCCCGGAGTTCCAGGAGGAGCTGGGCCAGGTGGTGGGCCAGCTGCGCCGGGGCGTGCTGAAGGACTTCTCCTCCATGCTCCGCCACTGCCATACCAGCGGCGGTGAGATCAGCGGCGGAACCTGCTGCCAGAATTACGGCTTCGTGGTGGAAACGGAGCGGTACCGCTACTGCCTGCGGTGCAACCCTGTGCGCGGGGACTACCAGGCATACCTCACCGCCTTTGACCTGCGGACGCAGGAGCGAGAAAACTATGACGCTGGATAGGCGGGACGATATTCCTCGAGTCCGAGACGGCAGATAATCAGCCGGTAGCCGACGCCTATGACGCCATGGCTCTGCGCACGGCAGCGGAGAGCCATGCCTGCACACCGAGATGGCTGGCACCGTGAGTTGGCAGACCGGGATGCGGTTCTCGCCCAGGGCTGCCGGGGCTGATACGGTCGAGTGAGTCAACGGCCTGGGTATGCGAGAGGAACATGCCGCACTGAACACGATTCCATTTGACGGCCTCAAACCAACGGTGTATAATGCCCCCAACGGCAGCTTATCCCAGAGCTGTCAAACCATACTGCCGGCAAAGAAAAGACGCTTTGCCGCACTCATGGGCAAAACAAGGACCGCCATGGCTGTGAAAAAATTTCATGGCAACTCCAGCCAGGACGCAGGAAGGAGATACATTATGTGGTACAAAGGAAACCTGCACACCCACACCACCGATTCCGACGGCGAGTGCCCGCCGGAGGAGGTAGTGCGCCGCTACCGGGAACGGGGCTATGACTTCATCGCCATCACCGACCACCACCTGTACTCGGACTACCACGAGCAGTACGGCGGCGAGGACTTTTTGATCCTTCCCGCTGTGGAGGCCGCAGCCTCCTATATCGATGACGGCGGCGTGTTCCGCAAGGTGCACCATATGAACGGCATCCTGGGGCCGGCCGCCCTGCGGGCGGCTGCGCCGGAGCCTCCCTACCGCCACGGAGACAGAATCGGCCCCTTCCGGAGCCATGGCAGCTGGGACGGGGCCAAGGCGGCGGCGGACATGGCCCGGCTCCTGAAGGCGCACGGGATGATCGTCACCTATAACCACCCCATCTGGTCCCGGGTGGACGGGGAGGATTTTCTGAACACGCCCGACGTGGATATCCTGGAGATCCTCAACTACGGCACCCAGCAGGAGAGCGGCACCGGGTTCGACACCACCTGGTGGGATGTGATGCTCCGATCGGGCCGCCGCATCCTGGCGGACGCTACCGACGACGCCCACGCCGTGAGTTGGGACGCCTTCGGGGGCTTCATCATGGTGCAGGCCCCGGCCCTCACCCATGAGGATATCACCAGTGCCATCCTGGCCGGACAGTATTACTCCTCCGAGGGCCCGGAGATCCGGGATTGGCGGGTGGAGGACGGCGTGGCCTACTTGCTGTGCGGCCCATGCCGTCGGCTGACCCTGGTGTTTGACGGCCGGGTGGGCGCGGGTGTCACCCGCGTGGCCCGGGAGGGGGAGTTTGTGGAGGAGATCGCCTTCCGCCTCACCGGACAGGAGCGGTACATCCGGGGAGAGTGCCAGGACTGGCAGGGACGGCGGGCGTGGACCAACCCGATCTATTTTGAATAAGGCGGCAGACAGGAAGGAACCGGGCTGGAAACAGCCCGGTTCCTTTTTTGAAACAAAGTACCATAATGACGGCAAGATATGGACATTTTGTTTTATGGCGTGATATAATGCCCATATCACAATCCGGTTTTTGGAGGTCCTTTGTCTAAAAAGCACAGTACGCGCAGAGGGAACGGGATAGTATGAACAGCGTAATCGCACGATTTCTGGAGCATATGTCCTCCGCCAGCAACGCGGAGCGTGAAATTATGAGCTATGTGCTGGAGAATCCGGACGAGGCGGTTCAGCTCAGCATTCACGAGCTGGCCCGGCGTTCTTTTGTCTCCGCATCCGCCGTGACCCGGCTTTGCAAGAAAACAGGATTCCAGAATTACAAGGACTACCAGCGCAGCCTGTCCTGTGAGCTGGCGTTGAAGAAGGAATTCCTCTCCCGGCAGGCGGACGAGTTTGAGATCCGTCCGGAGGAGAGCCTGGAGCTGCTGGTGGACAACAGCTTCCAGCGCACCGTCTCCTTTCTGAACGAGACGCGGCGGCTGATGGACCTGCGCACGCTGGAGTGCTGTGTGGATCTGCTGGTCAAGGCGGAGTGCGTCACCTTTTTCGGGGTGGGCGCGTCCCAGCTGGTGGCCAAAGACGCCTATCTGAAATTCATCCGGCTGAACAAACGGTGCCAGGTCTACGAGGATCAGGACGCCCAGCTGGTGATGGCGAAAAACATGAAGCGGGGGGATCTGGCGGTGGTCGTCAGCTACTCCGGCCGGACCCAGGCCATGGTGGAGGCGGCGGAGATCCTGCGGGAGAACGGAGTGCCCATCATTGCCGTCACCTCCGCCGCCGACTCTCCGCTCCGGCGGCGGAGCGTCCACAACCTGTGCGTCAGTGCCACGGAGGCGGACATTGCCGGGAGCAAACTGTCCTCCCGCATCGCCCAGCTGGCGGTGATCGACGCGCTGTATATTGCCTATTTCCGGCGGACCTACAACAAGAGCGCGGACGCGCTGCAGAGCACGAGGCTGGAGAAGAAGGAGGAAGCGCAATGGATCAGATAGAGCTGATGGGCCTGGGGACGGAGATGCGCAATCCGGATACCATGAACCTGGACGAGATGTCCCCCATGGAGATCATCTCCGCCATGAATCGGGAGGACGCGGGAGTGGTGGCTGCGGTGGCCGAGGCCCTGCCCCAGGTGGCGCAGATTGTTGTGTTCGCCACCCAGAGCCTGCGCCTCGGAGGGCGGATCATCTACATTGGCGCGGGTACCAGCGGCCGGCTGGGCGTGCTGGACGCAGTGGAATGCCCCCCCACCTTCGGGGTGACGGACCAGGAGGTCATCGGCCTCATTGCCGGAGGCGAGGGTGCCTTCGTCAGGGCAAAGGAGGGGGCCGAGGACGACGAGGCCCAGGGCGGCCGGGATCTGGACGCCATCGGCCTCACCAGCCGGGACACGGTGATTGGCCTCACCGCCAGCGGGCGCACCCCCTACGTGCTGGGGGCGTTGCGCCGGGCGCGGGAGGCGGGCTGCCGCACGGCGGCCATCTCCTGCAACCGGGGGGCCCGGGCGTCTGCGCTGGCCGACGCCGCCGTGGAGGTGTATACCGGCCCGGAGGTGCTCTCCGGCTCCACCCGCCTGAAGGCAGGGACGGCCCAGAAAATGATTCTGAACATGATCTCTACCGCCAGCATGGTGGGAGTGGGGAAGGTATACCAGAACCTGATGGTGGACGTGCGCCAGACCAACCAAAAGCTGGTGTGCCGGGCGGAGCACATCGTGATGCAGAGCACCGGCTGTACCCGGGAGGAGGCCGCCCAGGCCCTGCTGGAGGCGGGAGGGGAGGCCAAGCCGGCGGTGGTAAAGCTCCTGCTGGACACCGACATTGAAAACGCCCGCCGCCTGTTGGAGCGGGCGGAGGGCAGCGTCCGCCGGGCGGTGGCGGACTGACCGTGTGTAAAAGGGGGTTCGGCCCCTTCTACAGAATATACCCACCAAAAACAAAGGAGGAACCGTAATGAAAAAGAGAGCTCTTGCACTGATCCTCGGCATGGTAATGCTGCTGGGTATCCTGGCCGGCTGCGGCGAACAGAACAAGCCCGGGGGCCAGTCCATCAAGGTGTGGATTCCGCCCTACGCCAAGTCCGACGCGGAGCTGACCGACCAGATGTTCTGGGATCAGCAGTTCGACGCCTTCGAGAAGGAGCACAACTGCACCGTCGAGGTGGAGATCCTGCCCTGGGACGGCTACAAGCAGAAGGTGACCACCGGCCTGATTTCCAACGAGGGGCCCGACGTGGTTTACATCGACACCCCCTACGATCTGGTGGAGACCGGGGCCTTTGAGCCGCTGGACAGCTACTTCACCGCCGAGGAAGCGGACCAGTACCTCTACTGGGATCTGGGCCAGATCATGGGCAAGCAGTATATTGCCCCCATGCTGGTGGGCAATGCCAGCGTGCTGTACTGCAATATGGACATTCTGAAGCAGGCGGGCTTTGACCGTCCCCCCGAGACCTGGGACGAGCTCATCGACTACTGTCTGGCCATTCAGGAGAAGGTGCCCGACGTGTCCCCCTTCCTCCAGAACTGGGGCGGCAGCGGCAAGGGCGTGCTGATGGTGAGCTGGCTGCCCTACTACTGGCAGACCGGCGAGAGCTTCCTGGACGCCGAGGGCAAGCCCTCCATCAACAACGCCGGCGGCCTGAAGACGGTGGAGTTCCTCAAGAGCCTGATGGACAAGGGGATCTTTGACGACACCATCACCGCCACCGAGAATCCCAAGGACCTGTTCCAGGAGGGCAAGCTGGCCATGTACGTGGGCGACACGGGCAGTGCCAAGAAGAACACCGCCGCCGGCATCAACTGGTCCGTCATCCCCGCCCTGTCCGGCCCCACCGGCATCCAGGCGACCTGGATCGCGGCGGACTCTTTGGCCATCGCCTCCAACAGCAAAAACAAGGAGCTGGCGGTGGAGGCCATGAAGTATATGCTCAGCGCGCCCGTGATGGACGCCTTCCATGAGCAGATGTACGCCATGTGCCCCATCACCAAGGACGCCAAGTTCTATGACGACGAGCGGTTCCAGTCCATGTATGTGGATCAGGCGGAGATCTTCCACAACTGGCCCGCCTTCGCCAACTCCGACGCGTTCTATGATTACCTGCTCAAGAATATGCAGTCCATGTACATGGGCCAGCTCACCCCCCAGCAGGTGCTGGAGGACACCATGAAGCAATACGAGGAGTTTGTGAGCTGACCAGCCGCACCCGGCCCGGATGCCGGAACTGGAACGGAGGCGATCCCAAATGAGAAACGGTGAGAAAACCCGCGCGCTTCCCGTCAAAAGGCCGCTGATGACCCGGAAGCGGCGGCAGGCACTCCACGGCATAGCCTACATCATGCCCGCCTGCATCATCATCACCATGTTCTGCATCGTCACGATCTTTATGGCGATCTACTACAGCTTCACCGAGTATAATATGATCAACCCGCCGGAATTTGTGGCGTTGAAGAACTACACCAAGCTCCTTTCCGACAAGGCCTTCCGGTCGGCACTGGTGAACACGGTGAAGTATGTTGTCATCACCGTCCCGGCGCAGGTGTGCATCTCTCTGGGGCTGGCGGCCTTTCTCTCCGAAAAGCTGCAAAACCGGTTTGGCGGCTTTGCCCGGAGCGTGATGTTCATCCCATATATCGTCTCCGGCATCGCAGCCTCCGCCGTCTGGGATATCGTATTTATGCGCAACGGACTGATCAATGCCGCCCTCGGCCAGGTTGGGGTGAAGGGCCCCAACTGGCTGGGGGACGGGAACCTGGCCTTCCTGTGCGTGTGCATTGTGGCAATCTGGAAGAACATCGGCTATTTCCTGGTGATCTATTACGCCGGTGTCCAGGGCGTCCCCCGGGACCAGCACGAGGCGGCCACCTGCGACGGGGCCACGCCCCTCCAGCGGTTCTGGTACATCACGGTGCCCAGCGTCAAGCCCATCACCTACATGGTGGTGACCCTCAGCATCATTCAGTCCTTCCAGATCTTTGACGTGGTGTACCAGCTCACCTACGGCGGGCCGGGCACCTCCACCATGACCCTGGCTTACATCATCTACCAGGCTGCGTTCAAGGACTGGAAGATGGGCTACGCCTGCGCCCTGGCGGTAGTGCTTCTGGTGTTCGTGCTGATTGTCAACCTGATCCAGGATCTGTTCTTTAAGGAGAAAACGCCGAAGAAGGGGGCGGGGAAATGAACCGCACAAAGCGCAGGCAGTCCATGGCAACTCGGGCGGGCGTCGTGTTCGTGGCGGCGTTTATGCTGCTGTGCGTCATGCCGCTGGTGTACATGGTGCTGATGAGCCTGACCCAATCCGACTCCCCCTACTTCAAGCTGTCGGACATCAGCCTCGACTTCGCCAACTACAAGACCATTCTTGTCCGAAACAACTACACCCAGGCCATCCTCAACAGTGCCATCGTGGCGGTGCTGGCCTGCCTGTGGACCTGCTTCATCTCCGCGCTGGCGGGGTACGGCTTCGAGAAAAAGCCCATCCCCCACAAGGAGCTGATCTACAAGATCCTCCTGGCCACTATGATGATCCCCAGCCAAGTCACGCTGATCCCCCTGTTCCTCATCATGCGGGAGATCAACTGGCTGAACACCTATGCCGCCCTGGTCATTCCCATGGCGGGGGCCTTCGGCGTGATGATGATGCGTTCCTTTATGAAAAGCGTGCCCGATGTGCTGATCGAGGCGGCCCAGATCGACGGCTGTTCGGAATTCTTCATCTTCTTCAAGGTGGTGCTTCCCCTGGTGCGGCCCGCCACCATTTCGCTGACCATCTTCACCTTCGTGGCCACCTGGAACTCCTTCATCTGGCCGCTGGTGGTGACCAACGAGCGGTCCCGGTACACCCTGCCGGTGGCCCTGTCCCTGCTGGCCACCAACTTTGAAAAAAATCACGGCCTGGTTATGGCCGGCTCCACCATCACCTTCCTGGTTCCGTTCATCCTCTACTGCTTCCTTCAGAAGCAGTTTGTGGCGGGCATTGCCCTGGGAGGTGTGAAAGAGTGAGCTTGCGGACGCTGATGGATACGCGCTCCAAGCTGGTGATCGGGCTTATGGGCGGCACCTCCGCTGACGGCGTGGATGCCGCCCTTGTCCGCATCACCGGCTGGGGCCTGGACACCCGGGTGGAGCAGCTGGCCTACGTCAGCATCCCCTTCGGGGACGAGGTGCGCGCACGCATTCTGGACATCGCCGGGGGCGGCTTCGGCGGCAGCCGGGAGCTGGGACGGATGAACGCCCTGCTGGGCAGGCTGTACCTGGACGCCTGCGAGACGCTGTGCCGCCGGGCGGGGGTGGCCCTGTCCGACATCGACCTGATCGGAAGCCACGGCCAAACCGTCTACCACCAGCCTGTCCCGGAGGAATACCTGGGCCGGGAGATCTCCGCCACCTACCAAATCGGGGACGTGTCCATCCTGTGCGAGCGGACTGGTGCGCCGGCAGTGTCCGACTTCCGGGTGCGGGACATGGCCGCGGGGGGCCAGGGCGCGCCCCTGGTGCCCTATACGGAGTACCTGCTTTACCGGCGGGAGGACCAGGACGTGGCCCTGCAAAACCTTGGCGGCATGGGGAACATCACGTTCCTCCCCAGGGGCGGCGCGCTGTCTGAAGTGGTCGCCTTCGACACAGGGCCGGGCAACGTACTGATTGACGCGGCGGTGGAGCGTATGTCCGGCGGGACGCTGCGCTTTGACGAGGGGGGCCGTCTGGCGGCGGCCCATCCGGTGAGCGGTCCGCTGCTGGCCTGGCTCATGGAGGACGAGTACCTGCGCCTTGCGCCGCCCAAAACCACCGGGCGGGAGAAATACAGCCAGGGCTTTCTGGAGATCCTGTACCGGCGGGCCGGGGCCCTCTCCCTGACAGAGGGGGAGGTGCTGGCCACCGTCACCCGCTACACCGCGGAGACCGTCGCCTATGCCGTCCGGCATCACCTGCCCCGCCTGCCGTCCATCCTGGTGGCCGGGGGCGGCGGAAGCTATAACCACACGCTGCTGGCCCATCTGCGGGAGCTGCTGCCCGAGCTTCAGGTGGCGGTAAACGAGGATCTGGGCCTGGACGGGGACGCCAAGGAGGCGGTGGCCTTCGCCATCCTGGCCAACGAGGCGGTCCACGGCATTTGCAGCAACGCCCCGGCGGCCACCGGGGCCTCCCATCCTGTGGTGATGGGAAAGATCAGCCAATAACAAAACCCCGCCCCGGGCCGCCCTGCGGCCCGGGGATGCTTAGAGCCTGTACTCGCAGCCTCAAACGCCGGCTGTGAATGCAGGCCCTGAAAGGGGGAAGCAATATGGCAGTCATGAAGTCCCTGGCGGACATGACCCTGACGGAAAAGCTGGGCCAGATGATCGTCACCGGACTGCCCGGGCCGGAGCTGGACGGGGAATTCGTCCGCCTGGTGCGGGAGGAAAAGATCGGAAATGTGATCCTGTTCCAGTATAACCAGCGGGACCGGGAACAGCTGTCCAAGCTGTGCGCCGATCTGCGGGAGCTGATTTTGGAGGAGACGGGGACGCCGCCCCTGATCTCCTCCGACGAGGAAGGGGGCATCGTCTCCCGCCTGCCGGAGAGCATGGGAAAAATGCCCTCCGCCATGGCAACGGCCTCTCTGGAGGACCCCCAGGCGGTATATAATGCGGCCCTGTGGACCGGGCGGCAGCTGCGGAGCGTGGGGATCAACTTCGTGCTGGCCCCGGTGCTGGATATCAACAACAACCTGGACAACCCGGTGATCGGCGTGCGCAGCTTCGGGCGGGACGCAGATACCGTGTGTGCCCTGGGGCGGGAGGCCCTGCGGGGCTTCCGGGACGCAGGCATCATGTGCGTAGGCAAGCACTTCCCCGGCCACGGGGACACGGCCACCGACCCCCACCTGGACTTTGCCCTGGTGGCCAAGGGCCGGGAGGAACTGCGCGCACTGGAGCTGGTTCCCTTCCGCATGGCCATGGAGGAGGATGTTCCGGCCATTATGGTGGCCCATGTAGCCTTTGCCGGGGAGGACGGACTGCCTTCCACCCTGTCCCCCCAAATCATCACCGGACTGCTCCGGGAGGAGCTGGGCTACCGGGGGCTGGTGGTGTCCGACTGCATGGAGATGGACGCCATCCGAGCCAATTTCGGCGTGGCCCAGGGAGTGCTGCGCAGCGTGAAGGCGGGGATGGACCAGGTGGGTATCTCCCGCAGCCCCCATGAGGTGCGGGCCGCGCTGAAGGCCCTGCGGGAGGCGGTGGAGGACGGCTCCCTGCCCATGGAGCGCATCGACAGCGCGGTGGAGCGCGTTCTGGCCTGCAAGGCCCGGTACGCCGGCCCCCCCATCCCCTGGAGCGGGGCAGATCAGGCCCGGTGCAACGCTCTGGCCGACAGCCTCTTTACCCGGGCGGTGGATCGGGGCGTCCTGCCCCAGGGCGGGACGCTGGCCCTGGGCGATCGGCCCCGGTTCCTCAGCCCCGTCCGCCAGCAGCTCTCGCTGGTGACGGACAAGGAAAGCCGCCTGTCCCTGGCGGAGGAGCTGGCCGCCCAATTTGGAGGGGAAGCCCGGGATCTTCCCCTCCGCCCGGACGAGGCCCAGCGGGCGGAGCTTCTGCGGTGGGCGGCGGAGGGCACCTCCATTGTGGCGGGGAGCCTGAACGCCGCCATCTACCGGGAACAGCTGGAGCTGCTCCAGTCGCTGGCGGGGCTGGGCCTGCCCATGGCCTGC
>OFHO01002197.1_pt1 | contig 12277 bp, 8 predicted proteins | sample 1521531 | NCBI WGS metagenome assembly OFHO01 (sample SAMEA3504124, study PRJEB24116) | mouse gut metagenome | biome: mouse gut; feature: mouse-associated habitat; material: faeces | place: Denmark | collected 2011
TCGGGTTGTCTCTCGTGATGGTCCCGCTTTTCCCGTTGATGAAGCCGTTGAGCTTGAGCGGCGTCCGCAGGGTGGCGATCTGCTCCAGCACCTGCCGCGTCTCGCCCTCGGTCAGCGGATAGTCGTTGAGGCGGTCAATACCCCTGTTGTTCTGGAAAAGGATGTCCGCCCAATTCTGAACAAGCTGCCGCTCTGTATAATTACGCAGAACTTCTTTTTCCCAGCCGTGTTCAGACAGCATTTTGATCAGCGCGGTCTCAAAATCGGCCTCCTTTGTGAATGCCATACGTCCTCCTTTCCGCCTCAGACAAACATTTTTTCAAGGCAGGATTTCTTGATGTTTTGCAGCTGCCCCAACTCACGCTGATGGAGGGTGATAAGGTGGTCGAGGTGATCCAAACACTGACCAATTTTCCGCTGCTCTTCCAAACTAGGGAATGACAGGGTTCCCATGCAGAGCTTATCATAATAAAAGTAAAGGCGGACGCCCCCTTCTTGAAGCTGCTCGATCAGTTTTTGAAAATCCGATGACTTGAACCAGTGCCACAGGAAGCGGTCATCTATATCATCTGTCGTTTGAAAAACCTCATAAAGTGAGCTTACTATCACGTCTTTACTCAAATTTTGGTATCCAATGGAGCCAACATTGATTCTCGCTGGATTGTATGCGAATGAGTGGGGCGATACAATATAGTACATTCTTTTATCTGCCTCACGCATGGTTCCACCGTTTTCAAACTTCTCATCTTGCGGCACAAATCCGTTCTCATTTGTGATTGAGTAGCTTTCCAGGGGCAGGTTGTCCCTGTTTTTTACTCCAGATGGAAAAGTGATTTCAGAGAACTTACGCTGTTCCCAAGAGTCCGTAAATCCGGCGAAGCGAATCTTCGGTACACTGGCTCCATCCTTCGGGAACATCTTTTCAATCATGGATTTCTTTACGTCGCATAACCGTGAATACTTACGCTGATGAAGGGTGATAAGGTGGTCGAGATGGCGAAAAAAGGTGCCGATTTGCTCCTGCTCCTCCAATGATCCAGGGTATTGGATTTCTGTATCCTGTAAAGCCGATTTTGAAATTGAAGTTACCTTTATGCCCTGCATGAGAGGCAGAAGCTGTTTGTGATAAGCATTCGAGTTCAAATAATATCCTAGGTATCCAGAGGCAAAGTTAAACAGCGGCCGACAGGGGATGGTATGCAGCCCTGCGATAACTTTTTCATCACTCAAGCCTGCTATTTCACTGCATTTTCCGACTGCTTCATCCTCGGCAGTATCGGCAATAACGATGTCTCCATTTTGTAGAAATGAGCTTCTGTACTTTGCTACGACAGACTCGTCCACGATCATGGGGAGAAATTCTTTCTCTACATCTAAAATTTCACCAAATTTGACCAAAACATCTCCGTAATGAACGTTCTTCGCAACACCATTTTCTAAAGACAGCTCCACTCTTGAAAGGGTATTATTCCGCAAGCTGTAAAGCGTTTCCCCCAGCTTACGCTGTTCCCAAGCATCCGTAAATTCCGCAAAGCGGATGGCTGGAACCCTGATCTTTTCCGGCATATTATTCACCTCCCAGCAGCTTTTTGAACTCCGCAAGCCCCATCATGTCAAACTCGCTGCCGGTCAGATCATCCAAAAGTGAGATCAGGGAGCGTTCCGTATCGGCAATTTCCTCCTCAACCTGGGCAAAGGTCGTTTCATATTTCTTGCAGATAGCCTCCAGCTTGCCGGTAAACTCCGCAAGCACCGTATCAGGCAGAGAGCGGAGAGCGCCAGTAATGGGTGCGATCCACTTTCTTTGCAGAAGTTCCAGCGCCGTTTCGTCGGAAAGCCCCTCGATAACTTCCTTCGTCCGGGCGTGGAGCGCGGCGGAATCGGTCTTGATCTGCCGCCGGAGTGCCTTTTCCTCCGTGATAAGGGCATCGGCCTTTTTCAGAATTGCCAGCGTTTGCGGCTCCGCCTCTTTTGCTTTCAGCGCCTTCTTCACCTCCGCAGGGACAAAGGCGTCCTTGCCTTCGTTTACAAAGCTCTGTTCCTTGTCCTCCTCGCTCAATTCTTCCAGAAGCATTTCATATTCCCCGGAAATTTCCGTCAAGCGGGCTTCCAGTTCCGTCAGCGCAGTCAGAGCGTCCGGCAACAAAGCATCCTGCGCCAGGGCAAGGGGAATGATATGCCCGGTCCAGCCCTCCTGCACTTCCTGATCCTTGCCGTCCTTCTTTTTGGAGACCATGTTGGGATCAACCTGTTTTACGGCGGCAAATCCCTCCGTCTGGATAATTTCCAGGTCAACGACAATCCGTCCCCACTCGTCATCCAGAAGCTGATAGGCGCCATAGCGATCCACAAGGGGAATCCCATCCAACCGGGAGAAGATGGCGTCGCTCAACACAGCTTCCTCCCGCGCGGTGTTGAGCGTCCGCATCTTGTCCAGAAGTTCAGCCCGAAGCACATTGTCAAAGTCGCGGAACGCCGTTTCATAACGGTTGAGGAAGGAAACCACAGATGGATGCGACCGAACCGCAGATTTCAAATCCGCCGCGCACAAGCGGCAGTAGGCACCGTTGTCCGAGGCAAAGAGAGCTTCTTTCAAACCGGGAAACGCGGACCAAAACGGATGAAGCTCTTGAAGCTCGCTGTCCGGGATACCGCCGAACATAGAGGCAAAAATATCCCAGCTCTCCGCCTTTTCCGAGGAATCCACATACCGAGGAATATTCAGATTGTAGTCGTTGGCACGGATGTCATCGCGGCTAACCACTCTGGAAAACTTCTCCACTGTGCCGCGGCTCGTCACAACGTCAACAATCCGCTTGATGTCGCAGGCCCGCAGGACGTTGTTCTTGCCGACCTTCGCGAAGCCTTTGGAGGCATCCACGATCAGCACGTCCGTATTGTCCCGTTTCTGCTTCAGCACCATGATGATGGTGGGGATACCCGTTCCGAAAAAGATGTTTGCGGGCAGGCCGATGATAGCATCAATGTGATTCAGCTCAATCAGGTTTTTGCGGATGGTCCCCTCCTCGCCGCCGCGGAACAGAACGCCGTGCGGCAGAACGATGGTCATAATCCCGTCAGGTTTCAGGTGGAACAAATCATGGAGCAAAAACGCATAGTCCGCCTTTCCCTTTGGCGCAAGCCCAAACCGGGCATACCGGGGGTCCGATTCTTTGTCGGCGGGATTCCATGCCTGAGAATAGGGCGGATTGGAGACCACGGCATCCACATAGAGCGGGTTATAGGTATGCACCGGGTCATTTTCATCGAAGTACGGCCAGTCTTCTTCCAACGTGTCGCCGTTCCGGGTCATGATGTTATCCGGCAGTATCCCACGCATGACAAGGTTCATTCTCGTGAGGTTGTAGGTGTTTTCCTTCAACTCCTGGGCGTAATACATGATGCGGTCGCCGCTGCCCATATACCGAGCGGCGCATTTGCCGATATTGATGAGCAAGGAGCCAGAACCGCTGGTGGGGTCGTAGATTTTGATTTCGGTCCGGCCTTTTAGATGGTGGGCGACGATCTCGGACATCAAAAGCGAGACCTCATGAGGCGTGTAGAACTCACCCGCTTTTTTCCCTGCGTTGGCGGCAAAATTGCTGATAAGGTATTCGTAGATGAATCCAAGAACATCGTAATCCTGCTTTCCGTCCATCGGAATATCCTTGATGAGGTAGATCAGGTCGCGGATCGCCTTCGTTCGCGCGCCGGAGGTCTCACCCAGTTTGGAAAGCCCGGTCTGGAGGGTGGCGAAAATATTGTCGAATACCTTTTTATGAGTAGGATTGATCAGGCGGCTGAACGCGGAAAGCGCATCTGTGACATTCTCAGCGGAAAAGTCGATCCCCTTGGCAATCCAGTTTGAGAAAAGATTTTCGTAGGCAATAAAGTACCCCAGATTTTTCTGGATACTCTCAACGGTCTCACTGTCCTCCTCGGTGAGTTCTGGGAGATACTCGTCCGTCCAGTCATTCTCTTTCAGGTACTTGACCTCTTTATCCGAGAGGAACTTATAAAAAATGAAACCGAGGATATAGTCCTTATATTCGTTTGCTTCAATTTTAGAGCGCATCCTGTTGGCGGACTCCCAAATTTTCGACGCAAGCTGTTGTTTATTCATCCGGCCTCTCCTCCTAAATTGTCAGGCTTGTCAGGAGTAATCTCAACAAGATCATTAAGGGCGCAGTTCAGCGCAGGGCGAATTTTTCGCGGAACGTCCGCATTCACATCCTCGCCCTTTCCCATCTTCGCCATTGCCCTTGAACTGATCTCCGCCTTTTCCCGGCCTTTGGTCAGATCACGTTTGATAAGCAGTATCCACAAAGGCTTATAGCGTATTCCCACTCATATCACCTCACTCCTGTTTTTTGAGGGTTGACTTACAGCGACAGGACTATTATCGCATATCTTCTTTCGAAACGAAAGTAAATTTTCCGAATTGAGATTGAACTTTTTGATTTGTAGTTGCTTTTAGGAGGGGGCACGCCGCGGGGGGATGCGCTACTTGGTAAGCACAGCGCCCCAAATCCCTTGAACAAGCCTCGCCATCTCCGCGGCATAGTGGCGCCGGTGGGCGAATAGGATCTTATTTACCACCCTCCAGATTCGGACGCACAATGAGGGGATTTGTCACCCCAGTTGCCGGACGATCTCCACGATCTCTGTCATGGAATCGCCATCCAGCACCTGGAAAGGGTGGCCCTCAAAGGGGTGGAGGGCAAAGAGAGATGCGCTGTACGATTTTCGACATTTATATATCTACGTTCGAGAAAATATTTGCAATCCGTTCCAGAGCTTATTCATTGTTTACTGATACGCCATATTTGACAGGGTACCTTCTCACGGGCAGACGGCGGGGAGCCTTCCGAAGGGGCATAGCACAGCGAGAAAAAGGTGGCAACATCACACCTCACCACCACACCGCTTCTCAATCCGGCGGAGAAATTTATCCTTTGGAATCACGATCCGGCTCCCAACTTTGAGCATCGGAAATCTTTCGCTGTACGCCAGCTCATATGCTCCCGCGATGACCTTTTTGTCAAATCCCATACAGTTGACGCCCAGCACTGCCGCCACATTTGGAACAGTCAGCATCAGCGGCAGTTTCTCATAGCTTTTGTAGCCATTCTTTTCCATCCATCAAAATAAGTCCAGCGAATTTCATCCTCAAAAATTAACAACCAATAAGTATTTCTTGAAGTCTCTTGTTGTGGTATAATCACAGGTAGTCGCGCACCCCTTGGTGAAGAGTTGTAGTTCCCTGAAGTCTCTTGTTGTGGTATAATATGGAGGCGGGATTGTCACAGTCTCGGCAGGTTGTAGTTCCCTGAAGTCTCTTGTTGTGGTATAATGGCCAGACCGTTACCCTGGAGTTCCGCAACGTTGTAGTTCCCTGAAGTCTCTTGTTGTGGTATAATCGGAGGCAGCCATGGCTGACCAGCTTAAGCGTTGTAGTTCCCTGAAGTCTCTTGTTGTGGTATAATTGACGCTGTAAGGGAAGATCACCGCCGCAAGTTGTAGTTCCCTGAAGTCTCTTGTTGTGGTATAATTCCTCCCTCTCAGCCTGCCGCACCATCTGGGTTGTAGTTCCCTGAAGTCTCTTGTTGTGGTATAATAGACCCCCAGTGGCCGGAGAATATGCGTCAGTTGTAGTTCCCTGAAGTCTCTTGTTGTGGTATAATCTTCCTCCGGAAGTCCCGGAGGAGCCAGGGGTTGTAGTTCCCTGAAGTCTCTTGTTGTGGTATAATCTTGTCCGCAACATTCCCACGGGTCAAGGTGTTGTAGTTCCCTGAAGTCTCTTGTTGTGGTATAATCATTCCTAGATTGGTTTAACGACCTTTCCGGTTGTAGTTCCCTGAAGTCTCTTGTTGTGGTATAATATCCCTCATCCAGGTTGATGCCCACGGCCAGTTGTAGTTCCCTGAAGTCTCTTGTTGTGGTATAATCATAGGCTTCTTCGAATCAATAACGACACAGTTGTAGTTCCCTGAAGTCTCTTGTTGTGGTATAATTCTTTGAGGTGATTGCTATGGGAAGTAACAGTTGTAGTTCCCTGAAGTCTCTTGTTGTGGTATAATCCCATAGATGTAAATAATTTCAACCTGGGAGTTGTAGTTCCCTGAAGTCTCTTGTTGTGGTATAATGGGTGCCTGCAAACTAATCATAGGGGGTGCGTTGTAGTTCCCTGAAGTCTCTTGTTGTGGTATAATCGACTTCCTTGGAACTCCAAAATCATCGGCAAACCATGCGCATTTTCAGGAAATTTCGTGAGAATAAGCAGAAAAAACATGCGTTTTTCAAAAATGAAACGCATGTTTTTTCTGCTTATTTAGCTCATTTTTTCAAATGCGGCTTCCATTTTTAGAACAACATCAACTGTTCCATCTGCCCCGGCTCATCATACACTGTCGGCTTTCCCAGCAAGATCTGAATATTACTGTACTGCTTTTCCGTAATGACCAACATACGAACCGAGCCTTTTGCCGGAACCGCTGCCGCAAGGCGGAGCTTATGAGCTGCTACCGAATCAGTCCCATTGCAGATCCTAGCATAGACAGAGAGCTGTACCATGTGGTAACCATCCATCAGGAGAAAATTCCGAAATTTCGCGGCAGCTCCTCGTTCCACCTTTGTCTTTACCGGAAGATCAAAAAATACCAATATTCTCATAAGCCGATTATTCATAGCGGTAGGATTCCAACGGGATCAGCTCTGGCAATTCCAGGGTTGCCCCGTCCTGTGTCAGCCCCCGGGCAAAACTCTCCGTCATACGTCCCACGGCAGAGATCATGCGGTAGCGTTTTCTATTTTGGAGCACCATAAAATTTGTCAAATTGAACAATTGCTGCTTCAACTTTGGCGTTAGGCAATCCTCCCCCTCGCAGATATTAGACGCCACATACAGATCTACTAATGGACGGTATGGTTCCATTAGATCGTCCGCTAGATTGAACTGATTCAGTTCGCTGTGGTGGAACACCCCCAGACAGGGCTCCAGCCCATGGACTGCCAGATTCCTGGCCACTGCTCCCCGCAGGATGGCGTAGCCATAATTCAACGCGGCATTGGTCAAACAATCTGTATCTCTGGTGAATCCATGCCCAAACAATGCAGGGAAATACTGCGCAGCAGCAGTTGCTTCGCAGTTGTCCGGATCGCCGGAGCGAACCGTGCGGGCCAGTTCCCGTAGATCCCCACTCCCAACACGTTCCAGCAACTCCAGACACTTGGCCTGATTCCGGATCTTTGCCATGACCACCGTCTGCCAAAGCCGCTTTTGCGCGGGTTTTGTCATGGCAATCTGGCCTTTCAGCGCCTTCAGCTGCCGGCTGTGTCGGTTGATCGGCAGCAGCAATGCCGCGGGCATATGCTTTTCATCACAGAAATATACCGTCACTCCATAATCCGCCAGTTTTTGCAGCGCCGCCGTGGAAACGGTAACGGCCTGTGACTCCAGCATCAGGCTGGTGATGTCCTCCATGGGGACTGTAATCTCCTGAGTCTGTCGAATCACCAGTTGTTCCTTTCGGACAGAGAGCCGCGCTGAATTCGCGATAAAAATGGTGCGGAACTCCATAAGGCCTCCTTTCTTTTAACGGAAGGTCTGACGCTTCTCCGGAGTATGTACTTTGTGATATTCACCAAGGGGGTCGACCTCATATTTTTCGATGGATAAAAGGGTCTTTACTCCTATACTGCGGCCAGTATATTTACGGTCGTGAGTCGTCCCTGTTATGGAAGCTGTTGAAATGTCCGCTCCACTATAATAAAGCATCCATTCTGAACGGAGAAGTTCAGGTTCTCCAGAAGTCTCCTTGTTAGTAGCTTTTAACCCAACAGGCTTTTTTCTGGCTATTTTAATCAAATCCCCAGCATATAGAGAGAACAGAAAATCAGAATCTCTCATTTCCTTCCAGTTTTCTGCTGCCGTATTTGCCACCACCGCCTTTTGCGGAAGAATCTCTTTGACTGTGTCCGCCGTGTAGATAGGAACAAAATAATACCCATCGTCCTCAACGTGGAACACATCAATACGCGCCATACCGCCGTTGTCCGCGATGCCTCCGCAGGCCGCCACATTCAGGCTGCTTTTTCCGAAAGTCTTTACTTTATTGACCACTGGCCCCGGCGTACCGTCCTTTTTCGGCTTATGGAACGGCTGCGCAAAGGCCTTCTTCCCATCTCCGCCAAACAGCTTCAGCTGTTCCCGCAGCGCTTCGTACAGCAGGCGGTCACTGGAGGGATCGTAATAATCCTTGATTTCCCCGTTCTTGTCCAGCTTCAAGTCGGCCAGCGCCATCTTTACGACGGAATATCCCGGCAGTTTCCCGCTGCGGATTGTCTCTTTATGCGCCGCGCCGCTCACTTTCCGATTTGGCATCCGGGAGACGAATACCGGATGGACCACCTGCTCCGGGTCATAGTGGGGCAGATTCAACGATCGGATTTCGGCGTCCGGGTCTGGGGCAAGGCGGGCCTCCAACTCCTGGCGGAACTGAGGCCAGGGCGGCGGAAAGGAGGGCGCGTATTTCTCGTCAAACGCCTCTTGTGTCAACAGTTCGCCGGTTTCAGGGTCCACATAGTTTCCCAAGATCTTTGATCCCCATTCCCGCCGCTTGGCATAGTTGGAGATGCGTTGGATCATCCCATCCGTAGTAATGGCTACCACAGCGGCATCCATGGCATGGTGGAGATCTCCGTCGGCCCGGTTTTTGTGCAGCCCTAAACGCTTGCGCATATAATCCGTCACGGCGCCGTTGATGGCCCGGACCGGCTTTTTCGCGAAAGGCGTATCTTCCGCAAATTTGAGATAATCATTCAGCAGATGGTATACCGCCCGGGTAATGTATTGGGTATCCGACAGATTCCGCTCCTTGAATCCCTCCAGGTCCTCGTCCGTCAGCTTCTGTTTCAACAGCCTCTGGCGCTTGCGGTAGTCCCGAACACTGGTCTCCACCAACGTGATAAAGCGCCCCGTTTTTTCTGCGTCGCCCGCCATATACTCCAAAGGAAGACGATTGCCCTTCTGCCGGTTTTCGGAGGCCAGTACCAGCGCCTTATTGCGGTAGCCATCGTCAAAGCAAATACTATATGGGATAATATGGTCCACATCCACATAGCCCGGTTCAAATAGACACTCCGCCTGTAATTTTGTGCCGGAGTACAGGCAGACCTCATTTTGATCCCGGAAGAGCTTGAATTTGACAAGATCCTGCCCGGTGGCGCGGCGGCCTTTGATCTCTTCAATCTGCTTTATGAGCCGTTCATTTGCCGCCCGGTTTTCCTGATATTGCTTATCCATTTTTTGGCGGTCCGCAAAATTCCGGCTCATTTCCCTGGCCAACTCAATATGGACCGCCTGGGGAGAGCCATACCGCCGGACAACGGCGTTCATGACCTTACAGGTCTGAGAAACCGCCCGCAGAACCACGGGGTTCGTAATGTCGTCCAGCGCCCCCTGCTTTTGCAGCGCCCCATAGGAAAGCGTCTTTGTCCGCGTCTTTTCAAAATGGCCCCGGTGGTCTCCATACACAGCGCCGGCCGCCTCGTCGTAGTTGACGCCCTTTTCCAGATAGGGGATCATCTTTTTCATAGCCGTCAGAGAAAGGCTCCCCGCTTTGCTGAACGAAAGCGGGAGCAGTACTTCGATCACAGTATCTTCTAACCCCAGGCTGACCAGCTGTTCTGTTCTCCGCTCGTCCGATTTGTACAGGCTGAGAACGGTGGCGATCGCATCCAGTTGGTCATGGGAGAACGCGGCGATATATCCCTTTCCCACGCCATCTAGGGCCTTGCGCATCTTATGGTAGGACTGCATCGCCTGGAACTTTGTCTTTTTCTCCGCGGCGTCCACATCATCCGACTGGTAACGCACCGTATTGAACCGCTCTTCCCCGCTCAACGCCAGCTCCTTGCGAAGCTGTCCATAATGCAGGCCGGCGCTTTTCATGGCAAGAGCGGTCAACCGCTCCCGCTCGTCTCCCGTCAGTCTGCGGGAAGAATGTCCCGCGGACTGTATCCGGATATGGTTCAAATCCTGGAGTAGTTTGAAATACTCAAAGGTGTAACACGCCTTAAACGCCCGCAGCTCGGTTCGTTCAAACGTACAAGTCCCCCGCAGGTCTCCTTTGCGGAAGGGACTGCTTCCTCCTGGACCGGCGTCAAAATCCCGCTGGGATAACAAAATTTCATAGTAACGGCTCTCCATATTTTCGGACGCATAGGAGCCGCCATGCTGCCGCTGAGATGCAAACAGCGCGTGTGCCTCGGCTTCCACCATATCCCGTGTCACCGTGAAGCTGTAATCTCCCGCCGTGTTTCGGGTCTTGCGCCAAATTTGTCCGTCCGGCCCAAGCATCCGGAACTTTTCATCCAGGCAGAACATCTCCCCCGCCGTGCGGTATCCCTTTGCCTCCATCAACGCCTGATTGGCGGACAGCGCGGTTTTCAAAACCCCAGACTCCTGGTCCTTCGCCGCCTCTGCCGTACTGTTGGAGCGATAGCCCCGCCGCTGGGCCAGATGCAGCAGCACCCTGGCCCATTCCGCCTGCGTCAGCCTGCGGTCCAATCCCTCTGCCCGCAAGGTATAAACGTCTTTTTCAAAGCCGGAGGCCGCCAGTAACGCCTCCAGCTCCTCACGGCCGATGCATTCCGTCTCTTGAAGCAGCGCCTTGATCCGTTCCTTCCGGTGCCGCCTCCGGCGGAGGCGGCGGCGCGCGCTGCGTGCTTCCCGGCGAGGCAGCGCTAAACTCGCGCCGGTTTTTGGCTGTTCTGCCTTCTCAAAAATGCGCACTCCTAGGTCCTCGATCTTGAATGGTTCCCCTTTAGGCATGTTTTGAAGAACCGCCCAGCCAACAGATGATATTCCAATATCCAATCCAAGCGTATAGTGCATCTCGCCGCCTCCCTCAGTCGTTTTTTCTAGAACGAAGATACCCCAACCACAAATGTGGTTGGGGTAGAGCTTCGAGGCATACTGCCTGATCGCAGTAACCTAAAATCTCTTGTTGTGGTACAAGATGGTTGTATTATATAATGGGTCCCATAGGTTGTCAATACTTTGAACTGCAATTATCGCGCCATAATCTGTTGCTTTGGCCGACATAAAAGCCCCCATTTCCGAAGCGAGGTGGAGCAGAAGCTGACCTCAAAGTCGAGAGACCCTCGGAAAAAGCAAACCCTATAAACGCAAAAAGGACGGGTGCGGCCGTTTACACGGTGCGCTTGCCCTTTTCGTTCTTATTCCACTTTTACCTCCCGCTTCCCGCTGTTTCTCTCATTCGGCAAATTCCGCTGGCCCCGCCCGTTCTCATAGGGCGCTAGAATGTCCAGCATGACGCGGCGGGCAACCGCTTCAATCTGGTATTGGGGAATGTCCATCTCCTCCTTGGAATCCTCCTTGTATTTTTCAGGAAAATGTCGTATGATAAGAAAAGAGAATTCGAATACCTGGCAGCCCGCTTTTCCAGCGGGTAACGACACATAAAGGAGGCTATCTTATGGAAGAAAAGAAAATGCTTACGGTCACCGTGGACGGCACGGAATACACCTACCCCCACGGAACACCCTACCGCGCCATCGCGGCGGATTTCCAGGATCGGTTTCCCTGCGACATCCTGCTGGTCAACCGGGACGGAAAGCTCTGCGAGCTCCACAAGGTTCTGAACCGGGACTGCTCGCTGAAAATGGTTACCGCCCAGGACAAGCCCGGAATTCAGACCTATGAGCGCAGCGCGGTCTTTCTGATGCTGAAAGCCTTTTACGATGTGGCGGGCCGGGAAAACGTGGAGCGCATTTCCGTGGAATACTCCCTCAGCAGCGCTCTGTTCATCCTGGCCCAGGGCGCATTCACCCTGGATCAGGCCCTGCTGGAAAAGGTGGAGGCGCGGATGCGGGAGCTGTCCGATCTGGCCCTGCCCATTGAGAAGAAAACCCTCAACACGGACGACGCCATCGACCTCTTCCGGGAGGCCCGGCTGGTCCACAAGGCCCAGCTCCTTAGCTTTCGGATCAACTCCCATGTTAATGTCTACTCCCTGGGCGGCTTTGTGGACCATTTTTACGGCTACATGACCCCGGACACCGGCTATATCCGGTGCTTTGGGTTGGAGCTTTTTGAAAACGGCTTTGTCCTCCGCCTGCCCACCCAGAAGGACCCCAACCGTTTGGGGGACTTCAAGCCCTCCCACAAGGTCTTTCGGGAGCTCTATCAGTCGACCCTCCGCTCCGAGGCCCTGAACGCCTCCAACGTGGCGGAGCTGAACACCATCATCTC
>OFHO01002201.1_pt1 | contig 12262 bp, 10 predicted proteins | sample 1521531 | NCBI WGS metagenome assembly OFHO01 (sample SAMEA3504124, study PRJEB24116) | mouse gut metagenome | biome: mouse gut; feature: mouse-associated habitat; material: faeces | place: Denmark | collected 2011
GAAATGGAGATATTGTAGACCAGTATGTGAGATTCTGCAAAATTGCGGATGAGGAACGGAAACGGCACGGGCGGAGCGGCAAGGCAATTGAGGAAACGTTGCGCCGGTGTATCGAAGAAAATGTGCTGGCGCCATTTTTGATGACACGTCAGAAGGAGGTAGCGGAAATTATGGTGACATTGTTTAATCAGGAAAAGGTCATGGAGATCCATGACTACCATGTTGCCCAGGCTGCCCGTGAGGATGGACTCCAGGAAGGCCGCGTAAAAGGTCGTGCCGAGGGTCGTGCTGAAGGGCATGCTGAAGGACTGACTGAAGGAGCGTTGAAAGTGATCCGCGGTCTGATGAAGAATATGGGACTGTCAGTTGAACAGGCGTTAGCCACCGTAGGCATTCCGGAAGAGGAGCGTCCCCAATATGAGTCGTTGCTTAGATAAAAGATATATAGGCAGGCGGAAGGCGAAAAAGCCCACCGTCTGCCTTCTTCTTAAAGAAAAATGTTTCACTCAAAACAAGATGTTTTCTTCGAATTCGCTATCAAATACACTTGTCAAAATGTCAACTTGCTTCTTAAACGCATTCAATTGTTTATGTAAATCACCAGGAAACGGCTCGCCTTCTTCTGCTCGTCCATCTATTTTCCCTTTCACAAAGAATTTGACATTGTTTTATCATTTCCGACTTAAAACTGCCTACCATATATGGTAGTAATAAGCTTCGTATTCTGCATTTGATAACTACGCCGAAACTGTTATGAAACAACAGCGCAAAAATCAAAGTTGACGAAAAGTTGTAAAAATCTGGTCTTGTAGCTCGGTTTGTAGGGTAAATGCTCCGTTGAACATACCCAACCCTCAAAAAATTTTGTGTCTCCATCGCACTTCATGTGATGTCGGCGATTTAGCTGACAAAGTTGTCAGCCAGCACAGAAATTCAGCGGTTCGATCCCGCTTATTTCCACCAAAAAGAAGGACTTATGTAGCCAATGTGGTATATAGGTCCTTCTTCTATACCATAAAAAGGGAGAGCGGATATTTGATTCCAAATTGGGACTTGTATTATAGCGAGGAATCATGTAAAATAATGGTGGATAATCTCAAATTATCAATTATTCTATGAGAAGGAAAGTTGAGAAGTACAATCAAACCTACTACGAAAGAGGGCTGGCAGTGATGGGAAAAGGCACGTTTCAATATGATGTAGCGTTATCATTTGCTGGCGAACAGCGAGAATATGTGAAACAGGTTTCTGAGTCCTTAGATAAGCTTGGAATATCTAATTTCTATGATTACAATGAAAAAGCGAACTTGTGGGGGAAAAATCTAACGCAATACCTCCAGAATGTATATTTCCGAGATTCCAGATATTTTGTCCCCTTTATTTCTTTAGAGTATTTGCATAAAGACTGGCCGCAGTTGGAATTCAAATTCGCCCTTGACCGAAATATGCAGGAACACGCCTCGGATTTTCAACAATATGTCTTGCCAGTGTATTTCTGCGATTATCACAGTGTAGATGTTCCCGGCCTCCCTAAAAGCGTAGGTTATGTTGATGGGCGAAAAACCTCACCTGCGGAACTTGCCGGTTTGTTGGCTGAAAAAGTCCGCGGCACGAAGCCTCCTGCTCCGCAGCTGAGCCGGTCTGTGCAATGGGATGTTCCTGCAGCCATGCCATCCTTTCATACGGAGGAATTTGAAACGCTTAAAAATAGGTTTTCATCCTTTCTCGCTTCTGACATTCCAATCCTGTATGCTTTTGGCGAGCACGGTGTAGGAAAGAGGACCCTCATACGCGAACTTCTCCATGACTATCCAGGAATTTTCTATGTTGCACCGATTCCTTCATCTGCTTATCCCTATGAGCCTCTCGTTAGAGCGCTGCATTGCCAGGATGACATTTTGTTTGAATCCAATGATTTGAACTTTGATGAGCGGCTGATGCAGAAGATCCTGTCTGTGTGTGGAGAGAAGGAGGGGCATCTCTTTTACTTTGAAAACGTAGAAAGCTATCCACAGGCACTTTTCGATTATACAATACATATCACCCGGCAAATCTGCAGCCTCTCAAAACATGTCCGGACAAAAATTATTTTTGAGTACGATAACAATAGTGGAACCGACTATAGCGATAAAATCCTACAGTTTTCACCGTTGCAGATCAAATCCTTCCCGATAATGCGGATGACCTCCCAAGATGTTCGGCGGTTCTTGGTAAATGAACTTAACATTGCCTTCAAAAGACAGGAGGACCTTGATTACATTATTTCCGCCTCCTGTGGAAATTTTCTCTATCTAAACTCAATTATTAATTTTCTAAAAATGAAAAAGTATCTGCGCGGCGATAGTGGACAAACTGTTTGCTGTGAAATTCCGGAAGGTCTGCTCAGCGAAGTGCTTCACAGCTATATCATGCATAGATATCATCGCTTAGATCCCATGCTTAAAGATATTTTAGCCAAGTCCACTGCTATCGGCTGCGTTTTTAAAGAGGAATTGCTACGTAAGCCTTTCGACGTTCCAAACGCAGACCAGCTGCTGCAAAAAATTGAAGAGATTTCACGACTGATTAAGCATGAGCAGAGCGGAATTTATACATTTGATTCCATTGATTCCTATAATCTTATTGCCTTGACAATGTCAGAACCGGAGATCAGAAAGTATCACGAAATATTGGCGGAATATTTCAAAAGGACTCTTGAAAATCAGCTTCAGCTCAAGGGCAGGCTGCGACCAGAAGAAGGGCTCAGCTTTTACCGCTCGATAGCAGTCCACTACCAGCTTAGCGGCCAATACCAGAACTCCGTTGGCGCATATGCCAATTTAATATCTTATCGGATGGCTATGGCCGACTACACGGGTGCTCTTGTGGATATTTCGACAGCACAATCCTTATGTGACATGTTTTGCGCGGGTTCTTTGCTTTCCCAGCTGCGTTTGATGGAGGCAAAATGTCAAATGGCTATGGGAAGATATGAACAAGCGTTGGCCCTTATCGACCAATACAAGGCCGGCCAGGCCGATAAAAATCTGAAAGTTGACATCGCCCTGGACAATGCGTATTGCCTGTACATGCTGGGGAAAAACCGCCTGGCGTTGGAGGAAGTCCTTCATGTCAAAGCGTTCTTAGAAAAGAGTGCGAAGAAAAATGCGCCGGCTTATTATCGTGTCCTGTCATTCTGTGCATCGATTTATGACGCCATAGGCTCTGAGCGCGAGAAGAAGTCCTATTTCATCCAAACACTTAACTTTTGTAAGCAGTCGAATCAGGAGCAGGAATACTATGAAACGCTGAAAAAAGCCAGTATGGTATTCGGAGAAGAATTGGCTATCCCAATGTACCGTGACGCCGCAGACTATTTCCGGGCAAATCAGCAGGTTAAAAATCTGGCGGAAACTCTGCACAATCTTGCCACGGATTTGTTATATTTGGACCGCAGAAATGAAATCAGCCGGCCGCTGCAGGAAAGTCTCTCTCTTTTCCGTTCCTATGGCAGCACCATGATCCTGTATCCCCTGAATACAAGCGCGTTGTGCAAATACCTGTTTGAAAGAAATTTCTCCGATGCAATTGCAGAATTACAGCAAGCGCTGACTTATCAATGTGAACCATTTTCGGAAATTACTGTGCGAACCAATATTGCCCAATGTATGCTGCAGGCAGGAAATATTGCGGAAGCCAGAGAGCAGCTCGAATTGATCGACAGTTCCATTGCACATTGCGGGGAGAATCGTATCCCGGTCTATCAAGTATACCACGAAATCAACTGGGCGCTGTATGCCTATCACAGCAATGACCTACATGGCTGTAACGAGCATCTGCGCCGCTGTGGAAAGCTGAAGGAAGTTGAACCGCGCTTCCGATACCTCCAAAAACAGATGCTGCACCGTGTCAGAAAGGAATTAGGGCTTCCGTCCGTGTCCACCTCCAATGTGCCGCCAAAACCCATACTGAAATTATGCGTGGACAACATGATGTATTTTGTAACCGTACGCTTCTATGAATAACACTACACTTGAATGGGTTTTCCATCAAAACGCTGTATAGAACGGTACAAAATGGATTCAAGCACACGGCCCAGGTCCCGTCCATTATACGAACAGCATTTTGCAAAACCACTTTCTTCATCAATGCTGGGAAGAGGATTCAGCTCCAAAAAGTAGATTTCTCCATTGGAGTCCATCCGGAAATCTCCGCGATTGTAGTCCAGACAGCCGGTAAATTTATGGAGCTGCAGAGCTGCACTCTCCATGGCACACTTTGCTTTTGGAGGAAGCTCCGCTGGAATTTTAGTGCAAGTGTCCGTGAATTTGTCTTCCACATCAAAAATACGGATGGGGGAACCGTCCCTCCGTACGACCTCCACAACTCCGATGACTTCTGTTTCCTCACCGTCGTTGAGAAGTGCCACGTTGAATTCCCGACCCTCTATGTATTTTTCACAAAGAATCGTCTGACGGTATTCCTGGAGGAGCTGGCGGCAGCATCCGCACAGGTCATCCTCCGTCATGACCAGACTTACTCCAGAACTACTTCCCTCATAATTAGGCTTCAGGACCCACGGCCCTGGGAACGTTTTCCATACGGTTTTCGCATCTTCTATGGAGGTAATGACGCGGTATGGAGCTGTACGTATTCCAAGATGTTCCGCTATAATCTTCATATGCAGTTTGTTGAGGGTAAGGCTTAAGCCGTACGCATCAGAACCGGAATACGGGATATGGTTTATCTCCAGTAAAGAGGGAATCCACGCTTCTCGGTTTCGGCTGTTGATACCCTCTGCGATGTTGAATACCGTATCAATATGAGGGAGTTTTCCGTTAGAAAGCATGTTGTAAAGTTTTTCATAATTCCCAATCAGAAATACTTGATGTCCCAGTTCCTCAAGCAAAGATTTGACAGAAGCAACTTCTGCCAAGGTGCTGAAATCCGAGTGGCGCCAATCCTGCGAATGGAAATGATAGTCCTCCTTTACATCATATGTAAAGCCAATTAATAGTGAGGGCTTCAAACTTGTCACCTCCTGTGTGAAATTGGTAGAATGAGCGATAATTTGAGATTATCTATCGTATGGGCAAAGGCCACCAGAATCTGGTGGCCTTTGGCAAATTAGCTGAGTGAGAATGACATCTTGCCTCTTGGGTGCTTTTCAGCCAGTAGTAAGGTCTGTTGCTTGGATGATACGTGGGTGTAGATTTGCGTAGTAGAGATAGAGCTGTGACCCAGCAAAGACTGGATGTATCGGATATCCATTCCGGCTTCTAGAAGTGAAGTCGCAAATGTATGGCGAAACATATGAGGTGTAACATGGCTGGCTCCGTCAATTCGGTCCAGATATTTGTTGATAATTCGCCGGACTGGCTGTGGGGAGAGAGGGCATCCCCGCTGGTTAAAAAGAATAACTCCCTGTTCCTGAATTTCTTTAGAGAACGCATCGCAATACGTCTTTACCAACTGAAGTAATTCAGGTGTTTTAATTTGAAGGATCCGTTCTTTTCGGCCTTTCCCTCTAACCAGAAGTCTTAATCCGCTGTCGTTCAACAGAAACGTATTTCTTGTCAGCGCACACAACTCTGAAACCCGAAGCCCAGTGCTGAACAGAAGCTCCAGCACGACAATATCCCGAAGAACTTCCCGGCAACCCGGCATATAGGCATTGTAGGCGCTTTGCAAAAGGGCTTGTACAATTTGTTCGGGAATAACCCGTGGAAGCTCCTGTGGTGAATGGATGCGGATGTGGAGTTTGTTAAAAGGATTTTCTCCCAATTCTCCACATATCTCCATCTCATGATAAAAAGCACGGACGCTTGCCAGCTTACGTTTGGCAGAACGGGGAGCAAAATGCTGGTTGAGGTGTTTGATATACTGGTTCAACATGTTCCTGTCTGCCCACTCTCCACCAGTAAAGTCCAAAAACTGCCGTAGGTCGATACGATAAGCCTTTATCGTATCTGGTGAAAGTTGTTTTTCGTATTCGCCGGTTTCCAGATAATCGGCAATAAGTGCTGATAGCATCTGCATAATGGAACCTCCAGTTTCTAAAAGATTTTTCCATTATGACAATTCTGTGTAAAACTGTCTATGGCTGGTGGGTAGCATTCAATTTCTCAACGCCCAATTTTCTGATATTTACCAGTATTCCTAGAAAAAATTTTCATTAGCTCAGTTGGGAGGGCGAGTGGTCCGCTAAGCAATGCAGAAATCAAAGCACCAAGAGAAAAATTAAAGTTGACAAAAAGTTACGAAAAATAGTAAAATACGGGCTCACAGCTCTGTTTAGAGAGCGTTCGGTTCGCATCCGAGAGGCCGGGGGTTCGAATCCCTCACGGCGTGCCATTTGAATGAGGGTAGGAGTATTGAACAGTTTATTTGGACTGTCCAATATTTCTATCCTCATTCCATCTTGAAAACGCTTGTGTTGTCAGGCTTTTTCTATATTTCTTCATGGGTAACCAAGATGGACAGGCAATGACGGAATCTCTGAAATCTATGATTGAAAATGGGGAAATTGCCGCTTTTGAACCCCTTGTCTAAATCAGCCTGTGGTTTCTTTTTTGCTCTCATAGATAGTCTCAAGTTGATCTGGGGTTTTGTAATTAAGTGTGCTGTGTGGCCTTTGGGTATTGTAGAATTCGATGTAAGAAGTGACACTTTTTATAAATTGCTGCTCAGATTTGTACTGTGTTCGATAGATCTCTTCCCGTTTCATGGACGCGAAAAAGGACTCCATGACGGCATTGTCGTGGGGCTGACCAGATTTAGAAAAAGATTGGACAACCTTGTTCATTCGAAGCAGCTTGCGGAATGCTTTTGAAGTGTATTGCGCTCCTTGGTCACTGTGAAATATCAGAGACTGGGGAGCGTTTCTGCTTTGAAATGCCTGTCTGAATGTTGAAGTAATCAAATAGGTGCTGTTCTTCGGGGATACTCTGTGCGCTATGACCTTTCGGGAAAAGAGATCAAGGATTGCACAGACATAAAGGTATTTATGATTGATCTTGAAGCAAGTCACATCACTGACCCAGACACAGTTAGGTGCTTCCACTCGAAACTGCCGTTGGAGGAGATTTTGCTTTTTGGCCAGGCGTTCCTGCTTTTGATAGTCCCGTTTAGAGTAGAGCCTTACACTTTGCAGACCCATTTCACGCATCAGTTCCGCAGCATATTGGGGCGAGACGCGGATTCCCTGCTCGGACAATACTGCGGCGATTTTATTTGCACCAAATCTTTGGCGGTTTTCATCAAAAACCGCTTTGATATGTTCTTTCATTTCAGCCCTGCGTTTGTCATAAGTAGTCACTTCTTTTCTTCGGAAGATGTGGTTATAGAAAGTACCACGGGAAACACAGAGGGCCTCACATAGTGCATGGACACTGTACTGGCCATATAATTTAGCGAGTTCCTGTAATTTTTCCTGAAGTGGGGCGGACGCAGTGCAGCCTACTTTTTGTAGAATCTCAACTTTTTGCTCCAGTTTTTGAATCCGTTGTTTCATTTTGATAAATTCCTGCTGGCTGACCACATAGCCGGAATCTGTTGTAGTTGTCGTGTAGGGTTTGATCCAGGTATAGAAAGTGCTTCTTGCGATTCCTGTATCAGCGCAGATTTCCGCCACGGATTCTCCAGCCTGGTAACGGGCAACCAACAATTGCTTTTCTTTTGTACTCCATCGCATATTTTATCTCTCCTAAAAAAGAATTCATTAGGAGTATGCAGAAGAAGTTGAAACCTGTCATTATTCGATGCAAATATCGATATCGAGCATGAGATGCAAACACTGGGTTCGGTTTCACATTTCCCGGCAGCCTGTTCTGCTGTAAGCTTTTCAGTCAAAAATCAACTTTGTCAGCTTATTGCAAGATAAGTTGATAGGTTACATCAAGGGGAGGGTAGTCTGTCAACTTTTATATATAAATCACATAAAACCTTTGCGCCGCAGTGATTTCACTGCGGTATTTTTATTTTGGAAAGGAACTTTAAAATGAACGCAACACAGAAAACGAAACAATCAAGAACGGTCTCCGAAAAGGGTTCTAGAACAGCAGTTCCAAAATGGCCCACCGCAAATGCTATGGATATGAAGTTGGCTCTAATGGTGAATTGGCGGTGAACCCAGAAGCCAAAGTAGTGCGTTGGATATTTGAACGGTATCTTGCAGGTGACAGCCTTGGGAAAATTGCTTCTGGGCTGGAGCAGCAGGGCATCCCCTCCCCCACCGGCAGACCCAAATGGAATCGGGAAGCGATCAACAAACTGCTCTCTAACGAAAAATATACTGGGCGGGTAATACTACAGAAGACAATCAGCACTGGAACTGTCCAAATCGAAAACAACGGCCCCATGGAACGGTATCTCTATACCGGTTCCCATGAGGCCATTATTTCTGACGAGATGTTTAAGGCAGTCCAAAAAGAAAAGCAAAAACGAAGTAATATCTTAGAAAATAGATTTGCTATTAAGATGATATTCTGATAAAATTAAAATAGAGAAAATTATCGTAGAGGATGTTGCCTTAAAAAATTGACCAAAACGCCTGTCATTATAGGTAGGTGTCCTGCCACAAAGAAGCGTCTTCGTGTAGTTGCTTACTGTCGGGTTAGTACATGGCAGGAGGAACAGAGCAGCAGTAGCAATATTACACGCAATATATCTACAGGAATCCGAACTGGACGAATACAGGTGATTTCTCTAAGCGAGTATCTGGATTGAATATGAAAGACAGAGCGGAATTTCAGACCCTGATGAAACTTTGCTGCCATAGAAAGGTTGATCTGATTCTCGTCAAATCTTTCAGCCGCTTAGGACGGAACCTGCTGGATATATTGCGGGCCCTTCGGGAACTCAGAGACTTGAGTGTGGACGTCTACATCAGGGAAGAAACCTGTGGCTCCACGATGAGAGAATGGAGATGTTGATCACTGTATTCTGCACCCTTGCTCAAAGCAGGAATGAACACATGGGTCAGAATATCCGATAGGGCGTGAGACAAGGATTCCGAATGGGGACTTCCGGCTATGTGGATTTTGTGTTCCATGGATACAAACGGGGCAATGATGGTCGACTGACTATTGACAAACTGGATGCTGAAATCGTCTGCAGAATATTCCAAATGAGGGTGGAAGGGAAAAGTCTTAGTGCGATATCTGACTGGCTCTATGATAGAAAGGTTTCCTCACCTGCGGGCAAGGATCGCTGGAGTCAGGAAACAATCAGCAAACTACTCAGGAACGAGGAGTATGCTGAGATGTGCTGCTCTAGAAGATATTTGTGAAAAATGTGCCGATGGGCAAGCAGTTCGAAAGCTGCAGAGAGTTGGAGCGGTATCTCATACAACAGCATCACCCGAAGATTGTGAGTTAAAAACTGTTTATGCAGGTAAATCCTGATTATATATCGTCGAGACAATAATAACACATTGAATACATGAAAGGGCGAAAGAATGGGGCATAGTAAGTTATCAAATCATACCTTCAAAAAAGGCAAATTTATTACTCCAATAAATTCTATACCCAATATGCAAGAATTATCAGATGAAAAGTCATGGACATACGGGCGGATGCCAGAGTACCTTTGGATTGGATTGATACTCAAGTGCTTCGGTCGAGAAGAAGGCTTACGAAAGTTGTACAGTATTATATCTTCCCTTCATAAATTAGCTCCTGAACTATATACAGCCAGAATGTCACAGATATTGAAATTAGATGTTACCATTCAAAAACGATTTTTTGATTTTATCGTTAGTACTGATGCAAAGGAGGCACTTGCTCCATTAACTATTTATCTTACAGCCAGCCGAGCACCAGTTTTTGCCGAGTGCTTTTATTGCCCTGAGCAGAGCATTGATGATAGATGCGAATTATTGACTCAGACTATGCGTGATATAATGGATCACCAATCCAATGAATCAACTGATATTAGATTTGTGGCCCTCTATTTTAATCTACTTTCAGGAAAAGTACATCTTCTAAAAGATCAGTTGGATCTACTGAAGGCTTATCCAGTATCTAAGCATACTGACGAAATAATGCGTATGGCTCGTCCAACAGTACGCGCTCAGGAAATGATGATATTAACTTTTGAAAAAGCTGACTCTGAATATTTGAAAGAATTCTGGAGGTGTGCGAGTGAAATGACAGACTGTAGTGTATTCGCTATTGAGTTCCCGGAAGAAAGGAGAAACATCACAGCATATATGGAAAAACTGCATGATGTATTCGCATATCTCTCAGAACTATTTGTAGCGACTGATCCACTCAATGAAAAAATGAATGTTTTGCTTGGAGTTGCAACATATTCTTATAAGCGTTTAAAAGAAATTTACGAACATCAATTATTTAACTCTATATCTGGTAGGAGTTGTGTGCGTATTTTGATAGAAGACTATATTATGATGAAATATCTCGTAAAAAATGAAGCTTCTCACGATAATATTTGGCGTGATTATCAGCTTTACGGTATGGGATTGTATAAGCTGGTTTTAGCTCGGCATAGAGAAAGCAGCGTTTCTGAAGAGTCTCACTTTGATACAAAATATATCGAAGCATTGGTTAATGAATTTAAGGGCGAAGAATTTATTGACATGGATACTAAATATTTTGATAAGCAAAACATAAGGCTTAAAGCTGAAAGCGTTACAGAGAAAGATTTATTTGGCTTGTACTATGACTATGACTCTTCTTTTGAACACGGTCTATGGGGGGCTATTCGTGAATCTTCTCTGTTGAAATGCGATAATCCGGCTCACAAATATCATTGTATACCGGATATTGAGGGCATAGCCAGATTGAAGACAGTTCTGCCAGATTGTGTTATGGTCATGAACAAAACAGTGACTTTTTTGAACGAACTCTATGGTATTCCGGAACAATTATTAAATGAGGTAATAAATTTTGAAATCAAACCTATTGTTGAATAAGATCCATTTAATCCAAACAGAGTATAAAGAATTACTTACGGCATTGTTGCCGAAGCTCAAAAGCAGCCATGCTCCAGAAGCATTAGATGAACTCAATTTGTTTTGGCTACGTCATATTGAAGAAGTGCAGCTATATCTGAAGGCGTGGTTTCCAGGAGAAAACAGCTATGTCTTCACAGCTGCTACATACATGGATTATAGTGACAAAGAACATCTGCCATTTTTACTAATGGGAGATAAACATATTCTCGATGATCCGTTAAGTAAGTATGCAGAGATACGAAGCCGAATGCCAGAAGGCAAAGATGCAGAATTTCTCTATAAGCAAATAGGAATAACGGCAGAGGATAATCTCAAGCTATTAGAAAATGTTCATGAAGAAATACTCATATTACCATTAAGACTTCTCAACCAATTAAATACTTATAATTCTCTTTATAAAGTTGGAGAACAGGCATTTACCAGTCTCTTCAATAGTGTAAATAGTTTAAGCGATTATTTTTCAAAATGCGATAGCCTTGAAGATATTATCCAGTATGCTCGTAAAGATATTGGGGAGCTGGTAATATTTTCAGAAGATGACGATACATCGTTGCCTTTTGAGAAAAGATTTGAGTCCGCATTAGCAGAGACACAATATATGATAGATTTAAATAAACCAGATTCGTATAATTTCTTTATGCTTGTATTCGGGTGCATACAACAAGCTATCGATGTTATCGTTTCGTGTGTAGAATACGGATGTATCCCATATATCAGATATCCAGTATCTCTGCACTATATATCTTTATTATCTGAATGTGTGTTGGACATTGAACACGTTGTAATACTTAGATATAAAATGAGTGTATCATTTGTTGTTTATAAACTGTGCAATAAAGAGTTACTTGCAAAGGTTCCATTAGGCAAATTCTTAAGGAAAAACCAAGAATATGACTTTAATCAAAAGTTGTTCTACACATTGGAACAACACGGAGTCAATGAAAGAACCTTCCTATATCATAAAATTACTCAATTAGTAATTGGCGAACTTGAAAAATTTTATGAACAGTTGACCAGTTAAATGGTTTGTCCTGGTATCAGTCGTTGAGCGATATTCTTTCTATAAAATTTTTCATAAAAGGGCTACTACTTATGCAGGTCACAAAAATGTTGTGTTCTGCTGATACTATCTATAGTGTTCCACTATTACAAAAAAGAGACAAGCTGGCGCCTGTCTCTCTTTTTTGGTGCGCCCCCTTTGCCTGCGGCAAAAGGGAGGCTACCTGCGGGTGGGTTGATTGAAATACTGCAGGGTGTCAACGCCAGTGCTAAAATGTAAGAAAACGCCGAGGAAAAAATGTAGAATTG
>OFHO01002202.1_pt1 | contig 12260 bp, 12 predicted proteins | sample 1521531 | NCBI WGS metagenome assembly OFHO01 (sample SAMEA3504124, study PRJEB24116) | mouse gut metagenome | biome: mouse gut; feature: mouse-associated habitat; material: faeces | place: Denmark | collected 2011
CCTGCAACTTCCACCATGCCAGCACCACACTGGCATCTGCCGCCTGGTCCAGGGCAGGGCTGTCAGGACACATGGGCTTTCTCAGCAGAGGGTTGGCGTAACACCGGCCCTGGCAGGGGGTGAAGCACTCCTCCGGTTCCCACAACAGCAGGGCCAAAAAGGTAAAGTCGAAGTTGAGAAACATGGGGGCGATTAGACCATACCGACGCCGCAGGCAGCGGCAAAGGCCTGGGCGGTGACACCCAGATCGCTGTCGTGCTCGGCATCGTAGTCGAACAGCAGCGAGCGCATGAGATCGGCCGAGCGGGCGTAGAGCCGGTCAGTGCGGGCAGCGGCGCGGAAGGCGTCGAAGCGCAGGGTAGTCCAGCGCACGATGCCGCCCTCGACGTGAGCGGTGCGCAGGGCGGCCATGGCCTGGCGCAGGGCCAGATCGCCCTCGCCCAGGCTCACCTCCTGGCTGATGCCGCACACGAGGGGGCCGGCCGTGGCGATGCACTTCGCCAGGTCGGCGTCGGAAATGGCGATGGCCTTCAGCGGCGGGCGCTTAAAGGAGACAAAGCCCAGGATCATGGCGCGGTAACGGCAGACGAACGTGCGCTCCACATCGCTCCAGCGATCCCCGTAGGCAGCGAGCACCCCTTCCACCACCTTCTGCAGGGCCCGCAGCGAGGCATCGTCCTCGGTGACCGCCTGGATGGCCAGGCACTGAATAGTGGCCCCCGTCACCCCGGCGATGGTGAAGAAGGTAGAGCGCACGGCCTGCTCGTCGGAAGGAGCCAGCATAAGGTCGATGAGGTGGTTGCGCTCCCACTCGGCCGCATCGTCGTCAAGGGCATTCATGAGGTCGGCGATGACGCGCTCCATGTAGCGGCCCTCGTAGAAGAACACGGGCACGCCGCGCTCGGCGGAGGCGGCGACCACCTTCTCGGGGAGAGCCTTCAACGCCACGGGCTTCACGGCGACGGCGGCCACATCGCGCTCGATGAGCGCCAGCAGCGCCTCCTCGGCCAGATCGGGATGCATGGCGGCGAAACCGAGCGTGGTGAAGATGAACTCGCCGCGCTCGAAAAGGTCGTAGCTGCCCGTGAAAGGCTCGTGGTCCAGGGTGCCCACGCCCACCACCTCGCGGGATGCGGCCCCCTCGCAGGGCGCCGCAAGCCAAATGCGATCGAAGGCCCTCATATTCATGACGTCGCCGACGGTAATCACGGCCGCACCCCTCTCTCGTTGCTCTCGGGAGCATCCTAGCACGGCGGGGCGGTCGCTTCCGGCGGGACGGGAAAGTTTCTGCGTCCCAGCGGGGCCTCTGCGCGATGTCGGACCTCTCCGCAAGAGGGCGCGACGCGCGGGGCACCCCCCCCTTCGCCCCCGCGAGGCGGCCGCGCCGCAACAGTGCGGAGCGAGGGGCTTAGGCCCCGTGGCGGGCAGAACGGCGGAAGGTGCGCTTGCGCAGGAAGGAACCGGGGGGCACGGGGCCGTCCACCGCGATCCGATACAGGTTGCAGGACCGGTTGGCCGCAGCGGCCGGCTCCCAGTCGGCGGCGGTGGCGCGGGCGAGGGCCTCTTCCACCGTGGAGGGGGCATCCTCGTCGTGGTTGTCGGGACCGAAGGAGGAAAGCCAGCAGAGGTCGCGCACGGCCACGGCACGCGTCGGCTCATGGGGCGCGAGGATTTCCAGCTCGTCACGTTCCGCGAACCGGTTGCGGCAGAGGACGTACAGGTAACGGGCGTCCTCCTCTGCCGAGTGGCGCGGGCGCGGCCCTTGGCCCGCAACTGCCCCCGACCCTTCCCCGCAGGCAGGCGCGCAGGCCACCACATCGGCCACGTGCATGGTCTCCTGCTCGTAGCCGTCATAGGCGCAGGCCTGCTCGGCCTCGTCGAAGTAGAAGCCCGTGCCGTAGGGGCGGTGGGACACGGCCGCAAGCTCAGCGGCCACGGCCTCGGACGGCTCGCCATCGAGCACACGGCGGTAGGCCCCCACCACCGTGGCCACATAGAAGGCCTTCTTGTTGCGCCCCTCGATTTTGATGGAATCCACGCCCGCATCGGCCAAAGCCCGCAGGTGGGCGAGCATGTTCAGGTCCTTCGCGTTCATGATGAAGGTGCCGCGCCCGCCCTCTTCTATGGGGAAGAACTCGCCGGGGCGCTTCTCCTCCTCCAGCAGGAATTCTGACACAGGCTGCAGATTCTCCGAAACCGGTCCCGCACCGGCATTCTCCGCCGCCAGAGCGCCCGGGCCCGCCGTGCCCAGCGAGTAGCTCCAACGGCAGGGCTGGGTACAGTGGCCCTTGTTGCCGGATCGGCCCGTGAGGTAGCTGCTGATGAGGCAGCGGCCCGACACGGCCATGCACATGGCGCCGTGGGCGAAGGCCTCGATCTCCAGCTCGAGCGGCGCATCTTGGCGCAAGCGGGCGATGTCGGCCAAGCTCATCTCGCGGGCGCACACCACGCGGCTCGCCCCCAGGCTGTGCCACACCCGGGCCGCCGCGCCGTTGGCCACCGAGGCCTGGGTGCTCACGTGGCGCTCCACCCGCGGCGCCACCTCGCCGGCCACGGCGAAGGCGCCCAAGTCCCCGATGATGAAGGCATCCACCCCGGCCGCATCCAGGGAGCGAAAGAACGCCGGCAAGCCGTCGATGTCGTCCGGATGCATGAGGATATTGCAGGTGACGTGCACCTTCACACCGTGCTCATGGGCATAGGCCACCGCTGCGGGAATCTCGTCCAGGGCGAAGTTCGCCGCCCGGGCCCGCATGCCGAACCGATCGGCCGCCAGGTACACCGCGTCGGCCCCGAAGGCCACCGCCGCCCGCAACTGCTCCATCCCACCGGCAGGCGCCAGCAGTTCCATCGGAATGGGCGGCAACGGATATTGGGCAGACACGGGAACCTCGCTTCGTCACGGAAAAACAGAGGCTCCCATTATAGAAGATGGCCGCAAACCCCTTCGCAAAACGGGTCAACGGGATAGAATGGGCAGAGGTTGACCGGCGGGTCAAGCAAGAAAACCCCCGCGGGCGCGAGGCGGATACGGTCTCTCTCGTAGCGCAGGCTGCGCCTGCATCTCAACCAAGGCGCCCCGTCAGTACCTGTTGATTACGCGGGCACAGCCCGCACTACGGTGCATGCCCGCACCGTAAGACGCAAGAAGGAGGCGACCATGGCCCGAAACGCAATCGAAGGTGACCGGCACGGCGACTTCGACGCACTGCCAGTCGAGCGGCAGGAAACCATCATGCGGGCGTCCATCGAGGGCTTCGGCCGCCACGGCTACAAAGGGGCCTCCACCGAGGAGATCGCGCGACGGGCCGGCATGTCCAAAGGGCTTCTGTTCTTCTACTTCCGCAACAAGAGCTCCCTGTACGTGCGCACCCTGGATTACCTGATGGAGCGGGCCGTGGACTGGGTGGTGGACGACGAGTTCCGCGCCATCGACGACTTCTTCGACCTGCTGGAGTACGCCGGGGCGCAGAAGCTGGCCCTCATGGGCCGGTGGCCCTGGGTCTTCGAATTCTCGCTGCGGGCCTTCTACGCCGATCACCGGGATATTCGCGAAACGGTGGCGAAGTGGATGACCCGGCAGGTGGACATCTTGTACGACCAGTTCATGGCGAACGTGGACTTCACACGGTTCCGCGACGGGGTGGACCCGCGCGAGGTGCTGGACATGCTCATCATGATGGGCGACGGCTATTTGCACCAGCACCTCTCCAGCCGCGAGCCCATCGACGTGGCCGCGTTCCAGGCCGCATACCACCAGTGGTGCGCCATAATGCGCCACTGGGCCTACAAGCCGGAATATCTGGATGGAAGAGGTGGGGACCGGAAGCACACTTCGTAGGGGCGAGCTCCCGCTCGCCCGTGGGCCCGGGATTGCCGGCGCTTCGCGATAGCTCAGCGAGCTTCGGGGACGAGGGCGACCAGGAGGTCGCCCCTACGGATGCGGAGGTCGCCCCTACGGGTGCGGCTGCAACTCCCTATAGGCTGAAATCGCGGCGGCAGAAGCGGGCGACGCCTAGGGCGAACAGGGCCGCGGCGGCCGCGGCGAGGACGATGGCGCCGGCGACGGCTCCCCCGTCGGCCGCCGCCAGGCCGTAGGCGTCGTAGAGCGCCAGCGGCGAGAGGTCGGCGACCCACGCGAGGCCCTTCCCCACCGCGCCGGCCGTGCCCATGAGCAGGAACACCGCACACGCCCCGGCACCGCCCCACAGCGCCAGGCCCGTATGCTGGAAGCAGCAGGCCGAGGCGAAGCAGAGGGCGGCCACGAACAGGCCGAGAGCCACCAGCCCCGCATTGGCCCGGGCGAGGGTCGCGCCGTCCAACTCTCCGGGGAACAGCGCCTCGCAGGCAATCACTTCCGCGCCCCACGACAGGCCCACGACAATGGCCACCGCCGCCACTTCCACCGCCACGAAGGTGAGCGCGAGGGACAGCCGCGAGCGGGGCGCGGCGAGCAGCCACGCGAGCGACCCGTCGCGCACCGGCCCCACCACGAGGCGCTGGGCCAGGTAGGCCGCCATGAGCACGAGGGTGCCGGTGAACAAGAAGCCGTACAGGTAGTTCAGCAGGAAGTCGAGCAGCGTCGCGGAGGGGTTCGCCATGCCGAAGGCCTCGAAGAGCTCGGGCATGGCCGCCTGCATGAGCTGGATGCTCTCGCTCACCTCGGGGTCGTACAGATACGCCACCATGGCGATGTAGAACGCGAGCACGACCACGATGGCCGCCATCACGGCCGCCGCGCTGCGCAGGCTACGCTTGAACAACGTCGCGCTCATCGGACACCCCCTCTCTCCGACGAGGCTGGGGAACGCCCCAGGTCGACGGAGTCAGACGGCGTGGCGGGGCGATTCCCGGCGGCGCGCCCTTCCGCGGCATCGCCCCAGCGGCGGCGCAGCGCCTCGGCGCCGTACAGGTGCTCCAAGGTGGCATCCAGGGTGAGATCAGCCGCGCAGGCCTCGGACGTCAGGCGCCCCGAGCGCACGAACAGCGCCCGATCGCAGGTGCCCTCCACCTCGCCGAGCACGTGCGACGACAGCAGGATGGTGGCGCCCCGGCGCTTCTCGGCCCGCACCAGCTCCACGAAGCGGCGCTGCATGAGCAGGTCGAGGCCGCTCGTGGGCTCGTCGAGCAGCAGCACCGCCGGCTCGTGCATGAACGCCGCCACGATGCCCACCTTCTGCCGCGTGCCCTTCGACATGGCCCGCAGCTTGGCCGACGGGTCCAGCTCGAAGTAGTCGATGAGCGCGTTGGCGCGGCAAGGCAGCGCGGTCCCCCGCATGCCCGCCACGAAGGCCAAGAAGGAGCGGCCGGTCATGTCGCCCGGCAGGGCCAGCTCGCCGGGTAGGTAGCCCACCTCGCGCTGAATGGCAGCCCGCTCGGCGAAGCAATCGCGCCCGGCAATGGCCACGCGCCCTGCACCGGGCCGCACGAACCCCATGAGCAGGCGCATGGTGACGGACTTCCCCGCCCCGTTGGCGCCCAAAAATCCCACGACCTCGCCGCGGCCCACAGCGAACGAGAGGTCAAACACGCCGCGGCCGCCCCCGTAGTCCTTCGTGACCCGCTCCAGCTGAATAACCGGCTCCATCATGCTCCTTCCGCCGTTTTCCAAGATCAACACCTACTCTACGCCGTTGACCCGTTTTCGGAAGGGGCTCTTTCGCGATGTCCTACCCCTCGTAGGTAACGCGGGCGCCTTGGGGGGTGTCCTCGATGGTGAAGCCGAGGGCGGCCAGACCGTCGCGGACGCCGTCGGCCACGGCCCAGTTCTTCTCCTTGCGGGCGGTGGCGCGGGCCTCCAGCAAGTGAGCCACGGCAATCTCGGGGTCGTCGCCGTCATAGCCGGCCAGATCGGCAGCCAGGGCCACCACTTCCACCGGGTAGGCCGCCCGGTCCTCGGCGGCGGCCACGTCGATGCCGAGCACGTCCATGAGCTCCACGATGGCATCGCGGGCCGCGCGTCCCGCTGCCGCTTCCTCGGCGGACAGGCAGGTCGCATCGGCTACGAGCGCGTTCACATCGCTCACGAAGGAGAAGATCTCGCCCAGGGCCGCCGGCGCGTTGAAGTCGTCGTCCATGGCCTCGGTGAAGTTGGCCCGCAGCACGGCCACGCGATCGGTCAGCGCCGCCGCATCCAGCACGGCCGAAAGCTCGCCCTCGACGGTTTCCGGGGCCAGGGCCGCCTCGCCCCGGGGCGTGCCGGTCTTCAGCAGCCAGCCCAGCGCCTTCACGGCGTTCTCGATGCGCGTGAGGGCCGCGTCGGCCTCGTTCACGCGCTGCTCGCCGAACACAAGCGGGCTGCGGTAGTGGCTCTGCAGCATGAGCATGCGCAGGGCCGCCGGGCGCACCTGCTCCAGCACCTCGTGCAGCAGCAGGAAGTTGTTCAGCGACTTCGACATCTTCTCGGTCTCGCCGGTCTCGGCGTTGGCGATTTGCAGCATGCCGGAGTGCATCCAGTAATTCGCGAAGGTGCTGTCGCAGGCGCACTCGGACTGGGCGCGCTCGTTCTCGTGGTGCGGAAACACCAGGTCGGCCCCGCCGCCGTGAATGTCGAAGGGCAGGCCCAGGTACTTCTCGGACATGGCCGAGCACTCGATGTGCCAACCAGGGCGACCCGCGCCCCAGGGAGAGGGCCAGGCCGGTTCGCCGGGCTTGGCCGCCTTCCACAGGGCGAAGTCCAGCTCGTCGCGCTTGCGGTCTTCCAGGCCCTGGCCGTCGGCTCGCAGCTCGCGGTGACCGCTTTCCGCCTCGTCCACGTCGCGGCCCGAGAGCTGCCCGTAGCCCGGATAGGAGCGCACATCGAAGTACACGTCGCCCTCGGCCGCATAGGCATGTCCGCGCTCGATAAGGCGCTCGATGAGCGCGATCATGGTATCGATCTCTTCAGTGGCCTTCGGGCGAATGTCGGGGTCTTGCACGCCGGCGGCCCGCATATCCTCGATGAACAGGCGCGTGTACTCCTCGGCCACTTCGGCGGCGGTGCGGTCCTCCTCGCCGGCGCGCTTGATGATCTTGTCGTCCACGTCGGTCACGTTCTGCACGAAGGTGACCTCGAAGCCGCGCCAGCTGAGGTAGCGGCGGATCATGTCGAAGGAGATGAAGGTGCGCGCATTGCCGATGTGGATGCGGTTGTACACCGTGGGGCCGCACACGTACATGGCCACCTTCCCCGGCTTTACCGGCTCGAAATCCACTTTCTGGCGCAGGCGCGTATCGTACAGCTTAATCATGAATGAGCTCCTTAAGCGAACTAGCAAGTAGGAGCATTGTAGCGCAACCCCAACACCGCCACAGGCGCAGGGCCGGAAAGGAACTACTTCTCCCCGTCGTCGAGGTAGTTGCGCAGGGCCTGCATGCGGGCGTCCAAATCGGCGGCAGCGTCGGCCAAGTCGGCCAGCTCCGCGGCCACGGCGGCGGCCTCCTCCTCGGCCAGATCCTTCTTGTAGCGCAGCTGGTGCTCCAGCGAGGCCCAGAAGTTCATGGAGATGGTGCGCAGCTGCACCTCCACCTTCACGCAGCGCTTCTCATGCTCTAGGAAGATAGGCACCTCGATGATGAGGTGCAGGCTGCGGTACCCGCTCGGCTTCGGAGCGGCCACGTAGTCGCGACGCTCGATGAGCACCACGTCATCCTGGGCCAGCAGCGATTCGGCCAGGGCGAACATGTCCTCGGGGAAGGTGCACACCACACGCACGCCAGCCACGTCGAAGATGTTCTGCTCGATGGAGTCCACCGACATAGGGAACCCCTTGCGCACGAGCTTCTTCGCCAGGCTATCGGTGCTCTTCAAGCGCGACTTGATGGACTCGATGGGATTGCGGTCGTGCTGCAGGCCGAACTCGGCGTCCAGCACGCGGAACTTCGTCTCCACCTCCATCATGGCGCATTCGTAGTAGGTCATAAGCCGCCGGTAGGGAGCAAAGTTGCGCTCCAGCATAGCGGAGAACTCGTCGCTGCCGGCAAGGCGCGCGAGCATTTGGCTCGCAAGCTCTTCGCGCTGCTCGTGCAGGGCATCGAGTGCGCTCTGCCCCTCGCGCAGACGCACCACCGCGTGATTGAAGACCCGTTCGGCCCGCTTCGCCATGGTGTTTCTCCCTTCCCCGCTTGGGGCTTACGACCCCATGAAAATCTCCCGCACCCGATGATCCAGGTGCGGGAGATTATAGCCGACCCATGCCGTCGGGCACCGAATTCTACTGGGCCTCCACGCTCGCGGCGGGGGACGCCTCGGCGGAGGTGCCGAGCGCATCGGCCTCCGCCTGAACGCTCGCGTGCCAGTTGCCCGGCTCGCCGCTCACCTGGTAGACGTAGGTGGCGCCGTCCATCTCGAAGGTGCCGGTCGCGCCGCCCTGGGCCTTGATCTGGTCGGTGATATCGATGGGCTCCGCCTGGGAGCCGTCACCGGGCACCAGGAGCACGTGGCCGTCGTCGGATTCCAGCACCATGCCCTCGGCCGCGCCGTCAGCCGCATCGGTGCCCTCAGCGGTGTAGTCCTTGATCGTGTAGGCCATGTTCGAGAAATCGCCGTCTTCGGCGCTCATGGTCATGGCGATGTCGCCCCCTTCGCCAACGGCGTCCTCCACCGTGTACTCGACGGTGCCCATGGTGACATCGCCCTCCTGGCGCATCTGCACGTCCATTTCCACCGGCTCGCCGTTCACCCACACGGTGGCCTTCTCCACCCAGGTCTCGCCCGTGGCGGCATAGCACACGCCATTCGTCACCACGAACACACCGAGCAGACCGGCACAGGTCGCCGTGGCCAATCGCAGCGCTACACCGCGCTTCTTCGTCTTCTCCATAGGAATGCCCTTTACCTTTCCGATGAGGTCAGCAGAGGCATGGACCTCGCCCATCATGGCTTTGTACCGGTTGGCATTGTTCATCGTCCCATGCCTCCTTCAACGTTTGCTTGAGTAGTTTCCGCGCACGGACAAGACGGGTGCGCACCGTGGGCTCCTTAATGCCGAGCACCACGGCTATCTCGCGGGTGCCCATATCCTCGAAGTAAAACAGGTGCACCACGATGCGGCACTTCTCGGGAAGCTCGCCGAGAGCTGCATAGAGCCGCTCGTGGGCAGACTCCGAGAACGCCGGCTCCTCATAGGGCGGCGTATCGGCGTCGCTCACCTCGCGCAACTCCACGCGACGGTGCCACAGCGTGCGCCAGAGATTGCGGCATTCGTTCACCGTCACGCGGATGAGCCACGCCCGCAAGCGTTCGTCGGTTGCCGCGTTAGGGGCGGCGGAACGGCTGCTGCGCAGAGACCGGCCGCCATCGGCTTGCTCGGCGGCCGAAGCACGTCCGAGCCACACCGGCGGCTTCTCGTACAGCTTCAGGAACACCGCCTGCACGACGTCGTCGGCATCGGTACCCCGCCGCGTCTGGTTGAGCGCGATGCGGTACACCATGTCGGCGTAAGCATCCACAATGGCTCTGAACTGGCGGTTGTCCACGTCACTTCCCTCTTGTCCGTCTGCAGGAGCGCCACCCTTCCCGTGCTAGCGATCGGGAAGGAGGCGACCTGCGCGAAAGGCCCTTCAAGGGTAATACGCATAAGGCGGCGGAAATGTGCGGTTGTGGGAAAATTTTTCCGAGATGCGCGTCAAATGGCCCGCGCCGAGGACCTAGAGCTCGAATTCCTCGAGCAGGGCATCACGGTAGGCGCTATCGTCGGCAGCGCGAAGAAGATCGTCGAGCCGACCAGCAGCAGACAGGCGCTGCGCCAGAGCGAGCCAGCGCGAACCCCCTACCCTGCCCGGTACACCAGGCAGGTGGCGTAGGCGGTAATGCCCTCCTCACGGCCCTCGGGACCCAAATGCTCAGTGGTGGTGGCCTTCACGCCCACGTTCTCCACGGGAAGGCCCATGGCGGCGGCCAGGTTCTCGCGCATGGCCTCGCGGTAGGGGGAGAGCTTGGGCGCTTGGGCGGCGATGACGCTGTCCACGTCGATGATTTCGAAGCCCCGCTCGCGTACGAAGCGGGCCACCTCGGCCAAAAGCTTCAGCGAATCGGCGTCCTTGTAGGCCGGGTCGGTGTCGGGGAAGAGCTTGCCGATGTCGCCCCCGCGCACCGCCCCCAACAGCGCATCGGAAATGGCATGGGCCAGCACATCGGCATCGGAGTGCCCGTCAAGACCCTGGTAATGGGGAATATCCACCCCGCCCAAGATGAGCTTGCGCCCCTCGGCAAAGGCATGCACGTCCATCCCCAGCCCCGTGCGCAGATTGCGAATGTCCATTTTTGCAGTCCCTTACCGATGCTCGGAGTTCAAAAGCATGGTGCGCACGGCGCTGGCCAAAAGCACGTAGTCCTCGGGTACCGTGAGCTTGATGTTGTCGCGCTTGCCCTCCACCACGAGCACCCGGCCGCCCAAGCGCTCAATGAGCGATGAGTCGTCGGTGCCCACGAAGCCGTCGGAAAGCGCGCTCGCATGGGCGCGGCGGTAGATGCCCGCGCGGAACACCTGGGGCGTCTGGGCGTTCCAGAACACGCTGCGGTCGGGCGTGCCCATAATGACGCCGTCCTCCACCACCTTCAGGGTGTCCACGGCCGGATGGGCCACCACGGCGCCGTCGGCATCGAAGTTGCCCTTCACCGTGTTGATAGTGTGCTCGATGAGCTCCGGCGACACGAGCGGGCGGGCGCCATCGTGCAGCACCACGTACTCGTATTCCTCCCCCACCATTTCCAAGCCCGAGAAGGCCGATTCCTGGCGGATGGAGCCCGCGGGCGCCAGCACCACCGGAGTGACGAAAGGGAACGGATCGATGGCCCGGGACAGGTACTCGCGCATGCGCTCCTCGGGGCACACGATGACGATGAGGCCCACATCGCCCACGGCGTCGAAGGCCTCGGCCGACCAGGTGAGAATGGGCTTGCCGGCAATTTCCACCAGCTGCTTGCCGCCCTCCTTGCCGAAGCGCTCGCCGGTGCCGCCGGCCAAGATGATGGCCGCGGTCTTGGGGTTCTTGTCCACCTTGCCCTGCAGCTGCAGAAGCGGGCAGGTGAGTGCATCGAAATCGAAGTCATCGCCCACGAGCGCAGGCTCGCGCAGCACAGACGCTTCGAAGACGGGATCGACGATGTTTGCCATGGGCATCCCCTTACGGGTAAAGCGGGTATCGGTTCTTCTCCATAGTATAGTGCAAAAGCGAAGGGTCAGCCGAAGAAGGCCGTGGCGATGCGGGCCGACTCGGCGGCGTCCTTGGCGTAGAAGTCGGCGCCGATGGAGGCCGCGAACTCCGCGGTGACCACCGCGCCGCCCACCATGAGCCGCACCTCGGGGCACGCCTCGTGCACGAGCGAGATGGTACGCTCCATGGCGCCGACGGTGGTGGTCATGAGCGCCGAGAGGCCCACAAGGCGCGCACCTGTTTCCCGCACGGCGGAAAGCACCGCCTCGGGCGCCACGTCGCGGCCGAGGTCGATAACGGAAAAGCCGTAGTTCTCCAAGAGCATCTTCACGATGTTCTTGCCGATGTCGTGGATGTCGCCCTCCACGGTGGCCACGATGATGGCGCGATCGGCATCGGGTGCGGCGCTGCCAGTCGCAGCGGAACAGCCGGACATTGCCGAGACGCACGCGCCCTCTTCTACGACCCCATCGGTCGTCTGGGCGCGGATGACGTCGAAGCCGGCCTTCACCGCCTCGGCGGCGGCCATGAGCTGGGGCAGGAAGAAGGCCCCCACATCGTAGCGGCGCCCCACCTCGTCGAGCACGGGCACGAACACATCGTTGATGATGGCGATGCCGTCGTGGCGCCCAAGCAGGTCGGCGGTGGCGGCGGCCATGGGCGCGTCGCGGCCCTGCAGCACGTAGGACACCATGGACCGCACGGCCTCGGCATCTTCCGCAAAGGCGTCGGTGACGGGCACGGGGCACTCCTCGGCAGCCGCCGCAGAACCAGTTAGGCCAGGCGCAGGGGCGCCCTCCGAGGCAGCCGCTGCGGGGCAGTCGTAGGGGTCGGCCGCGTGCGCGTAGTCTTCCAGAAAACGCACCGCGCCCCCGTCCTGGCCGTTCAGCACGCGGAAGGCGTTCACGGTGTCGCCATAGCGCGCCGACAGCGGATTCAGAATGGGCATGTCGAGCCCGGCCCCGAAAGCCGCGGCCAGGAACACGGAGTTCACGAGCGGGCGTGCGGGCAGCCCGAAGCTCACGTTGGACACACCGAGCACCGTGCGCACGCCGAGCTCCTGCTTGCAAAGCGTCACGGCCCGCAGGATCTCGCGTACCTCGTCCTGGTTGGTGGCGGCGGGC
>OFHO01002209.1_pt1 | contig 12222 bp, 11 predicted proteins | sample 1521531 | NCBI WGS metagenome assembly OFHO01 (sample SAMEA3504124, study PRJEB24116) | mouse gut metagenome | biome: mouse gut; feature: mouse-associated habitat; material: faeces | place: Denmark | collected 2011
CGCTGGGTCCGTCGTCGCGGCGCCGCCTGCGCGGTGGGCTCGGTGTCCGCTGGAACCTGCTGCCGCGCGAGCTCCGTGGCTGCGGTCTCTGTCTGTGCGCGTTCCGTCGCCTCTTCCGACCTTTTCCGGGATTTGTTCGCTGCGCTTCTCTGCGCGCTTCGGCGCCCGATCGCTGCTCGGGCAGGCAAATCGGGGTCGTTCGTTGCCGCTGCCCCTCGCGATAGTTGGGAGTATCGGAGAGGCATCGCCAGGTGGGTTTCCGGGCGTGAAAAATCCCCACCGAAGCGGGGCTGTGTGTGATTGGTTTTAGCCAGCTGAAGACTTAACGCTTCGTCTTTAGGGCGGAGTTACGCCTCCTCAGCTCTTCCCTTTCAAGCTCGGAGAGGGAGGGGTCGTTGACCAGGCTCATGGAAGAGCTCTCCCAGATCTCGATTACCTCCTCGCGACCCATGCCCGTCGTGTCCATCGTTTCCTTCAAGTCTTCCTCGAGCATCTTCAGTTTCTCTTCGTCCATGTGCCCTGTCCTTTCTCCTTGCGATTTTACCCCCATCCGACCGATACCTGTCTTGGAGCAGTGGCATTCTGGCTAGTGCTCAAACTCGCATGTTCTCGCCGCGCGGGCTCGGTCGAGGTGCATCATCCCGGGGACATCTTCCGCGACGGCCGTGGCGCTGGCGGAGCGGTCGACTGCTTGCGCGTTGCCCCGTCCTCCGCCTTGTCAATGACTTCTGAGCGCCGTATAATGCCGTTCAACGGGAGACCTGCTTCCCCACTCGGCAATTGGAGCCGCGTCTGGGATGCCAGCTCTTCCGATTTTCTTTATTCACGTAGATCAGCTCCCCTCCTCTACGGTAGGTCGCGAGAAGTTGCCGGCGTTCCTCTTGCCGCAGATACTTGCCAGATGGTTGGTATCTACTGTCTCCACCTCGTACCCGATTTTCTCGTTAGGCCGCATAATCACCATAAGTGGCTCTCCGTCGTTGTTCATGTGGGGTAAGATCGGCGCGATCGATTCCAGGTTGGTCGATCCCTCAAGCCCCTCTGAGACGATAGCGGGCGTGGCCGGCATCCGAACTCGCGGTGCAGCGTGGATATCTGGCATATCGCCGGCTGAGAGGCAGCCCTGGGTATACAATAGGGGCATGAAGAGCAAAGGCGTAATCATAATCGAGCCCGGTGTCGATGTCTGGCCGCACGAGGAACGCACGGCCGAGGCTCTCGCCGCTTCAGGCATGACCGTGCGGTTCCTTCGGCGTCAAGAGGGCGACCATATCCGCACTCCCGACGTTGTCGTTGACGGTGAGCGGTGGGAGATGAAGTCTCCCCAGAGTTCCGATATGGACAAAGTCCGCAAGACCCTCCGTAGCGCCCTGGGGCAGTCCCGGAACATCATCTTCGACTCTAGGCGGATCAAGGGCGTCCCTGATTTCAAGATCGAGCGAGAGCTCAGGAAGCAGGCCGAAGCCATCCGGCAGATCAGGAGGCTGGTTTTTGTGAACAAGAAGCGGGAAGTCATTGACATAAAGTAGAGGCGCGATTATCCTTGCAGTCAGAAAAGCACTGGCATGGTGTCCACCTACACCATCGTCGGTGCTTTACTTTTTGAGCCTTAACCCTCATTCTACGGCCGCTATTCGGCGAGGTCAATCGCCGGCGTATCATCGGGAAGCGAGCTTGTGCCAACTCGTGCGAAAACGGTGTACTCGGAGGAGGAAAAAGCAAACGGCTATGCTACAAGGTTCACATTTGGAAACTCTGCAATTTACCTCTGTGAACTGGCAAAACTGGCGGAGGCGGTAGGATTTGAACCCACGGTACCTTTCGGCACGACAGTTTTCAAGACTGCTTCCTTAAGCCACTCGGACACGCCTCCGCGTTCGGTGAAGCGCAATGCGATCTGCGCATTGCTGCAATGAAGCGAAAAAAGGATACCACATGCACCGCGGCGGCGTGCGCCAAATCTCGTAACGGGACCGCGAGGACGGTGCCGCTCGGCGGCTGCGAGTCTAGCGCTCCACCAGGTCGATGAGCTCTTGCTGGGAGTGCACGTCGAGCTTCACGTAGAGGTGCTTGATGTGGGAACGCACCGTATTGGGGGAGATGACGAGCTGTTCCTGGATGAAGCGCGTGTTGCGTCCCTTTGCCAGCATGAGGAAAATCTCCCGTTCCCGCTCCGTCAGGCCGGCCGCCTCGGAGAGCTGGTCACAGCGATCGGCGAGACTTGCGCCCGCCTCGCTGGAAGGCAGGGGCTGGATCGGCTCGACGTCTCGAATGGTCTCGGTGAAGCTAAACGACCTGAATCCCAGCCAGAGGAAGACGACAAGGATGAAGGTGCCGCCGGTGGCGATGGCTCCGGTGGCGTCCTGCCCCCAAACGGCCATGGAGGCGTGGGCCGCTGCCGCACCGACTTCGGTGCCAAGCGATGTCATGATGTCGGCGAAGGCGAAGGTGGGCACGAGCGCGAAGATGTTACGCGAGCCGATGGAAGACAGCGTAAGCCAGCGCAGGATGCTGAAGCAGACGCCCCCTGCGGCAAGAAGCGAGCTGGCCCACGGGCGCGCATCGGCGATGCCGAGGGGAATCAGTAGAAATCCTCCGATGACGAGGATGACCGAGAGCGAGAAAAGGTCGTCGGCCCGTCGCCCCCGTCGCGAGAAGACAAGCCAGAGAAGCGCACCGCCGGCGGCGACGATGGAGATATCGACGGGCGCAGTTCCCGCGTACTCGCTGAGCACCGAGCCGTAGCTTCCCGCCATGGTGAACAGGAGAATGCAGATCATCAGGGGATGGAAGAGGGGGATGAACGCATCGGGGGCCTCCGGCTTCAGCTGGCTGGCCGGAGGGCCGCTTGTCACCATGGAAAGCGCCGGGCGAACCAGCCGCCACAAGATCGCCATGGTGCCGACTTTGAGCACAAGCGCGGCAATAAGACCTACGAGCGCGCTGGGCGTTGGGAGAAAAAATGACAGAAGTGCTCCTGCGAGCAGGCCGGTTGCGGCGACGATGCTTCGGAGCCGTGAGGTGGCGAGCGAGGCGAGGGCGAAAAGGGCCATGGCGGCGGGCCAGATGCACCCCATCGAATACAGGAACAGGCCGAGGGTCGCGAACGGCGCGCCCTGCGCTTGGGCGGCCAGCGGCACGATGAGCGTGGCACTGAACAGGCAGCCTGCCGAGACAAGCGCCATCTGCCCCAGATCGAGCAGGCGCGGCCGATAGAAGGCGGCCAGCGCGACGAGCGCAAACGCCACAACGGAGAAGGCCATGTTCAGGTCGCGCGCCAGGGGAAAGTAGGGAATGACGGAGGCGAAGATGCTGCCGTTCGTGAGCCAGCCGTGGAGAGACTGCGCGGCAAGGGCGCATCCCGCGAGGACGGCGTCGCGCCCACCTCCAGCGCCGGGCCTGGATCCATCAGGCGCGCTGTCTTTTCCCGACCAAGGGGCGGCCAGGGCGCTTTTCGGTCGATGTTCGGTATTTTCGCTGGTCATAGTGGCACTCCTGCCCATAGACAACCCCTCTCACCTTAGGTGGGTGAGGACGGCGCGCCCTCTCGAAAGCACCTGCCGCAGGTGAAGACGGCCCTCTGCTCGCTGCGTAGTATACCAGGCAGCGAACGCCTTCTCCGGAAGCGCTCGCGCGGCAGGAGGGGTGCCGCATCTCGGCACCGCATCGACGATTGAGGAGGGCCTCATAATGAGTCAGAACATGGAGAACGGCGTGAACGTTTCGCGGCGCGGATTCCTGGCGGGAGCCATGGGCTTGGGCGCGATGGCGATGGCGGGAATGTCCGGCTGTGCGCCCCAGCCGGCAAGCGCCCACGCGGCGGCCGAGGATGCGCCCGCCGACGCCCGCTCGTGGCTGGGCGAAGCTCCGGAGATCAGTGAGATCGCGGCCACGCAGGAGTGCGACGTGCTCATCGTGGGCGCCGGCTGCACTGGTCTGGCCGCCGCCGCGACGGCGACCCAGCTCGGCGTCGACTTCATCTTGTGCGAGAAAACCGACCACATCGCCGACAATCACTGGGACATCGGCGCCATCAACACCAGCTACACGCCCGAGGGGCATGAGGTGGACAAGGGGCGCCTGCTCAACGAGCTCAACCGCTACGCATCGTTCAAGAACGACGCTTCCGTCTCGAAGGTGTGGATCGACGAGTCGGCCGAGATGATCGATTGGCTGGCCGACCTCATGGCGCCGTGGGATGTCTCCTGCGAGGTGGACGAGGAAAACGGCGGCGATGGGCGTGCGGGCGGCACCATGTACTACATGCCCTATCAAAAGCACGGGTTCGTCTACAACAACCCAGAGTTCGAGGGCTGGCCCTTCATCTCGCAGAACCCCTGCTTCCAGCAGGTCATCGAGGAGGCGGGCAACGAGATTCGCTTCAACTTCGATTTGGTGAAGCTGGTGCGCGACGGGGAGGGGGCCGGCCGGGTGTCGGCGGCCATCTTCGAGACGCCCGACGGGTACGTTCAGGTGAACGCGCGCAAGGGCATTGTCCTGGCCACAGGCGGCTATGCCGGCAATCCTGCGATGGTGCGCGCCCTGAACCCCCTCGTGCCGAAGTGCGTGACGGCGGTGGACTTCAACCAGAACAACACCGGCGCGGGCATCAAGGCGGCCATGTGGGTGGGGGCCGCGAAGGATGTGGATCCCGCGGCGATGATCTTCGACCGCGGTGGAGTCGAGCCGGGAGTGGACGCGGGCTATGTGGACGACAGCGAGGACGCCATCTTCCCCGGCCAGCTGCAGCAGCTGGGCATCGGCTCGATGCCCTTCCTCAAGGTGGACCGCCGCGGCCTGCGCATCACGAACGAGTCGGCGAACTACGATGCCATCTGTCATGCGGCGGCTCAGCGCCCCGGTGGCGTGTGGTGCGAGGTGTTCGACGTGAACGCCCCCGAAGACGTTCAGATCTTCAAGACTCAGGGCTGCTCGAACAACGTGTGGCGCAACACCCTGAACGGCCACAGCATCGATGAAGCCTACGCCAAGGAAATCGAGATGGGGGTCATTCTGAAGGCCGACACCCTCGACGAGCTGGCCGACAAGCTCGGGTTTGCGGGCGAGGACAAGGAGAGGTTCCTGGCCTCCATCGATCGTTACAACTACCTGTACGACCAGGGGGTAGACGAGGACTTCGGCAAGGAGGCGTACCGTCTCTCGGCCATCCGCGAGGCCCCGTTCTACGGCGCCTGGTTCGGTGGAAGCCTGCTGACGACGCTCGATGGCCTGCGCATCAACAGCAACATGCAGGTGCTCGACGAGCAGTGCAACGTCATCGAGGGGCTCTACGCCGCCGGCACCTGCTCGGGCAGCTTCTACAGCGGCAACTACCCCGTCTACCTCGTCGGGAACTGCATGGGCCGCAACATCACCTTCGGGCGCCATGCGGTGCGCCATCTGGCGGGCGACATCGCCTAACCTCGCATCATCATCGCCTCCTCGGGTCTTCAGCCTGACGGAGATTTGGAAGAGCGCGGCCGACCCTCCCCGGCCGTGCTCTTCTCGTTCGCTATAATTCCCGCTATGAACGAACATCGCACACCTGAGGAGCAGCGCGCGCTCGACGAGCAGTACATGGCCCTGGCCTTGGAAGAGGCGCGGGCGGCCGCGGCCGCGGGCGAGGTGCCCATCGGCGCGGTAGTGGTGCACGAGCCCATGGACCGCGGCACGCGGCGTCCCTTGGCTGAGCCCCGCGTCATCGCTCGGGCCCACAACCGGCGCGAGACCGATCGCGACCCGGCGGGGCACGCGGAGTTTCTCGCCATGAAGGAGGCCTCCCGCGTACTCGATGCGTGGCGGCTTTCCGACTGCACGGTGTATGTGACCCTTGAGCCCTGCATCATGTGCGCGGGCCTCATGCACCAGGCGCGCGTGGCCCGCTGCGTGTATGGCGCGGCCGACCAAAAGGCCGGTGCTGTGGGCACGCTCTACGACATCCACGCCGATGAGCGCCTGAACCACCAGTTCGAGGCCGTGCGCGGCGTGCGCGAGGAAGAGTGCGCGGAACTGCTGCGCGATTTCTTCCGCGCCCGGCGCGGGAAGCGCGCGGCGACACGAAAGGAAACCGAATGACCGAGAACACCCAGCGTAATCGCGAGGCGGAAGTGAATCTCCTGGCGGCGGCTCGCGAGGCCCAGTGGTCGGCGGCCGCCTTTATGGGGCCGAATGCGGTGAAGGGGGTCTCGCCCGCGAAGGTGAACCTGCTACTGTCCATCGGCGCGCGCCGCCCGGACGGCTACCACGATGCGGACACCGTCATGCACGCCTTGGCCCTGCACGACACGGTGTACTTGCGCGTGCAGCCGGCTTCGGAAGACGAGGTGGCCCAGCTCGCCGAGCAGGCCGCCGCGGGGCGCGTCGACATTGCGCTCGGCGTGCCGGCTGCCAACTTGGCCGTGGCTATCGACCTGGCCGATCGCACGGGGGCAGGCATGTCGGTGCCCGCGGCGGACAACCTCGCGTTCAAGGCCGCCGATGCTCTGGCCCGGGCGCTCGGCCGCGAGGGGGCCGAGATCGTGCAGTTGCGCATCGAGAAGCACATTCCCGCCGAGGGCGGTTTGGGCGGCGGCTCGTCGAACGCGGCGGCCGTGCTCGTGGGACTGGCCTCGCAGTGGGGCGTGAGCCCCGACGATGCGCGCGTGGTCGCCACGGCCCAAGCGCTCGGCGCCGATGTGGCCTTCTTCCTGCAGGGCGGCTGCGCCCAGCTCGACGGCGCGGGTGAGGTTCTACAGCGCATCCTCGAGCCTTCCCGCAAGGCCGTCGTGCTCGTGAAACCGGCGGGCGGTGTCTCCACGGCTGCGGCCTATCGCGCCTTCGACGAGACACCCGTACCGGTCTCGGCCGCCCTGCTGCAGGCGGCTGCCGCCGCGGCAAGTGCCGATGGGGTGCCCCTGGCGAACAACCTGGCTTTCGCAGCCGAGTCGCTGCTTCCCGAGCTGGCCGGGGTGCGCGCGTGGCTCGCCGACCAGGTGGGTAGCGAAAACGTGCTGCTCTGCGGCAGCGGGTCGGCCACCTTTGCCGTGGCAGAGTCCTTCGCCGAGGCGAGCCGCATCGCCACGGCGGCCCTCAGCTGCGGCTGGGCGCGCCCGACGAGCTTCAGCGGCTTGCGGGCCGCCGTGGTTCCCGGAAGGTAGCGGCCATGGGACTTCTCGCTCGCCTTTCCCGCGTGGTGCCCCTGGTGCTGGTGCTGGCCCTGGTGGCCGGCGTCATCTACCTGGTCGTCACCTACCGCCATTCTCCAGCCCGGGCCAAAGAGGTGCTCATTCGCCTGTTCACCTGGCTGTGCGGTGCCCTCAGCGTATGCTTCGCCCTGGCTTCGGTGTACGCCTTTTTCGACAACGCGCCGGCGGTGCTCGACCTCACGCTCAGCTTTCTCGCCGTCTCTCTGGTCGGGCTCGGCATCACCCGCCTCGCCAACCACCGCTTCCTGAAGCGCAACCCCGCCTACCGCAAGAAGCGCCTCGCCGCCACCCCCCGCCGCCGCTGGCCCTGGGAGCGCTGAGCTCGCTTCGCAATTCTGCTGCAGGCTTCATCTACCTTGCCAATTCCCCAGGTCATTGCCACTTGCCGTCGATTGCGCGTTTGCGGTTCCGCACCAGAAGAACTATTATGATCCGACAGAGAGAAACGCTGGGGAGAGCCCTGCGCAGGCGGGGCCGGAAAAGAGAGGGAATGCGATGACGGCATCGAAGATGATGCGCGCCGCCATGGCGGCGTTTGCGGCCGTGCTGCTGTGTGCCTGCGTGGCTGCGATGACGGTCGAGGTGCAGCCGGCTTTCGCCGACGCGCCCGCGAAGGGCTGGCAGACGGTGAACGGCAAGAAGCTCTACTACAAGAACGGCACGCCGCTCATCGGCAAGCAGAAGATCGGCAAGAACTACTACTTCTTCAGCAAAAAGGGCGTCATGAAAACGGGCACGGTGAAGGACGGCGCCACTACCTACTACTTGAACTCCAAGGGCCGCATGGAGGCCTACAAGGTAAAGAGCACCTTCTACAAGCCGACGGGCAAGAAGATGAAGGATTACGAGGCCAAGGAATACCGCACGCTTCTGACGGCGCGGGACAAGGTGGCCGAGATTACCAAGAAAAGCGACAGCAAGGCCACCAAGCTGCTGAAATGCTTCAAGTGGGTGCAGAAGGGCTATTACCATCAGTACCGCAAGTTCCGCAACTACGAGGGCTGGGCAGCCGATTTCGCCAACGATCACTTCAAGAAGAAGTGGAAGGGCAACCGCAGCGGCTGCTGTATGTCCGACGGCGCGGCCTTCGCATATTTGGCGCTGGCCATCGGCTACGACAAGGTGTACGTGGGCGTCGACAAGGCTTCCGGTATCGGCGGTCACGGCTGCGCGAAGATCGGCAACAAGTACTATGACCCGCTGTTCGCCGAGGCGAAAAGCTTCTCGAAGTACTACGGCGGGAAGAACGCGGGCATCTTCAACCGCTCGGTGCAGCTGCTCGTGCCGTCGGCCTCCAACGGGTACGCCACCTCGAAGTACATCGGCGAGAAGCCCAAGAGCTCCGAGGCCGAGGTGAACGCCGCTGCCAGCAATGGTTTGGTGAAGGTGAGCGGCTCCTACGTCTACTACCAGAAGGGCAAGAAGCTGAAGGGCACCTGGAAGACCGTGAAGGGTGCCAAGTACTACTTCCAGAAGAACGCCAAGGCGGCCACGGGTCCGGCGACCGTGAAGGGCAAGCGCTACGTATTCTCGGCCAAGGGCAAGCTGCTCACGGGCAAGAAGACCCGCACGGTGAAGGTGTCCGGCGACATGTATCGGGTGACGAAGACGGGTCGTGCGAAGGCCGGCTGGACCTCCAACAAGCAGGGGCTGTACCTGGAGAACGGCCGCCGCGCCACGGGCCTGTCCTGCTACAAGGGCAAGCTGTACTGGTTTAGCGGCAAGGGCGTCTACGACGCCGAGAAGACCAGGGCTATTCAGGCGGCCGCCAAGAAGGAGGGGAACGCCGCCGAGCTGCTGAAGCTTATCGGCACGCCGACGAAGAAGAGCTCGGTGACGGGATGCAACCCGGTGTTTCTGCCCGACGGCACCGATGTGTGGGGCAAGGATGTGACCTACACCTTCAAGAACGCCAAGCTGGCACTGCTGAAGGGCGAGGACGGCGTAACCTATTTCCGCTCGGCCTACCTGGATTAGTTTCTCCCCGGGCCCCGCTCCTCGTTGCCGAGGGACGGGGCCCTTTTCGTCTTCCGGCCGAAGGGCTCTAAGGGGCGCACGAGGGAGGCGTCCGGCGGCAAGGATATCCCCGACCACTTATCGACCACTCGGGAAGAGCTCGTGAAAAGAAAACGCTCCCTGATCAGGGAGCGTTGGCATTCAAGTGGCGGAGGAGTAGGGATTCGAACCCTAGATGCCCTTGTGGGGCATACTCACTTAGCAGGCGAGCACCTTCGGCCTCTCGGTCACTCCTCCGCGTAAGTTCGTATCTTACCCGAGCGGCGCGTTTTCTGCAACGGCATATTCGCCACTTTCGCAAAGACTGCCCTTTGCGGCGGCCCTACGGCTGCGGAAAGGGGCGATTGGGCGGGAAAGCCCCGCTGGCGGCCGCAGTTTTTGGTACCCTACGCACAGAGCATTGAAGCGGGCCGCGCGGGCGGTCGCGCAGGCGCGAGGAAAGGAAACGCACGTGATTGGTCGCTACACCCGTCCGGAAATGGGCCGCATCTGGGAGCTTGAGAACAAGTTCGCCATCTGGAAGGAAATCGAGGTTTTGGCCTGCGAGGCCCAGGCCGAGCTGGGCCAGGCGGGCATCACGCGGGAAGAGGCCCAGTGGATCCGCGACCACGCCGACTTCACCGTGGAGGGGATCGACGAGATCGAGAAGGTGACCAACCACGATGTCATCGCCTTCACCACGTGCATGGCCAACTACATTGACGCCGACATCCCCGAGGGCGGCGACAAGCCGAGCCGTTGGGTGCACTACGGCATGACCTCCTCCGATTTGGGCGACACCGCGCTTTCCTACCAGGTGACCCAGGCCTGCGACATCATCATCGAGGACATCAAGCGCTTGGGCGAGACGTGCAAGCGCCGCGCCTTCGAGTTCCAGAACACTCTCTGCGTGGGCCGTACCCACGGCATCCACGCCGAGCCCATGACCTTCGGCATGAAGTTCGGCAGCTGGGCCTGGGCCTTGAAGCGCGCCCTTACCCGCATGGAGGAGGCCCGCGCCGTGGCTGCTACGGGCGCCATCTCCGGTGCGGTGGGTACCTACTCCTCCATCGACCCTTACGTGGAGCAGTACGTGTGCGAGAAGCTGGGCCTTACCCCCGACCCGCTGTCCACCCAGGTGCTGGCCCGCGACCGCCACGCCCAGGTGATGGCCGCCCTGGCCGTGACCGCCTCTACGCTGGAATCCATCGCCATGCAGGTGCGCCTGCTGCAGCAGTCCGACGTCATCGAGGCCGAAGAGCCGTTCACCAAGGGCCAGAAGGGCTCCAGCGCCATGCCCCACAAGCGCAACCCCATCACGGCCGAGCGCGTGTGCGGTCTCGCCCGCGTGGTGAAGGCGAACGCCCAGGTGGCCTTCGACAACGTGGCCCTGTGGTTCGAGCGCGACATCTCCCATTCCGGTGCCGAGCGCGTGGTTTTGGCCGACAGCTTCACGGCGCTGGACTACATGTTCGCGAAGATGCAGTGGATGCTCGACGGCCTGCAGACCTACCCGGCCAAGATGGAGCACAACCTGTGGCGCACGAAGGGCCTCATCTTCTCCAGCAAGGTGCTGCTGGCCCTGGTGGATGCCGGCATCACCCGCGAGGATGCCTACGTCATCGTGCAGCGCAACGCCATGAAGGTGTGGGAGGACATTCAGAACGCTGTGGACGGCCCCACCTATCGCGAGCGCCTGGAGGCCGACGACGAGGCCGCCGCGCTGCTCACGGCCGAGAAGCTCGACGAGATCTTCGACCCCTGGGATTTCCTCACCCGCAAGGACGTGGTCTTCGACCGTCTGGAAGGGCTGGAGTTCTAGGAGCTCGCGTCGAGCGCCCCCTGCCCCCAACGCAAAACGCCGACCCCTCGCGGGTCGGCGTTTTTTTGCAGAATGGGGGGAACAGCCTCCCTATGGGGCGAATTTGCTCAATAGCTGAGCAAATTCGGCTCAGTTCCGCCGAATTCACTCTGCCCACGTTCTCTTTCCCGCGGCCAGCATGAGCGAAAGAGGGTGGGGCAACAGGGTGGCTCGAGCCCGCTACTGGGCGGTTGCGGTGGCGTCGGTCAGCATGCGAAGGCCCTCGGCGAGCACGGCGTCGTCCATAGCGCCCATATAGCCGCCGATGATGTTGCCCTCAGCATTGATGAGATAGGTCTGGGGGATGGAGCTCACGCCGAAAGCTGCGGCGGCGCTGTTGGCCTTGTCGAAGTAGCAGGGGAAATCGTAGCCGTTGTCGGTCAGGAAGGCGCGGGCGGCTTCCTCGGATTCACCGTCCATGCCGGTCATGTTCACGATGACAAAGGCCACCTCGTCTCCCGACTGCTTCCACGCCTCCTGAATGGCGGGCATCTCGCTCTTGCAGGGGCCGCACCAGCTGGCCCAGAAGTTCAGCAGTACGGGGCGCCCCTTGAAGTCGGAGAGCCGCACCGTGGCCCCCTCGGCGTCGGTCATGGAGAAGTCCGGGGCCGGGGTCGTGACCCCGTTGGCCCCGTTTCCGCCCCCCGCGGGTCCCTCGGTGCTGTGGACGACATCGGTGCCGCCAATCTCTACGGCCTGATCGGCTTTCGGTGCCAGGACGTTGTAGGCGATGCCGGCGCCCACGAGCAGTACGGCGAAGGCCACGGCCGCGGTGATGACGCCCCGGTGGGTCTTCCGGTCGCGGGCCTGGCCAGCGGGGGTGGCCGCCTCGGCGGCTTCGCGCTGGGCGGCGGCGTCGAGGGCTGCTCCGATCTGCACGCCGCGCTCCTCGGGAGTCATGGCCTTGTTCTCGTTCTCGTGATCGCTCATAGGGGAGCCTTTCTCTCGCTGGCGGTTAGCTCAACAGGCGCAGGAAGCCGCCCAGAAGCCCCGTGGCCATCAGCACGCCCACGGCGACGAGGAACCAGCCGCACACTTTGTTGATAATATCGTAGTGGCTCTTGATGGCAGAAAACGCGCCCTTCAGCTTGTCGATGAGCACGGCGGCGGCTACGAACGGAATGCCGAGGCCCGCGGAATAGCACAGCAGCAGTATGATGCCCTGGGCCACCGATGCCTGGT
>OFHO01002212.1_pt1 | contig 12212 bp, 11 predicted proteins | sample 1521531 | NCBI WGS metagenome assembly OFHO01 (sample SAMEA3504124, study PRJEB24116) | mouse gut metagenome | biome: mouse gut; feature: mouse-associated habitat; material: faeces | place: Denmark | collected 2011
CTCGGGGTCCCCTCGGACCCGGAGGTCCCGGGATACAGCAGACGCCGCACTCGCCGGGACGGCCATGACAGCCGCAGGGTTCCGGTTCATAGCAATTGTATCTCATACGGAAAGTTCCTTCCTGTATTTCAGCTGCGCGGTGCAAAGGCCGCGCCCACTCCAGTATATGCCTCCCCCGGCCGGCCGGTGCCCGGCTGTCAGCACTCTTAACAGATTTCTCCAGGACGGCAAAGGTCGGTGTTGTTATTTTCCTCCAGATGTGATACAATGGTGGTACACAAATACAAGGAGGGCTTTCTCATGAAACTGCACTTTTACGGAGCGGACCAATGTGTGACCGGCAGCTGTCACTGCCTTGAGGTCAACGGGAAGCGAATCTTGATCGACTGCGGCCTGCAGCAAGGGCGGGACGAGATCGACAACCATGAGCTGCCCTTCGAGCCCAACTCCATCGACTACATCCTGGTGACCCACGCCCATATCGACCACTCGGGCCGCATCCCCATGCTCATCAAGCACGGCTTCAAGGGCCAGATCTGGACCACCCGCCTCACCGCGCGGCTCATGGAGATCATGCTGGTGGACAGCGCCTACATCCAGATGTCCGACGCGGAGTACGACAACCGCCGCAACCAGCGCGCGGGCCGTCCCTTCGTGGAGCCCATCTATACCGTGGAGGACGCCATGCGCACCATGGCCTACGTCCATACCTGTGAGTACGACCAGGAGATCGGCGTGTGCGAGGGCGTGACCGCCACCTTTACCGACGCGGGCCACCTGCTGGGCTCCGCTTCCATTACGATGGAGCTCCATGAGGGGAACGTGCGGAAGACCATCGTCTTCTCCGGAGACATCGGCAACATCAACCAGCCCATCATCCGGGACCCGGTGCTGCTCAAGCGGGCGGACTACGTGGTCATGGAATCCACCTACGGCGACCGGAATCACCAGGAGGTGTGGAGCTACACCTCCGAGCTGGCCAAGGTCATCGACCGGACCCTGGGCCGGGGCGGCAACGTCATCATCCCCGCCTTCGCCGTGGGGCGCACGCAGGAGATCCTCTACTTCCTGCGGCGGATCAAGCAGGAGCACCTGGTCAAGTCCGTCAACGATTTCCCGGTATATATCGACTCCCCCCTGGCCAGCAAGGCTACGACCATCTTCTGCGGCGACCTGCGGGGCTACCTGGACGAGGAGGCCCTGGCCCTGGTGAAGGGCGGCGTGGATATGTTCTCCTTCCCCGGCCTGCGGCTGACGGAGTCCCTGGACGAGTCCAAGATGCTCAACGCCGACAAGACCCCCAAGGTCATCATCTCCGCCTCCGGCATGTGCGATGCCGGCCGTATCCGCCACCATTTGAAGTACAATCTGTGGCGGAAGGAGTGTACCATCGTGTTCGTAGGCTTCCAGGGCCCCGGCACCCTGGGCCGCACCCTGCTGGACGGCGCGCCGGTGGTGAAGCTCTTCGGCGAGGAAGTGGCCGTGCTGGCGGAGATCGAGAACTTCAAGGGCCTGAGCAGCCACGCGGACCGGGACCACCTCATCGATTGGGCCAAGTCCTTCACCCGCCCCACCCACTTCTTCGTGGTCCACGGCGACCGGGAGGTGGCGCCCTATTTCGCCGACACCCTGATCCGGCTGGGCTACAGCGCCCACGCGCCCCAGTATACGGAGGTGTACGATCTGGCCTCCAACCAGATGCTGGAGCGTGGCTATCTGCCCGAGCGCAGGGTGATCACCCCCGCCGGGAAGGTCTCCGTACCCTATCAGCGTCTGGTTGCCGTTGGCAAGCTGCTCCAGGAGGTCATCTCCCGCAGCAAGGGCCGCGCCAACCGCGATTTGGGCAACTTCGCCGACCAGATCAAGATGCTTATCGACAAGTGGGAGGCGTAATATTCATGCGGGCCGGTGATATACTTTAACTACGTTTCTATAGAGGAAAAATCATGGAAATTGTTTTTGGCGAAGTTATCTTACGAGATTACCGGCTTACAGACGTGGAGGATGAGGTCCGCTGGACAAACGTAGATACCGCGTGGTTTTACGAGAGCACTCCATGGCTGACATTAGCGCACGTAGACCCTGACGAGCTGCGCAAGGATATGGTCCAAATCATGTCCGATCTGTCTGAGGATGCGATCCGATGGCGCTTTGAGGTCGAATCAGCCGGACGGCATATCGGCACGGTGTCCTCATACTACTTGGACAAGAATTATGAACCCACCCCCTGGGGGGCCATCGACCAGCGCAAAAACGCGGAGGAGAACGGCTCCATCCGGGCGCTTGGCGTAGAGATCTGTGAGAGGGCCTTCTGGGGCAGAGAGATCGGCACAAAAGCATTAGCCGCCTTTATGGAGTATTACCGCAGCCTGGGAGAGCATCAATTCCTTCTGGAGACGTGGAGCGGTCATGCGCGGATGTTGGGATGCGCCAGAAAACTAGGCTTTGTGGAAACAAAGCGGCAGAAAGCCGCGTATGTTGTGGGCGGTAAAGCGTATGACGGATTGGTGTTGGAGAAACGCATTTGATCATAGTCGGAGTTCTCGTGCTTCTGGTATCCCCGTTCCATGTAGGCAAAGAAGCTTTTCTGATTGCTGGTTATAATACGATGTCCCAGCGGTCGTATTAGTGGGTACGTTCTTTGCAGACAGGGCTGCCAAAAAGTAAGCGGCCCGGAATATTTGTCACAGGAGGTCCCTGTATGGCAGCACTTGCCAAAAACCAACTTCATACCGTGACCATCACCGGCTACACCGCCGAAGGACTGGGCATTGCCCGGATCGACGGGCAGGTCGTCTTCGTCCACAACGCCGTGCGGGGGGAGACCTGCTCTATCCGCATCATGAAGACGCTGAAAAACATCGCCTACGCCCGGGTGGAAGAAATTCTGGACCGTTCCCCCGCCCGGCGGGAGCCGGACTGCCCCCACTTCCCCGCCTGCGGCGGCTGCGACTTCCGGCACCTCGCCTATTCCGAGGAGCTGGAAGCCAAGCGCCAGCGGGTGGAGGACGCCCTGCGCCGTGTGGGCGGCGCGGACGTGGCCGTGGGGGAGATCATTGGAGCGGACTGGGTGGACGGCTACCGGAACAAGTGCCAGTTCCCCGTCAGCCCCGACGGCCGCGCCGGATTTTTTCGCGCGCGAAGCCATCAGGTGATCCCTGCCCTGGACTGCCGCCTCCAGACCTCCCAGGCCAACGCCGTGGCGGCGGCGGTAGAGGGCTATCTGCTGGATCATGACGTGCCCGCCTACGACGAGGCCGCCCACCGGGGACTGCTGCGGCACATCTACGTCCGCACCAACCGGGAGGGACAGGCGCTGGTCTGCCTGGTGGTCAATGGGGACCGGCTTCCCGCCGAAGCGGAGCTGGTCCGCCATATCCGCGCCGTCTGCCCCGAGACCGTGGGCGTGGTGCTGAACGTCAACCGGGAGCGGACCAATGTGGTCCTGGGCGGCGCGTACCGGACGCTCTGGGGGGAGGATACCATCACCGATACCCTGTGCGGCCTCACCTTCCGGTTGTCGGTACCCTCCTTTTATCAGGTCAACCGGGACCAGGCCGGGCGGCTCTATGAGAAGGCCGTGGAGTTCGCGGGGCTCACCGGCCGGGAGACCGTGCTGGACCTGTACTGCGGCGCGGGGACCATCACCCTGGCCATGGCCCGGCAGGCCGGACGGGCCATCGGCGCGGAGATCGTGCCGGAGGCGGTGGAAAACGCCCGGGAGAACGCCCAGGCAAACGGCATCGCCAACGCAGAATTTTTCTGCGGCGACGCGGGGGATATCGCCCAGCGTCTCGCGGCGGAGCGGCTAAGGCCGGACGTGGTGGTCGTAGACCCGCCCCGGAAGGGCCTGGAAGAGGCCGTGATCCCCGTCATTGCCTCCATGGGGCCGGAGCGGATCGTGTACGTCTCCTGCGACCCCGGCACCCTGGCCCGGGACGTGAAGCGCTTTTCCGGGGAGGGCTACCGGGCGGTTAGAGCCGCGGCGGTGGACCTGTTCCCGAGGACGCGGCATGTGGAGACAGTTGTCTTACTCTCCAAGGGAGAAATCGACTCGAAGAAGGTTCGGGTAAAGTTCTCGCTGGAGGATATGGATATGTCTGGATTCCAGGATAACGCCATATGCGGTCAGGTCAAATAACATGTGTTACAGAAGACCGGCTTAAAGGTTTCCTCCCTTTATATCGCACAGATTGAACAGAAATATGGTATTATTGAGCGTAAGAACTATGGCAAACCAAAGTCTGAAAATGTCAGACAGCCGCAATACCCGCCGGAAAAGGAAGTGGCAATCACAGAGGCATTGAAGTTCTTTGGGATAATTGAATGATCGAAGCAGAACTTCAGTTTGAGCAATAAAATAGATAATGATCGGGAGAGAACAATGGGAGAAAGATAACTAGTGTATACAATTGCAATATGCGATGATATAAATAAAGATGCTCAGTATCTCGCATCGGTAGTACAAAGTTGGGCACAAGAACAAAAAGTTTCTGTAAATATCGAAATATTCCCATCGGCAGAGAGTTTTCTCTTTCATTGTGAAGAAAAGAAGGATTACGACATCCTGCTTTTGGATGTGGAAATGAAAAACATTTCCGGCATCGAGCTGGCAAAACAGATTCGTTCCATGAATCACCGGGTGGAAATTATTTTTACCACTTCCCACTTCGAATTATCCGGGGAAGGCTATGAAGTGGACGCGCTGCATTATCTCATAAAACCCATTACGGAAGCAAAACTCATGGAGGTGCTTTCCAAAGCGGCCCAGAAATTATCAGTGGAACCTCCGTCGCTGGTTATCATCTGCAACGGGGAAACAGTGAAGCTTTTGGAACCGGATATTCTGTATATTGAATCTTTCCTGCATTATGTCGTTGTCCACACTCAAAGTACAGAATACAAACTGAAAGAAAACCTCTCCGCTTTGAAAGGAAAGCTCAGCAGCGATTTTTACCAGACGCACCGGTCCTATCTGGTGTCGCTAAAGCATATCCGAAAAATTTCCCGCACAGCGGTTTGGCTGGACTGCGGCGCTGAAATCCCTCTGGCCAGAGGAAAATACGACGACGTCAATCGGGCGTTTATCGCGCGGAATTGAGAAACCTTATGAGAAAGAAAACCTATTTAAAGCTGGTGGAATATCAAACGGAACAGTCCAGGCAGCACCTGGACGAAGTCCGCGGCATCCACGCTGAAATGCGGGGATACAAGCATGATTTCCATCACCATTTACAAACGCTCAAAGGCCAGCTGGAAGCTGGCGAAACCGGGCGCGCCCTTGCGTACATCGAACAGCTGGACCGGGAGCTGATGAATGTGGATACGCTTCTGAAAACTGGCAACATCTCCCTGGACGCGATCCCGTCTGCGAAAATTGCCCAGGCCAGAGCGGAGAACATCACGGTTTCTGTTAAGGCGTGCGTCCCGGACCAATTGACCATCACCGATTTGGAACTCAGTATCCTGGTGGGCAACTTGCTTGACAATGCCATTGAAGCCTGCCGGACTGCCGCGGGGGAACGCTTTATTCGGATCTATATGTCCACGAAAGGGAAAATGCTGTATTTTTCCATGCTCAATTCTGCGGGAGAAAAGAGAAAGAAAACAGGCGGACTTTTTTCCTCCAATAAAAAAGGGCTGCACGGCTTCGGGCTGCGGCGCGCTGAAGGGATTCTGGAAGATCACGGCGGATGGTGTAAGTACAACAGCGAAAACGGGGCGTTTACCTCGGAATTTTTGGTTCCCGCTATGGAATAAGTGCAATTCGTGTACCGGCTGATGCAGTTGGTGCACGAATTTTCATTTTCGCCGGAATCATGATACAATAAAGCGCGAAAGGAGGCGGAAGCCAATGCAAAAGAAAAATACGGCCTCGGATGAATGGAGTACCCGCCACGATCCCACCATCCAAAATGTCTGGTACTGCATCCGAAATATCTTCTGCTGCTACTGCCCGCTATTATGCTGGTGCGGGATTTCCATATTGGTCAATGCGGCACTGCCAGTTTTATCCGCTTATCTTCCCAAAGCGGTCATTGAAGCTATTACGGAAGGAAACAGCGTATGGGAATTAACCGCCACCGTTTTGGTGTTCATGGGCGTTATTGCCCTGCTGTCCGGGGCCGGCCAGTTTTTTACAAAATTCATTTATCATCAAAAATATCGGATGAATACCCTTTACCTCAAACAGGCGGCTTTAAAGGGACTGACGACGGATTACAGCAACCAGGAAAATGAACGGTTCCGCAAACTGCAAACGGAAAGTTTTGCCTGCTGCAACGGGAACTATTCCCCCCTTACGAGCGTTTATGACATCCTGGTCAGCCTTTGCACCAGCGTTCTGGGACTGTGGGCATTTGGGGCCATACTGGTTCAAGTGAACGGGTTCATCCTGCTGTTTTTGGCTGCAACCACTTTGATGAGCTTTTTCCTGAATCGACGGGTCGTCAAATGGACGGACCAAAATAATCCGGAACGGATCCGTTATGAGCAGCGGCTGGACTATATCAACGCGGCTTCCGGAGAAATTCGTTCCGCCAAGGATATCCGGCTGTACCGTATGGCCGCATGGTTTTCTGATATTTACCAGGAGAACATGGACGGCATCAGCAGCTGGTACCGGCGATTGACCAGGCGAATCTTCGGCGTCGCCGTGTGGGACAGCAGCTTCGCTTTGCTGCGGGAGGGCATCACCTATGTTTACTTAATTTATCTCGTGTTGAATCACCAAATCACTGTGGCGGATTTTGTCCTCTATTTTGGCGCAGTGGCGGGTTTTTCCACCTGGCTCAGCAATGTTATTTCGCAGGTATCGCTCCTCAATCAGCTGAACTTAAAAATCAATTATTTTCGCTCCTATCTGGAATACCCGGAAACTTTCCGCAGGGAGCATGGGGCGCCCCTTCCACCGGGCTCGCTTCCCAAGACCATTGAGCTGAAAAACGTAAGCTATCGTTATGAAGGCGCTGAGCAATACGTCCTCCGTAATTTCAATCTGAAAATCACGCCCGGTGAACATTTGGCGGTGGTTGGGTTAAACGGCGCAGGAAAGACGACCCTTGTCAAGCTGCTCTGCGGATTGATCGATCCCACAGAAGGGCAGGTCCTTTATAATGGGATCGATATCCGGGAATATAACCGCGCAGAGTTTTACCGGCTTTTCTCAGCGGTTTTTCAGCAATTCAGTATTTTGCCGGTGACCATTGAGGAAATTGTGGCTGAAACGCCTGCGGAAAGCCTGGATACGGATCAAGTCCGGCATTGCTTGAAAACAGCGGGGCTTTAGGATAAGATCGTCCAGCTTCCGCAGGGGGTCAAAAGCCAGTTCGGGAAAACCATTTACGATGACGGGGTGGAATTTTCCGGCGGTGAAGTCCAAAAATTGCTCCTGGCGCGGGCTTTGTACAAATCCGCCCCCATCATGCTGCTGGATGAACCCACCGCGGCGCTGGACCCCATTGCCGAAAGCAATTTGTATGAAAACTACCATCAAATCAGCGAGGGAAAGACCACCGTATTTATTTCCCATCGGTTAGCCAGCACCAGTTTTTGCAGCCGGATAATTTTGATTGAAAATGGGCAGGTTTGTGAAGAAGGTACGCATACCAGCCTGCTCAGGGAAAAAGGAAAATACTATCATTTATTTGAAATGCAGGCAAAATATTATCGGGAAAAAGACGGACAAAGGGAGGCGGCAGAATGAGCAAAATGACGGTTCGCAGGCGGTTTGCCGTCACAGCCCGAGGATTTCGCCTTCTCAAAAAATATTGCCCGGGCCTTGTACAGGGAAAAGCACTGTATGAACTCATCAACTCGTTACAGCCTTTTGTAACGGTTTGGTTTTCCGCACAGATACTGAATGAACTATCTGCCCGGCAGGGGATCAAACAGATCGCCATTTACGTTGTCAGCATGATCCTCATTAATTTTATCTGTTCCGCTGCAAAAAACAGCATCAATCGGATTTGCAGCGAAAAAGAAACACAAATGTGGAAGTGGTTTGGCAAAATTTTTTCCGACAAGCTGATGTCGCTGGATTTTGAAGATTTGGAAAACGCGGAAATTCAGCATCAAAAACAGGAGGCAGAAGAAAACCTCTATATGTTCGGAAACGGTTTGGCGCAGCTTGTTTGGGGGACTTCCGGGCTGGTAAAAGCCAGCGTCAATATCCTTGCTTCCCTGGCTATGGCCGGCTCCCTGTTTCTTTCAAAATCCGGGAATTCGGTAATAGACAACCCCATTTGGATCATGGCTGTGTTATTGTGCGTCCTCTTAGGGGGACTCAGCAATTCCAGAGCAACCGTAAAGGAAAACCAGATTTTTCTGAAATGGTGCCAGGATACCGTTTGGTTTAATCGAACCTTTATGTTCTTTGGAAGAGAATTGTATATGAATCCGGAGAAAGCGAAGGATGTCCGAATTTATGAGCAGAATTTCATCGCGGAAAAAGCGCTGGACAAACTGATCCAAACAGATCAGGAAAATCAGGCGGATGTGATCCGGATGTCGATTTTCCCGGCGATTGCATGTGTGATTATTGGGCTGGCGAATATGGTCTGCTATCTTTTTGTTGCAATCAAAGCCTTCTTCGGCGCGTTTGGAGCCGGCAGCATTGTGCAGTACGTTACCGTCCTGCAAAGGCTTGGCACTGGATTGCAGGAACTGATGTTCATTTTGTCGGACAATGAGGTGTACTGCCTGCATTTGCAGAAGCTGTTTGATTATTTGGACATCCCCAACCACATGTACCAGGGCACGCTGACGGTAGAAAAACGGGACGATAACGAATATTTTGTAGAATTCCGTGATGTGAGTTTCCGATATCCCAACACCGGTCATTACGCGCTTCGGCATGTGAACTTCCGGTTCAAAGTTGGGGAAAAACTGGCAATTGTGGGCATGAACGGTTCGGGTAAAACCACCTTTATCAAACTGCTGTGCCGTTTGTACGATCCAACCGAAGGGGAAATCCTGCTAAACGGCGTAGACATCCGGAAATATAATTACGACGAGTATTTGTCCATCTTTTCGGTGGTGTTTCAGGATTTCAAGCTGTTTTCGTTCAGTCTTGGACAAAATGTGGCGGCAGGCGTCGCGTATGACCCGGAACGGGCGGCATCCTGTCTGGAGAAAGCCGGCTTCAGCGGCCGCCTTGACCATATGCCGGAGGGACTGGATACCTGCCTGTATAAGGACTTTGAGAAAAACGGCGTGGAGATTTCCGGAGGCGAAGCACAGAAAATCGCCCTGGCCAGAGCGCTGTACAAAAACGCGCCCTTCATTATTTTGGATGAACCGGCCGCCGCGCTGGACCCCATCTCAGAATACGAAGTGTATTCAAAATTCGATGAAATTGTGGGAGAGAAAACGGCCGTCTATATCAGCCACCGGCTTTCATCCTGCCGCTTCTACGATACCATCGCGGTGTTTGACAAAGGGCAGATCGTGCAGAAAGGCACCCATAAAGAGCTTGCAGCAGACGAAAGAGGAAAATACTATGAGCTATGGCACGCACAAGCACAGTATTATACAGAGTAAATCTGTTTTTCGTTTTTCTGCGATACACAAACATTTTCTATCTGTGACGTGCGCTATACCTTCAAGACCCCATACAAAAAGCGCGCCGCAGACCATTCTCTGCGGCGCGCTTCTATTCCCGGAACCCCTTACTCGCTAAACACCTGGGACAGATCCAGCATACAGTCTTCCAAAACATTCACCCGCATCTGATCGCCAGCCGTCCCGGACTCCTTTGCCTTGTAGTGCCCGTCTTCCAGAACGTAAGACAGCGCTTCCTTCCCGGACGGATCGATGATCCAGTACTCCTGGACGCCTGCGCGCTGGTACAGGTTGAATTTCGTCACCCTGTCGTGCCTCCGGCTGGAGGGCGAAATGACCTCGATGACCAGGTCCGGCGCGCCTTTACAGCCGATATCGTCCAGCTTGGAGGGATCGCAGATCACGGAAATATCCGGCTCCACCAGCGTATCCACGCGCTCCGGCAGATCGCCGTTTTCCTCAAACAGGCGAACGGCGAAGGGCGCGGCATAGACCTCGCACTTCTTCCCTTTCAGATACTCGCGCAGTTGACCGAACAGCTCTCCGCTGATCTTCTGGTGTATCCTGGCAGGCGGGGCCATCATCAACGGAACGCCGTCGATCAGTTCCCAGCGCTCCCGGTCATCCCAGCACAGCACATCAGCCAGCGTATAATATTTCCCCTGCGGCAGCAGCATCAAGATCACTCCTTACATGATGGTTTGCAATTAGTATACACCAAAACACACAAAACTGCAACATCCGAAATCTCCGCCCCGCCTCTCTCTTTTTTCGCCAAAACTTCCCATATGGCCTGTTTCGCTCTGGGCATATCTGCTATATTTGTGCTAGTACCCCCCAAACTTAATGTACGAGGAGGCAACCATGGGAAAGAAGATCAATTACGCCTACGCATCCCTGCGGGAGCGGCTCCGCTGCGAGTGGCTCATCTACCTGCTGGCCTTTGTGTTCATCCTGATCGCGGATGCCATCGGTCAGATCAAGATCCCTGTCTGGAAGGGCACGTTTATCATTTTCCCCATCTTCTACGCGCTGTTCCTGGGCCTGCTGATGGGCCCCAGCATCCTCAAGGTCCTGGATGACAAGAAGGTGAAGGCCGCCTCCGGCCTGGTGGGCGTGGCCATCCTGCCCTTCATCGCCAAGCTGGGCATCAACGCCGGCGCGAACATTAAGATCGTCGTCTCCGCCGGCCCCGCCCTGCTCCTCCAGGAGTTCGGCAACCTGGGCACCATCTTCCTGGCCATGCCCATCGCCCTGCTGCTGGGGCTGAAGCGGGAATCCATCGGCGCGGCCCACTCCATCAACCGGGAGACCAACCTGGCCCTGATGCAGGACATGTTCGGCGCCAGCTCCCCGGAGGCCCAGGGCAGTCTCTCCGTTTACATCGTGGGCGGCATGATCGGCACCATCTACTTCGGCTTCATGGCCTCCATGGCGGCGGCTATGAACGTCTTCCACCCCTACGCCCTGGGCATGGCCTCCGGCGTGGGCGCGGGCATCCTGATGAGCTCCGCCGTGGCCTCCCTCTCCGAGGTCCTGTCCGCCTACGCGGAGGAGATCGCCGCCCTGGCCAGCGCCAGCGAGACCATCTCGGGCATCGACGGCATCTACATCGCCCTTTATCGGCATCCCTCTGTGCAACTGGCTCTACCGGAAGCTGGAGCCCACCCTGGGCCGGGTCACCAAGGCGGACCGCAGGGCGGCAGAGGAACTGGAGCGGCAGGCCGCTCAGGAAAGGAGCAGATGACATGCGGAAACAGGAATGGATATTCACCCTCGCGCTGGCCGGCCTCGGCATGATGGTGGCCAACTTCATCGGCTTTGACGTGGCGTTCAGCCAGTCCCTTCCCGGCGTGCTGGTGCTGCTGGTGATCTCGGCGGCGGCGGCGTTCCTCAGCTGGCTCATCCCCCTGAAGCTGCCTACAGTGGCCTACTGCTCCATTCTGGGCCTGCTGTGCGCCTGCCCCATCTCCCCCATTTCGGAGTTCGTGATCCAGTCCGTGGGGCAGATCAACTTCACCGCGCCCCTGACCATGGTGGGCGCCTTCGCGGGCATGTCCATCAGCAACCAGATCAAGCAGTTCGTCAGGCAGGGCTGGAAGATGATCGTGATCTCCGTCCTGGTGATGACCGGTACCTTCTTCGGCTCCCTGGTCATCGCCCAGGTGATGCTGCAGCTGACGGGGACCATTTGATATGACGCTTGCCGTTACCATGGCGGGATGCCTGGTCGTAGGGCTCCTGATCGGATGGTCGGGCGTGGCGGGGTTCCTACTGCCCATCCTCTTCGTCAACTACTGCCGGCTGGATACGACCCAAGCCCTGGCCCTCAGTTTCCTGTGCTTCGCCCTGTCGGGGATCATCAGCTCGGTGAACTACCGGCGCAAGGGCCAGCTGGACTTCCGCACCGCCCTGCCTCTCAGCGCCGGAAGTCTAATCGGCGCGGCGGCGGGCGCGGCCCTCAACCGCCTGCTGCCCACGGACACGGTGAAGCTGCTGTTGTACTTAGTGGTGCTGTTCTCCGGCGCGTCCATCCTGGCGCGCCAGTGGCTGGCCCGCCGGAAAAGCGGGAAAGCCGCGCAGCCGGAGAAGGTCCCCGGCTCCCCGGCCCTGGGGGGCCTGGGACTGGCGGCGGGCGCTCTGTGCGCCCT
>OFHO01002217.1_pt1 | contig 12184 bp, 13 predicted proteins | sample 1521531 | NCBI WGS metagenome assembly OFHO01 (sample SAMEA3504124, study PRJEB24116) | mouse gut metagenome | biome: mouse gut; feature: mouse-associated habitat; material: faeces | place: Denmark | collected 2011
GTCAGCCACCAACAAGCACGCGCCGGGTATATACCGGCGCATTGCTTGCCGCTACCGCTGCTGTTAATGCCGCCCTTACTACTATTATTCGTGTCGATATAAATCAAACTTATCATAATTTTCCAAAGACACTTGCAATATCTATTTGGATAAGCTATAATACAATTGACAATTTAACAGACGGGAGCTTGTGTTACAGGCTGAGAGGAAGGTATAACCTTCGACCGATAACCTGATTTGGATAATGCCAACGTAGGGATACCTGTCACAAAGCGTTTTTAACGGAAAGCTACCAGATCGGCAGCTTTCCGTTTTATTTTGCACGGAGGTGATCGAAATGGTAAAAATCAACGGAAAAGAGCTTGATATCACAGGCAAGACCCTGGCCGACTATCTCGCAGCCACGGATTACGACCCAAAGCGAATCGCGGTGGAACGCAACGGAGAGATTGTGCCGAGAAATCAGTACAGCAAAACCGTGCTGGCCGATGGCGACCGTATTGAGATCGTCGGCTTTGTAGGAGGTGGTTGAGCTGATCCCAACAAAGGAGGAAATGACAAGGGCTTTGGAGGAACGGCAAGGCGTCAAATTGCAGGAGAAGTTTGCCTCCGCTGTTGCAGCGGTATGCGGCCTTGGCGGTCTTGGCTCTAATATTGCGCTATCTCTTGCGAGGGCGGGAATCGGCAAACTCATTCTAATTGATTTTGACCAGGTGGATGTAAGCAATCTGCACCGCCAGCAGTACAAAGCGTCCCAGGTGGGCGCATACAAGACGGAGGCTTTGACTGCCTGTCTGAAAGAGATTGCCCCGTACATTGAGCTGGAGACGCACACCGTTCGTATGACGGAGGCCAATACGGTCGCGCTGCTGAAGGACGCCGATGTCATATGCGAGGCTTTTGACAACGCGGAATGCAAGGCAATGCTGGTCAATATCGTTCTGGAACAGATGCCCTCGAAATACCTGGTGGCGGCGTCCGGCATGGCAGGGATTGACAGCGCAAACCTTATTCAGACGCGAAAAGTAATGGAACGCTTTTACCTTTGTGGTGATGAAGTGAGCGAGGTCAGCGAAGCGGAAAGCCTTCTGTCTTCCCGTGTTATGCTGTGCGCGGCGCATCAGGCCCACATGGTTCTGCGGATTTTAGCAGGTGAATTTGAAAGTTGAAGGAGGAAATCAATATGAATCACGACAAACTTATGATTGGTGGCCACGAATTTCATTCCCGTTTTATTCTTGGCTCAGGCAAGTATTCTCTGAAACTCATTGAAGCGGCTGTGAAGGACGCGGGCGCGGAGATGATTACCCTGGCCGTTCGCCGCGCCAACACGAAGGAGCAGGAGAATATCCTGGACTTTATCCCCAAGGGCGTTACGCTGCTCCCCAATACCAGCGGCGCAAGGACTGCGGAAGAAGCCGTCCGGATTGCCCGGCTTGCCCGTGAACTTGGCTGCGGAAATTTTGTCAAGATTGAGATCATGCGGGACTCGAAGTACCTGCTTCCCGACAATCAGGAAACCATTAAGGCCACCGAGATTCTTGCCAAAGAAGGCTTTGTAGTCATGCCCTATATGTATCCTGATCTCAACATTGCCCGTGACCTTGTGAATGCCGGAGCGGCTGCGATTATGCCTCTCGCTTCTCCCATCGGCTCCAACAAAGGGCTTGCGACCAGGGATTTCATCCAGATTCTGATTGATGAGATTAACTTGCCTATCATCGTGGACGCTGGAATCGGCAGGCCGTCCCAGGCCTGCGAGGCAATGGAAATGGGCGCAGCCGCGATTATGGCAAACACTGCGCTGGCGACCGCCGGAAACCTGCCTGTGATGGCGTCCGCCTTCCGGCAGGCCATTGAGGCTGGGCGCAAGGCTTATCTCGCGGGGCTGGGCAGAGTCCTCACCCGCGGCGCATCGGCGTCCGACCCGCTGACCGGATTTCTCCGGGATTGAGGGGTGAGAGATGGAAAATCAATTTTTTGTGGATTCCGACCATCTTTCGCCTGCGGCGCTGGAGAAAAAGCACCGACTGGAAACCGATCCTTCTTCCCGAAAGAACCACATGGAATATCTGCCGGGGATGGAGCAGATTCAGTCGGACGTGCGGGCGAATGTAATGGGGCAGGTGAACGCCTTTGACCCGTCACAATACACCGCGAAGGATGTAAAAGCGGCTTTAGAGCACGGGAACTGTTCCATTGAGGATTTCAAGGTGCTACTCTCCCCCGCAGCGGAACCCTTCCTGGAGCAGATGGCGCAGCGCGCCCGGCTGGAAACCAGTAAACATTTTGGCAATACCGTTTATCTGTTTACCCCCTTATATATCGCCAATTACTGCGAAAATTACTGCGTCTACTGCGGCTTCAACTGCTATAACCACATCAGCCGTATGAAGCTGACCATGGAGCAGATCGAAAAAGAAATGCAGGTGATCGCTGACAGCGGCATGGAGGAAATCCTGATTCTGACCGGCGAGAGCCGCAGTCAAAGCGATGTAGCCTACATCGGAGATGCCTGCAAGCTGGCGCGGAAATACTTCCGCATGGTGGGCCTTGAGATTTATCCGGTCAACACAGATGAATACCGTTATCTGCACGAGTGCGGCGCGGACTATGTAACGGTGTTCCAGGAGACTTACGATGCGGATAAGTATGAGACGCTGCACCTGCTGGGGCACAAGCGGGTCTGGCCCTACCGGTTTGACGCCCAGGAGCGGGCGCTGATGGGCGGTATGCGCGGCGTGGCGTTCTCCGCCCTGCTTGGCCTGTCCGATTTCCGCAAGGACGCTCTGGCCAGCGCATTGCACGTTTACTACTTGCAGCGCAAATATCCCCACGCGGAGATGTCTTTGTCCTGCCCGAGGCTGCGCCCCATCATCAATAACGATCAGATCAATCCTTTGGATGTACACGAAAAGCAGCTCTGTCAAATCCTCTGCGCCTACCGCATTTTTCTTCCCTTTGTAGGCATTACCGTATCTTCCCGTGAAAGCGCCCAGTTCCGCAACGGCATTGTAAAAATCGCCGCAACAAAGGTCTCGGCCGGCGTATCCACCGGCGTCGGTGACCACGACAACAAGTATAACGGAACGGAAGCCGATGCGCCGCAGGGGGATGAGCAGTTTGAAATCAATGACGGCCGCAGTCTTGAGAAAATGTATCAAGATATCGAAGGGGAGGGCTTGCAGCCTGTCCTGAACGATTACCTCTATATGTAGAAAGGATATGCCAATGCGAAATTTCGATACCACACTCTATTTTATTACAGACAGTACCAGCTTTTCCGAGGAAGAATTTTTATACCGTGTGGAAGAAGCCTTGAAGGGCGGCGCGACCATGTTACAGCTCCGCGAGAAGGATAAGACCACAAGAGAATATATCTCCCTTGCCAAGAACGTCCATGACCTTACGGTGGAATATCATGTTCCGCTTATTATCGACGACCGTATTGACGTTGCCCTTGCTATGGGTGCGGAAGGCGTCCATCTTGGACAGAGCGATATGCCCATTGCAGCCGCAAGGAAAATCCTGGGTGACGGGTTCATCATCGGCGCAACGACAAAGACCGTCTCCCAGGCCCTGGAAGCCTATGAGCAGGGCGCGGACTATCTTGGAGTAGGTGCGATCTATCCTACCACGACAAAGGTTAAGACCGTTCTGACCTCTACTGAAACGCTGGACGCAATCTGCAAAGCCGTACCCATTCCCACAAACGCTATAGGCGGATTGAATAAAAACAATGTGGATATCCTTGAGGGCATTGGAATCGCTGGAATCTGCGTCGTGTCGGCAATTATGAAGGCGGATGATCCACAGACAGAGACAAAAATCCTGCTTGACCTTGCAAAGAAGCTGAAAAAACAGTGAGCAAAAGCGGCAGACCGGGGGCACCACTCTCTGTCGCTCAACAAAAATAATGCGAATATCGGAAAAGGAGTTAAAACAATGCGGACAGCATTATCAATCGCGGGAAGCGATTCCTGCGGAGGCGCTGGCATTCAAGCGGACATAAAAACGATGATGATGAACGGTGTTTACGCAATGAGCGCCATCACGGCGCTGACGGCGCAGAACACCACCGGCGTCCGGGGGATACAAGAAGTAGCACCTGCGTTTTTAATCGATCAGATCGACGCCGTTTTTGAGGATATTTTCCCCGACGCAGTTAAAATCGGCATGGTATCTTCGGCGGAGCTGATCCAGGCCATTGCCAGCAGGCTGAGGCATTTCAAGGCAAAAAATATCGTAGTAGACCCCGTTATGGCGGCTACCAGCGGCTCGCCCCTTATCAAAACAGATGCAGTCGCTATGCTGATGAATGCGCTTTTCCCCCTCGCCGCCGTTGTTACGCCGAACATTCCCGAAGGGGAAATTCTGTCCGGAATGTCCATTTCCTGCAAAGAGGATATGATAAACGCCGCAAAGGCAATCCACGAGGCCCACGGCTGCGCGGTGCTGCTGAAGGGCGGGCACAGTGTCAGCGGTGCCAGCGATCTGCTGTATATAAACGGTGAATACCGCTGGTTTGAGGGCAAACGAATTGACAATCCCAATACCCACGGAACAGGCTGCACCCTGTCCTCCGCCATCACCTCCAATCTGGCCAAGGGCTTTGATCTCATCCAGTCGGTACAGCGGGCCAAGGACTATATCTCCTGTGCGCTTGCGGCCCAGCTTAACCTGGGCGCAGGCACGGGGCCAATGCAGCATAACTTTGATTTGAATAGCCGTTTTGCGGAGGAAGCATAAAACGGATTTGAAAGGAAATGAAACAACATGAGAAATTACACAACACAAATGGATGCGGCGCGGCAGGGTATCATTACCCCGGAAATGAAGGCAGTCGCCAAAAAAGAATACCGGACAGAGGAGAATATCCGGGATCTCGTTGCCAGAGGGCAGGCGGTGATCTGCGCCAATAAGCTGCACACCTGCATCGACCCCAACGGTGTGGGCTCCATGCTCCGCACCAAGATCAACGTGAATCTCGGCGTGTCCCGGGACTGCAAGGACTATGACGTTGAAATGCGGAAGGTTATGGCGGCGGTCGATATGGGCGCGGAGGCCATTATGGATCTCTCCTCCCACGGCAACACCCAGCCCTTCCGCCGGAAGCTCACCAGCGAATGTCCCGCAATGATCGGAACTGTGCCCGTATATGACAGCGTAATCCATTACCAGAGAGACCTTGCGACCCTCACGGCGAGGGATTTTATTGATGTCATTCGACTTCACGCGGAGGATGGCGTGGATTTTGTGACCCTCCACTGCGGCATTACCCGGAAAACGATTGAGCAAATCCGAACTCACAAAAGAAAGATAAATATTGTTTCCCGCGGCGGCTCTCTTGTTTTCGCGTGGATGAGCATGACCGGGGAGGAAAATCCCTTTTATGAATACTTTGACGATATCCTGGATATCTGCCGTGAGTACGATATAACGATCTCTCTTGGTGACGCGTGCCGTCCCGGATGTCTTGCGGATGGTAGCGACGTGTGTCAGATCGAAGAACTTGTCCGTCTCGGAGAGTTGACCAAACGCGCCTGGGCAAAGGACGTTCAGGTTATGGTGGAAGGCCCCGGACATATGCCGATGGATCAGATTGAGGCAAATATGAAGCTCCAGCAAACCATTTGCATGGGTGCGCCCTTTTATGTTTTGGGGCCAATTGTTACCGATATCGCTCCTGGATATGACCACATTACTTCTGCCATTGGCGGAGCGATTGCTGCGGCTTCCGGCGCTGCGTTCCTCTGCTATGTAACGCCTGCCGAACATCTGGCCCTTCCTAATGTAGAGGATGTAAAGCAGGGTATTATTGCCTCACGCATCGCAGCCCACGCGGCGGATATCGCAAAGAAGATTCCGCATGCGAGAGACCTTGACGATGCAATGGCGGATGCGAGAAGAACCTTCGACTGGGAAAAGCAGTGGGAATGCTCCATCGACCCCGAGACCGCAAAGGCAATTCGTGACAGCAGAGCACCGGAGCATGAGGACAGTTGCTCCATGTGCGGCAAATTCTGTGCGGTCAGAAGTATGAATAAGGCTCTTGCCGGCGAGTATATTGATATCTTATAATCATGTACATGTAATAGTGTGGTCGTTAAAAGTAAAGCAGACTGAAATCTCACATTCCCCCTTGACAACATCTTTAGAAGTACAAATGTATTGTAACAGACAGGTTTCGGTGAAGTAAGGGAATGTGAACGTTAGCGGCGTTTCCCTTTGCAGTTGAATAAGAACCCGATTTGTGATAGCCTCATATAAGAAATTTTAAGATTTATGTACAAATTTCTTTTTCCCTGCAACATTTTGACAGCTCAAGGACTCTATATTATTAGAAATGCATTTCAAGAACAAGTGAGGTGGGAGGAATGGAACGCTTTATGGAGCAGTACCAGGCAGTTTACAAGGACATGTACCGTCTGGCCTATTATTACATGGGCAACGCCGAGGATGCCGAGGACGCAGTTCAGGAGACGGCGCTCTCTGCCTACGAGCATTTTCACCGGCTAAAAAACAAGGAAGCCTTCCGCCCCTGGATATTCAAGATCCTGGTAAACCGCTGTAAAAAAAGCTTAAAAAGACGGAATCTCTGGGGAATCCGAAAAGAGGAACCCGAACCCTCCTACGAGCCAAGCCTCACCTCCCAGGCAGAGCTTTTGGAGCTTCTTGGAAGACTGGAGGAAGAAGAACGCCTGATTGTAACGCTTATTGTATTCGGCGGCTACAAAGGCGAGGAAATCGCCCGCTTGCTTAACAAAAATCACAGCACTGTCCGATCCAAGTACCGCCGTGCCTTGAAAAAACTGGAATCGGAGCTTACATAGAGAACTGGAATCAGTAATATCCGTCCCAGTGCACAAATCGATTTACAGGCACATGCATCTGTGACTGGAAATTGATTTAGTGAAGGTGTACTGGGAGGGATATTACGGAACTGGAATAGGAGGCGCAGAAATGGAAAGAGAAAAAGAAATTTTAAATAAAATCCATGAAAAAGGCAAAGAACTGGATATCCCCTCCGGCCTCGCTCCGGAGTGGATGCAGGAAACCCTAAAAGAGCATGAAAGAAAGCAGTATTTCCGAAAAGGCCGTTTATACCCGGCCTTGGCTGCCGCGGCCAGCTTTTGCCTGATAGCCGGCCTCTTACTGCACGTTGCTTCCCTGGGCTTCCTGTCCGCAAACAACTATGAGGCGGAGCTATCCATTCTCCCCCAAGGGGAATTAATGAATCCGCTGAATCAGCAGGGAAAAACAGCCCCATCAAAATCCCTGGAAGAAGAGAAGGAGCTATTAACCTTCACGGAAATGACCTACGAGGAAATTTACGCCCGCCTGTCCGAGAACTGGCAGTCCGAACAAGAGATTTTAAGCTACGCCGCAAGAAAAGATGCCGCCTATGATACTGCCGGTCTGTCCGCAGTTTCGGAATCGGAGCAAAAACAAGCAACAACGGAGGCCGCAGCCGATGAAGCAGCCTTTGGCCAAACCAACATACAAACAGCCGGAGTAGACGAGGCCGACCGCATCAAAAACGATGGCCGCTACCTGTACCAGATAGCCAGAAAACAGACAAAAAAAGAGGACGGTACGCCGGACGGAGAAAAGCAGGGCATCCAAATCCTGGATACTAAGGACGGTCTTAAGGAGACAGCCTTTCTGGAAGGCTTTGAGGATCTGAAAGAATTTTATCTTTGGAAGAACTTCATCATTACCATAGAAAATAAAACCTACGACACCGTTGATCCGGCTTTCGCGGCAAAAAAGGAATATGCGGAAGATTTGGCAGTCTGCGGCATCGAACCTCTGCGTTCCTACCATGAAATCACCATTTACGATATAACGGACAAAACCAGCCCCAGAAAGCAGAAAACCTTCACCCTCCGCGGAACCAGCGAGAGCACCCGCATATCCGAAGGCTACTTCTACGGAATCAGCTCCTTCACGGCAAATCCGGGAGAGGGAGAAGCGGATTACGACGCCTACATCCCAACCATAGACGGAAACAAAATATCCGCAGACAAAATATACTGTCCTGACTACGCAGACGGAAGCAGCTTCCTGGTTCTGGTATCCATTGACCTGTCCAATCCCACGGAATTTGCAGACACCCGAGCCGTTCTGTCCGGCTCCGGCACCTGTTATGTAAGCCGGAAAAACATCTACGTAACACACTACCAATCCGTCTATGAGGAAGAGCCGCACCAGGAAGGCACGGTCCTTGACAGTACCAAGCTTCTGCGCTTCTCCTACTTAAAAGGACGTTTTTACGCTCAGGCGGAGGGCGAGATTCCGGGCCGCGTAGACAACAGCTTTTCGCTGGATGAATACCAGGGCGATCTGCGAATTGCGGCAACCGTTCAGGAATATGAGGCAAAAAAAATAACCGATGACCGCACCGGCGAACTCCTCGGTTACGACTACGGAGAAAGCAAAGAAACCAACGCCCTGTACATTCTGGGCCGCGCTCTCAACATAAAAGGAAAAATCGAAGGCTTGGCAGAAGGCGAGCATATCAAATCCGCCCGCTTCTTAGGAGACACCGGCTACATTGTCACCTTCCGCCAGACCGATCCCCTTTTCGCCCTGGATCTCTCCGATCCCCAAAACCCGAAAGTCCTGGGCGAGCTGAAAATCAGCGGCTTCTCCGAATACCTTCACTTCTACGGAGAAAACCTGCTGCTGGGAATCGGAATGGAGGTTGACGAAGAAACCGGCCGGGAAGAGGGCATGAAGCTTTCCATGTTTGACATCACCGATCCGGCCGACCCAAAAGAGCAGTCCAAGCTCAACCTCAAAGACTACAACTACAGCGAAGCCCTCTGGGACCACCGCGCCGTCCTCATAGACACCGCAGAAAACCTCATAGGCTTCGAAGCCGACGGCAGCAGCCGCGGAAGCTTTTGGAAGGACTACCTGGTCTATTCCTACGAGAACGGCGCTTTCACCCAAAAACTAAAACTAAAAACCCAAACCGACAGCGAATCCTGGAACAGAACCCGCGGCACCTTCATAGGAGAAACCTTTTACATCCTCCGCGAAAATGGAACCGTAAGCTCATACAACCGCACCACTGGCGCCTTGCTGGAAGAATTAAAGTAAGTCCGCCTCTAATACAACCCATTATACTTGGGCAACGGATAATCCATTTCATAATTTCGACACAATTCAATGAAGGCTTTAGCTGATGAAGTAAGAAATTTTTCTTTGTGGTAGACGATATGAAATTTTCGTTTGAAGCTAAGTCCTTTTACATGGACTGCAACAACAAGTCCGCGTTCTATCGGTCCAATTACCATACGATGTGGCAATATGGCAATTCCAAGCCCGTTAACAACAGCATTTACCAGGGCAGTGGTGCTTGTGGCTTCCCAGATAGGGGAAACAGAAAATCCTGCTGCTTCAACTACCCGTTCAAAGGTATCGCGTGTGCCGCTTCCATGCTCACGAAGAAGAAAATTCTGTTGACGAAATTCTTCAACGGAAAGCAACTGCCCGGGGTAAAAGCTGCTGTTTGTAGGGCAGATCACAGTCAGATAGTCTTCCATATATTCCTCCGAAACAAAAGCCGGCGTATGAGAAACGCCTTCAATCAGCGCAAAATCCAGTTCATTTGTCAAAATTTTCTGTTCCAACCGCTCTGATGGTTCGATAGTTACTTTTATCTGCGTACCGGGATAACGGCTGTAAAAGGCTTTCGCATAGTAAGGGAGAAACTGAGAGCCAATAGTTATGCTTGCCCCAATTCTGATAACGCCAAAAGAATCCCAGTCTTTCATTCCTTTTTCCATATCATCAAACATGGAAATAATATGGGCGGAATACTCGCAAAACCGTTGCCCGGCTTCTGTGATTTTAAGTCTTTTTCCGATTCTGTCAAATAGAGCCACGCCGTAATACTGCTCCAGTTCCTTGATAGCAAGACTTACTGCGGGCTGTGTCATGTGGAGTTCTCCGGCAGTCTTTGTTGTATTGAAATTATTTCTGCAAACCGATAGGAATATTTTTAAGTGCCGTATTGTCATATTTTATCCCACTCTTATATGTATTTTCTTATTATATATACAGCACTTTACAAATTTTTTTCATTTTAAGCAATAAAAAAACATACAATCTACTCTATTTGTTGTATAGTATAAGCGCTAACAAATCTTTACAAAAACAGGAGATTGTATGTCACGCTTATTTTACAACAGAAACCATACTTTTAACAAGCTTTTTTGGTTCTTTTGGAATTATTTTCAGGATGCCTCAATGCCATCTGCGGAAAATTTGTTCCTGCTGGTCATTTCCATGTTGGCCCTGGATTCTTTCCGCTCCATCCGGTTTGCATGGATGCATATAATTTCAAGGCTTACTGGCAAGTCGCTGAATTCCTTTTACTATACGCTCAGCTATGCTGCTTTTGACCACCTCACATGGACAGCTGTAACCCCCAGGCTTGTTTTAAGCTGTATACCCATTTCCCTGAGGGATTCCTCCGTGTTCCTCTCCATTGATGATACCTTAGTGGAAAAATACGGTACGAAATTTCAGGCCCGCTCAAACTTGTTTGACCATGCCGCCCATAACGGCTCCAATTACCTTAAGGGGCACTGCTTCGTCAGTCTCATGCTCCATGTGCCACTTAAGTCAGCGGATGGAATCACTTACCTCTCCGTTCCCCTCGGCTACCGCCTGTGGACGAAGGAACTTTCCAAACTGGAGCTTGCCGCAGACATGGTACGTTCCGTTATGACGGAACTTTCCTCCTGCAGGCAGGTCATCCTTTTGTGCGACAGCTGGTATCCCAAGAAGCCCGTCACCGGGCTTGTGTCAGAATTCGAAAATCTGGAGATGATCTGCTGTGTGAGGTCAGATACCGTACTCTATGACCTCCCTGGTGAAAGGACAGGCAGGCGTGGACGTCCACGGATCCACGGCAGCCGGCTGGAGCTTTCATCCATCATTTTGAACAAACCAAAAGGCGCGTCTTATTACATGGGATGCCGCAAGGTCATTACAAACCTGTGGAAAGGCCGTATCGTACATGCCTGCGTGACAGCCACTGACCCTGGAAAGCCTGGCAGTTTCCGTCTGTTCCTATGCACAGCGGCACCAGAAGAGATAGCTGTTGAACCGGAAAAACAGGCAGAAGAAAAAATCTGCAGGTATAACACCTGGGGCATGCTGCCGCTGGGTCTGTTCTCGCTGCGGTGGAATATAGAAATCAGTTATTATGAGACAAAAACATTTTGGTCATTCCGTGATTACATGATTCGTTCCGTGCAGGGGATCGAAAGGCTTTCCAACCTGATTTGTATCAGTTATGCAGCTGTGAGGATGTTGCCATACTATAGTAAGGAATTCCAAAAGTACCAGGGTCAAAGTCCGCAGGAAATCCGTTATGAGCTGGGAGAAAAGATTCGCATGAACCTAATAATTCACAGTTTGGGGCAGACCATCGAAGCCATTAAAAAATATTCATCATTAAAAACGGCTTTTCAAGAGCTTATGCGCAATTGTGGCTATCTATAAAAAGTTGTAAAGTGCTGGTTTAAGAATAAAAAATGGAAAAAGTTATTGTATACTTTTTTAGGAAGATCAGGTACAATAATAAAGAGAGAGGAGGCATGAATATGCAAGCAGCAGTAAAGGCAAATGAGAACATAAGTGAAAAGACTGCAATTGAGGCCTTATTTTCTTATCTTGATAAAGGAATTGATGATGTTGAGGCAGGAAGGCTCCATACAGTCGATGAGGCATTTCAGATAATCAGAGACAGGATGGAAAATGAATTATAAGGTGTTGGTGGCGGATGAGGCCATAGAAGATATTTTTAGTCTGGTTAAGTATATTCATTTGGAGTTGTGTAATCCAGATGCGGCTGAAAAACTGTATCACAATCTGAATCAGGAAGTAAAGAAAGTGGGGAAATTTCCATTTAAGTTTTCGGATTCAGGAATTCGATATCGAGGCTATATGATACATAAAAAGGTGTTTGAGTCGTATTTGATATTTTACATGATTGATGATGAAAAAGAACAGGTATATGTATTACGAGTGATAAAAGATTTGATGAATTGGGAAAAGATTTTGAGGAAAGTTAAGGTTTTTCATTTTTCAGATTATTGATGGAGAGGGATGGGGCTGTCGCTTTAACGAATGAAAATTCGTGAAACGGCAGCTTCATTTTTGC
>OFHO01002221.1_pt1 | contig 12171 bp, 17 predicted proteins | sample 1521531 | NCBI WGS metagenome assembly OFHO01 (sample SAMEA3504124, study PRJEB24116) | mouse gut metagenome | biome: mouse gut; feature: mouse-associated habitat; material: faeces | place: Denmark | collected 2011
CCTGCTTTTTCAGGAGTATTTTCCTGCTCCCCAGCGGGTATCCTCCCATGGGGCCCACGAATTTCCCGGCAGAATCTTCTTAATAAATTCTTATACATTTCCCTGCTTTCATTTTAATCCCAATCGCGCTACAATAGAGCCACACCCGATGGGAGAGGAGGTCCGGTATGCGGGAGCAGAATCGGTCACTGACGCTGAGACAAAAGAGATGGATCGCGGGCACGGGCATTGTCCTGTTTCTGGTGCTTTCGGTCCTGGCGTGCTGGTTCGCCGGCAGGCCCCTGATCCAGTTCGCACGGGAGCCGGAGAGGTTCCGGGGCTGGGTGGACCAGCAGGGCCCCTGGGGTCCCCTGCTCTTTATGGGCATGATCGTCCTCCAGATCGTGTTGGCCATCATCCCCGGAGAACCCCTGGAGATCGTGGCGGGCTACGCCTTCGGCGCACTGGAGGGCACCCTCTGGTGTCTGCTGGGGGCCTTCGTGGGGAGGCTGGCGGTGTTCCTGCTGGTGCGCCGGTTCGGAACCAGGGCCATTGAGGTCTTCTTCCCCCTGGATAAGCTCCAGTCCCTCCGCTTTCTCCAGAATGAGCGGCGGCTTACCCTCTGGGTCTTCTTCCTCTTCTTCCTGCCGGGTACGCCCAAGGACCTGCTGTGCTATATCGTGGGCCTGACAAAGCTCCCCCTGCGCAGCTGGCTCATCATCAGCGCCGTGGCCCCCATCCCCTCCATTGTCACCTCCACCATCGGCGGCGACGCGCTTGGTATGGGAAACTACGCCTTTGCCGCCCTGGTCTTTGGCATCACTATTGTTATCAGCAGCTTGGGTCTGCTGGCCTATCGCGCCATCTGCCGGGCGCGGGAAAGGAGCGAAACATGAGCGCTTTGATTATTTTGCGCAGCATCAACCGGATCATCGGCATCCTCTTCCTTCTGTGCTACTCCTACCAGCTTCTCTATGTCCCTGTCGCTCTTCTGCGCAGGAAGCGGGCCAAGGCGGCGGCCTCCATCCGCCGCTACGCGGTGCTCATCTCCGCCCGAAACGAGGAGGCGGTGATCGGCCACCTGCTGGACAGCATCCGCCGCCAGGACTACCCTGCGGACAGCCTCGTCGCTTTCGTGGTGGCGGACAACTGCACCGACGGCACCGCCCGGGCGGCACGGGAGGCCGGGGCCGTGGTCTACGAGCGCACGGACCGGGTCCACGTGGGCAAGGGCTACGCCCTCAACTACCTCCTGACCCAGATCCGGGATACCTGGGGGGACGACTACTTTGACGGCTACTTTGTCTTTGACGCCGACAACCTCCTGGCCCCGGACTACGTCTCCCGGATGAACGAGACCTTCTCCCCGGACTGCCAGATCGTTACCAGCTACCGGAACTCCAAAAATTTCGGCGACAACTGGATCTCCGCTGGCTACGGCCTTTGGTTCCTGCGGGACGCCGCCTTCCTCAACGCCCCCCGGACCCAGCTGGGTCTGAGCGCGGTGGTCTCCGGCACCGGATACCTCTTCAGCCGCGAGGTGATGCTCCAGGGCAACGGCTGGCCCTTCCACTCCCTCAGCGAGGACACGGAGTTCACCGTCAGCAGCATCCTCCAGGGCCACCGGATCGGCTATTGCGGCGAGGCGGAGCTCTTTGACGAGCAGCCCACCAGCCTTGTCCAGTCCTGCCGCCAGCGGATGCGCTGGGTGCGGGGGAACCTGATGGTGTTTCTCAAGGAGGGCGGCCGGCTGACGGCGGGCCTCTTGGGAAAAAACGCCCTGAGCTGCATGGACCTGCTTCTCTCCATCCCTCCGGCCATCGTGCTGGCGGTGCTGGGCGTGGTGTTCGGCGCAGCGCTGACTGTGGTAGAGATCCTCAGCGGCGGGCCGGTGCTGCCCATGCTGATGGCCACCCTGGCCTCCTTCGCGGTACCCTACCTGCTGCTGTTCCTGGCCGGTGCCCTGACCACACTGACCCAGTGGCGGCACATCCGCGCCAGCGCGTGGAAGAAGATTCTCTATACCATCACCTTCCCCATCTATATGACCACCTACGTGCCCATCACCATCATGGCCCTGCTGGGCAAGGTGGAGTGGAAGCCCATCGAGCACCGGGCCGTCATGAGCATTCAGGAGCTGAAATAGTCCCTCTCCTCTCTCTTCACAGCGCCGCCCCCTTCGGAGAATTTCCGAAGTGGGCGGCCGGTTTTTGCATATCTCGATAAAAAAGCGAAAAATATCATTAATAAAATCATTGACAAATTTAGCGTTTTATTGTAAGCTCTTATTAGAGCTCTCTGCTCACCCCCGCGCCCGCATATCTAAAGGCAGGGCGCATATACTGACGACATAGGAACGCCGCGGCCAATATAGAACTTTGAGGGAGGCAAGGGATAGGTCTGCGATGCTAAAAGGAGAATGTTACATGGTCAACGAGTATATGTTCAAAAATTTGATGGACAGTCTCGTTCCTATCACTCGATTTAACAAGGGCGAAGCAAGCAGGATTTTTGACGAAGTGTCCAGGAGCGGCACAAAAATTGTACTGAAAAATAACACACCCGCTTGCGTGCTGATGGACCCTAAGCAGTATGAGGAAATGCTTGAACAGCTGGAAGACTATTCCTTGATCGTGGAATCGATCAAGCGCTTGGATCATAACGAAGACACCGCTGACTTTTCCGAGGTGCTGGGCTCGCTCGGCATCTCAGAGGAGCAACTGGAGGGGTTTGAGCAGGTGGAGCTCGACTGATCCAAACAAAAGGAGGAGTTTTCATGCCAGCACCGTGGCGTGTAAAATTTCGTGCAGAAGCCCAGAAAGACCTGGGCGCGTTGGATAACTCCCAGCAAGCAGAGGTTTTGAAGGCCATCAAAAAGGTCTCCCTCAATCCTCTGCCCCAGTCGGAGGGCGGATACGGCAAGCCCCTGAGGGGAGGATTGGCCGGCTTGATGAAGATCAAGCTCAAAGCCGCTGGTCTGCGGATCGTCTACCGGTTGATCCGGACTGAGACCACCATGGAGATCATCGTCATCGCAATACGGGATGGCGATGCGGTCTACGGCACCGCCGAGAAACGGCTGAAATGATGAACATGAAAAATCCGGTCCCGGGAGACGTCCCAGGGCCGGATTTTGCTGTCCGAACACTTACTACATCCGCACCTCCGCCCGGCGGTAGCACACCGCGCTCAGGGCCACCAGCGCCAGCAGAACCGCCGCGCCCACGGCGCACCACGCCCCGGGCCGCAGGAGTCCGGACAGGAACAGGATCCCCCTGCCGATCTGGGCCAGCAGGCTGTTGCTGCCGTTTTTAACCGCCGCAATGCTGTTGGACACGATCATGGGGCCGAAGCACAGGGGAAACCAGACGGCCGCAAACCCCTTGGGCCCGAACCGCAGCTGTAGGGCTCCCAGGCAGAAGTTGATTACGCACACCACCGATGCAAGGATGGGGACATAGTACCACTCAAAATAGCTGAACACGTCCAGGGTTAGCTCCCAGCCCGGGTACAGCAGGCCGTACAGCCACAGCTCCAGCCGGTTGAGCGCCCAGGCCGTCCCTATGCCCAGCAGGCTGTGGAGGGCCGTGACCACCGGATCCGAGAGTATATAGGAGGTGCGGGTGCGGCCCATGGACACCGCCATCCGGTAGCGCACCGACGCGCCATAGCCCCCCGCAATCCCGCCGCCCAGCACCCCGCCCAGCAGGGCCATCATGGACCCAATGGCGGCGTAGTCCCGGTCCTCATTGAGAAAGGCATTGATTCCCAGCACCATGAGCACTCCAAAGAGGAACACGCTCCCCTGTATAGCCAGCATCACCAGAATATCGCCGCGGGCGGCCCGCAGATGCCTCACAAAAAATTTCATTCCCCGTCCCTCCTCACAGCTTCACTTCCTGCCGCTGCAGCAGCAGCCACTGGAACGCCACATCCAGCCCAAACGCCGCCAGGGCCGTCATCGCCAGCCACCAGGGCAGCCGCTCCAAATAGGCCGCCAGGGCTGCGGTGTTGGTCTCGGCCAGGACATCGCCCATGGCTACGCCGGTGAACCCCATGGTCCCCCCTGCCAGGCCGAAGAGGAGCACGATGAAGATGGTGCCCACCCATCTCCACTTCACCAGCAGGGTCCCTATGATGCTCCCCAGAGCGGAGGACGCAATCAGCAGGCACAGGATGGTGGGGATGCTCCGCAGGCCGATGGAGGACACCTCCCCCGGCGCCAGCAGCCACACCAGGCCGCACAGCGCTATGGTCACGGTGATAATCAGCGCCCGGTAGTAGTGGAATCCCAGCAGCACGTTCCGCCGGGTCTCCCCCATGGCCAGCAGCAGGGGCACATACAGGCTCTGGCTCCCGGTGTTAATCATCATTATGGTGAAAATAGCGGCAAAGCAGAAGAAGTAGGGCCCCACCGAGGCCAAGGCCTTGAAATCCAGCCCGTCCGCGCCAAATACGACGATCAGCGTGAATACAGCTGTCAGCGCCAGCTCCACCACCGCGCTCTCACAGGCGTACCGGGTCCAGAAGCGCAGATTCCGTCTCACTGTCTGGTCTCCTCCTCCCCACACAGGGCCACAAAGGCCCGCTGGAGGTTCACCGGCTGCACGGACACATCCCGGCTCTCGTCCACGCTCTGGCCGGGCTTCAGGAACACGGTCACGCCCTTGCTGCGGCCCACGGTCTCCGCGTGGTGGACCTCCAGGCCCGCCGTGGCCGCGTCCACCTCCTCCGCCTTGCCGCTGACGTGGCGGGCGCTGTCCACAAAGGTCTGGGTATCACCCTCCAGGAGGACCCTCCCCTGGTGGAGAATGATGACCTCCTCCAGGATGTCCGCCGCCTCCTCGATGATGTGGGTGGAGATGACGAAGGTGCGCCCCGAGGCGGCGTACTCCTCCAGCAGCAGCTTGTAGAACTGCTCCCGGGCCACCACGTCCAGCCCCGCCACCGGCTCGTCCAGGAAGGTGTAGGGGGCCTTGGAGCACAGGGCCACAATGATGGTTATCATGGACAGCATCCCCTTGCTCATCTTCCCCAGCTTCTTCTTCACGTTCAGCTCAAAGAGCGACACCAGCCGGGCCTCCATGTCCCTGTCCCAGCTCTCGTAATAGGTGGCGGCGATGCGCAGGTACTCCTTGGCCTTCATGGACGCCAGACCGCTCTCCGCGTTGGCGTTCAGCTCCCGGGAAAAGCACAGCTTCTCCAGGCTCCTCCGGTTCTCCCACACCCCCTGGCCGTCCAGGGAGATCTCGCCCCGGGTGGCCGGGTTCTGGGCGGTGAGGATGGACAGCAGGGTGGTCTTCCCCGCGCCGTTGCGGCCGATGAGGCCGTAGATCTTCCCAGGCTGAAGCTCCAGGCTCACGTCCTGAAGCACGTCCCTGCCGGAGTAGGTCTTCACAATATCCTTACAAATGAGGCTCATATGCTTCTCTCTCCTATCATGTTCAGTAGTTCCTCCCGGGATATGCCCAGGCTCCTGGCCTCCGCCAGCAGCGGGGCCAGATGGTTCTCCGCGAAGGCGGCCTTCCGCTTGGCCAGGATCCGCTCCCTGGCCCCGCTGGACACGAACATGCCAATCCCCCGCCGCTTGTAGAGAATGCCCTCGTCCACCAGCAGCCCCACCCCCTTGGCCGCCGTGGCCGGATTGATGGTGTAGAGCTTGGCCAGCTCGTTGGTGCTGGGGACCTGCTCCTCCTCCAGAAGGATCCCCCGCAGTATGTCCGTCTCGATCATCTCGCTGATCTGGAGGTAGATGGACTTCTGCTCTGTCAGGCGCTCATTCAAAAACCGCTCCTCCTTCCTTGATCGGTCAAGTGGTTAATTACTTGTGTAATTAACTATATAGCATATGCGGCAATTTGTCAAGGGGGGATGAGAAAAAAAGAGGGACCTCCGGCGGCGCAGCATTCCGGAAATCCCAGCGCACAGGCAGGGGTGCTCACCACGCGCCCCCCGATGTAATCCTCGGGATAAACAGAGGAAGCGCTCCCCCTGGGGGGAGCGCTTCGCAATCAGCAATTTAATCAGCCCTGCTCACGCATCTTGGCGAAGCAGTCGCTGCAATAGACCGGACGGTCGCTCTTGGGCTCGAAGGGCACACGGGCCTCGCCGCCGCAGTTGGCGCAGGTGGCGGTGAAGTACTCGCGGGGACCGCGGGCGGCGTTCTTGCGAGCGTCGCGGCAGGGCTTGCAGCGCTGGGGCTCGTTCTGGAAACCGCGCTCGGCGTAGAACTCCTGCTCGCCGGCGGTGAAAACGAACTCCTGACCGCACTCCTTGCAAACTAAGGTCTTGTCTTCGTACATGATTTTACCCTCTCTTTGAATAGAAAAAAATATATTGCGTTCAGCCTTTGCTGAGATCGCCTGCTTGAAGGTGCCGCGCTGCCTTGCGCCGGATGCGCTGCACGGCGTTGTCCACCGACTTGGGGGACCGTGAAACCGCTTTGGCCATTTCCCGGATGGTCAGGCCGTCTAAATAGTACCCCAATATCTTCGCCTCGAAATCGGACAGCTGCTTGCGTACATCGCTCAGGGCGTCCTGAACCCCCTCCCGGCCGATGATGAGATCCTCGGGGTTCTCCCCCGCCATCGCGCCGAACATGGGGCTTTGACCGTCAAAGAAGGGTATTTCAAGAGGAACCGACTGATTGAGCGGCGTGTGCTTATCCCGGGCGGCGGCCCGGACAGCGGAGTACAGCCGGTTGCGGATACATATTTCTGCGAACGTGCGGAAGCTGGCCGGTTTTCCTTCATCGTACTCCCGGACGCCGCACATCAGGCCGATCATGCCCTCCTGTATCAAATCATCGCTGTCCCCTCCGGCCAGATAGTAGGGCCGGGACAGCTGGCGCACCAGACGGGTATACCGCTTGACAAGTATCTCCTCCGCGTCCCGGCTCCCCTGCCGCGCCAGGGCGGAGAGCTCTTCATCGGACAGCGCTTCGTACGCGGTTAATCGGGCTTCACTGATCGACATGTTTATTATACCTATTTCCCCCTGGGTTTGTCAAGTAAATATTAAAAATTTGTAAATAGTTTCCCTATAATTTTAGCGTTTTCACCAAATCCGCCAGACGGCCCGCGCATTCATCGGCCTGCCGGACGGTTTTCGCCTCCACCATGACCCGGATCAGGGGCTCCGTACCGGAGGGCCGGACCAGCACGCGGCCCTCTCCGCCCAGCAGCTCCTCCTCCCGCTTCACGGCCTCCGCCAGCGCCTGGGAGGCCATGACGCCCTCCTTCAGTCCCGGCTGGTTGGGCAGCTCCACGTTAACCAGCGTCTGGGGATAGCTGGGACAGATGGAGGCCAGCTCCGAGGCGGTCTGCCCGCTGCGCTTCAGAATCTGCAGGAACTGCAGAGCCGTCAGCTGGCCGTCGCCGGTGGTGGCGTAGTCGGTAAAAATCGTATGCCCCGACTGCTCCCCGCCGATGCGGTAACCGAACTCCAGCATCTTCTCCAGCACGTTCCGGTCCCCCACGGGGGTGCAGATCAGGCGGATATTGTTCATATTGCAGAACTCATGGAGCCCCAGGTTGCTCATAACGGTGCCCACGATCGCCCGCCCGGTAAGCAGCCCCTGGTCCCGCATGTACCGCCCGCAGACCGCCATCGTCTTGTCGCCGTCCACCACGTTCCCCTTCTCGTCGATCATCAGGCACCGGTCCGCGTCGCCGTCGAAGGCGATGCCCAGGTCGTACTCCCCCGCCGTGACCATCGCGGCCAGGCTCTTCAGATGGGTGGAGCCGCACTTGAGGTTGATGTTCACCCCATTGGGCTTGCGGTGGATGAAATCGGCTTCAATGGCGAAGTCCGCGAAGAGGTCCGGGGCCGTAGCCGCCGCCGCGCCGTTGGCGCAGTCGATGAGGACCCGCAGGCCCCCCAGGTCGTCCTGGACCGTCCCCCGCAGGTGCTTGATATATTCATATTTCAGATTCTTCATGCCGTGGATGCGCTTGCCGATCTCCCCGCCCTTTTTGATGGGCATAGGCTCGTCGGAGAGGATTTTCGCCTCCACCCGGTCCTCCAGTGCGTCGGAAAGCTTGTAGCCCTGGCCGTTAAAGACCTTGATGCCGTTGTGCTCAAAGGGGTTGTGGCTGGCGGAGATCACCACGCCCGCGTCCGCCTCCACCTTGATGGTCAGATAGGCCACCGCCGGCGTGGGGATGGTCCCCAGGGGCATTACGTCCCCGCCCACGGAGGTAATGCCCGCGATCAGGGCCCCCTCCAGCATGTCGGAGGAAATGCGCGTATCCATGCCGATGGTAATCAGGGGCTGACGCCCCTTCTCCTCCGCCAGGGTCACGGCGACCGCCTGGCCTACCCGGTAGGCCAGCTCCGCCGTCAGATTTTCGCCAACAACACCACGAATACCGTCGGTACCAAACAATTTGCCCATCTGCTTACTCCTTTTTTAATGATTCCTCAAATAGAATATCCGTACAAATAATCTCCGTATCCCGCAGCCCCAAACTGCTGTCACAAAGAATATGCGCCTCATAGCCAAGCGCGTGGCGGTACAATTCCTCGTACAGCCAGACAGCCCCCACGGGGATGCTGTCCCGCTTCACAATGGCGTTGCAAAACGTTACCTTATGATATACGGAAAATGGACTGTCTACTTCTATTATATAATCGGTCCCTTCCCTGATGCCGCAGATTCCTCCATCGTGGAAGCAAAATTCGCGCCACAATTCTTCCGGCAGATTTTCCTTTTTGAGGGCCTGTTGAAATGCCGCGGATCTGTCATCCAGCCGCCTCTGAAGCTCCGCCTCTTTCCTCGAGCCAAAGCTCCGCCCGCGCTCCTGGCACAGTTCATACCATTCCTTGGTAAAATACCGCACGAATTCTCTCCCCTCAAAACGTCAGCCGGTCCGCCGGCGGCTCCGGACCTCCGTCCGCGAATCCATCCATTTTGTCAGCCGCGCCCCCGCGCCAATCCCCAGCCAAAACAAAAATTTCCCCAAAAGTTGCCCCTTCTCCGGCAACCTCCCGCCCATTCCAACCAAAGATGAGGGAAGACAAACCTCCGAGGCACGGGCCCCGAAGCAAGTCGATGCCCGGTCGGGTACCAGACCAGCGCAGCCGGGCTGTCCAAAAGGCTGTTGCAGCGCACCTTGTCAACTGAACAAACGGGAATTACGCATCCTCCACCCATTCCACCAGATCTCCGGGCTGGCAATGGAGAATTTGGCAGACAGGACTCAAGCTGGACAAATTGATGGAAGAATTTCCGCTTCTCATCTTTTGCAGCGTCCCCTCAGCAAGTATCTTCTCCTGTCGCAGACGATAGCTGGAATATCCGGCATCTTTTAACTTTTCCAATATATTCACTTTATATTTTATCATACGTATCCTTCTATATTTTCCCTGTATATCTCGCACAAATGTGTTGACAATCTCGCGATAGCGTGTATAATGGTAGTATCACTTGAAAGGAGTATACCCCTATGGACGAAGTGATGCAAGTCCTATATAACGACATTCTGCAGCGTCTGCTTGTGAAATACTACGGCAAGACGGACTTTGAGGAATGCTGTGAAGCGCGGGACGAGCTCCACAGCAGGCTCCACGCGCAGCTTTCCCCCAGCCAGCAGGCCCTGCTCCGGGAGCTCCAGCAAGCCTCCGACCTCGCCCACGCGGCAGAGCTCGAGGCCATGTTTCTGACCGCGTTTGACCTCTGCAAATCCCTGGCCCTTCCCCACTCCGCCTAAAACGACAACTGTTCCATCACCGGCGGCATCCCGCCGGGCATGGCGACGCCAAGATGCTGGTACGCCTTCGCCGTCACGCACCGCCCCCGGGGGGTCCGGGTCAGAAAGCCGATCTGCATCAAGTACGGCTCGTATACGTCCTCCAGCGTGACGGCCTCCTCATTGATGGTCGCCGCCAGGGTTTCCAGCCCCACCGGCCCGCCGCCGTAGTACTCAATCACCGCCCGGAGCATCCGCCGGTCGATGTTGTCCAGCCCCAGGTAGTCCACCTCCAGGGCCGTCAGGGCCTTGTCCGCCAGCTCCTTGTTGATCACGCCGTCCCCCACCACCTGGGCGAAGTCCCGCACCCGGCGGAGCATCCGGTTGGCGATCCGGGGCGTACCCCGGCTGCGCCGGGCGATCTCCATCGCGCCGTCGGATTCAATGGGCGCGTCCAGAATCCCTGCGGACCGGGTGACGATCAGGGCCAGCTCCTCCGGCGTATAGAGCTCCAGCCGCAGGGTCACGCCGAAGCGGTCCCGCAGGGGGGCGGACAGCTGTCCCGCCCTGGTCGTAGCCCCGATCAAGGTAAACTTCGGCAAATCCAGCCGGATCGAGTTGGCGGAAGGCCCCTTGCCGATGATAATGTCAATGGCGAAATCCTCCATAGCGGGATAGAGCACCTCCTCCACCGAGCGGTTGAGCCGGTGGATTTCGTCCACAAAGAGGATGTCGTTTTCGTTGAGGTTGGTCAGCAGCGCCGCCAGGTCCCCGGCCTTCTCAATGGCCGGACCGGAGGTAATGCGGACGTTGACCCCCATTTCGTTGGCAATGATGCCCGAAAGGGTGGTCTTGCCCAACCCCGGGGGCCCGTGGAGCAGGACGTGGTCCAGGGGCTCGGAGCGCATCTTCGCCGCCTGGATGAATACCTCCAGGTTGGCCTTCGCCTTCTCCTGCCCGATATACTCCCGGAGCCGCTGGGGCCGGAGGGAGTATTCGTTCTCATCCTCCCGGGTCAGGGAGGTGGTCACCAGGGATTCCTCCTCCACAACGGGCTCGTTTTTGGAAAAGTCGATGGCCATAGCTTACCCCTTCACCATGTTCTTCAGGGCCAGCCGGATAATCTGCTCCAGCGGCTGCCCGTCAATATCCACGCCCTTGAGGGCCTCGTTGATTTCCGCCTGAGAGTACCCCAGCACCGCCAGCGCGGCGGACGCCTCGCTGAGCTTGTTCTGAGGAATAATCGTAACGACGGGACCCGCCACGCTCTCTCCGGAGCCGGAGACGCTCTGCCCCTTCGCCAGCTTGTCCTTCAATTCCAGGATCACCCGCTGGGCGATCTTCTTCCCCACTCCCGGGGCCCTGGTCAGGGCCTTCTCATCGCCGGTAATAATGCTCATCGCCAGATTCGCCGGCGAGGACGCGGAGAGAATCGCCAGCGCCGCCTTGGGCCCCACGCCGGAAACGGAGATCAGCTGCTGAAACAGCTTGAGCTCCTCCTGACTGAAAAATCCATATAAATCCATCGCGTCCTCCCGGACGCTGAGATAGGTAAAGAGCTTCGCCTTGTCCCCTTTCTTCATTTGAGACAAGGTATACGACGTCGTGCGGCAGGCATACCCCACCCCGCCGCAGTCAATCACCGCCAAATAGGGCTCCACGTGGGCCACCACGCCAGAAACATAGTAATACATAACTACTCCCAGAAGCAAAACGAAGTTTTGCGCAAAAAGTTTTTCTTTTTTGATACTTTTTTCTTTTTTCAAAAAGAAAAAAGTACTACCGCGTGTCGTACCGTTTGGGATCAAACCTCCGCTCGGTGTTCAGAAGGCTGGTAGCGCTGCGGCCGTGACAGATGGCGATGGCCAAAGCGTCCGCCGCGTCATCCGGCCGGGGGATCTCCTTCATTTTCAGCAGCCGCTGGGTCATGAGCATGACCTGTTTTTTATCCGCGCCGCCGTATCCGGCCACGGCCTGCTTGACCTGCATGGGGGTGTACTCGAAGGCCGGGATGCCGGCCCGCTCCGCCTCCAGCAGGATGACCCCCCGCCCGTGGGCCACGGCGATGCCGGTGGTGATGTTCTTGGAGAAAAACAGCTCCTCCACCGCCATCTCCTCCGGCTTGAACTGCCCCAGCAGCTCCACCATATCCTCGGAGATCTGCCGCAGCCGGACGGAGAGGGGCAGTCCCGCAGGAGTGGTGATCACACCGTAGCGCAGCAGCTGCACCTTGGCCCGGTCCGCCTCGATGAGGCCGAAGCCAATGGTAGCCACGCCGGGGTCGATGCCTAAGATCCGCATGGAAACGCTCCTTTGTTTTATTGCTTTCCATTCTATCATTTCAGACGCAAAAAAACAAGAGGCAATGCCGCGCGTGGAGTGTCCAAGCACGCAGTTATAGTCACCACAGTTGAAAAGCGGTAGAAAGGGCATCATCAAAGGAAGAGACAGAGGGAAGGATTTTTCTCAAAAGGCGCTTTAACCAAGCCCAGAAATGTTCAAT
>OFHO01002224.1_pt1 | contig 12167 bp, 12 predicted proteins | sample 1521531 | NCBI WGS metagenome assembly OFHO01 (sample SAMEA3504124, study PRJEB24116) | mouse gut metagenome | biome: mouse gut; feature: mouse-associated habitat; material: faeces | place: Denmark | collected 2011
GGTTTGCCGGATGGGCCGCGCGCCGCCGCGGCGCCGGGCCTCCCGGGCGGCCGGTTCCGCGGGAGGGCCCTTCCCGAAATGCATTAGAATGAGAGACGCCGCATAGGGTGTTTTTTTGTTTTTGGGGCCGGTTCCCCGGGGGCTGTGCTGTGCGCGATCTCCGCTTCGTCGTCCCGGATTGCAGACTTTGCGGGCAGTGGCGGGAGGGGAGGCGTCGTGGGGCGGACTTGTCGGAAGAAAGGCGTTTTCGAGTGGTAGGACAGAACGAGCGAGTTGCGGCCTATGCCGAGCGCTATGAGTGTCGCGCGATGGTTCTGCGGGAACATCCTCGATGCCTGCGGGCCCTTGTGATTGCCAATCGACTGCTGACGCTGCTGTTCTATGGGGCCTATGGGGCTCTGCTGCTGGTGGAGGCCCTCCATGCTCCGCTGCGGCTGGTGCCTCTTGCGGGGATCCCGGCCGTGGCCTTCGGGCTCATAAGCCTTTTCCGGCGCCGTTTCAATGCGCCTCGGCCTTATGAGCGCTGCGCATTCACGCCGCTCATTCCCCGCGAGGGAGTGGGGCGGTCATTTCCCTCGCGTCATGCCTTCTCGGCCTTCGCCATTGCGACGTGCTGGTTCGTTGCGAGCGCTTCCGTTGCCGTTGCTCTTATGACTTGTGCGGGTGCCTTGGGATGGTGCCGCGTGTTGGGGGGCGTGCACTTTCCTCGGGATATCGTGGCCGGGGCATTGGCTGGTATCCTTACCGGGGCTGCGACCTTCGCCGCGGCTCTGCTTATGGCTTAGGGACCGGACTGAAGGGTGCTCCGCGATGGCGGGTCGCCTCGACGAGATCGATGACTTCCTGTTTCCCGTGGACTCCGAGCTTGGCGTAGACATTGCGGATGTGCATCTTCACGGTGTTGCGCGAGAGTGTGAACCGCTCTTCCATAAAGGCGAGATCGCGCCCTTGAGCCAGCTGCACGAGCACCTCCTGTTCCCGGCGCGTCAGACCCCACGTGCGGGCAAGCTCGGCGCAGGGATCTTCCCAAAAGTGCTGCGTGCTAGGGGCCTCCACAGCAGCGTCTTCCACCGGGGCGGATGAGGGGTCGCTGCGGCTGCCGTCAGCGGGGATGGCGCTATCAAGAACGGCAGCGCTGGCTCCGATCGGTGCGGCGGCGGGTGTTTCTGGAATGCTGCTCTCGGTGGTGCTCACGATGGCTTCGGCTTGAGGGTCCGCGTGATCCTCCTCTTCGAGGGCTGCATCGCTTTTGGCGACGAAGAGCAGCATGAGCACGAAGAGGAAGACGATAATGAGCCCCGCTCCTTCGGTGGCCTGGGGAATGACGGTGCTTGCCCAGATCGCTCCGACGGCCATGAGGGCTCCCAGGCCGTGACCTGCGACGGCGAGAAGGCGAACGGCCGCCGCCGCTCGGAGGGGTCTCAGTTGCGAACGGACGACGACGGCGGAGATGACCCAGATGAGCATCTCGAAGAGGGCGGTGCCGATACCGACGAGCAGGGCGCTGCCGTCGAAGGGCAAAAGCGCGAGAAGGGGCCCGAAGAGCAATCCTGCCGCCACGCAGATGGTCGCGATGCGAAAGCAGCCGTTGAGATCGAACGCGGGGAAGCGCCGCATGGCCAGGAGCACCCCGGTGAGAACTACCAGGGCGGCCAGGGTTCCCACGGAATTGCTCGGGGTTTCGCCGCTGCGCATGAAGCCCAGCATGAGGGAGGTTACGGCGATGCACAGTATGACGGAGGCGAGCTGGGGCCGCGAGAGGGGCACCGTCTCGCGGGTCTCATGATCGGCATCCGCGGCAGTGCGGGTGCTGTCGAGCAGGGCGAGGCTGACGCTTCCAGCTCCGATGAGGGCCGCAGCTCCGAGAGCCAGGAAGGCCACGGGGCTTGCGCCGACGGTCTCGCCGACCGATTTCGCCAAAGCCTCGAAAGCGAAGGCCCCGGCCATGGCCACGGCGGTGGTTCGCATAACGAGGAGGTGGGGAAGGGCTGCGAATTCAAAGAGGAGGACGACGCTGAGAAGCGGCCCCACGCATTTCATGAGCAGGGCTCCCCCGATGGCCAGGGGGTTTCGCGGGTCGCCGATTGCGAGGATGAGGGCTGCGACTCCGATGGCGAACAGAACGCCGCCCGCGATGACGAACTCCACAAGAAGCGTCTTCTTGCGACGATCGGCCCGGGGGCCCGCAATGGGAAAGGAGCCGATGCGCCAGGCGAAGGCGAGGGCCAAGCCGTAGGTGATGAGGGAGAAGAAGCGGATGGAGAGGTAACCTCCGGGCAGATCCGCCAGAGCCAGGGTGGCATTGTCGCACGTCCACACGCCGGCGAACATGAGCGCGAGACCGCAGCCGGCGCCGAGGACGCTTCGGCGCTCCCTCGATGACGTGGGCGACGGGTTCACGGGCTGCCTCCTCTCGGCTGGTTCCGATGCAGATACGGTGCCCCAGTATAGCCTATTCGGGAAAATACACCCATGGTGGGTGTAGCTCTCACCCGGCGTTTTTCCGATGATGCAGGGGCACTGCGGGAGGGCCCGGCTCAGGCTGGCGCCGGGCCCCTTCTCAATCCATTCTCATTTCGGAGGGAGCAATCATGAACGGATTCATCAACGGCATCGCAAGCCCGTCGGGCATGGAGGCATCGCGGCTGCTGAGCCGCCGCGGCTTTGTCGCCGGGATGGGGGCCACGGCGGCGCTGGTGGCTCTCGGCGGTTTCGGTCTGACGGGCTGCGCGCCGTCGAAGGCGGCCAGCGAGAGCCCGGCGGAGAGCGAGGACTACGATGCGGTGATCGTGGGCACGGGCGGCGCGGGCCTGTCGGCCGCCATTGCCGCCTACGACCGCGGCCTCACGAATATCGTGATTCTGGAGAAGATGGCCGTGAACGGCGGTAATACCAACTACTCCTCGAGCGGCATGAACGCCTCGGAGACGACGTTCCAGAAGGATCAGGGCATCGAGGACAGCAACGATGCCTTCGCCGCGGAGACGCTGGAGGGCGGCCATGACACCGGCGATCCCGAGCTGGTGCAGTTCATGTGCGACAACTCGGCCGGCGCCATCGACTGGCTGGACGGCCTCGGCATCAAGCTGGACAACATCACCATGACCGGCGGCATGTCCACGAAGCGCTGCCATCGTCCCACGGACGGCTCGGCCGTGGGCCTGACCCTGGTTCCCGGCCTCATGGCCGCCGTGGAGGAGCGCGGGATTCCGGTGAAGATGAGCTGCGAGGCCAAGGAGCTGCTGAAGGACGGCGACGCCGTGGTGGGCATCGCCGTGGATGACAAGGGCAAGGCGAAGAACCTCAACGCCCGCGCCGTTATTCTCGCGACGGGCGGCCTCGGCGCGAACCAGGATATGGTGACGAAGTATCGCCCCGATCTGGCGGGCTATGTGACCACCAACCAGCCGGGGGCCACGGGCGATGGCTACGTCATGGCAGAGAACGCCGGCGCCGAGCTTATTCAGATGGATCAGATTCAGATTCATCCCACCGTTGAGCAGGAGACGTCCACCCTGGTAGCCGAGGGCGTGCGCGGCGGCGGAGCCATTCTCGTGAACACCGAGGGCAACCGTTTCTTCGACGAGATGTCCACACGCGACAAGGTGTCGGCAGCCGAGCTGGAGCAGCCCGGCGGATTCGCCTGGTGCGTGTTCGACCAGCAGGTCTATGATGCCAACAAGGCCATCAGCAAGTACGACGATGCCGGCATTGTGCAGCAGGGCGCCAGCGTGGCGGAGCTTGCCAGCGCCATCGGCGTGGACGCCGCGGCCCTGGCCGACACCATCGCCGCCTACAACGCCATCACCACCGACGGCGCCGCCGACGAATTCGGGCGCACCGAGGGCTGCATCGCCTTCGTCGATGGCAATATGTACGCCATCAAGGTGGCGCCGGGCATTCACCACGCCATGGGCGGCATTCGCATCAACACGAAGAACGAGGCCCTCGATGCGAGCGGGAACCCGATTCCCGGGCTGTACGCGGCCGGCGAAGTGACCGGCGGCATTCACGGCAACAACCGCATCGGCGGCAATGCGGTGTGCGATATCGAGGTGTTCGGCAAGAACGTCGGCGAAGTGGTGGCCGAGGCCTTGGCGTAAGGTGGGCGATCCCGGCCCCGCCGTTGGTGGCCGGGATCGTTTGGACCCTCCCCGCGGCGCTGTGCCCTCGGGCGCCGCCTGATCCCTCATAGGCGAGCCCCAGCTCCTCCCCGCTGGGGCTCGCCCGTTGCTGGAGGGGCTAAGGACGCAGGGCGCCCCCGATGGGACCGGTCGCTCTTCCGCCGAATTCCTCGGCCACGCGTCGCCGTCGGCCACTCAACTCGGCGGCCATGGCCTTGGTGAGGAAGCATTGGGGGCCGAGGCCCAGTACGAAGCACAGGCGCATGAACTCATCGGTGCGCATGGGGCGATTCTTCCGCAGTACGTACCAGAGGCGCTTGCCGTCGATGTCGGCGCGACGCCCCAGCTCCGCGATGCTCATGCCGCGTTCTTGGCGGGCAAACTCGATTCTTTGGGTGATGAGGTCTGCATAATCCATGGGATTCCTTTCTCCTGCCAGCCCTGAAAATATGCCGAAATCCCATTATGCCGCCTGGCTCGCATTGTCCCATGCTCTCGGCCATCGAGCCTGGGCCGCGGCTGTCGTGCGTGTTCCCGCCCCACTTCGGCGCGTTGGCAAAAAACTGGGGTAAGCGAGGGGCGGTTCGTGGAACAATGGTAGGGAGAGTTCCCAGCGAGCGGAGGCAACCTATGACCACGACTGAAACTGCAACGGAGTTCGCCATCGACGAGCTGCTGTCCGACGGCATCACCAACACCCCGCCGTCGTTCGTGCGCGCCATTCTGAAGGCGGCGTCCGATCCGGCTATCACATCCTTTGCGGGCGGCCTGCCCAATCCTATTTCCTTTCCCCAGGAAAAGCTCATGGAGTCGATGCAACGCGTGGTGGCCGAGCGTGGGCCTGAGGCCTTCCAGTACTCGATGACCGCGGGCATTCCCGAGCTGCGGGAATGGATCGCCGAGCGCTACAACCACCGCTTCGGCACCGACTACACCGCCGATGACGTGCTGGTGACCACCGGCTCGCAGCAGGTGCTCGATTTGCTGGGCAAGGTGCTGCTGGACAAGGGCGACGGTGTCATCGTGGAAAAGCCCACCTACCTCGCCGCTATCCAGGCCTTCGCGCTACAGCAGCCGGTGTTCCGCGAGGTGGAGCTGACCGAGGAGGGCCTGAACACCGACGAGTTGACCGCGGCGCTCGAAGCCGGCGCGAAGATGATCTACCTCATTCCCAACTTCCAGAATCCCACGGGCCTGACCTACACGGCCGAGAACCGCGCGAAGGTGCGGGAGATTCTGGCTGATCGCAACATCGTGGTGGTGGAAGACGACCCCTATGGCGAGCTGCGCTTCGAAGGAGAATCCCTGCCCTATATCGGGGCCACGGCGCTGCCCCACGGGGTGGTCATGGGCTCGTTCTCGAAGACGGTGACGCCGGGCTTCCGCATGGGCTATCTGCTGACGAAGGATCATGAGCTGCTGCGTCGCCTGAACACGGCCAAGGAGGCCGCCGATTTGCACACCAACGTGTTCTCCCAGTTCGTGGTGCTGGACTATCTGCGCCACAACGACTTGGACGAGCATCTGGTGAAGATTCGCGACCTGTACCGCGACCAGGCGCAGGCCATGACCGATGCCATGGCGGAGTTCTTCCCGGCCGAGGTTGCGTTCACCAAGCCCCAGGGCGGTATGTTCCTGTGGGCGACGCTTCCGGCGGGCATCAACACCATGGATCTGTTCCCGAAGGCGCTCGCGCGCTGCGTGGCCTTCGTGCCCGGCGAGCCCTTCTACGCCGAGCCGGGGAGCTATTCCACCATGCGTCTGAACTTCACCAATGCCGATGCCGACACCATTCGCGATGGCATCCGTCGCTTGGGCGAGGTAATTGCCGAGGCGCTATAGGGCTCTGGGGTCTTTCGGGCCTATTGACGAGGAGCAGCCCGCTCGCGCGTTTCGGCGCCGGGCGGGCTGCTTTGGTTTCGGGGTGCTGCGGACGCGCACGATGACGAGTTCCCCGGGGTGACGTGCTCGGTCTGAGCCTGAGCCCATGGAAGCAGCGGCGAATGACCGCGCCGTTCATGGGCATCCTTTCTGGGAGGAGTCGCTCGGGTGGCGCCAACCGGGCCCGAAATGCAAAACGGCCCCGTCGAGGGACGGGGCCGGAGGGTTCGCTGGAGCGGGCGACGGGAATCGAACCCGCGTGGTCAGCTTGGGAAGCTGAAATTCTACCATTGAATCACGCCCGCAGTGGGAAAACATTATACTCTAACCTCCTTAGCACCCTTAGGTATTTCAGCAAATCATCACGAGCGTGCGCCTAGGCGGCGGCTCGAAGGAAACTCATGTAGCGCTTGTCGATCCCTATGCCTATGTTGGGCACGTAGGCCGCATAGAGGTCGAGCGTGTAAGCGGAGCTCGCATGCCCCATAAGGACTGAAACGGTTTTGATGTTCTCGCCATAGGTTTCCTTCATAGTCGCCTCCTCTCGAAAGTGAGGCGGCCAGCGTCGCTGACCGCGATGATGCAGTGTTTGGATAAACGCCACAACGATGCGAACGCCCCGAGCGCATGCTTGCGCAGAGCGCGCAGTTGTGACACAACTCGAAATGAGTATTCGATGCGGTTATCAAGGTGCCTGCATTCCGTATATATCACCGATAGTTCCGGGGATGCACATTTCACGAGCAAGGCTAAAACTCTGCGATTCATCCGAGAAAAAGATGTTCCAAATTGAGAAGAAGGTGTCCCGTTTCGATTTGCTCTGCCGTGAAACTTTGCAAAGACTTTACGGGCCTCTGACAAGGCGCACTTACAGCTTGGTCATACTTGAGCAGAGCCTCCTCTTAGGCTCCCTCCTGTGAGAGGAGGCGTCTTTCAGAGAAAGGAATCGACATGACCAAAAACATGACAAGAAAAGTACTCACTATCGCTGCGGCGGCGATTCTCACGCTCGGAATGATGAGCGCCTTCGGCTGCTCTTCGCCCGAAACCCAATCGGGAAGTCCCAGCGCATCCGAGGCGCAGACGAGCAATCAGATATCGGTTTACTCACGTGAAGATGGCTCGGGCACGCGCGGTGCGTTCATAGAGCTTTTCGGACTTGAGGAGAAGGATGCGGCTGGCAACAAAGTCGACATGACCACGGACGCCGCTGCCATCACTAATTCCACTTCGGTGATGATGACCTCTGTCGCCAGCGACCCGGACGCCATCGGCTACATCTCCTTGGGCTCGCTCAACGATACTGTCAAGGCCGTCAAGATCGACGGCATCGAGGCAACGGCGCAGAACGTGAAGAGCGGCGACTACAAGGTGTCCAGGCCATTCAACATCGTGTTCGCCGAGAACCTCAGCGCACCGGCACAGGACTTCGTGGACTTCATCATGAGCTCCGATGGTCAGGCGATCATCGAGGATAACGGCTACATAGGCGTTGACGAGAATGCGGCTCCCTTTACCGCTACTGGCGCAAGTGGCAAAGTCGTGATCGCGGGATCCTCCTCGGTCACCCCCATCATGGAGAAGCTCGCCGAAGCGTATAAGGCCGTGAATCCTGACGTAACCATCGAGGTTCAGCAATCCGACTCCACCACCGGCGTCAACATGGCCATCGAGGGCACGTGCGACATCGGTATGGCATCGCGTGACCTGAAGGATTCGGAGGCTTCGTCCGGGGTCAGCGCCACGGCTATCGCCAAGGACGGAATCGCCGTGATCGTCGCCCCCGCATCCATCGTCGACAGCCTCACCAGCGACCAAGTGAAGGCGATCTTTTCTGGCGAAGCGCTCACGTGGGCAGAAGTGATCGGCTAGCTATATGTCGAAGTCTGCAAGGAAAGAAGGCTTTGCGAGGGCGCTGTTCACCCTCGCTGCCGCGATTTCGATCTTGGCAGTTGCCCTGATATGCGTGTTCCTCTTCGCCAACGGGCTTCCGGCGATGTTCCAGATCGGCATCCCCGAGTTCCTGCTGGGCACCACCTGGAAGCCGGGAAGCGACATGTATGGCATCTTTCCCATGATCGTGGGGAGCATCTACGTGACCGCCGGTGCCATCCTCGTCGGTGTTCCGGCGGGCATCCTGACGGCGATATACCTGTCGCGTTTTGCGGGCAGCAGGGTCGCATCCGTTCTGCGGCCGGGCATCGAGCTGCTCGCCGGCATCCCCTCTGTCGTGTATGGCTTCTTCGGGTTGATGGTGCTCGTCCCCTTCATCAGGATGACGATGCCTGGCAGGGGCCTTTCGCTTCTGGCAGCATCCCTGCTGCTGGGGATCATGATCCTTCCCACCATCATCACCGTGGCGAAGAACGCCCTCGATGCCGTTCCGAGAAGCTACTACGAGGGGGCCCTTGCCCTGGGCGCAACCCATGAGTGGGCCGTGTTCCGCATCCTCGTGCCTGCTGCGTTCTCGGGAATCATGGCGGCTGTCGTGCTGGGAGTCGGGCGCGCGATCGGCGAGACCATGGCGGTCGTTATGGTCGCGGGAAACCAGCCCGTCATACCGAACTCCATCTTCGACGGCGTTCGCACGATGACCGCGAATATTGTTCTGGAGATGGGCTATGCCGCCGACCTCCACAGGGGCGCTCTCATAGCAACCGGCGTCGTGCTGTTCGTCTTCATCATGCTCATCAGCCTTCTGTTCAGCGCCATCAAGAAGCGGGGTGAGGAGCGATGACGTCGAAGATTCTGCGCGCTCTCGTGTACGTGGGAGCCATCCTCACGGCTCTGGTCCTGGCGGGGATCGTGGGATACATCCTTATAAACGGCATCCCTCATCTCAAGCCCTCCCTGTTCGAGTGGACCTACACTTCCGAGAACGTCTCGCTCATGCCCGCTCTCATCGATACCATCCTGATGGCCCTGCTTGCTTTGGCGCTATCTGTGCCGACGGGCGTTGGCGCGGCAATCTATCTGGTGGAGTACGCGCGCTCATCGAGCCGCTTCGTGAGGGCAGTCCGCATGACAGCAGAGACGCTCCAGGGCATCCCCTCAATCATCTACGGTCTGTTCGGCTTGCTCTTCTTCACGACCATGCTCGGATGGGGGCTTTCCCTCATTTCCGGCGCATGCACGCTCGCCATCATGGTGCTCCCCGTTGTGATGCGCACTACCGAAGAGGCGCTTCTCGCTGTCCCCGAATCCTACAAGCAGGGCGGCTTCGCATTGGGGGCGGGCCATGTCAGGACGATCTTTCGCTGTGTGCTGCCAAGCGCGCTTCCTGGCATCGTGGGCGGCGTGCTGCTTGCCCTTGGCCGCTGCGTTGGAGAGGTGGCCGCGCTCCTCTTCACCGCTGGCACCGTGGCGCAGATCCCCGATTTCGGTGGACAGGGCATCTTCGCAATCTTCGATTCGTGCAGGACGCTTGCCGTCCACATGTACGTGCTCGCAAGCGAGGGCCTTCACATGGACGAGACCTATGCAACAGCCGTCGTGCTCCTGATCCTCATCGTGATTCTGAACATGGGAGCGAACTTCGCGGCAAAGAGACTTAAGAGAGGAATGTAGATGATGGACGCAGTCACAGCACCCGAAAAGAGAATCATGGAACCTGAGAAGGAGCAAAGCATGCAGAGCGCACGGGCGGAAGCCGACGCCGCTGAAGCGAAGATGGGCGTTGAGGGACTCGACCTTTACTACGGAGAGTTCCATGCTCTCAAAGACGTCACGCTCGATTTTCCGAAGAACGAGGTTACAGCGCTCATCGGGCCTTCTGGCTGTGGAAAGTCGACGTTGCTCAAGACCTTGAACCGGATGAATGACCTGGTGGACGGCTGCCGCGTGGACGGGTGCGTCTCCTTGGATGGCGACGACATCTATGGTGGCCTGCCGGTCAATGACCTCCGCCGCCGCGTGGGCATGGTGTTCCAGCAGCCCAATCCCTTCCCCATGAGTATCTACGACAACATCGCCTTCGGCCCGCGTACTCACGGGATCAAGGGCAAAGAAGAGCTCGACGTGATCGTAGAACAGTCGCTCCGTGATGCCGCCATCTGGGATGAGGTCAAGGATCGCCTGAAGAAGAGTGCCCTTGGACTCTCGGGTGGCCAGCAGCAGCGCCTGTGTATCGCACGTGCGCTTGCCGTTCAGCCTGAAGTGTTGCTGCTTGACGAGTCCACGAGCGCACTCGACCCGATATCCACGGCGAAGATCGAGGATCTGGTCACCGAGCTCGCATCGAAATACACCGTGATCATGGTCACGCACAATATGCTGCAAGCCATTCGCGTATCTACCAAGACCGCGTTCTTTCTCCTAGGGGAGATGGTTGAGGCAGGTGACACGGATGCGTTGTTCACGCATCCGAAAGACAGCCGAACAGCCGACTATGTGTCAGGTCGCTTCGGCTAAGCAGAGCGAAATAGCGGCACTCCAGGCGCGGACGCTTGCGATGATGTCAGATTGCAGATTCGGAGCGTATCACATGAAGAACCTTAGATCGAGAATTGCCATCATCGTCACGTGAATCGCGGCTTTAGGAATCGTCTGCGCCATGCTCTTCGTCTACTCGCAGTTCGTCAACGAGAAGGTCTATGAGGAGGCGAAGCACAACTTCTCGGAGGTCTATGAGCTGCATCATCAACGGACTGAAGGACGAAGCGAGGGCATCGACGGGTGTCTCCAGCATCGTCTACAGATGGCTTGACGAGATTGGCATACCTAAGGGGAGGGGCCGTAAATCGAAGTTAAGGAACGGGCGCATCCGGCAGTTGACGGAGACGCTTGCCGTGTTCGACAGGATGGGCTGCCGCCCGACCTCGAAGGAGTCTATCGCAAGGCTCTCGGATCTGAGGGAGCGGTTAGATGACGCCTGCGGCAGATGCGGCAACCAAAACGCTTTCGTGTTGTATCTCGGCTTTCTCTCCCGACTCACTGACAAAGCCATGTGAGCCTGTCACTATACTCGTACATGTCAAAGCCTTCGAGGTTTTGCAAGGGCCGGGCCCACTGGGACTGGCCCTAGTTTTATTTAGGCGCACGATCGGGCCACATTCAAGTTGGCGATACGGCGTACATCTAGGCCGCTGCTCTCCCTGGCCGCTTGTTGAGGAGGCGCCTCTAGGCTCCGATGAGTCCGATCATCTCCGCGATGTCCTCGGTGATCATCTGGACTTTGGGGACGGGGTCGTGTTTTACCTTCGCGGAGATTATGGCGTACGAGAAAGCTGCCTCTACGCGAACAGCACGGCGTAGCAGACGATGCCGGCGAAGAATGCCAGGATCGCCGCGCCGATGCCCAGCAGCACGCGGATGTACTTGCGCATGGCGGCCTTGCCTCCCTCCACGTCGGCGTAGATGGACGACAGCTGCTTCTCCGACTCGTTCAGAGCGCGCACGTCGCCCACGTCCAGGCCGCGCACCAGCTCGTCGAGGCTGATGTCGAAGTAGTCGGCCAGCAGCACCAGGCGCTGGAAGTCGGGATAGGATTGCCCCGATTCCCACTTCGATACCGTCTGCCGCGATACCCCCAGCTCGAAGCCGAGCTCTTCCTGGGAGAGACCCCACTTCTTGCGCAGGGCTATGAGTCGCTCGTTGAATTTCATGGCGCTTCCTTTCCTCGGTTCCAGTATGAGCGCACTTCGATTCAATCGGAAGGGTTGCCGCGCATCTACCAACCATGGTTGGAAATCTGTCAACCAAAGCTGCCATCTGCAGTGGGTTAGCCGGGAGGTCTGCGCGATTTACCCCGCGCCGCCCCTCTTCGGTGGGAAGAAAATGCCGGCGGGGTGTCAAGGGAACCGCCCCCTCGACATCTGTCCATCACCGTGAACATCTACTACCACGGCGCCGACGGAAGCGCCCGGCGGTTCGCCGAGGAGATGACGGCCTCGGGCACGGTGGATGCCATCCGCGCCGAGCCGGGCAAACTCCGCTACGAGTACTTCGTCCCCCTGGCCGGCGGCGAGACCGTGCTGCTCATCGACAGTTGGGAGGACCAGCAGGCCCTCGACGCGCATCATGCGTCCCCGATGATGAGCGCCATTGCCGCGCTGCGCGAGAAGCACGACGTGCGCATGACCGTCGAGCGCTACGTGACCGACGAGGCCCACGACGCCGCGGCCGACCGTGCCTTCGTGCGCGAGTGGCCGGCGGCCGCCCCGA
>OFHO01002231.1_pt1 | contig 12142 bp, 7 predicted proteins | sample 1521531 | NCBI WGS metagenome assembly OFHO01 (sample SAMEA3504124, study PRJEB24116) | mouse gut metagenome | biome: mouse gut; feature: mouse-associated habitat; material: faeces | place: Denmark | collected 2011
GCTGTGAAAGATTGTTCTGTTTTTATGGTTTTTCGCTTTAAATGCAAAATTATCATAAATGTCTGTGGCCGTTTGTCACTTTTTTGCTCCCCGGACGTCTTATTAATAAACAAAAGAACTTCCATAGGTTAAGCATAGATTCTTAAGTAATACGAAACAGACAGCTGTGCGGCAGAGTTGTGAAACTCTGCCGCACGGCGTTTTGGCTGTTAAGCCGATATGTGTTATTTTTGCAGAAAATACCCATCCGTTATGAATGATGCCGCAAAACGCGTAGAGCGGCTCCGTCGTGAGCTGAACGAACACAACTACCGATATTATGTGGAGAACTCGCCAGTAGTCAGCGACCGGGAGTTCGACGATATGATGCATGAACTTGAGGCGCTCGAGCGTGAGCATCCCGAACTTGACGACGAACTTTCGCCTACACATCGCGTTGGATCCGACCTCGGCAAGGGCTTCCTGCAGGCCGGGCATATATACCCGATGCTTTCTCTGGGCAACACCTACAGCCCCGAGGAGGTGGAGCAGTGGCTCGACCGCACGCGCAAGGCGATTCCGGGCGAGGCGCCCGATGTGGTGGGCGAATTGAAATTCGACGGCACAGGCATTTCTCTCATCTATGAGCACGGGCGTCTGGTGCGTGCCGTGACACGCGGCGACGGCTCCCGCGGCGATGTAGTCACGGACAATGTGAAGACAATCCGAAGCATTCCTCTGCAATTGCGGGGCGGAAGCTGGCCGGACTTTTTCGAGATACGCGGCGAGATAGTGATGCCGTGGAAGGAATTCGAGCGTCTGAATGCCGAGCGCGAGTTCAATGAGGAGCCGCTGTTCGCCAATCCGCGCAACGCCGCCGCCGGCACACTCAAACTGCTGAACCCTGCCGAAGTGGCGCGCCGGGGGCTTGACGCATATTTCTATTATATGCTGGGCGAGGACCTGCCGCATGCCACGCACTACGACAACATGCAGGCCGCCCGCGCGTGGGGCTTCAAGGTGAGCGACCACATGGTGCGCCTGCGCTCGGAGGCCGACGTGGATGCCTACATATCGCGCATGGACGCCGAACGCAGGCAGCTGCCTGTGGCCACGGACGGCCTTGTGTTCAAGGTCGATTCGCTGCGTCAGCAGCTTAATCTCGGTTTTACGGCCAAGAGTCCGCGCTGGGCCATTGCGTATAAATTCGCGGCGGAGCGGGCACGCACGCGGCTGTTGTCAGTTTCGTTCGACGTTGGCCGCATGGGTACTGTCACCCCTGTGGCCAACCTTGAGCCGGTGCAGCTCAGCGGCACCGTGGTGCGGCGCGCGTCTATGCACAACGAGGACATAATGCGCCAGCTCGACGTGCACGAAGGCGACATGCTGTATGTGGAGAAAGGCGGCGAGATAATCCCCAAGATAGTGGATGTGGGCGTGGACGCGCGCCGCCCCGGCGCCGCCCCGGTGCGCTTCGTGAGCCATTGTCCGGCGTGTGGCACCCCGCTTGTGCGCGTGGAAGGAGAAGCGGCATGGGTATGTCCCGACAAATGGGGTTGCGTGCCGCAGATAACCGGGCGTGTGGAGCACTTCGTGGGCCGCCGCATGATGAATATCGACGGAATAGGGGCAGAGACGGTCTCGGCTCTGTTCGCATCGGGCCTTGTGCGCGGCATAGCCGACCTCTACGATCTCAGCGTGGATTCGCTGATGTCGCTCGACGGCATAGCTCGGAAAGGCGCCGTGCGCATCGTCGACGGGGTGCGCGCCAGCTGCGACGTGCCTTTCGAGCGCGTGGTGTATGCGCTGTCCATCCCGTATGTGGGCGAAACCACCGCGAAAAAAGTGGCGCGGGCGGCAGGAAACATCGACCGTCTCATGGCGATGAGCGAAGCCGAATTGACGGCCATCGAAGATGTGGGGCCGCGCATAGCGGCAGGCATTGTGGAATATTTTTCCGTGCCTGCCAACCGCGAGACGGTGGAGCGCCTGCGTGCCGCAGGCGTGTGCATGGCCGTGCCCGAGGCGGACACGGCCGAGACGAGCGACAGCCTCGGAGGCAAGTCGTTCGTAATAAGCGGAGTGTTCGAGCACCACAGCCGCGACGAATATAAAGAACTTATAGAGCGCAACGGCGGCCGCAACGTAGGCTCCATTTCCAAGAAGACCGACTATGTGCTGGCCGGAGCAAATATGGGACCCGCCAAACTCGAAAAGGCGCAGAAACTCGGCATACCCGTCATTGGCGAGGACGAATTCCTCGCCATGATAGAATGAGCACCAGCAGCGAGGCTGCCATAAGCATCCACGCTATGTTGCGCGGCAGGCTCTGCGGCTCGGCCTTGCTTTGCATCCGTGTGTGTTCGGCGTGTTCTGTCTCCGCGAGCCGGACAGTTTCGGCCGAGGATGCCGATGTATGGCTGTCGCGGACGACGGCTGCACGGATTCTACGGGCTTTTACGACTGCGGAGGCAGAGGAAGTGTCGGCCGTCAGTATTATTGTCGGCGAATCCAGTTCCGCCACCGCCACTATGGTGCAAGAATCGATGCGCAGCGTGCGCAGGCTGCGTGTCAGCCCCGTTTCGGTGTCGTAGGCCGTGCTTTGCCGCGATGTGCTGCACGCCGCCGTGGCCGTCAGGGCTGCGATGGTTATGAATGCGCGTGTCATAGGTCGGCGTATTCGTGTGTGGCGTCGAAGCACGGGCAGGCCTTGGCGGCAAAGTCGCGGTGTGAGCGGATGGTCGCGTCCGGATGGCGGCTGCGCAGCCGTGCGAGCAGAGTGCGAAGTGCCTGCCGCTGGGCCGGAGTGCGTGTGTCGTCCGGTAGGCCGTGTGAGTCGAGCCCGCCGGCATATACTACTCCGATACTCGCCGCATTGTGGCCGGTGCAGTGCGCGCCGACGGTGTTTTCGTCGCGTCCTTGTTCTATGCTGCCGTCGAGGCGGACTACATAGTGGTAGCCGATGCAACGGAAGCCGCGGCGGCGGTGCCACAGGTCGATGTCGGCGGCGCTTACGTCGCGTCCTGCGGGAGTGGCCGTGCAGTGCACGATGATTTCATTGATTTTTCTCATGATTGCAGATTGTTTTGAATACCCTGCAAAGATAGCGGAGGCTCCCGAGGGGTTTTACCACATTTGCGCCCGGCGCAAAAAAAATACGTGCCGCAGCATGGTGGCGCTGCGGCACGTGAGTCAGTGTGTCGTGTCTGCTATCAGGCTTTCTTTGTCGTTTTCTTAGTCGTCGTGGTTTTCTTTGCGGCCGGCTTTTTTGCCTTCTCCTTTGGTTTGGCTGTTTCTGGCTTTTCCTCGCGCAGGGCGTGTTCCACATTGAACTGCTCGATGTTTTTGCGCATCGAGCCGAGCTCCTTGTTCAGGGCTTCTATCTCCGTGGCTTGGTTGCGGATGGTGGTGAGCAGCGAGTTGAGTTCCTCGTTCTCAATGCTGAGGGGGTATTGTTCCTCCACGCGCACGATGAAGTCGGCGAGCACGTTCATATAGTTGGTAAAAGCCTGGTAGGGCGTTTCGTAAGGGCTGAACATGGAGTGCGCGGCGCCGTCGGCGAAATGTTTGGTGCTCATGTAGTAGAGATGGTCGCTGCCCTGTAGGTAGTACCAGTCCTGCTTGAGGCGGCGGTCGTCGCACAGGCGCACGCGTTCGGCCACGCTGTAGAGCTTGTTGAAAGCCTCGTTCTGAAGCGAGTTGCCGAGCCATGCGCTCACGTCGCGTGCTTCGTCGGCTCCGCTGATGGGATGCATCACGCTGAGTTCGCCCACCGGCTTCACGACGGAGAGCACTTGCGATGGCGTGCGGAATTCCACGCCTCTTTCAGCGGCGAAGCGGGGCAGCGCCTCGAGGAACTGGAAGATGCCGGTGCTGGCGGAGTGGAAGCCTCCGAACGTCTCGAGGTTGAGGCACACGTTCACCACCTGTTCTTCGGCGGGAGTGGAGGCGATCCAGCCTATGTATTTTTCGGCCGTAAGGGGGTATTCATCCCATGACGTGTTGCTGAATCGTGCGGCAATGTCGTCGCTGAGCTTGTCGTTCTTCAGCAGCAGGCGCACTTTGGGGCAGCTTGCCGCCGAGTACACATAGTTGGGCGATTTCCATCCGAGGATGTGCTTGGCGCCTTCGGTGAGCACGCCCTTGAAGCCCATGGCGAGTACCTGCGGTGCTATCTCGTCGTCGTATATCAGTTCGGTGTTGTGCATCACTTTCGGTTTTACGCCGAGCAGAGAGTGCAGTTTGTCTACGGCCACACGCACCTGCTGCGCGAACTCCTCCGGGTCGGCGAGCGATGCCAGCGAGTGCGCATAGGGCGCGGCGAGGAATTCCACGGCGCCTGTGTCGGCGAGTTTCTTGAGCAGGTCGATGAATTCGGGCACATATTGTTCGAGCTGTTCGAGCGCCACGCCGCTGATGCTTATCGAGCAGCGGAACGCGCCTTTGCTCTCCTCTATCATGCGCAGGAGGCTTTCGGCGGCAGGGATGTAGCTGTTGTGGGCCACACGGCTTACGATTTCGTCGTTGAGGAAGTCGTCGTAGTAGTAGTGGTCGTTGCCGATGTCGAAGAAGCGGTAGCGCTTGAGGCGCATCGGCTGATGGATTTCGAAGTTGAAGCAAATGGCTTTCATTGTCGTATGTTGTGTGTGGCTTGTTATCGGTTGAGAACTTTATTGTAGATGTCGATGACCTTCTGTCCGGCCTTGTCCCATGTGATTTGCGCCACTTCGCGCAGGCCTTCCTCGCGGAGCTGGTTGTACATGGCCGGATAGGTGATGATGGAGTGGATGGCGTCGGCCATTGCGTCGATGTCCCAATAGTCGGTCTTTATGACGTTGTGCAGGATTTCGGCGCATCCGCTCTGTTTGGAGATGATGCTCGGCACTCCCATCTGCATGGCTTCGAGGGGCGATATGCCGAAAGGTTCGCTCACGCTGGGCATGATGTACACATCCGACGCTTTGAGCATTTCATACACCTGTTTTCCTTTCTGGAAGCCCGGGAAGTGGAAGCGGTCGGCTATGCCGCGGTCGGCGGCCAGCCGTATCATCTTGTCCATCATGTCGCCGCTGCCGGCCATGACGAAGCGCACGTTGTGGCACAGGCGCAGCACCTTTACGGCTGCTTCCACGAAGTATTCCGGGCCTTTCTGCATGGTGATGCGTCCCAGGAAGGTCACGATTTTCTCCTTGGGTTTCTCCACCTGCACGTCGAGTAGCTCCTGCGACAGGGGCACGACGGCGTTGTGCACGGTGGTCACCTTGGCCGGGTCGATGCCGTATTTGTCAATGGCGGTGCGGCGGGTAAGCTCGCTGACGGTGATGATGTGGTCGGCGTGTAGCATTCCGTCGCGCTCGATGCCGAACACTGTGGGATTGACGTTGCCGCGGGAGCGGTCGTAGTCGGTGGCGTGCACGTGTATCACGAGCGGCTTGCCCGTGACCTGCTTGGAGTGTATGCCGGCGGGGTAGGTGAGCCAGTCGTGGGAGTGGATGATGTCGCACGGAACCGTGCGGGCTATCACTCCTGCCGCTATGCTGTAGTTGTTGATTTCCTCGAGCAGGTTGTCGGGATAGCGTCCCGAGAACTCGATGCAGCCGAGGTCGTTGAGGCGCATGTAGTTGAAATCGGCGTAGATGTGGTCGCGCAGGCCGAAGTACATCTCGGGGCTCATGTAGCGTCCGATGCGCTGTTCCACGTAGTCGCGCGACACGTCGCGCCATGCCACAGGCACCTGCGATGCGCCTATTATGCGGGCGAAACTGCGGTCTTCGTCGCCCCACGGCTTCGGGATTACGAAGTCTATTTCCATGTCGCCGCACTCCCACATGCCGCGTGTGAGGCCGTAGCTTGCGGTGCCGAGTCCGCCGAGGATGTGAGGCGGGAATTCCCAGCCGAACATTAATGCTTTCATAATATATGTGTTATGGTGGCGGATTCGCGGTTATACATTGAGTTTTTTGAGAGTGCGGAGTGTGCGCAGCACTTCGGCCACGTTGGTGGCATGGCTTACGGCTCCGCGTCCGGCAAACGGCGGGTTGCCGTCGTACAGCTGCGAGAGAGAGCCAATGCACCCCTGGCTCATTTCGTCCTCGAAGCCTATGAGCATGCGGTCGATGTAGCCCACGCCGCTCATGCCGAACACTCGCAGGTAGGCGTCGGCATAGAATCCCATGAGCCACGGGCGCGCGGGTCCCTGATGCATGGCCAGCTCGCGTTCTTCGGGCGATCCGAGGTAGAATGGTCTGTAGCCGTAGCTTTTCGGCGATAGGGTACGTAGCCCTTTGGGAGTCAGCAGCTCGCGGGTCACGACGTCGAGCACGCCCTTGCGCTGGCGGCGGTCGAGCGGTGAGTAGTCAAGGCCTATGGCCACTGCCATGTTGGGGCGCACGGCGGGGTCGGCGTATGTGCCGTCCACATAGTCGTAGAGATAGCCGGCCTCGTTCAGGAATGTGTCGATGAACGGCTGGCGCATCCGCTCGGCGGCTTCCTGCCAGCGCTGTACGCGTGCCTCCGGCATGCCTGCGGCATCGCCGAGTTTGGCGGCGAACACAAGGGCATTGTACCACAGCGCGTTGAATTCGACGAGGAGTCCCGAGCGCGGAATCACGGGGCGTCCGTGCAGCATTGAGTTCATCCACGATGCCGGCGTTGTGGAGCCGAGGGTGTGGAGCAGGCCGGTGGAGGCGTCTACACGGAGGTTGGGGTGGGCGTTGTCGAGTATGTAGTCGGCTATGCGGGCGGCCTCGCCGGCATAGAGTGCGGCAGCTGCCTCGCGTCCTTCTGTCTTGTCGTACTGCTGCATGGCCCACATGGCCCATAGCGGAATATCAGGCAGATCTATACCCTGGAGGCGCGAGTGTGTTTCGCCTTTGTTCATGAACGCGTCGAGCGCGCGCAGCGCTGTGGCCATTATGCGGCGGTAGTCGTCGAAATGGTCTATGGACAGAGTGAGTCCGGGCAGCGACATGAACGTGTTGCGCGCAAGCACCACGCCCCACGGGAAGCCGCTGATTACGTACATGTCCTCGCCGTCGCGCACGTAGAATTGCTTTGCGGCGTTCTTGAGGCAGTTGTAGAAGCTTGTGCGGGGCGTGCGTGACGCTATTTCGCCCTCGTACATTTTTTTGAGCGATGTAGGTTTGACGGGGGTCACGCCGGCCGAGAAAATGACGCTTTCTCCCTTGCGGAGCGGCACTTCGAAGTAGCCGGGCACCCACAGATCCTCGCAGTACGGCACCCCGCGCTCGAGGTCTTTGACATACTCTATGCCGTTGTACCAGTTGGGCTGTTCCACCCATTCCGCCTTGCGGCTGAACTGCATGTAGAGCGTGGGAAAGCCGTCGTAAAGGCATGTGGCGATGCCGTTGTCGACAGGTTCCGTGTCGCGGCGCACGGCATCGTTGGCCACGCACAGGTCGTTGCTTTCGCGGAATGCGAGGAATGGTTTGAAGCGGAGCGTCGTCGCGGAGTGGGCGTCGACGAGAGTGTAGCGGATGAGAATGCGGTTCTCTTTGGATATGAAGATTTTTTCCTTGGTGAGAATCACGCCTCCCACGCGGTAGGTCATGCGTGGCACGCTCTCGCAGTCGAACTCGCGGATGTACTTGTGGCCGGCGGGCGACATGACGCCGCCCCGGTAGCGGTGCAGGCCGAGGTTGAATTCCGCGCCATGCTGAATCACGGTTTCGTCAAGGCTCGACAGCAGGACATAGTTCTTGTTGTCCTTCTCGGGGATGGGTATCACCAGCAGGCCGTGTTGCTTGCGGGTGTTGCATCCTGGCAGCGATGAGCAGTGATAGGCTCCGGCCTGGTTGGTGCGGAGCATCTCCTTGGTCATGGACTGGTCGAGGTTGATGAGCAGGTTCTTGTCAAACTTTAGATAGCTCATGTATATTTAAGGATTTTATTGGTTCCGATATGGATGCACGAATTTACATAAAAAATAGCACCTTACAAATTTTACTTTAACTTTTTTAACCTTGCTGTGCCAATTTGGAAAATACTCTCTCCGGGCAGCATTTGCGTGGGCGCACAGCCGGTTTTTTGCTCGTAATGGCAAAAATCCGCTTTTTATGCGGGATGCACGGCATTTTGATATGTTTCGAAAAATGTGTTGTAAAACACATTTGCCATGTATTTTCAGAAAAATTAGGCAAAAAGTAAAATTTTTCTAAATAAATCGTTGCATGGTATTGTTTTTAAACATATCTTTGCACTTGTCATACAACAAATGAGTGCTTATCAAAATGAATAACCTTCACAATCTATTTCTGACATTTTTTCTTGCTGCAGGGGCTGCGACAGTCTATGCGGTGCCTGCCAAGCCGGGCCTGTTGAACGTGACGCAGGCCGACGGCTCCACGCTTCCGGTGCGCCTGATGGGCGACGAACGTTCGCATTTCTATCTCAGCGAGGACGGCTACCTTCTCTCCAACGACAACGACACATATTATTATGCCGACGTGGACGCTTCCGGCACAGTGGTGCGCAGCAGCATTCGCGCCGCACGCAAGGAGTTGCGCGACGGCGTGGCGCGCGATTATCTCCGCAGAGTGGATATGGAGCGCGTGTACAAGGCTTTTGAGGAACGCGCCGGCCGGGTTTCCGCCGGCCGCAAGTCCCCGATGCGGGGTCCGGGTCTATTCCCCGGCACGCATTTCCCCTCGAAAGGACATCAGAAAGCCATCGTCATACTGGTGGAATACAAGGATGTGAAGATGAGTCTCGACGACGCCCACGGCTATTTCGACCGCATGCTCAACGAGCGCGGGTTCAGCGATTACGGCGGCACGGGGTCGGCTGTGGATTTCTTCGAAGATAGTTCTTTGGGGCAGTTCTGTCCGCAGTTCGACGTGTTCGGGCCGGTCACCCTGTCGCAGGACATGAAATATTATGGCGGTAACGACTGGTATGGCAACGACCAGCGCCCCGAGGAGATGATAATCGAGGCATGCCAGATGCTTGACGACACGGTGGACTTCTCGGAATACGACCGTGACGGCGACGGATATATAGACAATGTGTTTGTGTTCTATGCCGGACGCGGCGAAGCCAGCGGCGGCGCGTCCGACACCGTGTGGCCCCATTCCTGGGATATTACGGCGGCCACGTCGGTGCCCTATGTGTTCGACGGCGTGCGGCTCGACCGCTACGGATGTTCCAACGAGTGGGAGGTGGACCGTCCTGACGGCGTGGGCACGTTCGTGCACGAGTTCTCGCACGTGATGGGTCTGCCCGACCTTTATGCCACGAAATATACGGGCGCATTCACCCCCGGAGCATGGAGCGCCATGGACTACGGTCCGTACAACAACGACGGCTGCACCCCTCCCTTGTATTCGGCTTTCGAGCGCTACTCGCTCGGCTGGATTGAGCCGCTGCCCATCGACGGGCCGGTCAACGCCACCCTGCATCCCATATCCACCAACCAGGCCGGCATCATACGCACATCCGACCCCGACGAATATTTCCTTGTCGAGAACCGCCAGCAGACAGGCTGGGACGCTTACATCCCCGGCCACGGAATGCTTGTGTGGCATATCGATTACGATGAGAACATATGGGACTCCAACCGTGTGAACAACACCGCCTCCCACCAGTACGTCGACCTTGAGGAAGCCGATGGCTCGCAGAGCGAATATTCGCGCGACGGCGATTCGTTTCCGGGAGCGTCCGGCATTACGAGTTTCACCGACGACACCACTCCGTCCATGAAAACATGGTCGAAAGAGCGTCTCAACCTGCCCATCACCGACATTGCCGAGAGCGCCGGCGGCGTGATAACATTCAAAGTGTGCGGCGGCCGCGAGCCTTTGAAGCCCGTCGGGGCGTTGGAGGCGGAGAATGTAGGTTCTGAGTCGTTCACGGCCGTGTGGGAGAGCGCCGGCGACGATGCCGTATACATGCTGAGTGTGTACACCCGTGGTGTTTCCGGCAGATCGGCGGAAGACGAAAAAGAGTACGTCGAGGGTTCCCGCGCCCGTCAGATAAAAGGTGCCACTTCATGCGAAGTCACAGGCCTTGAGCCGGAAACCGACTATTACTACACGGTGGCCGTGGGTGACGGCTGGGAACAGTCCGCGCCGAGCCATGAGATAGCCGTGTTCACAGGGCGCTTGCCGCTGAACCGCCGCGCCGTCGTGGCTGCCGAGGCTTCCGAAGTCGGCGCATTCGGGTTCACGGCGCACTGGATGAAACTGGAAGACGCCGAGAGCTACGTGCTCAACGTCTACACCAAAGAGTGGGGCGCTCCCATGTCCGACGGCTGCGATTTCACCGGCGGCGTGGAAGCCATGCCCGAGGGCTGGAGTTCGACAAGCGGAGCCACATACGCCAATAGCGCCTATAGCGGCGAATCCGTGCCGTCGCTCCGCCTCGGCGGCAGCAGCGATTATCTCACGACGCCCCTCTATGCCGACGGCGTGAAAACGCTCTCGTTCTGGCATCGCGGCAATTCAGTCCCCGACACCGACCGCATCCGCGTCAGCGCCCTTGTGGATGACAAATGGATTGTCGTGGCCGAACTGCCCATAGTGAACGAAAAAGGCGGTGCCACTTGCACCCTTGCCGATGAAATCCCCGAAGGCGCCGTGCAGCTGCGCATTTCCTACAGCATGACAAGCGGCCGCGGAGCCGTGGCCGTCGACGACGTTGTCGTGGGTCATGGCACCACATTCAGCAATGTGCCTGTGCCGGGACTGACCGCTTACCCTGCCGGTAGCGGCACGTCGTGTGCAATAGATGGACTCAAGGCAGAGACCGAGTACTATTACACAGTCGCCGCAGTCGGCGCCGACGACACGCTCTCGCTTCCCTCGCAGGAGGTGGCCGTCACCACGGCAGAAGACCCCAACAGCAGCGGTGTTGCCGAGGTGGCCGTCGATGCTGCCGACGCTCCGGCCGAGTACTACAACCTGCAGGGCATCCGTGTGGAAACTCCCGTTTCCGGGACCCTTTACATCCGCCGTCAAGGCGGCAGTTCTGCAAAAGTTTACATCAGATAAGTCCTATGATAAAGCAATCCTTCAATCAAGATACATAAACCTATTTAATTATTTCCCCAATGTGTCCGGGCCGCTAAACGGTTTCGGCGGCCCGGACACTTAATCGAAGAAACCACCATTATTCACTATGAAGAAAGTTATATCTCTTGTTTCTTCAGCTGCGTTAGCGATGGCCGTGACGCTCTCTGCCACAGCATCTCCGCAGACTATGCTTAAAAAGGCCTCTGCGGGCAATAGCGTGCAGCAGCTGGCGGTGTCCAAGACTTCTGAAAAGACACCCGGCAGGCTCGGCACTACCGGGCGCCGAATGGTAACAGGCCCCGCTACGCCCTCATTGAAACGTGCCATGAGCGGAGTGGCGGCTCTTAAAAAGAACCGCTCCCACACCCCCGCCGCTGAAGTAGCCGACATGCCGCCTATGCGTGGCATCGTATGCTACTCCGACGCATGGGCCGACGGAAACCAGCCTATCGGACTCTACGACATAGCCTCCGACGGCAATGTGTCTCTGGTGCAGCTTGTCTCCTCGGCCGGTTCTTATGGAGGTATCGTCGTTGACGACATTTACTATGGCACCGACTTTCAGAATTTCATGGGATTCATCCAGATATTCACGGTGTTTGCCCAGGACTTGGACACAGGCGAGAATATATGGGCCGACAGCAACGCGACTCCTGCCGAAATGTCTGTCGGAATGGTCATGGATCCTACGTCCGGCATAATTTACTCCATAAACTACAACGATGATGCCTCCGGCATGAATCTTTGCAAGGCTGATTTCTCCGAATCCGGATATAATTTCACTCCCGTCGCTCCCGTGGAAGGAAACTGGAACTCCCTTTCGTGCTCGGCAGACGGACAGCTCTACGGCATAACGATTCAGGACGGCGAGGGTGTCTTGCATAAAATCGACAAGACAACGGGCGCTTTGACCGAGGTTGGTCCCACAGGCGCAGCGGCCAAATACATGAGCAGCGCGACAATCGACGTCAAGACCGGACGCATGTTCTGGACAGTGTCGACCGACGACGCCGGCCTCATCTACGAGGTGAACACCTCAACCGGTGCCGCCACTCTGCTCACCGACCTTGTCAATGGAGAGGAAATCGTCAACATCTATGTTCCGCAGCCCGCTGCGGAAGCCGGTGCACCGGCGG
>OFHO01002234.1_pt1 | contig 12120 bp, 8 predicted proteins | sample 1521531 | NCBI WGS metagenome assembly OFHO01 (sample SAMEA3504124, study PRJEB24116) | mouse gut metagenome | biome: mouse gut; feature: mouse-associated habitat; material: faeces | place: Denmark | collected 2011
CTTGTCGCGGATGGCCACGTCAGCTCCGAACTCGTAGGTTTCGACTTCGCCAACCGTCTCGCCGTCCACCGTGTAGGTGACGGTGTAGCTGTCAGGCTCCCACTGTGCCACATAATTTGCATTCTCGGTCACTGTATCAGCAACCTCGGGATCCCAACCAATGAACGAATATCCTTCTTTGGTTGGATTTACAATCCTCGGAGTTGGCGTACCAGCCTTCAAATTAGAATAGCTCAGCTGTGCAGTGCTAGAAGTACCGCCATCCAGATCATACGTCACTGTATATCGCGCGGCATACTTACCATAGAACGTGATATCTCCATCAATAGTTTGGCTCGATGGATCAGCGATCTTAGTTCCTGTACACTCTGGATTGGTGTACCAGCCCTCGAACGTGTACTTTACGCCATTCACAGTCTTAGTCACGTCGTGGCTGGGAACATGGTTCGCTGGAATCTTTTCGCCAACCTTTACGCGATAGACTGCATCAGCATTACCGACCTTATCAAGTACAAAATTACCTTGGTTATAATCTTGGAACTTAAAGGTCACTGTAGCACGGCTAGGAGTGCGAAGGTGAGCAATACCGTCGACATGCCAGCACCTATCATTAGTAATCACCGTATCGCCGTTATTGGCTCCGGAAGACGAAATAACACGGACCCACTCAACTGTATAAGTATAATCGCCACCATTTCCGGTTGGATCATACGTATACATGTGCGTTTCGCCATCCTCCTCAACGGTGATAGATGGATAACTGGTCGGTGCATTCCCCACTTGAGCAAAACCGTTAGGACCAGCGGAAGTGCCCTTTACGGTTCCTGTTCCAACATAATACCATGCATCTCTATACTGGTCCGAATTGCCAGCAGTCTCCCAATTTGAACCTGGCTTCAAGATGTAGAAGTACGCAGTTTGGGTTTCTGCTTTAACAAAATTCGCGGTATAGGTTGCGGAGGTATTGCTGGCGGGCATATACGTAGCAGACGTACTTACTACCTCTCCCGTGCTATCTGTCCAGTCGCGGAAAAGGTATCCGTAACTTGCCGTTGCTGTGGATCCCTGCGCATCTTCACCTTCTTCTACCGTCTCGCTTACAGGCGACACGCTACCACCCTGGGAACTCTTATAGGTAATTACAGATCCGCCTGACACAATTATAGTAAACGTCTCTGTTTGCGCATTAGAACCCTTTGGGTATGTATGCGTAATCTCTGTTCGACCGGCAGAGATGCCCCTTACTGTTGCACTTCTACGAGAGGAGGACACAATGCTTACAATATTTGAGCCATCACTTTTAACCGACCAGCTGTGACCATTGTTCCAAGTGCCAGATTCACCAAATATCGTAGTCTCCTCACCAACTGTGAGGATGATATCCTCCCCCAGCGTCATGTTTTGCAGCCCCGCCAGATCTTCGATTCTGGCAACAGCGGCCAGGAAATCTGCCTCTGCAGCCACAAACTTGTCCAGCTCGGTGTATTCGGTAACAAGCAGCTCTTCGTAGAGGACATAGCATACATCTTGGATATAGCTGCTAACCTCTTCGAAATTCTCCAAAGTGATCATACTGATCTCAGGGATGTTTGCCACAGCGTCCACAAAAGGCTGAAGCACCTCTGCAGCTGCAGCAGCCTCATCCCTAGCGGCTTTGGCCGCTTCCTGCGCAACCTCGGCATTTACTAGGACCCCCAGAGCCTCCGTAACGGAAACGATGGCCTGTTCCTCCACAGTCAGGGCGTCATAGGCGCTTCGGGCTTCGCTAATAAGCGCCTCGTCCTCTACCGTGATCTCCACAGGGATGTCCTTCACAATCCGCAGGAACAGCTTGACAGCCTCGCTGGGCTCAACGCAGTCCCAGTCAGGCACATAGCACCCGCTATCGTGGGTATGTTCTTCCATTCCGCAGGCTGGAATGATGTAGCACCCCGCGTCATGAGTATGTTCCTCGGACTCCTCCAGACCACAGATTGCGGTTTCGCTGGTTTCCCAGCAGGTTTCATCATGGGTATGCTCTCCATACGCACAGGTAAGTTCGCGGGTTTCCACACAGGTCCAGCCGTCTTCGTTGTGAGTATGGGTTGTCTCTGCCATCTCCGCCGCCAAGGCGGTAGCAGGCAGTAAACTGACACACATCATCAGGGCAAGGAACAGGGCGAGTCCGCGCTTGCTAAGGGTCTTGAAATTCTTCATGCAATCAATTCTTCCTTTCTTTGCAGATTGGTTCGGATGCAAAGTATCCGGCGGCCGGGCTGCCATAGCTTTTCAGCCGTAGGCCCCATAGCTTTGCGTCCCGTCATTTCTGGCGGTTTGCTAATTTTGCAGCCGGGCTGGCCTGGCGCTTGCGCGCGGTAGCTCCCATAGCTTTGCGTCCCATCGTTTCCAATGGTTTGCCAAAATCAGCAACCAGGCTGACATAGCGGTACTGACAAAAGTCTGCAACACCTTAGTCCCTATAGCTTTGCGTCCCACCGTTTCCGATGGTTTGCCAATTGATGATACTAGTAAAATTGTTTGCGGTCTGCCCAATGTTCAATTTTCGCATTCAATTTATGCGGACCATCTTGTCCGTTGCTCCCCCGCCCCGCCGTTTGATGTGCAAAACGACGGGGCCGCCGGGCCGGGCGGACTCAGATCCACTGCCGGACATACAGCCATCAGCAGCTCCTCCCTTCTTTAATGCGATTTATGTCAAGCCCGGTTTTCCGGGCGAGACACCCCCCTTTCCCGCCCTTCTCCGCATCGGAACGCGGGAAAACGGCGTACGGCTCCGCAAGCCTGCGGAAGCCCGATCCCATTATAGCACGCCTTGAATGGCATAAGCAAGTGTTTTTCAGAAATTTTCACCAAACGGACCCGGGCGTTGCCTTTTTTTCCGCTTTTTTCTGCCGGCGGCCGAGGCTTTTCGCCACCGCCCCCCGCCTTTTGTAAAAAATGACAGTTGACTTCATCGCTTTAATGCTATATAGTGTCAAAGTAAAATCCGCCGGCAGGCGGATGAAACGGTTACAAAAAGGAGATTCGATCAAAAATGAAAAAGAAATGCTTTGCCCTGCTTCTGGCCCTGGCCATGACTCTGGCCCTCGCCGCCTGCAGCGGGGACGACGCCCCCCAGCCCGGAGCCGGCGATCAGGCGGACACGCCCCCCGCGGATGCGGCCTCCTACATGGTGGGTATCTCCCAGTACGTCACCCATCCCGCCCTGGACGCCGCCACGGAGGGCTTCCGCGACGCGCTGAACGAGCTGCTGCCCGGACAGGTGGAATTTGACTACCAGAACGCCGCCGAGGACATCCCCACCTGCGCCACCATCGCCACCTCCTTCGTGTCCGACGGCGTGGACCTCATCATGGCGAACGCCACCCCGGCCCTTCAGGCCGCCGCCGCCGCCACCGCCGACATCCCCATCCTGGGCACCTCCGTCACCGAGTACGGCGTGGCCTTCGGCATCAAGGATTTCTCCGGCACCGTAGGCGGCAACGTCTCCGGCACCTCCGACCTGGCCCCCCTGGACCAGCAGGCGGAAATGATTAAAGAGTGGTTCCCCGACGCGCAGAAGATCGGCCTGCTCTACTGCTCCAACGAGGACAACAGCCAGTACCAGGTGGACACCGTCCAGAGCTACCTGGAGGGCATGGGCTACGCCTGCACCCAGTACGCCTTCTCCGACTCCAACGACATCGCCGCCGTCTGCCAGACCGCCGCGGACAACAGCGACGTGCTCTATATCCCCACCGACAACTCCGCCGCCTCCAACACCCCGGTGATTGACAACATCTGCCGGGGCAATATCCCCGTATTCTGCGGCGAGGAGGGCATCTGCGCCGGCTGCGGCGTCGCCACGCTGTCCATCAGCTACTACGACATCGGCTATAAGACCGGCGAAATGGCCGCGGACATCCTGACCGGCAAGGCGGACGTCTCCGCCATGCCCATCGAGTACGCGCCCGAGTTCACCAGGAAGTACAACGCCGTCACCTGCGACGCCCTGGGCCTCACCCCGCCCGACGGCTACGAGGCCATCGCCGCAGAGTAAGCGATCCCCTTCCGGCAGGCCGAAAAATGCAGAAACGCGAAAAAGGAATCCCCCTTTTTCGCGCTTTTGCGGTATATTTCCCAAGCCTGCCGGCCATTCTCTTGTATATTAGGAGGCAACTGTTTTTATGATGGGTTTCATCGGCGCGCTGCCGGGAGCCGTATCCCAGGGCTTGATCTGGGGCATCATGGCCATCGGCGTGTATATTACCTATAAGATTCTGGACATCGCGGACCTGACGGTAGACGGGTCCTTCTGTACCGACGCGGCGGCGTTCGTCATGCTTTTCGGCGCGGGGGTCAACCTCTGGCTGGCGCTGCTGGCGGCGCTGCTGGCCGGAATGCTGGCGGGGCTGGTCACCGGCCTGCTCCACACCGTCTGCGGCATTCCCGCCATTCTGTCCGGCATCCTGACCCAGCTGGGGCTGTGGTCCATCAACCTGGCGATCATGGGCATGAAGGCCAACGTAGCGATCAACATTATTGACCAGTCCAATCTGGACAAGCTGCTGGTTTCCCTCCGCTTCGTCCAGGACGTAGCCAAGGGGACCCGCCCCTTCTACCGCCACCCCATCCTCGTGGTGGGCCTGTTCACGGCGGCCATCATCGGCGGGCTGTATTGGTTCTTCGGCACCGAGCTGGGTGCGTCCCTCCGGGCCACCGGGGCCAACCCCAGCATGGCCCGGGCCCAGGGCATCAACACCAGCGTAGGCAAGGTGCTGGGCCTGATGATCTCCAACGGCCTGGTGGCCCTGTCCGGAGCCCTTTTGAGCCAGTACCAGTCCTTCGCCGACTCCAGCATGGGCAAGGGCGCTATCGTTATCGGCCTGGCCGCCGTCATCATCGGCGAGGTGCTGTTCTCCAAATTCTTCACCAATTTCGCGCTGAAGCTTCTGGCGGTATCCATCGGCGCGATCATCTATTACGTAGTCATCCAGGCGGTGGTGAGCCTCAGCGGCATCGACACCAACTACCTCAAGCTGATCTCCGCCGCCATCGTAGCGGCCTTCCTGGCGATCCCCTACTGGAAGGGCCGCCGCTTCACCAGGCGGACGCAGAAGGGAGGCGGCGCGCATGCTTGACGTCAAGAACCTCTATAAGACCTTCAATCCCGGCACCGTCAACGAAAAGACCGCCCTGCGGGGGGTAGACCTCCACATGGAGGACGGCCAGTTCGTCACCGTCATCGGCGGCAACGGCGCGGGCAAGTCCACCCTGCTCAACGCCGTGGCCGGCGTGTGGACGGCGGACCGGGGGACTATCTCCATCGGCGGCGCGGACGTGACCAGCCTGCCGGAGCACAGGCGGGCCAAATATATCGGCCGAGTGTTCCAGGACCCCATGATGGGCACCGCCGCCACCATGCAGATCGATGAGAACCTGGCCCTTGCCATGCGCCGAGGCCAGCGGCGGACCCTCCGCATCGGCATCAGCCGTTCCGAGCGGGAGGGATACCGGGAAATGCTGAAGATCCTGGACCTGGGCCTGGAGGACCGGCTGACCAGCAAGGTGGGCCTCCTCTCCGGCGGTCAGCGGCAGGCCCTGACCCTGCTCATGGCTACGCTGCAAAAGCCCCGCCTGCTGCTCCTGGACGAGCACACCGCCGCCCTGGACCCCAAGACGGCGGCAAAGGTGCTGGACGCTACCGAGCGCATTGTGGGCAAGGATCGCCTGACCACCCTGATGATCACCCACAACATGAAGGACGCCATCGTCTACGGCGACCGGCTGATCATGATGTACGACGGACGGATCGTCATCGACGTCTCCGGCGAGGAGAAGAAGAAGCTTACCGTCCGCCAGCTGCTGGAACTGTTCGAAAAGGTCAGCGGCAGCGACGAGGCGGATGACACCCTGCTGCTCTCCTGACTCCTACCGTCCGAACACTTGGGCGGCAATCCGGGCCGACTGGGCGGCGTCCCCGGCGTAAAAATCCGCGCCGATCTGGTCCGCGAAGGACGGGGTCACCACCGCGCCGCCCACCATAATCCTGCAGGGGGCTCCCGCTTCCCGCAGAGCCCGGATGGTCACGGCGATATTCTGGGCCGTGGTGGTCATAAGAGAAGAAAGCCCCACCAAAGCCGCTCTGGTTTCCAGGGCGGCTTTTACGATTGTCTCCGGCGGTACGTCCCTGCCCAGGTCGATTACCTGGTAGCCGTAGTTTTCCAGCAGCATTTTCACAATGTTCTTCCCAATATCGTGGACGTCGTTCTTCACCGTGGCAAGCAGGATGGTCCCCTTCTCCCCCGTCCCCTGGGGCAGGCGGGAGCGCACCACGTCAAAGGCGGCCTTCACCGCTTCCGCAGAGGCCATCAGCTGGGGCAGGAACAGGCTCCCCCGCTCATACTGCGCCCCCACCTCGTCCAGCGCGGGGATGATGTGCCCATCAATTACTTCCAGGGGCGTCTCCCTCTCCAGCAGCGCCTCTACCGCCGCCGGCACGCCGGACCTCTGCCCCGTGACGATCATCGTCTCCAGGGGCGGCGTCTCCGGCCCGACGGCATGGGACGCGCCGCCAACGCGCTGAAAGCGGGAAATATACGCACCGCAGCCCCGGTCCGCGCCGGTCAGGACCTTCATTGCCGCCAGGGTGTCCCGGATACGGCCGGACTCCGTGTTGACGATGGGCACGTTCAGCCCTGCCGCCAGGCAAGCGGCCAGGAAGGCGCAGTTCAGCTCGTCCCTCCCCGGCAGGCCGTAGCTGACGTTGGACACCCCCAGCAGGGTCTTGTACCCCGCCGCCCGGACCAGCCGGATGGCGTCCGCCGCCGCAAGCGCCTCCTCCTGGCTCACGGAGGCCGCCAGGGCCAGGGTATCGATGAAAATATCCTCCCGGCGCACGCCGGCCTTTTCCGCCGCCTGCGCGGCCTGCAGGGCTGTGTCCCGTCGGGCCGCCGGACTGCCGCTGATGCCGTTTTCGTCCAGAGCCAGCACAATGAGCCCCGTGCCGTACTTCACAGCCAGAGGAAGCATAGCCGTCAGGCTGTCCGCCCTGCCGTTGACGGAGTTGAGAATGGGCCGCCCCCGGCAGACTCGCAGGGCCTTCTCCATAGCGGCGGGGTCCGAGCAGTCGATCACCAGCGGCAGGGGTGAAACCTTTTGGATCGCCAGAACCAGGTTGGGCAGAGCCTCCGCCTGGTCGATGTCCGGCAGTCCGGCGTTCACCACCAGAAAGTCCGCCCCCTCCTCCCGCTGGGCAATAGCGTCTTCGGCGGCGGCGTCCCAGTCCTTGGCATACAGGGCCTCCTTCATTTTCGGACGGCCCGTTGGATTCAGCCGTTCCCCCACTACGGCGATGGAAGCTTCCGTCAGCGATACCGCCCCCTGCCAGCCGCAGAGACGGCACACGCCGTCCCTCTCCCGCCGCGCCGGCGGAGCGGCGGCATCCAGAACCTGCCGCAGGGCCCGGATATGGGCCGGCGACGTGCCGCAGCACCCGCCCAGGATGGCCGCGCCATCCTCCAGGAATGTGCGGCCCCACCGGGCGAATTCCTCCGGCGTCACATCGTAGACCGTCTCCCCGTCCACCAGCCGGGGCAGGCCCGCGTTGGGCTGAATCATCACCGGCAGGTAGGTGTTCCGCAGAATCTCTCCCAGCACGGGCCGCAGCTCCTCCGGCCCCAGGGAGCAGTTGAGGCCGACCCCATCCGCCCCCAGGCTGGCCAGCGTCACCGCAGCCGCTGCCGGGTCCACCCCCAGGAAGGTCCTTCCATCCTCCCCAAAGGTCATGGTGACGAACACTGGCAGGCTTGTCCGCTCCTTCGCCGCCAGCAGGGCGGCCTTGGCCTCCAGCAGGTCGCTCATGGTTTCGACGAGGACCAAGTCAGCCCCAGCCTTCTCCCCCGCCTCCATGATGTCCGCAAACTGGCGGTAAGCCTCCTCGAAGGACATCTCGCCGAAAGGCTCCAGCAGCGTCCCCAGGGGCCCCGCGTCCAGCGCGACAAGCCGCTTCTCCCCCGCCGCCCGCCGGGCGGCGGCGATTCCAGCGGCAATATAGGGGGCGGGGTCCTCCCCCAGCTTCCTCCGGCTGGCGCCGAAGGTGTTGGCGGTCAGGACGTCCGCTCCCGCCGCAGCGTAGGCGGCGTGGATGCGTTCCACCGCCTCCGGAGCGGTGAGGTTCATTTTTTCCGGCGGAGTTCCCGCCGGGAGGCCGGCCTTCTGGAGCATGGTTCCCATAGCTCCGTCAAAGAGGAGCGGTTTGCTGATCGTAAACATAGTCGTTCCTTTCTCCGCCGCTTCCAGGCGGACTAGAAGAAAAAACGTGCCTCCGGCACGTTTTTTCAAAAGTGTTACGTTCTTGCGTTCGCCCTTGGATGGGCCTTGCGGTAAACATCCTGCAGCTGCTGCTTGACCATCTGGGAATAAATCTGCGTAGAAGAAATATCCGCATGGCCCAGCATCTCCTGGATGGAGCGCAGATCCGCTCCGTTCTCCAGCAGATGAGCCGCGAAGGAGTGCCGCAGCGTGTGGGGCGTGATGTCCTTATTGATCTGCGCCTTCTCCTGGTAGTATTTCACGATCTTCCAGAACCCCTGCCGACTCATGCGCTCGCCGCTCATGTTGACAAACAGAGCCTTTTCCCGCGGGTCAAACACCAGCTGGGGACGGATATCCTTGACATAGTCGCTCAGCGCCTTCACAGCCGCGGCGTACAGCGGAATAATCCGCTCCTTCCCGCGTCCGGCGCACCGTATGAACGCCCCCGGCAGGCTGACATCCTCCACGTTCAGCCCGATCAGCTCGCTGACCCGGATGCCCGTGGCGTACAGAAGCTCCAGCATGGCGTGGTCCCGATAGCCCTTTGGGTCCACGCACTGAGGCTGCTCCAGAAACAGCTCCACCTCTTTGCCCGTCAAGATTTGAGGCAGCTTCCGCTCCGTCTTGACCGGCGCGGCGTCCTTCGCCGGGTTCCGGCGGACCACGCCGCGATTGACCAGATAGCCGTAATAGGACTTCAGGGAGGCCGCGCTGCGGGCTACGCTGGAGGCGGATTTGCCCTTTCCTATCATATAGATGATATAACGCTCGATATGTTCCGTATCCCCCTGCGGCGGCTCCAGCCCCTCCGTCTCCATCAAATACTGAGAAAACTGCGTCACATCCCGGACATAGGAGGCGATGGTGTTTCCGGAGGCGTTCCGCTCCAGCTCCAGATAACTGGCAAACGCCTTGATATAATCCGCCACAGTTCTCCCCTCCTTCCCTAAAACCTATATGAACCCCAGCGCCGCCCGAAACAGCGCCGGCGTCAAAAGCCGCTCACAGCACACGCCGGCGGCCAAAATCACAGCACACAGAAAAAACAGCAAAAAATAACGGCTCCCGTATAAAACAGGCATGGACCGCTTCCCCCGGCCAAAGGACAGGGTGAACAGCTCCATGGACAGCGGCCACGCCGCCTGCGCCAGGGCCAGGAAGCAGGGCAGCGTAAACACCAGCCGGACGAGCAGCGCCCCTGCGGCCAGCAGCGCCCCCGGCCTGCCATAGCACCGCACGAAGCAGGACACCGTATACATGGTAAAAAAGCCGAAGGCGCCGGACAGCGCCGGAATCAGCGCCACCCCCGCCGCCGAGAACCCCAGCAGAAACAGGGCCGCCCCATAGCCGAAATACATCACCAGGCAGCTGGCCAGGCTTGTCTCCGCTCCGCCCGCGTCACACAGGCGGCAGTAGTCGTCCAGATACCGTCCCAGCGCCGCCCAGGTTTCCTCGCCCCGGGACCCGGCGTACAGATGCCCCGCCAGAGCTCCCGCCAAAAAGAGCGCCGCCAGCGCCAGCTCACGCAGTACGGACGGGTCCCACCCGCCCAGCCGGATCGTCCGCAGGACCATTCGCCCACGCATCTTCCATCACCTCTCCACCAGCCTATGCGCTGTGGACAAGTTTTAGAATCGCTGGAGAGAAATCCGGGACAGCCCTCCCTGCCGTCTTATGTGGACCGGCGGAGAGAAACAAAATGATACGCCTACTAATATAGAACAATTGCCAGTTTTTCGCAAGGGAAAATCAGAAACTTCGTGCTTTTTCGTCAGTTATGACAAAATATTATGTAAACAATATTATGTCAACTTTCTGCTTCGCTCCATTTGTCCTGTGCGCAGTGCCCCTTTTCTGCGGAATATTTTGTGTGTGCCAGACATGTAGCCCCTACATATAGGGCAGGAGGTCGATTACAGTTGGTAATCAGCCCTCCTGCCCTGCCGGCGGCGCGGTTCTCCGTATTTTTTCAATTTTTGGTTATTTTCACACCTTGACACACTTTGTTTATCTCCGCTTTTTCCGGCGGGCCCCGGTCCTTCCCCGCTTCCCCTTGGGCAGGTTATAGCCCACCAGAGCCGCCAGCAGCCCTCCCGCCGCCATGGACAGGCCCAGGCCTGTCAGGCCGTTCTCAATTTGGACGGCATCCGTCGTAACCAGAGCGGCAGCCAGGGTCAGGGACAAAAATACCACCACTACCACCGGCACCGACAGCATGGACGTCCCTTTCCCTTTCAGCACGCTGTACCCGCATCCCAGGAAGGAGGCCACTGCCGCTGTGACGCACACCAGCGGATAAATCTGGTCCAGTCCCAGGACTCCCCGGTCCACCAGCAGCGCGCACAGCATCTGCAGCAGGACGTAGGAGAGCAGCGAAATGACTCCTCCCACCAAGCAGTTTTTTACCATTCCCTCCGGCAGGGACATGACTACCTTTGACATAACAAGACCTCCCGGCTAATTTGTCTGGATAAACCAGTATATTAGCCGAAAGGTCCTGTTATTCGATGGGACGGGCCTAAAACCTTCTATTCACAGCCGCTAAACGCAGACCGGGCTTTTCACCTGTCCGGCTATGCCGCCAGCTGTGCAATACAGGTCTTTATTTTGTCTCGTTGTCGGAGCCTTCCTCGATCTTGGCGGGCTCTTCCTTATCCTCCTTGGCCTTCTTCGCCCTCTTGTCGGCGGGAGGATTGCTGTTATTGGTGGAAACGGCCCACTTGGTCAGCTCCATGCGGACCCGGTCGTCGCTGGTTTCGATAACGATGGAATCCTCGCCAACGTGGACAATTTTGCCCATGATGCCGCCGATGGTGGTGATCTGGTCGCCCTTCTTCAAGCTGTTGCGCATTTCCTCCGCCTGCTTTTTCCGCTTGCTTTCCGGACGGATCATTAAAAAGTACATCAGCGCCAGCATGAGGATCAGCGGCAGCAGCATGGAACCCATGCCGATCGCACTCGCGCCCTCGGCTACGGTATAGAACAGTGGCATATGCTTTTTCTCCTTATCATCCGTGATTTCTTCGTTTTAAAAGTAAACGCTTTTGTTATTATATCTGATTTTCCATCGTTTGGCAAGTCCTAATTTTTCGCGTCCCTTTTAAGAAAAGTGTTGCAGGGATATAACTTCAGCAGTTTCTACAAACCCCTTTTCAGATTGGTGTTGCTGAAAGCGGATTCGCCAAACCATTCGTTAAAATATCCAAAGAAGGCAGTTATCTGTCAATGGATAACTGCCCGCAGACTAGAATTTATTGTATTTACTCCTACTTTTGTTTAAGAACCCGTATTCATGAGCGGAGAATACGGTGGAAGAATGGGTTTCGTCCCTAAGCTGTCCCATCGTACGAGTAGACGGGACAAAGCCAGCGGCGGAAAACGCGGCTTTTATCATCCGTCAGATACAGGGATAGTTTCCGCATATTCAACCGAGAGGGCGGCCGCATGAAAACGCGGCCGCCCTTCCTTCATCACACACGCTCCCCCAGCCGGACGCTGTACTCCGCCCGGAAAGCATCATATTCTCCTGCGTCCAGGGCGTCCCGGATGCGCTCCATGAGGGTGTTGTAGAACCAGAGATTATGCATCACCGCCAGGCGCATGGCCAGCATCTCCTCCGCTTTGAAGAGATGGCGGAGATACGCCCGCGAGAAGCTCTGGCAGGCCGGACAGCCGCAGCCGGGCTCGATAGGCCGCTCGTCCAGCTTATACTTCTCGTTCTTGATATTCAGACTGCCGCTCCAGGTGAACAGCTTCCCGTGGCGGGCGTTCCGGGCGGGCATGACGCAGTCGAAGAAGTCTATGCCCCGCCAGACCGCCTCCACA
>OFHO01002253.1_pt1 | contig 12043 bp, 8 predicted proteins | sample 1521531 | NCBI WGS metagenome assembly OFHO01 (sample SAMEA3504124, study PRJEB24116) | mouse gut metagenome | biome: mouse gut; feature: mouse-associated habitat; material: faeces | place: Denmark | collected 2011
ATCCCATAACTGCCTACAATTACGAAGAAAACCGTACACAGCCCCAAAGCCGCCCAGCTCAGCACCGAACGAAATCGGTCGATATAGCTGTTGACCCCAAGGCGGATATACTCCCCAATAAACATGTTGTAGATCTGGGTAGGTTCTTTGGCGGCATAGAGCAGATAGAGGGCGGTAATGCTGAACACTGACAGCACCACATATCGAAAACTCCGCTTGAAAAAATGAATGGTCGTAGCTCGATACTCCTGTACTACCAGCGTCAGTGCCGCTGCGATGTAGAGCAGTGTCCAGATATTGGACACCGGCATAGCCACCTTGAGCAGCCAGAGCCGCCCCACCACCAGGGTATAAAACACCTTAGGATAATAGAAACTCAGCGACAGAGCCGGTGGAATCAGCGCAATACGTTTTAGCAGACGGACACGCCTTCTAACTGGGAAGAGCATGGTAACCTCCAGGCCCACCAGAAGCAGAAAATAGGGAAAGAGCGTGCGGCCTACCGTCACCAGATACCCCAGCATGCTCATGGAGATCGGCAGATATTGGAACCAGGTTTTGACCTCCGGACGCAGAAATAAAAAGACCTGTTCGGTAGCCGCAATTCCGCCCATCGCCGCAATATAGATAATCACTCCGGTGAGCATCAGAAGATTGGACAGGCTCATACCCAGCAGATAAATGGAGAGCTGGTCCCGCCTTTTAAAGGCTACAAAACTAGACGTAGCCACACAGAGAAACAATACAATCAACAGCATTGCGTCTTCCCTCCTGCCTGCGCCGGATGGCGCATCTGGAATTTACCAAAAGCAGTTCCCCCCAAAAATGAGAATGCGGACAAGACTGTCTCTACCCTATAAAATAGCAGTACAGCGAGGCACTTCCCTGGCCGATGAATTCTTCTCAATATTTTGGAATGCTTTTTCTAAGTATAACAGAATCAGGGAAGAAAGGCAAAGCCCGCCGGAGCCCCGCGGAAACGGAGCCCCGGCGGAAGCCCTTGTTCGCTTAGTTACTTGCTGTAAGCGTTATATGCTTCCTGCATCACGTCGAAGAGCACATAGTTTTCTGCGGGCACTTCTTCTGTGATACGGCCATTTTCGATAAATACCTTCTGCTGAGTCTCATAGACTGTCTTGATGGAGGCCATATCACCGCAAATCTTGGTGATTGTATCCCAATCGGCCTCGCCAATGGACTGGACCATAGTGTCCTCCGGAGCATCCAGCTTAGCGGCCAGGAGCTTAGCCATCTCTTCCTGATTGGCATTGCGGTAATCGTGAGCCTTATTCAGGGCTGTGGCAAAGCGCACCAAAATATCTCGGTTGGCATCCGCATAGTCCTTGGTGGTGATGTAGCTAGAGGGGAAAATCGCCTCATCCAGGAAGTCGGCATTGCCGCCCAGCTTGAGATAGTTATCGCCCATGGCCTCTTTCAGGATCACTGTGTTGGGGCTCCAAGCGGCGCAGGCGTCCACCTGATTGCCAATCATTGCAGTGGTCATACCGTCGTTGGTCATCTCAACGGTGTTTACATCGTCCAGGGTCAGTCCGGCCCGGGAGAGAACCTCGTGAAGAATGATTTCAGAAGAGGTGCCGGAACCGACCGCAACCGTCTTGCCTTTCAAATCCTCAGCTTTCTCAATCCCCTTGGAACGGTTGGCAATTACTTCATCGGACAAAGAGGTGGTGTGGTCCATCTGGAAAATAACTGCCTGGCCCTCAATGCACAGGGCATGAGCGCCGTGGCCGATCTGTGCAATGTCGATATCCTTGGAACCCATAGCAGCAATCTCAGCGGGGCCGCCCTGGAACTCAAAGGTCTGCACCGTCAGGCCGACTTCCTCAAAGTAACCCTGTTCAATCCCAACGAACAGGGAACCAGCGGAACCCAAATTCGGCATATATGCCACCCGGACTGTGGCAGGCTCATAGGTGGGCGTCTCCGGCACAGACGACGTTCCGCCAGTGGGCTGCTGAGAGGCACTGGAGGGAGGCGGGGGTGTCTGAGTTCCGCCGCTGGGCTTTTCGCCTCCGCTGCAAGCGGCGAGCGAGCAGATCATACAAGAGGCCAGCGCGAGAGCGAACAATTTCCTTTTCATTTTCGAGGTATCCTCCTAATAATTTATTTGCGCACCGCCAGATATTCCTGATAGACCTGACTCCAGATATGGTTCTTCAGTTCCAAGAAGCGGGGCGTCATTTTGGTCTCCTGGTTGCGGGGATAAGGAATGTCAATATCCACAACATTCTTTACCCGGCCAGGACGGGCGCACATGATAACCACGCGTTGGGCCAGAATAATGGCCTCTTCTACGTCGTGGGTAATGAAGAAGCAGGTCTTCTGCTCCTTCTCCCAAGTTTCCAGCAGTTCCGTCTGGAGCTGTGTGCGGGTCTGCGCATCCAGCGCACCAAACGGCTCGTCCATCAGCAGGACCTTAGGGTTGACCGCATAGGCACGGGCAATGGCCACACGCTGTTTCATACCGCCGGACAACTCTTTGGGATACGCTTTGGCAAACTGCTCCAGCTCTACCATCTTTAAGTACTTACGGGTAATCTCCTCACACTCCGCCGGACTCTTACCCTGGAGTTTCAGTCCAAACTGGACGTTCTTTTCCACCGTGAGCCAAGGAAACAGGGCATACTGCTGGAATACAATACCCCGTTCGGGGCTTGGCCCATCCACTTCCTTGCCATCCACATAGATGTGGCCGGAGGTAGGGGTATCCAGTCCACCAATGTTGTTTAACAGCGTGGACTTGCCGCAGCCAGACGGACCGACTACACAGACAAACTCATTTTCGTAAATATCCAGACTTACACCGTTCAGAGCAACCATCTCGCCGTTGCGGCCATTGAATTTTTTGACTACATTGTCGATTTTAACCTTTACTGGCCGATTGTTTCCTGCCATCCTGTAAACCTCCTCTCCAAGAAGTGAACAATTTTTTCAAAGCAAATACCGATAATTCCCAACAGGATAATACCCATCAGCACAGTGGACATATCATAGTATCCACTGGCCTTCTGAATCATCATACCCAGCCCCCGGTCGCCGCCCACAATTTCAGAGGCCATCAGGGTAGTCAGCGAAGTAGACAGGCCCAGCCGGGCTGCAACCAGAATAAACGGAGTGGAAGCTGGAACGATCACTTTAAAAAATACATCCTTCTGCGTCGCACCCAAAACCCACGCAGCTCGAATCAGGGTCTGGTCCACCCCTTTTACGCCCTGATAAATCGTTATGACCATCACCAGGAAGGAGGCAATAAAAATAACTGTAATCTTGCTCGCCTGACCAACGCCAAGGAAAGCCACCAGAAGGAATACGTAAGCCAGAGGGGGGATATTGCGGATAAACTGGATCCAGGGCTCCACCACATGGCGGAAAGGATCATACCACGCCATCAGGAATGCGATCGGAATCGACAGGATAAACGCCAGGCCAAAACCAGTCAAAACGCGGGAAAGGCTGGCCCAGATGTGGGGAATCAGCGTGCCATCCGACAGTTTACCGGTAAACGATGCCCAAACCTGTGCAGGATTTGCAAAGGTCATAGGCCGCATTCCGGAAGCAAACAGCCAAAGAGCGACCGCAGCCGAAATGGAAATCAGCAGCCAGACGCTGTTAGGGATTTTGCTCCAGACGGAAGAAGATTTGCGTTTCATAATTCCCGAACCTCCTTTATTTCGAGTATATTATAAATGCTCTTTGGTCAAATGGGGAGTATGAACTTTTTTCATACTTTTCACAAATACAGTTGCTCATTCCGCAAGAGCTATTGTGCAAAAGGCCACATATCTCTACACCAGCCGCGCCATGGTGGGAATCCTTCCCCCAATCAAAGGCCGGCACCAATCGCAAAAGGCATCCGTCACATCGCTTCCCCCCGGAGTGATGTAGTCTGCCGGAAGAGTCCGCTCCCCCAACATGACTTCTTCAATAGGAGCCAGGAATATTTCGCACTGATAGGGCTGGGTGGACAGCCGGCGAAACGCCGCCATTTTGCCGCTCTCCCCCGCCAGAGCTGCCCGGCAGGCCGCACGTCCGGCCTGTTCCGCCTCAGCAGCATCCACAGGGGACTGCCACGCAATTGAGGCTCGGGCCAGAATCCCCGGCTTTTCACTGCGGGCCTTAATGCCCAGCCGCCGCACCACCATTTGGGCCAAATGAGAGGATACATCGCCAAAATAAGTAGACCGGCCTGTCTGAAAAATAGGAGGCACAATCGGCTTGCCCGTCTCATCGCGGAGCCCTTCGCTTGCAACCACCACAACACCGCCCAGACGGTTATAGAGAGTTTTAACCTGATCCAAAAACTCCTCCTCCACAAAGGGACGCTCTGGAAGATAAATCAGATGGGGCGCATCACCGTCCTGCTCCCGAGCCAGCGCGGCAGAGGCGGTGGCCCAGCCAGCATTGCGCCCCAGTGACTCTAACACCACCACATGGATTGGCAGACTCCGCACATCCACCGCCAGCTCTCGGACCGTACCCGCCATGTATCGGGCAATACTGCCAAAACCGGGACAGTGGTCGGTTATGGCAATATCATTGTCCATAGTCTTGGGAATCCCCATCACAAAGATCCCTTTATCCTTACACACTGCCGCAAGTTTTCCGCAGGCATCCATGGTGCCATTGCCGCCGTTCATCAGTACATACCGGATGTTTCGCTCTTGCAGCAGTTCTGCCATGCACATATAATCCTCCGGTTCCAGCGCGTCCCGGGAAGTGCCGATGGCGGTGGCGGGCGTGACCGGAAGCTTTTCCAGTTCCTCCGCCGGAACGGCAGAGAAGTCCAGCAGCCGCCCCTTCAGAAATCCGCCTGTGCCGCCAACCGCCCCATACACATGCTCTACAGCGCCGCTTTCCATGGCCTCCTTCACTGCGCCGTATAGCGAGCAGTTCAATACTGCCGTAGGCCCGCCGCCATGAATAATAAGCATATTTTCTTTCATGTTCCGCCCTCCTTACACAATCAGCCGCATAAAATGGCATTTCTATATCTTAGTTTATTATAATGCAAAGTATATGACAAGTCGGATTTATTTTCATACCTTTTTGTACAATTTTATCATATCGCGCCGCAGCCGCTTTTCAAATCGCTCCTCGAATCTTTAATAATGACAAAATCCGCCTTTTTTTGCTGACAAAGCCTATAATTCGTAACAATTTATTTACAATTATATCATTTTCGCTAGAATGATAATTTTTGTTCCATAAAAAATAGTGCAGATTAAATAATTATTTTTCACTTTGCTCTTGACTACAACACCGCCAGAGCTATAATGAAAAGTAACATTTGAAATATGCAGCAGCGGATGTTGGAACGATCTGGAAATTGTTATCCGTCATCTTGCATGCAGTTGTTGATTGACGTTCATTGAACTATGCAGGTTTGCTCACACCTGCCGTCTTTACCCAAGTAGATTGATGAACAACCGGTCTTACAACAAGTTCAAATGTACACGAAGGAGGATGAAATTATATGAAGAATCTAAAAATTTCCAGGAAACTCTTTCTCGGCTTTGGCGCAATTCTGGCTATGTTTGTTTTTAGCATCGTCTTTGCGGCGTTGAGCTTAAACTTTGTAGCCCAAAATTTAAACGACTTTTATGTCAGACCCTTTGCCAATGTCAAGCAAGTTCTTGAAGCTGACCGCGAAAGCGAAGCTGCGGCAAAATATATGCTCCGTGCCTGTCTAGAAGAAGATGTTAGCACGACAAATCAAATGCTTGAATTAGCACAGGATCGATTGGACCTTGTGAGCGATTATACGGATTTCCTCATGACCAATTACAGCGGAAGCACAAATGATATCACACAACTAAAAAATGAAATGCTTAAGCTGGATTCCGTTTTAGAAGAGTATGCCGTACTCTGCCGGACAAATGATGTGCAGGGGGCTTATCGCGTCTATAAAGCAACCGTCGTGGACCTGTTGACTGATATCACCAATTCTGTCAACACCATCATGTCACAAGCTGACAATTTTGCCACCGAGACCCATGATGACGGTATGCGTTCCAGCGTTACTACCATCATCATCATGATTGCAATCGGCGCTGTAGCTGTGGTGGTCGGTATCCTTCTCTCCTCTTACATCACTAAGTCCATTATTACCGCTATCCTCCAGTTGGAAGTAGCGGCCAAAAAAATGCGCGAAGGCGATTTCGATGTAGAAATTACTTATCAGTCTAAAGATGAACTGGGCGTCCTGTCTGACGCCATGCGCTCTACGATTGACAACTTAAAAATCGTTATCCGCGACACCAGTAATATGCTCAACGAGATGGCCAGCGGCAACCTCACTGTTCGCACGCAGGCCGACCCCAACTACAAGGGTGAGCTGAGACCCATTCTGTTGTCCATGCGCAAGATGCGCGACGACCTCAACAATACCATGGGCAATATCTTCCTCGCCTCTGATCAGGTAGGCGCAGGCAGTGATCAGGTATCTAATGGTGCGCAGGCTCTGGCCCAGGGCGCTACCCAGCAGGCTTCTTCTGTGCAGGAACTGGCCGCTACCATCAACGATGTCAGCCACCAGATTGAGAACACCGCAGAACACGCCAAAACCGCCAAGGCAGAAAATCTACAGTCCCATGAGCAAATCCAAGTCTGTTCTCAGCACATGGATGAGCTGATGCGCGCCATGGCAAATATTGAGGCCAAGTCCCACGAGATCAGTAAGGTCATTAAATCCATCGAGGATATTGCCTTCCAGACCAATATTCTGGCCTTGAACGCCGCTGTCGAGGCGGCCCGCGCCGGCAGCGCCGGCAAAGGATTCGCCGTCGTAGCCGATGAGGTTCGCAATCTGGCCGGTAAATCAGCAGAAGCCTCCAAGAGCACCGCCATTTTGATCGAAGATACCATTGCCGCCGTCAGTGAGGGCGCCAGTCTGTCGCAGGCCACCGGTCAATCCCTTCAGGCGGTGGTCGAAAGTGCCCAGAAGGTCCTGGATGTCGTAACACTGATTTCCAGCGCCGCCGAAGAGCAATCCAATTCTGTGGCACAGATTACGCTGGCTATCGACCAGATTTCCAGCGTGGTACAGACCAACTCCGCCACTTCGGAGGAGTCTGCCGCCGCCAGTGAGGAGCTCTCTGCCCAGGCTCAAACCCTTAAGGGCCTAATCTCTATGTTCAAGCTGGATTCCGACCGGAGCAAAATTGGTTCCTTTTAACTCCTCCGTTTCGCTTGTGTCGAGGCTCTGAACTTCGCCCTGCAAAATGCGGAACCGAACTATAGAAAAAGTTGAATCCTTCCGCCGTTCTCCCCTCCCCCTTAGCCATGTACAAAACCGTCACACGTTTAGGAGGTATTTTTATGGGTGCATCCTTTGCATGGAACCCCGATTATGGACAGAAGTTAATCGAGTTTTACCGTCAGACCGTCCGCATCCGCAGCTATTCTGACGAGGAAGGGGAATTGGCCCGGCTGCTGGAAGCTAAAATGAGGGAACTAGGCTTTGACGAGGTATTCATCGATCCTGCCGGCAATGTAGTAGGTCGGGTGGGCAGCGGCTCCAAAATTATCCATTTTGACAGCCACATGGATACCGTACAGGTCAACGACCCCGACCAGTGGGATGCAAATCCCTTTGGTGCTGAGCTGGTAGACGGAATGGTCTACGGCCGTGGCTCCGTGGATATGAAAGGCGGCCTGACTGCTTCAATCTATGCCGCCGCCCTGGCTAACAAGGCCGGTCTGCTGGACGGCAAGACAGTATTTGTCACCGGATCGGTGTGCGAAGAATACTGCGATGGAGTGTGTCTGAGCCACTTCTATCGGTACTGCGGCTTCAAGCCTGATGTGTGCGTCATCTGCGAACCCTCGGACAACACCATCACGCTGGGACACACCGGCAAAGTTCAGGCCCGGATCAAAACTCACGGCATCTCAGCCCATGGCTCCGCCCCAGATAAGGGTGTTAATGCTGTCTATGAAATGGCAGAGATTATCACTCGAGTCGAATTGTTGAACCAAACGCTTCAGACTACTCCTGGTGCAGGGACCATAGTACTGTCCCATATCTCCTGCGAAACTGCCTCCCTCAATGCCGTGCCCAGTGAGTGCGAAATATACCTGGACCGCCGTCTGCGGGGGGGCGAGACCGTTGCCCAAGTGAATGCGGAGCTGGACGCCTTGGTAGCAGGAAAGCGAGCCTCTTGGGAACCGGGTACTCTGCGGCACACCAGCTGGACTGGTGTTGAACTGGTTTACGAACCGGCTCATGAGCCTTGGGCCATTGCAGAGGACGCTCCTCTTACTCTGATCTGCAACGCCGCCTATGAGACAATATTCGGTCAGCCTCCCCACCGTTACGACTACTGGGACTTCGGTACCAACGCAGTGGTGCCCGTGTCCATGGGAGTGCCCACCATTGGCTTTGGCCCAGGGGAATACAAGCTGGCCCACATGACCAACGAGCGGTGCGACCCCAAAAAGATAGAGGATGCCTGCCAATTCTATACACAGCTCATTGCTCTGCTTTAAACCTCCCATTCAAAAGAATACTCCAAAACAAGCCGGGGAAACCTGGCTTGTTTTGATGTGCAACGATGTGAGTATTCGAGGCTGTATTCTCGACACAGCATGGCGGTCAGCTCCATCGCCTTCTGATACACCGCCTGGAAGTAAGCGGGGCCGGTAAGGCCGTCCTCACAAATCACAAAGGCAATGTGGGCGTCGTTGCCGGAGCCTTTCCCCCACTCCTGCTTAATAATACGTTATCAGCAAAAACCCTTGAAAATCTTGCACTGCAAAACTTTCAAGGGTTTAAGCATCAATGTTCCTTAACTCTCCATGTGCCGGCCCAGAAAGCCAGCAATTGACTGAACCAGTTTGTACTCCACTTCGCCGCTGGCGAGTTTGTCCGCAGTCCCTGCAAATAGGACACAGCCCAGCACATCGCCCTCAGACAGAATGGGGGCAGCGGTACACAGGGAATATTTTTCATTGTCGGCACACAAGGGAATAGCCTCATCCCCCGGTTTGTACTGATAGACCTGCCGGCCTTCCATCAGACGCTCCAGCTGGGGAGAAATGGCCTTCTCCGCCAGTTCCCGGCGGGACACGCCTGCTACTGCGATGCAGCTGTCCCGGTCAGTAATAACACTCACCTGCCCGGTGGTACGGTTCAGTGTTTCACACAGCTGCCCAGCGAAATCCACCAATCCACCCATCAAGGAATACTTTTTAAAAATCACGCCGCCATCTTTATCCGTGTATATTTCCAGAGGGTCGCCCTCACGAATACGCATAGTCCGGCGGATTTCTTTTGGGATTACGACCCGTCCAAGGTCGTCCCATTGTGTCAAGTAGGTGCAAAATTTTTCTTATACCCCGCAATTCCTTGTGTCTCAATGCTTTGCGGATTTATATCATCGGATTGGAACTTAAAAAACATAGGAGGGGGTTACGTTATTTTAAGGCAAAAACGATATTTCGGGCTCCAGGCCACATAAGCTGCTCTGAAATTCATGCACTATGCAGTCACTGTGGAATCTTGAAACTTCCAAACGATTTCAATGTCGTTAGGGCCATAGACAAGTATGCGTTCAATGGCATCGTAAAGGTGGTCTCGAAGCTGCTCTTCCGTCAATTCTGCCATGCGGCCCATTGACCGCTGTTTTTCATCAGCCGCTTCTGCCTCCTGCTTGCTGGCCTCACACTGCTTTTTACATTCTTCCAGTTGTTCCTTCAATATGTTCTGCTGTAAGGTCAACTGGTCACGGCTGGAGAGAAACATTTCATCTGTAATCCTGCCCTCCCGGTACGCTTGATATTGTTCAAACTTTTCACGTTTGCAGGCATCATACTGCTTTTGAAGTGTTGCACACTGACATTGCAAGCTATCACCTTTGCTCTGAACAGCAGATTTGCCACCAGTGCTTTCTAGCTGAACTACTGCAATTTGAATCTTCAGTGCTTCAAACACGGCATCTTCCAATGCTTCCTTTTGCCACCTAACTCCTTCGCATGGGCGTCCAAAATGATAACGGTGAGATGGGCAGGAAAAAGATTTTCCGTTTACCTTTTCCAGCTTTCGTCCGCAGTGGCCGCAAAAGTACACTCGATCAGACTGGCTATGGTGTGTGCGGACTGTTTTTTTCCTGCGGCTCATAGCCTCCTGTGCTTGATTGAACTCCTGCTGTGTTACAATGGCTTCATGGGCATTTTCTCGGAGATACCACTCATCCTTCGGAACACGCCGTTGGTTGTCATCCCGAATGTGGCGGCTTTCCCGGGTGTGGTTCACCATGGTTCCTGTGTATTTCAGATTTTCAATGATGTTCAAAATGATATAGTGTGTCCACTGCGGTTTTCTGGAGTCGGTACGTTTACGGTAGCCCTTGTACTCCGCCGGAGTTGCGATCCCCTCACTGTTCAGCTCCCGTGCAATCTGGCTGGTTGATTTCCCGGCAATCACATCCAAAAAGATACGTCGGACAATGGCAGCCGCTTCCTGGTCAATCACCAGCTGATGTTTGACCGTTGAACAAATTTGATACCCGTAGGGTGCACAGCTGACATACCGGGCCTCCCGCTGTTTCAGCCTCATTGCCGATTTCACCTTTTTGGAGAGGTCCTTGCAGTAATAATCATATATCAGGTTTTTGAACGCAATATCCATTCCGATGGTTTTCCCAAAATGTTTTATGCTGTCATAATGGTCATTGATTGCTTTGAAGCGAACGCCAAGGAACGGAAAGATATGTTCCAGATAGTCTCCAACTTCCAGATAGTCTCTGCCAAACCGGGACAGATCCTTCACTACAATACAGCTGATCTCCCCGCGCCTGACCAGCTCAATCATTCTGGAAAATTCCGGGCGGTCAAAGCTGGTGCCTGTATATCCGTCGTCACAAAACTCCAGGCGAGGGAGCCGACTCAGCATTGGGTCTAAATCCAGGTAACGGGTAATCAGGAGCCTCTGTGCGGAAATGCTGTTGCTTTCATCTTTTACCTTGCTGGTTCGTTTATCAATGTCTTCCTGGGAAAGCCGTAAATAAATTGCCACCTGCTGCTTCATCATGCACTCTCCTTCCTCATTTGTTCACAGGCATTCATAAGGGCAGCAAATTCATCCATATAATTCAACTTAATTTCTAGGCTGCCGTCCTCATGCAGTTTTACCGTCTCCACAAAAGCCTCGACCATTTCCTCAGACAACCCAGTGGCATCTTGGTATTTCTGAACCATATACTGCCACTTCATTTTGCCCATAAGAAGGTCCTGGGCTTTACTGCTCACGTCTTTCTCCTCAGCAAGTTCAGCTTCAATCGCATGGATGTCAGAGTCAATACCTTCCCGGGTAAAAAGATAATCCTGCCGAGATAACAGCCCCTCTTTATAATCCACATACAGGCCGCTCAGGATAGACTTTTTATGATCCAATTTCTGTTGCAATAGTCTGCGCTTTGACTGGATACGTCCTTGTTCAAAATTCCCAGACTTAACTGACAGCAATCGCTGTAACGCGCTCTCCATATCTATAAAAACGGCCATCTGCGCCTTGATAAACGAAAATACCGCATTGTCCAAATCCGCTTTTCGCATTTTCACGTCCGAACATCCCTTTGCACCGTGCTCTGCATAGGTAGGACATTTGAATGTAAAATATGCCTTATCCCGCTTTGTACTAAAAGACCGGTGAAGCTTTATTGCAGCGCCGCATTCTGCACAGGTAAACTTTCTTCCAAAAATATTTTTCTCTTTGGGGAGATAGACATATTTCCCTGAGTTTGCCTTGGAACGCGCCGCATTCTCTTTGTTAATTTTTTGTACAGCTTCAAAAAGTTCTTTGCTGATGATTGGCTCATGGGTATCCTCCACAACGATCCATTCATCTTCGTTGGTAACATGAAATGGGATTCCGGCGTAAAAGCATTGGCTCCCCTTCTTCTGGGCCAGATGGCCTATATACTGGAAGGAATGAAGAGCCTCTACAATGTGAAATCTTACCAGATGAAGGTGACAAGCCAGGAGATGTGCTTTGAGGGGGATTTCCTCTTCGGCATGGTAACGA
>OFHO01002254.1_pt1 | contig 12042 bp, 11 predicted proteins | sample 1521531 | NCBI WGS metagenome assembly OFHO01 (sample SAMEA3504124, study PRJEB24116) | mouse gut metagenome | biome: mouse gut; feature: mouse-associated habitat; material: faeces | place: Denmark | collected 2011
AAAATGCTGTTGCCCATAGTGCCGCCCCGCAGCAGAATGAAATGGCCGCCGTTGGTGAAATGCCCTGGACCCATCAGGGCTACAATCAGCTGCCCGGAGGACAGACATCGGTAGATCTGCTCCTTGTCGTCCAGGGCGAGGGATTCGCACTCCAGCCCGAAGTCCTCCGCTACTTTCTGGACAATGCTCCGGTAGGAGCCGTGCTTCTTAGCCCAGCAGCCGATGTCTACACAGTACTGTGCCATCTGAGCCGGGTCGGTGGGAGACTCCGTTACGGTATCCACCACCATGGCCATGGCCGTGGGACCGCAGCCGTAGCCGCCGATGTTGTCCGTGCCGTAGGGCAGGTCCGCCCAGGGTTCAGCCGTTTGGTTGTAATAGACCAGTTCCTGTGCCCCACCAGTGAGATACTCCTGTCCGTCGCGCTCAATCAGGTCCGTTATGGTAAAGCTGGCTTTGGGCCTGGGCGGCGGAGCGACGGTTGTGTTATCCACCAGCTGGATATCGCCGTCCGGTTCCTCCGGCCCAAAGTGGGCGGAGAACTGCTCCCAGGTGTCCTCCAGGCGGACTGCGGCGGTGTCCAGCGCGTCGTTAACTGCGCCGCTTAGGTGGGTCCAGACACGCTGGTTGACCTCAGCCGCCTGACGCAGGCCCTCCCGAATGGGAGCCGTGATGCGCTGATAAAGTTCCGGTGACTGATAGAAGCATACCGCAAGTTCAACGGCGGCAACACAGGCCAGAGCCAGCAGAGTGAGGAGAATGTACTTGAACCATCGCAGGGGAGAGTTAAAATTTTTCACATGAACCACCAAAAATTTTTTATTTAGCTCTTTTCAACTGAGGCAAAAACGATTATACTACAGATAGCAGAATTTTTGAACCCATAAATTTTGTGGCGGGGGTGGGCTCCGAACACTTGGAAGCTGCGCCGCCAGGCGAGGAGCCGCAGTACCATGCCGGAAATACGCTTGGAAAATGTATCAAAATTATATATTGCGGAGAACAAGCGTAAGCAATATGCAATACAGGATGTGAGTCTGAGTATCTCTCAGGGGGAATTTGTCTTTCTGATTGGCAGCAGCGGAGCGGGCAAAAGCACACTGCTAAAGCTGATCGGAGGGGAGATTCCCCCGAGTGAAGGAGCCGTTTACGTTGACGATGTCAATATTGCCCGTTTTTTCGGTCCCTGGAAAGCCCGGCTTATCCGGACATTTGGTGTGGTCAGCCAGCAAACTATGCTGATCCGCAAGCGCACTATCATGGAAAACCTGATGGTAGCGGGACGGGCCAGCGGATTGCAGCGCAAAAGCCGCGTGGCCGCAGAGAAAGCTCTGGGTCTGGTGGGTCTGCCCAATGTGGCGGACTGTTACCCGGCACAGCTTTCGATTGGTGAAGTCCGCCGCGTAGAGCTGGCGCGAGCAATGATTAGCAGCCCGCCTATTTTGCTGCTGGATGAGCTGACCGCGAATCTGGATGATGACACCATTTGGGATACCATGCACCTGCTCAATGAGCTGAACAGCCGGGGAACCACCATCATTATGGCAACCCATGCCAGCCAGTTTGTGAATTATATGCGCCGCCGGGTCATCACCCTGGTGGACGGGAAACTGTTTGGTGATGTGAAAAACGGAAAATACGGCGATGTTGTGTAAATAAAAGACTAAGAGCAGCGAAATATGATGCAAGAGGTGAAGACATGAGGCGCACCAGCGGAACGGCCCGCGAACCAAACCAACGCGGACACCCAGATGAGGGCTCAGTCAGAGCGTAGAGGAATTATGAAAACAAATGTTTCTCACGCCCGAATCGAACAGCGGCGGAGAAGACCAGGAGGAGTTACATATGAATTTGAAAAATATGCCAATCAAGAAGACACTTTTGATTGGATTCGGGATTACCATTGGAATTTCTGTTTTAATTATTGGCGCAGTATTGCTGATGATCAACTCGCTAAGAGGCGCATATGAGGACATTGTTGACGAGTATGTGGGGACCAACCAGTTGATCTCAGAGTGCCGGATTGATTATAACATTGCGGCTCGTTATCTTCGAGATGTGGCGCTCTCTGGAGATATGAATGGACTTACCACCGTCACTGCGAAGCTGAGTGAGCTGGAAAAGCAGATTGCTGAAATGAAAGCCAGCTATCCGGATGCGTTCAAGGATCGTACTTTGCTGAATAATTTTGTAACCACGTTGAATGATTGGATGAAAGAGGCCAGAACCATTGCAGACGTTGTGCGTACGGATCGAAACCATGCGGCAGAGATGCTGGTGAATGAGTGTACGCCTGCGCTGAATGCCGCCGCTGACGCAGGCACAAAGCTGGCGGAATTTTTGCAGACAGAGCAGAACAAGATTATTGAAGAACAGAACCGGCGTGTGAACCTTGGTCTCATCATCATTATCGCAGCGATGGTGGTCTGCGCCACTGCCGTTATGACCATGGTGGTGCGAATTATCCAGCATATTACCGTGCCCGCCATGGAGGTACGGGATGCTCTGGTTGCGATGTCGGAGGGCAATCTGTCCACTCCTGTGAACTTTAAAGGAAAGAACGAACTGGGCCAGATGTGTGATTCTTTGCGCAGCTGCCAGAAGATCCTGAGCAATGTGGTGCGTGACATCTCCAGTGGAACTACACAGATGGCTCAGGGGAACTTTGATGTGGAGATGACCGCCAACTTCCCCGGCGAACTGGCTCCCATTCAGACCAGTATTAATGACTTTGTGATTCGCATGAGCGAGACCATCGCCAACATCACGCAGTCCGCCGACCAAGTGTCCGCCGGTTCCGACCAGGTGTCCAACAGTGCCCAGGCGCTGGCCCAGGGCGCCACCCAGCAGGCCAGCTCTGTGGAAGAGCTGTCTGCCACCATTACGGACATCTCCTCCAGCGCCAAGGAGACCGCTTCCGCTGCTGAGCAGGCCGGAGGTTCTCTGAATCAGGCTGGCAGCCAGCTGGCTACCAGCGTGGAGCACGTCAAGCAGCTCAATGTGGCAATGAACAATATTTCCAATTCTTCTCAGGAGATCAGCAAAATTATTGCCACCATTGAGAATATCGCGTTCCAGACCAACATTCTGGCCCTGAACGCCGCCGTTGAAGCCGCCCGGGCAGGTTCCGCAGGCAAGGGCTTTGCCGTGGTCGCCGACGAGGTGCGCAATCTGGCAACCAAGTCCGATGAGGCCGCTAAGGCTACCAAGGACTTGATTGACAACTCCATGACCGCTGTCCAGGAGGGCAGTGAGGCGGTGGTGAAGGTTACTACCTCTCTGGAGAAGACAGATGATTTGACCAAGCAGGTTGTGGCTATGATGCAGAATGTGGTGGGCGCGGTGGAGAGCCAGAACACCGCGATTGGCCAGGTAACCGAGGGAATCGATCAGATTTCCGCTGTGGTACAGACCAACTCCGCCACCAGTGAAGAGTGCGCTGCGGCCAGCGAAGAGCTGTCCTCTCAGGCCAGCATCATGCACCAGCTGATGAGCGAATTTAAGGTCAGTTCTAAAGTCAACGGAGGCAGCTTCAGAAGTTCCAGCAGTGTGTTTGCACCGCCTGCCCCCAGCATTTCCTCCACCTCCAGTACTAGTACAAGCTGGAGTGAGGAAGACGACAGCTTCTCATCCTCCGCCAGTCCTTTCGGCAACAGCAAGTATTGAGAGAACAGGCGGGACGTTCCTGACCTGTAAGGTAATATGGCGTCCCGTATTCGGGACGCCATATTGCAACTACACCGTGGATAGAGAGGTGAATCCAGATGTCAAAGAGAGCACCCCAGGACAGTGAAATGATTTTCGCACTGGATATTGGTACCCGCAGCATTATCGGAATTGTCGGCCGGGTAGAGGACGAACGCTTTCGGGTGCTGGCAGTGGAGAAGGAAGAGCACGGCAAGAGGGCCATGCTGGACGGGCAGATTGAGGACATTGCCCAAGTAGCCAAGGTGGCCCGGAAGGTTACAGACCGGCTGGAGGAAAAGCTGGACTGCAAGCTCCAGCGAGTGTGTGTGGCTGCTGCTGGACGCGCCCTGCGCACAGAAAAAGGAAGTTTCAGCCTGGAATTTCCGGAAGTGACCCGAATCAACAACGATATCGTCAACCGCCTGGAGAGCGGAGCCGTTTCGGAAGCGGAGATGTGCCTGTCCCAGGGGCAGGACAGCCAGCGCCGGTTCTATCTGGTGGGTTACACTGTGTCCGGCTATCGTTTGGACCGCTATCCCATGACCACTCTGCGGGGACATAACGGACAGCTGCTGGAGGCCGACGTAGTGGCGACCTTCCTGCCCAGTGAGGTGGTGGAGAGCCTCTATTCTGTGATGGAGGCATCCGGCCTGGAGGTGGCCAGCCTGACGCTGGAGCCAATTGCGGCCCTGAATGCGGCCATTCCGGCCGATCTGCGCCTGCTTAACCTTGTGTTGGCCGACATCGGGGCGGGTACCACCGATATTGCGGTGTGCCGGGAAGGAGCCGTGGTGGGCTACACTATGGCGACCATTGCCGGAGATGAGGTTACCGAAGAGCTGATGCGTCGTTATCTGGTTCCCTTTGCAACTGCGGAGCGGATGAAGACCCAGATGGAGGAAAGCACAGTCAGCTACCGGGATGTGCTGGGTCTGGAACAGAATATTCCAGGTGCACAGATTCGGGAGGCGGTTCAGGCTCCGGCCAGAAATCTGGCGCAGGAGATCGCCCAGCGGGTGGTCGCCCTGAACGGTGCGGCGCCTTCCGCCCTGTTTTTGGCAGGGGGCGGCAGTAAGCTGGACGGTTTGCTGGACTTGGTGGCCGAGGCGCTGGATATGGATGAGAATCGGGTAGCTCTGGCGGGAAACAACTACGATATCACCGCCTTTTCCCAGGAGTATGAGCTGAATGACCCCGAATTGGCGACCCCGCTGGGGATTGCCGTTTCAGCAGGGCTGGGCCTGATCAGCGACAGCTACCGTATTATGCTCAATGGAAAACCGGCCAAGCTCTTCCGGAGCGGCGCAATGACCGTTTTGGAACTGCTGATGATGAATGGGTATACCACTGCCGATCTTCTGGGCCGGACGGGTAAGAACCTGAGCGTCACGGTGGATGGTCAACGCATGATTTTCCGTGGGCGGCCTGCCACCCCCTGTGTCCTGACCCTGAATGGGGCGGAGACAGCTCCTTCTGCCCTGGTATACGCTGGGGACAGCATCGAATTTACTCCCGCTGTCCCAGGAGAGTCGGCGAAGAGAACCTTGAAAGATTTGCTGGGAGCAGATTTTGCTGGAGCGGTTACCATCAATGGACGGCTGGCGGACCTGGGAGCTCTGTTGTACACAGGCGATCAGGTGGCTACCTCAGACGGGACGATCCGTCCGGCCCCTCCGCCACCGCCAAAGCCGGAGCCAGAGCCGCCCAAGGCGGAAGCGCCTAAGGCGCCGGTTCCTCGGGTGGAAGCAGTCCGGACGGTGCCGCCGCAGGTGCCAGGAGCGGGTGGGACAGAGCCGGTGCGCCGGGGCGTGCCCGCAGCAGAGGCAGTCCGGCCGTTCCGCCTGCACCGAGACCAGAGAAGTCGATTCAAGTGCTGTTAAATGGACAGCCCCTGACCCTCCCGGAGAAGGAGGAAGGAACCCCCTACTATGTGATGGACCTGTTGGAACACTCGGACATTGATTTTGACAATCTGGACCGGGGAGTCGTGTTGCAGGTGAATGGAACCAATTGTTCCTTTATGCAGGAACTAAAGCCTCAGGATGATGTAGTGATCCGATATCTGGAGACGTAAGGGAGTGACTATGCTTTGAAAAAAGAAAAGGAACCCAATGAGGAAAATGAGGAGCAGCCCAAGAAGGGCGGCAAAAAGAAGCTCCTGATTCCCCTGATCGCCATAGTCGTGGTTGCGCTTGCGGCGGCTGTGGTGCTGTTGGTCCTGCCCCGCTTTGGCATCAATCTGCTGGGCGGCGGGGAGAAGAAGAACGACGCTCCGCCCAAAGATGAGTTGGAGGTCTATACCCTGGGTGAAGAGACGGCCGCTGCGCTGGACAGCGTGCTGGAGGAAGGTGACGGAGAACTGATTGCCGTTCGAAATCCTGATAAGAAAAAGGATAAAAAAGAGGACAAGGACGGCGATGCAAGCAGCAGTGGTTCGGGCAGCAGCGAAGCAAGTCCGGCTGAGGACGTGGATCGGTTTATCTACTTCTATGAGCTGAACAGTCCCTCTGATGTGGTGAACCGCTACTTGGATGTGATGTTGGGTGGAGAGCAGGGCTTTTCGCTGGTGGACGCAGAATACGTGATTCAGGAGGAACGTCCGGAACTGGAAGATGCTGCCGGGTCGCTGGTTCTGGCCCGCAACTCGACCGCTCAGGAGGGCTGTGTCTTCCAGGTGTCCGTGGGTTGGTCCGAGGCCAACGATAACCTGGCAATCCGTGTTTCCGCCCCTGCGGGAAAGGTACATAAACCAGAACCCAAGCCGAAGCCGGAGGCCGCCAGCCTGGACGAACATATGGACCAGCTGATGGCAATGAACCCCTCAGAGCTGGGCCTGTCTGGAACCTCCATGGATGAGTACGAGATCTATGCCATGGGCGGTTTTGTCAAAGTGGATGACTTGGACTGCCGCCGGTTTACCATCTATTCCAGAGAGAGTCCGGGGTCTATCGCGGGAATTTTCCTCATCAGCTCGGATAAAAAACACTTCTTCCAGCTGGACCAAGTGACTGGCGGCGTAACTGAACTGCGCTGAACACAGTCCAAAAATATTCTAAAAAACCTTTCATCGGCGCTCTCTTATGAAATGGAGGGGAGAGGTCGATAACCTGAGTGGAACGAAATCCAATTTTAAACGGAAGGGAGGGGACATGAATGGATGGCGCTTTGAGTATGAGCATGAGTATGGCCCAGTTCCAGACCAACTATGCCTACGCCCTGATGAAGATGTCTATGGAGGACGCAGAAAGTCAGGCTGCGGCGATGATCGAAATGATGTCCGACGTGTCCGCACCCGCCCAGTATGGCTTTGATACATGGGCATAAGCGGAACAGCGTTCCAAACAGAACGGAGTGAGGCCAGCCGGGCTCACTCCGTTTTGTTGTTTTGAGAAGGAGGAAGGAGCGAATGGAAAATGAGAGACGAGATGCCCTGTTTGCGCAGTGGGAGTCGCCCATGGTGCGGGCCTGTTTACAAGGGGAGATGGGCCGCATTGTAAGCTGGGGAGAGGACAGCGCCCTAGCCGCCCTAGGCGACTTTTGTTTTCTGGCAGGAAAACCGGCCCCCGAATTGATTGGGCAGGCGGAAGGTCCTCTCCTTGTCCCGGGAAATGGAGGTTGGGTAGAGCTGATTGAAAAGAGTTGGGGAGAACGGGCGGTCGCCTTCACCCGATACGCTGTACGCAGGACGCAGGAGATTGGTTCAAACGACAGGCTTTTATCCTTTACAAATGCTCTGCCGGAGGGCTTTAAGCTGGCTCCCATTGGAAAAGGGCTGTACCATGTATTGCTGTCCCAGGCGTGGTCCAGAGATTTGTGCGGAAACTTTCGGGATGAAGATGATTTTGTGGAACGGGGGATTGGCATTGCGGTTTTATGGCGGGGAGAACCAGTGGCCGGAGCCGCCTCCTACGCCGTCTGCGCAGGGGCGATTGAGATTGAAATTGACACCGCCCCAGATTTTCGCAGGCGGGGGCTGGCGTTGGCGTGTGGGGCGAAGCTGATTTTAGAGTGCCTGGAACGGGACCTTTACCCCGCCTGGGATGCCCATGACCTCCGTTCACTGGCGTTGGCGGAAAAGCTGGGTTACCAGCTGGACCACCCCTATCCTGCCTTTTGGGTTGAGGAAAAGGCGAAGAATAGGGGAGAGGCATCACGCGCAAACTCCACTTGACAAAGCCTCATCACTGAGGTATGATATAAGCACCCCACCCAGGGGGGGTGTTATTCTACCTTGAAAGTCAGGTGAACCAACATGGCAAAGCAAAAATTCAATATTTCTGGTATGACCTGCTCCGCCTGTTCCGCCCATGTGGAGAAAGCGGTCAATAAACTCGAGGGTGTGAAGACTGCCTCGGTCAATCTGCTGGCTAACTCGATGGTGGCCGAATTTGATGAAAATATCCTCTCCAAAAAGGATATTATTGAAGCAGTAATACAATCCGGATATGGGGCATCCTTGCCGGAGCGGTCAGGAGACAAAACAGCCGCCGCGCCGCAGGAGGACCTGATAGCGCAGGAGCTGGCCGCCATGAAACGAAGGATGATTTGGTCCTTTGCGTTTCTGATTCCTCTGTTCTATATCTCCATGGGCCACATGATGGGAGCGCCTCTGCCTGGTTTTCTCCTGGGCCTGGAAAATGCGGTTGCGTTTGGATTGACCCAGCTGCTGCTCACCCTGCCCATCTTGTACCTAAACGATAAGTATTTCAAGGTGGGATTTAAAACTCTTTGGAATAGAGCGCCAAATATGGACAGCTTGATTGCAGTGGGGTCGACCGCCGCGGTGCTGTACGGCGTCTTTGCCATCTATCAGATGGGATATGGCTTGGGGCGGGGGGATATGGAACTGGTAGGCAAGTACCATATGGACTTATACTTCGAGTCGGCGGGTATGATCCTGGCGCTGATTACTTTGGGGAAATTTTTGGAGACCCGCTCCAAGGGGAAGACCGGCGAAGCCATCAGCCGTCTGATGGACTTGGCCCCTAAAACTGCTACCGTTCTTCGAGACGGCGCAGAGGTAGAGATTCCCGTGGAAGAGGTTCTGGTTGGAGATCGGGTGGTGGTCCGACCAGGACAGTCTATCCCTGTGGATGGTGTGATTGTGGAGGGCCAGTCGGCTGTGGACGAATCTGCTTTGACCGGAGAATCCCTCCCGGTGGACAAGGGACCAGGGGACAAGGTAGCTGCCGCCGCCATCAATAAGTCAGGGTTCTTTACCTTCGAGGCCAGCCGGGTAGGAGAGGACACCACTTTGGCGCAAATGATCCGGCTGGTTGAGGAAGCCTCCGCCTCCAAGGCCCCCATTGCCAAGCTGGCTGACCAAGTGGCTGGAGTCTTTGTCCCGGTGGTTATGGGGATTGCGCTGATTGCCGCCATCGCCTGGCTGGTTACTGGACACAACGCCACCCAGGCCCTGACCGCTGGAGTGGCCGTATTGGTCATTTCCTGCCCCTGTGCGCTGGGTCTGGCCACCCCTGTGGCTATTATGGTGGGGACCGGAAAAGGAGCGGAGAACGGCATTTTAATTAAATCTGCGGAGGCCCTGGAGACCCTCCACACCATCGACACCGTGGTGCTGGACAAGACGGGGACCCTCACCCAGGGCAAACCAGTGGTCACGGACCTGATTACGGCGGCTGGGATTACAGAAGAAGACCTGCTCGGGACGGCCTATTGCCTGGAAAAGCCTTCGGAACATCCCCTTGCGGCCGCTATTGTGGAAGAGGCGGAGCGTCGAAACCTCCGTCCGGCCTTGGTCAAGGATTTTGAGGCGGTCCATGGGCGGGGCGTTCGGGCGGAGCTGGGCGGCCATGTCAAAATCGGCGGCAACCGGGCCATGATGGAAGAAGCGGGCATCAGTCTGGGAACTTGGGCAGTTCAGGCGGATACTCTCGCCGCCCAGGGCAAGACCCCTCTATACTTTGCGGATGAACAAAAAAGAGAATTACTAGGTGTTATCGCTGTGGCCGATACTCCAAAGCCTTCCAGCAAGAGCGCCGTGTCCGCATTTCGGGAATTGGGACTGGAAGTGGTCATGCTCACCGGCGACAACCGGCGCACCGCCGAAGCCATTGGCAAAGAGTTGGGGGTTAGCCAGGTTATGGCTGAGGTTCTGCCCCAGGATAAGGAACGTAAAATTGCGTCCCTCCAGGCTGAGGGGAAAAAGGTTGCTATGGTGGGAGATGGCATTAACGACGCCCCCGCCCTGGCGCGGGCAGAAGTTGGCTTGGCGATCGGGGCGGGCACCGATGTGGCAATTGAGTCGGCAGATATCGTGCTGATGAAATCGGATCTGATGGACGTGGCCGCCGCTGTGGAGTTGTCCCGGGCTACCATTCGGAACATCAAGCAAAATCTGTTTTGGGCGTTTTTCTATAATTCGTTGGGGATTCCCTTGGCCGCTGGAGTGTTTTACTATGCGCTCCATTGGCAGCTCAATCCCATGTTTGCTGCTGCCGCTATGAGTCTCAGTTCGGTGACGGTAGTGACCAACGCTCTGCGCCTGCGGTTTTTCAAGAGTCGATTTCGGTCTGAAACTCCGGTGGAACCGGCCTGCAATGGGACTTGTCCGCTGGAGTTAAAGGATAAAACAAATCAAGGAGGAAACAAAACCATGAACAAGACAATGAAAATTGAGGGTATGATGTGTGCCCACTGCACTGGACGGGTGGAGAAGGCCCTGTCTGCCATTGACGGCGTGTCTGCTGTGGAGATGAGCTTGGAAGGCAAATCTGCCACTCTGACGCTCAGCAAAGATGTAGACAATCAGGTCCTCACCGCCGCTGTTACAGAGGCGGGCTATGAGGTGGTGTCCGTCCAGTGAAGGCCGACCACGCCCAGGTCAACCGTCTGCTGAAAACCGCACGGGGACAGATTGACGGCATTTTAAAGATGGTGGAAGAGGACCGCTACTGTCTGGATGTGTCCGGCCAGATCATGGCCGCTCAGTCCATCCTGAAAAAGGCGAACCGTATGGTTCTTCGAGCCCATATGGATTGCTGTGTTCGGGAAGCGGTGGCCTCTGGGTCCCCCGAAGCCAAGTTGGAAGAACTGGCTCTACTATTGGATAAGCTGGCAGAATAAAAAATCCGCCCGCCGGAGAGCATTCGCTTTTCGACGGGCGTTGTATGTTTCATATTTTATTCTGGACTTTCGTACTCCAGCAAGTCATCGATTTTACAGTTAAGAACATAACATACTTTTGCAATAAAATCCAGATCAACACGCTCAACATGATTCTGATAATACCGATCAATCACATCATATTTGACCCCTGTGAGAGTCTTTAGGCGATTTCTCGTAATGCCACGACGGTTCAGTACTTCTGCTAATTTCACTTTGACACTTCCGTATTCATCCATCCGATAAGTGATGATACTTCTTACACCGTCCATCGCCTGTTCCCCCTCCGTTAAAAAATATTTTACCACTGGATTCCCCTATTGACATTTACCATATTAAATGGTATCCTTATATAAGGTAAATTGAACAGATGAACAGAGAAGAAAATAAATAATATTTTTTATTCGCGTTTTTGTTTCGGGCGATGGTGGACCGGCTGTTGAAGGAATTTCATGATCTGAATACATAAACCGCTCTCTTTCAGGCAAGCTAACCGGAAAGGGGGCGGTTTTTTGCGCAAAAAATGGAACTATGCAGTGTCGGGCGGGCTGGCGGGGATAGCCAATGGCCTGTTTGGCGGCGGCGGCGGGTCTGTGCTTGTCCCCATGCTGACGGGCTATTGCAAGTTGGACCAGCGTAGAGCGTTTGCCACTTCTGTGGCGGTGATCCTGCCTCTGTGCGCCCTATCGGTGGTGATTTATTGGGTACGAGGCGGGCTGGACATCATGGCGGCTCTGCCCTACCTGATTGGCGGAGCAGCGGGCGGCTGGGCCGGAGGAAGATGGTTTAAGGGTGTGAAGATGCCTTGGCTGAAGCGGGCCTTCGGACTGCTGTTGATTTACGGAGGGGTGAAGAGTTTTCTGTGAAGGAGTGGATACTGCCGTTGGCAGTGGGGGCGGCGACCGGGGTGTTGTCTGGCTTCGGGGTAGGGGGAGGGACCCTGCTGCTTGTCTATATGACAGCCTTCGCCGGGGTGGAACAACACTTGGCCCAAGGAATCAATCTGCTGTACTTTCTCCCCGCCGGACTGCTGGCCTTGCCTGCCCATGTTAAAAATGGTTACGTCGAAAAAGAAGTGCTCCTGCCGGCCATTGGAGCGGGACTGTTCTGCGCGGCTCTGGCGGCTTGGGCCGCAACGGCCATGGATGTAGCGATACTAAAAAAGTTCTTTGGGGTTTTTCTGATTGTAGTGGGCTGGACAGAGCTTTTTGGGAAGAAAAAAGAGTAGGG
>OFHO01002256.1_pt1 | contig 12033 bp, 16 predicted proteins | sample 1521531 | NCBI WGS metagenome assembly OFHO01 (sample SAMEA3504124, study PRJEB24116) | mouse gut metagenome | biome: mouse gut; feature: mouse-associated habitat; material: faeces | place: Denmark | collected 2011
TTTGGTGAGGAAAAATTTCATGTGGTACTACTTTTTCTCTCATCTAGGGATTAATTACTATATGCATTAAACGGATTTGCTGAAAATGGAATGCGGCAATTGCTATTTGGCCGGGTCAACTCCCCGCCATTTTCCAGCAGCAGAAATAAATGCGCCCAGCCTTCCAGCTGTTCCCATTTCCAGGATAAAACTGCACATAGCCTCAAACAAATCGCTCATATGTTCTGGCAAGGAGGGTTTTGCCGATACAGAACCTCTCTCTTATTTCCTTCATATGTTATTGCGCATTCCTTCCTGCTGCTACCAGCCTATTCGGCACATGGGAAGCCATCGTCGTTTCCATATGAGTTCTGTCTGCGATGTCTACCAGTTTACCAGTCCCGGTAGCCAGGGCATGGAAGATGCCGTTGTAAGTAGGTGCGTTTCTATACTCCTGTGTGAACGATTGTGCGGTTCCTCATGCAGATACCCGGATTTTGAGAAAAACAACTGCTTTATGTTTTCATCCGCAGAGAGATTTCTGTCAAACAAAGCCAGGTGCTTTGCGGCACCACCTGTATGTCCTATACAGGCATAATCCCTTTCATGAAAAAGGCCGGCGGCCAGATTTTGAATTGTTTCATATCAATTTCAAAAAAATCTTGAAATTTTCCTCCATAAAGGTTATAATACCAATATTAGATGACAGCCCTACAGTCTATCGGGAAGGAGGAATGAAGCACATATCCAAATCCTGTAAAAAAAGTGATATTGTAGCCACCGTCAGTATTATATAATATTTATCTGACCCACAATATCATCAAATACACAGGAGGAAAAAGGAATGACTGCTTTAGCGGAACTGATTGAGGAATATCTGCAGCACTGCCAGGTGCGCAAGGAGCTGGATCCGAAGACGATTCGGGCATACCGGGCGGATTTGCGGGATTTCAGGCTGTACACAGAGAGCCGGAACGGGGACTTCCAGAGCAAGGAGGCCGTGGGGAGCTATGTGGACTCCCTGCACTGTGAAAAGGCGCCACGTACCATAAAAAGGAAGATTGCCAGCATACGCGCTTTTTACCACTATCTGATCTACGCGGAGGAGATAGCGGAGAACCCCCTGTACCGCCTCGACCTGAGCTTCAAGCTGCCCCGGAGGCTGCCCCGCTATATACCGAACCATGTCATGAACACCTTCTACCAGGAGCTGTACTCACAGAAAAAAAGGGCGGACACGCCGTACCAGCTGAAGTGCGCCGTCCGCGACATCGCCGTGATAGAGCTTCTCTTCGCGACGGGGCTGCGGATATCGGAATTGTGCGGCCTGAAGCGGGAGGCTGTGAACCTCTGTGAAGGGGAGGTCCGCATCCACGGAAAAGGGGACAAAGAGCGTATCCTGCAGCTCACGGAGAAGATTACCATCGATTCGCTGAGGGAGTATGAGACCCTTTTCAAAGCACAGATCAGGGAAAGCGAGCATTTCTTTCTGAACAAATACGGACATCCGCTGTCCGACCAGTCGGTTCGGGACATGATCAAACGTCTGACCTGCGCCGCCTCTATTTCCATGCATATCACGCCTCACATGTTCCGCCACTCCTTCGCCACCTACCTGGTGAATCAGGACGTGGACATCCGCTGTATCCAGGAAATGCTGGGCCACAGTTCCATCCGTACCACGGAGATCTACACCCACGTGGATATGGCCAAGCAGAGGAACGTGCTTCAGACGAAAAATCCCAGAAAACTTTTAGATATGGAAAATTCATTGCCTTTTGGGGAATGATATGTTATGATATGGCAGTATACACAAATCAGTTCAGCCATACGGAAAGAGGACAGACAGTATGTTAAATGATAAATCAATTCTGATTACGGGCGGAACGGGAAGCTTCGGCAAGGCGTTTACGAAATATGTCCTGGAGCACTACAGCCCGAAGAGGATCGTCATCTATTCCCGGGATGAATTCAAACAGTATATCATGCAGAACGAGTTCAAGGAGCATGCCTCGAAGCTGCGGTTCTTTATCGGCGACGTGCGGGACAGGGAGAGGCTCCTGCGGGCTTTCAAAGGGGTGGATTATGTGGTGCATGCGGCAGCCCTCAAGCAGGTGCCCGCCTGTGAGTACAACCCCGCGGAGGCCATCAAGACCAACGTGGGCGGCGCCCAGAACGTCATCGACGCGGCGCTGGACAGCGGCGTGAAGAAGGTGGTGGCCCTGTCCACGGACAAGGCGGTGAACCCTGTCAATCTCTACGGGGGGACCAAGCTGGTGTCGGACAAGCTGTTCATAGCGGCCAACGCCTATGCCGGGAGCCAGGACATCTGCTTTTCCGTGGTGCGCTACGGCAATGTGGCGGGGAGCAGGGGATCCGTCATCCCGCTCTTCCATGACATCATCCAGAACGGCGGGACGCGTCTGCCCATCACGGATTACCGCATGACCCGTTTCTGGATTAGCCTCCGTCAGGGCGTGGAGCTGGTCATAAAGGCCTTTGAGGAGGCCAAAGGGGGGGAGACCTTCATTTCGAAGATTCCTTCCTTCAAAGTGACGGATCTGGCGCAGGCCATGCTGCCCGGATGCGAGATGCCTGAGGTGGGCATCCGCGAAGGGGAGAAGCTGCATGAGGTCATGGTGGCTGCGGAAGATTCCATGCATACCTATGAGTATGACAGACATTTCATCGTATACCCTCAGATAGTCTGGGATGAGAGGCGCCGGGTAGTTCCTACGGGCAGAAAGGTGCCGGAAGGTTTTTCCTATAGCTCAGGTAAAAATACAGAGTGGCTTAGCGTAGAGGACATCCGAAAGCTTTTGGAAACAGTACGATTTGAGTGACAGGTTGTGATTCAAAGGCGGCAGATGACCGCCTTTTTCTTATTCTGTGCTTTTTCAGGACGAGAATCGATAAAAGATTATGTTTCCTGGCAAACTTTTGCGTAAATAGGACCCATATGAGTCCCATTGCTTCCCGGTTAAGGGGTAAAATAAAAGAAAAAATGGACCAGAAATGGTGCAGAGCAGAGCAGAGGTGCGGTTTTGATACAGAAGATAAAACAGGACAAAAACGGAAACATAGGGAAGAATATCAGAGAAATCAGGCTTGCAAGGGGGATAGGGCAGACGGAGCTGGTCCGTATGCTGGATCTGCAGGGAATTGCCATTACGAGGGAGTGCCTCGTGAAAATCGAACGCGGCTTGCAGCACGTACATGTGCAGCAGCTGAAAGGGATAAAGAACGAGCTGGGGACAAGCTATGAGGAATTGCTCAAATAGGCCGTATATGGACGCAAATCGTGACCGCGGGCGGTAGGGGCAGGCCCGGACTCCGCCCCGGCAAGGGGACGATTGCGCGTTTATGGCAGATGGAGTATGCTCAGGCTTGGGAGAAAATGTTGACGGCTTTGTCTTTATGCAGGGCCGTCAATTTTGTTTTCCTGAAATTTCCAATTAAAATTCGACATTTATTGACTTTTTTTATATTTGGGATTGACAAAAGGGAGATAGTGATGCACAATGATTACGTAAGTGTAATAAAATATACTAAGGAGGTAGAGATTTGGCTAGATTACTGAAGAGACTGTCCGACAACAGAAAAAGGAGCGTGCGCGTGATGATGGCGCAAAAGGACGCGGAGATCTCAAAGCTGAAGGAGAGGCTGAGCGAGCTGTACATCGAGAACGATGAGCTGGGCCGGGAGAACCGGAAGCTGAGCATCCGGAATTCGGAGCTGGATGTTGCTTACAACAGCCTGAAGCAGATCCTCCGCAACCGCGGCGTCTGCACGCCCTGATGTTCGCCCGGCTGCGGGGGTGGCAGCCGGAGGAGGCGCTTGCGTGTCCCGGGATGCGCAGGCGCCAAAAAATGTGCAAAACTTCGAAAGAATGTTTTGACAAGACTATTCGAATGTAGTAACATGGAAGTGTACAGGAAAAGGAGGTGAATCAATCTTGAAGGTCAATCACAAAATAACTGGAGCAGAGCGCGAGGTCATGGAAGTGCTGTGGCAGCGCACCGAGCCGATGCAGACCAGGGAGCTCCTGGAGGAGATGAAGGAGAGAGGGAAGAAGTGGAAGAGGCAGACTCTGAACACGCTCCTGTTCCGCCTGGAGGAGAAGGGCATCGTGAGCCGCAAGCGCGCCTATGTGGAGGCGGCGCTGTCCCAGGAAGAGCTGCTGCAGGTACAGACGCAGGAGCTGCTGGACGATTTCTATGGCGGAGAGTACGGGAACTTCTTTGCCGCCCTTACGGGGAACAAGGAGATCGACAGCGAGAGCAAGCGTCTGCTGGACGGCTTGATGAAGAAGCTGAAGAAGTAGCATGGGCGGACGGCAGGACGCTGTGCCGTCGGCCGACATGCATGCCTGCGATAGCCGGATGGCCATGCCCCGTTCTGGGCATTCGGCAAGTATCGCGGCAGGACGGCGCGACCTGATTTTGCGGTGGCGCTGTCGTAACTTATAGGATGCCATCGCCTGCTGGCCTCATAGCGGAAGAGGGCGGAAACGCCGGTGCGGCATATGCCGGGCATCGGCAGCCCCCGGGTCGATGGACGACAGGGGGTGTAACTTGGAAACGGCTGTCTGACAGGCCGAAAGTGCGGTCGGGCAGCGGGCAGGAACACGTAGGATTGTGAGCGGATAGCAGAAAGGGTAAAATGCTATGAAGGTACAGAAGATGAAAAAGATGAAGAGAACGATGGTGGCAGGTCTGGTTGCGTTTATGATGCTGGCGGAGTCCGTGACGGCATTCGCCGCGGAGCCCCATGATGCGGGCTGCGGGTGCGGAGAGGAGCATGGCGCGGTTATTTTGTATGATGAGCAGTTTGTGGATGAAGACGGGAATATTACGCCGGTGAGTGGGATTAGTGAGCACGTGATTTGTTTGGGACATAGGATTGTGGAAGGGTACTTTCAGACGCATGTAAAGGATGGTAAAGGGGGATGTACTGTCAAAACATATCATAGTACACAGTGTGTATACTGTTATACTATTTGGATAGGGGATTTGTGCTCTGTGGATATGAGCGTTAAATGTCCACATGATAATGTAAAGTAAGAGTATAAAAACGGGAATTAATTATCGGAGAATTGTGGGATTAATGCAAAATCTTTGATATGGATATAGTGACGAAGAAAGTGGGAATTGGCGGCTTATACATTAGTGGGCCGCTAATTCTATTGGAAACGTGGAAAGATAAGAGAAAATGATGATGGGATACTTATTTCTGATGACATCTGCTGGAAGTGCTCTTTATATTGGCTATTTGCTTTGGACAAGGATATTTGGGAAATCTACTACTCAATGTATGAAATATAGGGCTTTGATGATAGTGATGTTTGTTTACGTGGTACCATGGGCATGGCTTGGGGGAATATATAGGCGTATTATGAGTTTTTTTCTGCTTGATGAAGTAGATGCGGGAGCAAATGGAGTGGTTGACGTTGCGAATATAGAAACAAAAGGGGCAGCATATCAGACAAAGGAATACAGGTTATTAATGGTGATGACATTAATGTGGTTTATGATTGCGATATTGTTTCTGCTTATTCGGACAATCAAGTTTATGAAAATGAGCCATTCATTCCATGGGCTGGCCATTAATTGTGAAGATAAAAATCTGGAACAAACATTGGAATGCTTGCGAAAAACTCTAAGGTTCAAGCATAAGCCAGAGATTGCCTGGACGCGGGTAGATAACGGGACATTCACGCTTGGAGCGGTTAAGCCGACTATATTCTTGCAAAAGAAATATGTTGAAGGAGATTTATACTGGATTTTAAAACATGAAATGGTGCATATTATTGGGATGGATATATGGGTGAAGCTATTGATGAAATTTGTCTGCTGTCTGCATTGGTTCAACCCATTGATATACCTATTGCAATATGAGATAAAATATTTAAGTGAGACATCTTGCGATGAAAGGGTACTTAAAGGATGTGCTGAAATGGAATGTCAAGTATATATTGATTTGCTGGACAGAAACAGAAGTGGTGGGAAGATTCCGTTTAGCAGTGCGGTGGAAGGAGATACTGAAATTGATAGGCGGATAGCTTTGATAAAGCAGAAGATAGGATATAAGGAAAAGGCGATGGTTATAGGTGTCTATGCATTTTTGGTGTTATTGAATTCACTGACAGCTCTGGCATATCCTAAAATTCATCATGTAAAAGAGACTGCAATAGAGGTAGCGGAAGATGCTGTGGATGGCGGCAACTTTTGGATATATGATTATGCGAAGGATGGATATGGTACATATACGGATGCTGTCCTATATAACGAACAATTTGTGGATAAAGATGGACATATTTATCAGGTGGCGAGTAAGAAAGAGCAAGAGGCGTGTACTAAACATGAAATCGTACCTGGCGTTGTTCAAATACATAAAAAAGATAGCCAAGGGTGTACTCTAGAAACCTATGACGGCACTAGGTGTTCGGAATGCGGCAATATGTGGAAGGGTGATTTGCTTTATATAACCAATAAAATGCCATGTCCTCATTAGAAAGCTGATGAATAACCCATGCAAACCCCACCAATCATCCTTCCCGACATCTCCCCATCCATAAAAATATTTGCCCATCGACAAATATTTTTACACGTATCATAATATTACTGTCAGGAGGAAATAATGCATGAAAAGTTACTCATCTCGAGAAGTCATCAAAATGCTTAAAGCAGACGGATGGTATGAGGTAAGCGTGGTTGGAAGCCATCATCAATACAAACACCCCACCAAAAAGGGACGCACAACGATAAAGCATCCCGATAAAGACATCCCGCTGCCGACGCTGAAGCGCATCGAGGAACAGTCGGGGCTGACATTCGATTAGCCCTGCCTGCCTGACACACTCTTCATATAGGAGGTTGTTTTTATGAAAAAGACCGACCGTTATATATATCCCGCTATCTTCACCTATGAACCCGGAAAAGAGATCGCCATTGATTTCCCCGACTTAAAATGTGCCACCAGCGGAACCAGCGATGAGGACGCATTTCTGTCGGCACGGGAGCTCCTGGGCTGCGTCCTGAACGGACTGGAAGAAGACGGAGAGGAAATCCCCGCCCCTACCCCCCTGCCCGAAATCAGGGCCAAGGAAAACGAGCGTGTAGTTCTGGTCGATGTTTATATGCCATCGGTCCGGCTGGCAAACGTGAACCGCGCGGTCAATAGGACCGTCACCTTGCCCGCATGGCTAAATGCCGCTGCGATGGAACGGAACATCAATTTTTCGCAAGTGCTGCAGGAGGCTTTAAAGTCCCGGCTCAATCTTGGATAGCGGGGGCAAGGGTCCTCTCCGCTGGATTGGAATCATCGGCGACAAGATTGTCGAGATTTGTCGATGGCTTTTTCTTTACAGGAAGCCGATTCTGTCTTACAATGGGGCACATGAAAAGGGAATTCAAAGCAGCGGCATTGGCATAGACTAATCCGCTGCTTTGATATTCGGGCAGATTTATATGCCCCCAACTTTCCGCAAGTGCGGCGAAGTAATTGCAATAAGGAAGAAGATATGTTATGATTTGGGAAGACGAAAGGGGGCGATTCCATGAGTGGTACATATGCTGAGATTTTCCTGAACGCTTACAAGCGTGGCCTGCTTAGAATAATTTGGAGCACATCCGGTTTTTCTCTGGGGATTGATTCGAATAGAAAGGAGTCCATTCCCGAATTAAGAGATAAAGAGTTTGTAGAATATGTCTTTTCCATTATCAAGATTGTAATCGAATTGGCAGATGGCAGGGAAGGGCAGAACATTCCGGAAGAGGATTTAGAAGTCGCCAAAGTGGTTTATGAGTGTGAACATGATTTGAAGAACCACCTTTACATAAAGAAGCATAGTAAGATTTCCTGTTTTAAATTACTGGAGAGCCAGATTATCGGCTACAGGGACGATGAAAATCCCAAAGTGACGACGGCGGTGTCGGCGATATTGAAGCTGATGACGGAAAATGGGGATGATGAAGAATCAAGGTCTTTTGAAGTTTCAAGTAGGGATATAGACGATATTATCAAAACCTTGACGGCGCTCAAAGAAAAAATGGACTCGCTCTAAGCTTGGAGGGGAAAATGACAGAACTTTTAGGGAAAAATTTCGATATTGTTTTTCCGGAGCTACATCAATATACATATAATGGAAAAAATGAATATGCATCTGGTTTAAGAGGGAAGTATCCGACGTATAATGATGGTATGAAAGCTGACATTATATATTTGAAAAAAGAATCTGGAAATTATAAGGAAGTCAATCAATATTTTAAGGCAATAGCCGAAAAATGCGATAATATCCAAGTCAACAGGAAAGTCCTGGGAGGCATGCCGACCATAGTGGGAAGCAGGATACCTGTAAGCCTGCTGATTGCCTGTGTGAAAGATGAAATGACAATAGAGGAGATTTGCGCAGAATATGGCCTGACAAAGGATGAAGTCGAAAAGGCCATGGAGTACGTAGTGGAGATTTTGGACACGCCATATCAGGAAGGCTTGGAATGAAGATACGGGTTTGATGCTACATTATGGTTTGATATGGCTGAGAGGATTTCAGGTGACAAAAAAGACTTATGAAACGGTCATGGATATCATAGGCAGCTTTTTGGAGGAACAAGGGGACTCCATAAAAAACACATACTATGCCATGAAGAAGGTGAATGATTCTTACGAGATAGTCCAACGCTTTCCTGTAACGAAAAGCCGTGTTGTGTTGAGGTAAGAGCGGTACGGCCGATGCGCTTCCTGCCTGACTGAGGAAAAAGTGTGCAGTTTACCAGACCTTGCGCTGGATTTGTCAATATTTGTCGATGACTTCCCCTTTACAAGAAGCCGCTTTTGTCTTATAATAGACTACGTAAAAGGGGAATTCAAAACAGCGGCAATAGCCAGCGTACGCTAAGCCGCTGTTTTGATATTCATAGGTGCTGTGCAGAAATACAGCGACAGTTCCATCCACCCCGCCAGAACGATGAAATCGCCTCCTCATCCTTCCTCATAAATGCAGAAGACGCATGGCGCACTGTCCCATGCGTCTTTTGTGCTGTCGCCCATATATTTTCAATAAAATCGCCCGCCCTGCCCACAACCTCAATTTATAAGTTGGAATTCCACCCACAATCTGCTATAATGAAAGCGTCTCAGGAACCTGAGCCAATCGAAATCAAAAATCCAAGCCCCAAAGGAGGGACAGCATGAAATATGATTATCTGATCGTCGGAGCCGGACTGTTCGGCGCGGTCTTTGCCCGGGAGGCGAAGAAGAAGGGGAAGAAATGCCTGGTGGTGGAGCGGCGCAACCACATCGCCGGGAATGTCTACTGCGAGGAGGTCCACGGCATCCAGGTGCACCGGTACGGGGCCCATATCTTCCACACCTCGGACAGGCGGATCTGGGACTATGTATGCCAGTTCGCGGAGTTCAACAATTATGTCAACTCCCCCATCGCCCGCTATAAGGACGAGCTTTACAACCTGCCCTTCAATATGAACACGTTCAGCAGGATGTGGAACATCGCCACCCCCGCCGAGGCCAAGGAAATCATCGCGGCCCAGATAGCGGACCTTGGCATCATCATGCCAAAGAACCTGGAGGAGCAGGCCCTTTCCCTGGTGGGCCGGGATGTATATGAGAAGCTGATAAAGGGTTATACTGAGAAGCAGTGGGGGCGGGACTGCCGCGACCTTCCGGCCTTTATCATCAAGCGTCTGCCCCTGCGCTTCACCTATGACAACAATTACTTCAATGACCGCTATCAGGGCATCCCCATCGGGGGCTATACGGAGCTGGTGGAGAAGCTGCTGGCGGGCACCGAGGTGCGCCTGAATGTGGACTATCTGGAGAACAGGCAGGAGCTGGACAGGCTGGCGGATAAGATCATATACACAGGCATGATAGACCAGTTCTACGATTATTCCCTGGGCGTCCTCCAGTACCGCAGCGTCCGCTTCGAGACCGAGGAGCTGGAGATGGAGAATTTCCAGGGCAACGCCGTGGTGAACTACACGGAGCGGGAGGTTCCCTATACCAGGATCATCGAGCACAAGCATTTTGAATTCGGGAAGCAGCCCACCACCATCATCTCCCGGGAATACTCCAGCGAGTGGAAGAAGGGGGACGAGCCCTATTATCCCGTGAACGATGACCGGAACAATGCCCTCTACGCCCAGTACAGGGAGAGGGCCGGAAAAGAGGCCAGGGTCATCTTCGGCGGCAGGCTGGGGGGCTATAAGTATTATGACATGGACAAGGTGATTGCCGCGGCGCTGGAGCTGTGCGAGGCGGAACTGAGATAGGAGGGCGCGCGATGAACATTATCTTATTATCTGGAGGAAGCGGCAAACGCCTGTGGCCTCTGTCCAATGACATCCGCTCCAAGCAGTTCATCCGGATGCTCTCCGACGGACAGGGGGGCTTCGAGTCCATGCTGGGCAGGGTCTACCGCCAGATATCCGCGGTGGATCCCGGGGCGCGGATCACCATAGCCACCGGCAGGAAGCAGGTGAGCCTGATCAAGAACCAGTTGGGGGACAGGGTGAACGTCTGCGTGGAGCCCTGCCGCCGGGACACCTTTCCGGCGGTGAGCCTGGCGGCCAGCTATCTGCGGGACGTACAGGGCGTGGAAGAAGACGAGCCTGTGGTGGTATGTCCGGTAGACCCTTACGTGGAGGAACCCTATTTCCGGGCCCTGCATGAGATGGCGCAGATGGCCGGGGCAGGGGGCGCGAACCTGTACCTGATGGGCATCGAGCCCACCTACCCCAGCGAGAAATACGGCTATATCATCCCCGCGTCCTCTGAGCGGGTCAGCGGCGTGGACACCTTCCGGGAGAAGCCGGACGTATCCACGGCCCGGGAGTATATCGCCCAGGGGGCACTCTGGAACGGCGGCGTGTTCGCCTTCCGGCTGGGCTATCTGCTGGAGAAGGCCCATGAGCGCATGGAGTTTCGGGATTACCAGGATCTGTTCTGCCGGTACGGGGAGATGGAGAAGATCAGCTTCGACTATGCGGTGGCGGAGCGGGAGCCGGAGATCCGGGTGCTGCGCTTCGGCGGCCAGTGGAAGGACCTGGGCACCTGGAACACTTTCTCTGAGGCCATGGCGGACAGCGCCCTGGGGCGGGCCACCCTGAACGAGACCTGCGAGAACACCCATGTGGTGAACGAGCTGAACATCCCCATCCTCTGCATGGGCTGCCGGGACATGGTGGTGGCCGCCAGCAGCGACGGCATCCTGATTTCGGACAAGGAGCAGAGCAGCTATATCAAGCCCTATGTGGAGCGGATAGAGCAGCAGGTCATGTACGCGGAGAAGTCCTGGGGGAGCTTCACGGTCCTGGATGTGCAGGAGGACAGCCTGACGATCAAGATCGTCCTGCTGCCGGGACATGCCCTGCATTACCACAGCCATGAGCACCGGGACGAGGTCTGGACGGTGATGGGCGGCAGGGGGAGGGCCGTGATCGACGGGGTGGAGCGCAGCGTCTCCCCGGGGGACGTGATCTCCATGCCGGCGGGGTGCAGGCACACCGTGTCCGCGGACAGCGAGCTGAAGATCATCGAGGTGCAGATAGGCAAGAACATCTCCGTGGAGGACAAATGCAAGCATGAGCTGTAAAATATTATGCTAAAAATTGCCTTTTCAGGCATGATATGGTATGATAGGGCAAAACAGGGCCGTCCCCGGCGGACAGGGATTCCGGCAGAGGCGGGATGGAGGAGACATGGGAATGGAACAGTTGGCGATATTCGGCGGGACTCCTGTGCGGGAGCAGCCGCTTGGCTATGGAAAGCAATGGATCGAGGAGGATGACATACAGGCAGTGGCGGAGGTGCTCCGAAACGGGGACCTGACCTGCGGCCCTATGATCGCAGCGGCGGAACAGAAGCTCTGCGAGGTCACTGGCGCCAGGTATGCGGTGGTGGTGAGCAACGGCACGGCGGCGCTGCACCTGGCGGCCATGGCGGCGGGCTTTGGGGAGGGGGACGAGGCCATCGTCAGCCCCATCACCTTCGCCGCGTCGGCCAACTGCGTGCTCTACTGCGGCGCCAGGCCCG
>OFHO01002261.1_pt1 | contig 12013 bp, 9 predicted proteins | sample 1521531 | NCBI WGS metagenome assembly OFHO01 (sample SAMEA3504124, study PRJEB24116) | mouse gut metagenome | biome: mouse gut; feature: mouse-associated habitat; material: faeces | place: Denmark | collected 2011
CACATGAAGTGCCGCCCTCTTCCGCTGCGCCTGTTCCGTTTTGGATGTTTCATAAAATCGGGTATATCCTGTTCATGATTTGCTCACGCATTCCAATACCCTGCCGGGCCCCATTTTCTTGGTTGTCATTTCCCAACGCATGTGTTATAATCAAGTTACACAAAAAACAAGGAGGGCCATCTCATGAAATTGTACTTTTATGGCGCGGACCAGTGCGTTACTGGCAGCTGTCACTGCCTTGAGGTCAACGGGAAGCGAATTCTGATCGATTGCGGCCTGCAGCAAGGGCGGGACGAAATCGACAACCATGAGCTGCCCTTCGCCCCCAATACCATCGACTACATCCTGGTTACCCACGCCCACATCGACCACTCCGGCCGCATCCCCATGCTGGTCAAGCAGGGCTTTAACGGCCAGATCTGGACCACCCGCCTCACCGCCAGGCTCCTGGATATCATGCTGGTGGACAGCGCCTACATCCAGATGTCCGACGCGGAGTATGATAACCGGCGCAACCAGCGTGCGGGCCGCCCCTTCGTGGAGCCCATCTACACTGTGGAGGATGCCATGCGCACCATGGCCTATGTCCATACCTGCGAATACGACCAGGAGGTCGGCATCTGCGAGGGCGTCACCGCCACCTTTACCGACGCGGGCCATCTGCTGGGCTCCGCTTCCATCACCCTGGAGCTCCATGAAGGGGGCTTGCGGAAGACCATCGTCTTTTCCGGCGATATCGGCAACATCAACCAGCCCATCATCCGGGACCCCATCCTCCTCAAACGGGCGGACTATGTGGTCATGGAGTCCACCTACGGCGACCGGAACCATCAGGAGGTCTGGAGTTACACCTCGGAGCTGGCCAAGGTCATCGACCGTACCCTGGGCCGGGGGGGCAACGTGATCATCCCCGCCTTCGCCGTGGGGCGGACCCAGGAGATTCTCTACTTCCTGCGGCGGATCAAGCAGGAGCATCTGGTCCACTCCGTTGACGATTTCCCGGTATACATCGACTCCCCCCTGGCCAGCAAGGCAACCACCATCTTCTGCGGCGACCTGCGGGGGTATCTGGACGACGAGGCCCTGGCCTTGGTGAAAGACGGGGTAGACATGTTTTCCTTCCCCGGTCTGCGGCTGACGGAGTCCCTGGAGGAGTCCAAGATGCTCAACGCCGACCGGACCCCCAAGGTCATCATCTCCGCCTCCGGCATGTGCGACGCAGGCCGCGTGCGGCACCATTTGAAGTACAACCTCTGGCGGAAGGAGTGCACCATCGTTTTCGTAGGCTACCAGGGGGAGGGAACCCTGGGCCGGACCCTGCTTAACGGGGCCCAGACGGTGAAGCTCTTCGGCGAGGAAGTGGCGGTGCTGGCGGAGATTGAGAACTTCAAGGGCCTTTCCAGCCACGCCGACCGGGACCACCTGATTGAGTGGGCCAAATCCTTCACCAGCCCCACCCATTTCTTCGTGGTCCACGGCGACCGGGAGGTGGCTCCCTACTTCGCCGACACCCTGGTGCGTCTGGGCTACCGAGCCCACGCGCCCCAGTATACGGAAATCTACGACCTGGCCGCCGACAAGGTGCTGGAGCTGGGCTACCTGCCGGAGCGGAAGGTCATGACTCCCGCCGGCAAGGTATCCGGACCCTATCAGCGGCTGATTTCCACCGGCAAGCTGCTCCAGGAGGTCATCCTGCGCAGCAAGGGCCGCGCCAACCGCGATCTAGGCCACTTTGCCGACCAGCTCAAGGCGCTGATCGAAAAATGGGAGGCATAATTCCAATGGAATGGCTGCGCCATTCCGTTGGAAGCGGAAAGGACCGGCCCGAGCGCGGGCCGCAAAGTGGCTTTCCCGCGTACACGCTGCGGGAAAGCCGATTGAATTGTGTTCGCCGCTCCGGCGGCGAAACACCTGCGGAGGGCTTTGGTATATATGCCGGACTTACAGAAAAACCAACTCCATACCGTGACCATCACCGGCTACACCGCCGAGGGGCTGGGCGTGGCCCGGATTGACGGGCAGGTGGTCTTTATCCACAACGCCGTGCGGGGCGAGGTCTGCGCCGTACGCATTCTGAAGGTGCAGAAAAACGTGGCTTACGCCCGGGTGGAGGACGTTCTGGAACGTTCCTCCGCCCGGCGGGAGCCGGACTGCCCCCACTACCCCGCCTGCGGCGGCTGCGACTTCCGGCATGTCTCCTATGAGGAGGAGCTGGAGGCCAAGCGGCAGCGGGTGGAGGACGCCCTGCGCCGGGTAGGCGGCGCGGACGTGGCGGTGGAGGAGATTCTGGGTTCCGGCCAGGTGGACGGATATCGCAATAAGGTACAGTTCCCGGTCAGTCCTTCGGGACAGGCCGGGTTCTACCGTGCCCGCAGCCATCAGGTGGTGCCCGCCCTGGACTGCCGGCTCCAGGCTCCCCAAGCGGGGGCCGCGGCCGGAGCGGTGGAGGCGTACCTGCGGGACTTCCGTGTGCCGGCCTATGACGAGACAACCCGCCGGGGGCTGCTGCGGCATATTTATGTCCGCACCAACCGGGAGGGGCAGGCGCTGGTCTGCCTGGTGGTCAACGGGGACCGCCTGCCCCGCGAGGAGGAGCTGGTCCAATACGTCCGGACGGCCTGTCCTTCGGCGGTGGGCGTCCTTCTTAATTGTAATACCAGGGACACCAACGTGGTTTTGGGGGAGAACTATCGGACGCTCTGGGGAGAGGACGCCCTGACGGACACGCTGTGCGGGAACGTCTTCCGGCTCTCGCCCCCCGCCTTCTACCAGGTCAACCGTGCGCAGGCGGAGCGGCTGTACGGAAAGGCTGTCGAGTACGCCGGACTCACCGGGAAGGAGACGGTCCTGGATCTATACTGCGGCGCGGGAACCATCACCCTGGCCCTGGCCCGGCGGGCCGGACGGGTTATCGGCGCGGAGATCGTGCCGGAGGCGGTGGAAAACGCCCGGGAGAACGCCCGCGCCAACGGCGTGGAAAACGCGGAATTTTTCTGCGGCGACGCCGGCGCGGTGGCGGAGAAGCTGGCCTCGGAGCGGCTGCGGCCGGAGGTCGTAGTGGTGGACCCGCCCAGGAAGGGGCTGGGAGAGGAAGTCGTGCCCGTGATCGCCTCCATGGAGCCGGAACGGGTGGTGTACGTCTCCTGCGACCCGGGAACCCTGGCGCGGGACGTGAAGCGGTTTGCAGAGCGGGGATACCGGGCCGTGCGGGCGGCTGCGGTGGATTTGTTCCCGAGGACGCGGCATGTGGAGACGGTTGTGCTGCTGCAAAGAGAACACTCGTAGAAATCCTGCGTTCCCAACATGCTGCCTGTCGTGTGGTGTTCGATGCCGAGGACGGTGCACTCCCCAATACAAAAAGCGGGGGCCGGGCGAATGCCCGACCCCCTTGACTTATGCGTATACGATGGCGTTTCAGCCTGCAGGGAATTAGCCCAGCAGCTGGAGCACGCCCTGAGGAACCTGGTTGGCCTGGGCCAGCATGGCCTGGGCGGACTGGACCAGGATGTTGTTCTTGACGTAGCTCATCATTTCCTCGGCCACGTCGGTGTCGCGGATGGTGGACTCGGCGTCCTGGATGTTCTCGGCCATCACGGACAGGTTGTTCTGGGTGTGCTCCAGACGGTTCTGGACAGCGCCCAGGTCGCCGCGGACGCCGGAGACGTAGTTGATGGCGTTCTTGATGACGTTGATCGCCTCGGCAGCGCCGGCCTGGTTGCTGATGTCGATGTCGGCGATGGTCTTGGTGATCTTGACTTCCTTGCCGTTCTCATCGAGATAGGTGCCGGTACCCATGGCATCGGTATGCATGTCGCCCACCTGGACCTTCATCTGGTTGAAGCTCTCGCTGGTGTCGCCGATCTGCAGGGTCAGGGACTTGCTGTCGTCCTCCGCCACAGCGGCCTGGGCGGCGGTCTTGAAGCCGAAGGACTCCTCGATGGCCTTCAAGCTGGTCAGGCTGCTGTTGCCATCCTTGTCCACAAAGTCCTGCTGGCCCTTCTTCTCGGTGAAGGTCATGCGGGTGCCGTCGTGGCCCACGGTGTAGGTGGAATTGCCGTTGGCAACCTTGGTCAGACGGTCGGCGGCCTCAATGAGGTCCTCCTTCTTGCTCAGGTCCAGATCGCCGATATAGACCTTGTTGTCCGTATTGGCATCCAGCTTGTCCTTGTCCGCCTCGTCGGTGGTGAAGGTGTAGGTGGTCTTGCCGATGGTGATCTGGTTGCCGTTGGCGGCCATGGCGGCGGACAGGTTGAAATAGGTGCTGGCCAGACGCTCGCCGGCGGCCTCGCCCTTCTTGGCAATGTTGGTGGTGGACACGTTGTAATCGCCGCTCAGCTTGGGATCGCCGCCAGCCTTGCCAACGGTGGTGGCAACATCGTCATCATTGGCCGCACCGGCAGTGTCAGCGGTAAAGGTCACTTTGTTCGCGGTGCTGGTGGGGGTGACACCAGTAGGCTTGGCAGCAGCCGCGGCAGCCTGCAAGGCTGTGGCGATTTCAGCGGCGGTGGCATTTTCAGCAATCTCGACCTTGGTATTGGCGCCAGTAGCAGTACCGCCGGTCTTGGTAAACTCATAGGTTTTATTGCCAACGGTCAGGGTGCCGCCGATGACATCCTTACCGGTCTTGCCGGTGAAGTCTACTTCGGTCTTAGCGGCAACGGCGGCGGCGCCAGCCTTGCCGGTAGCGGTCAGGGTACCATTTGTAATGCCGGTCCAAGTGCCGGCAGTTGCCGAATCCACAGCGGTAGCAGCTTCGAACTTAACTGTGGTGCCTGTTACAGTGGCTGTCAAAGTCTGACCATCCACCGTAATTGTCTTACCATTAAACGCAGCGGCGAGCTTGGTAGCATCGGCCTTATCAGCATCAGCAACAGCCGCGCTGTCAACAGTCAGGCCAGTGCCAAAGGACAGCGTCAGCTTGGAAGCTTCCTTGTCCAGCGCAGCGCCAGCCAAGTCAATTTCGATGCTCGCCTTGGTACCAGCAGTGGCATTGCCCTGTGTCACAGTAGCAGTAGTAGCGGTAGGAGGCGTTACGGTCACAGTGGGAGTAGTACCGGCGGCAGTGCCGGGAGTGGTGGTAGCAGTGGCAATCTCGGTGGCCTTGGCCGTACCGGCGGAGACGCTGACCTTCAGCTCGGGGTCAAAGTCCACATCATCCGGGTTGGTCTGGGTGAAGGTGATGCGGTTGCCGGTGGCACTGGCCTTAAACTCGGCGCCATCCGCACCAAACTTCACAGCGTTGCTATCATAAGCGGTGCCGTCTTCGTAGGCGAAGGATACCTTGGTGGTAGTGCCGTTGCCCAGAGCGTCGGCGATGTCCGCAGCGGACAGAGCGGTGGTAGATGCATCGGCGGTAAGCGTACCAATCAGCTTGGTACCGCCAACATCAATGGTAAAGCTCTGGCCCTTGGTTCCGCTGACCGCCAGGTTGTGCAGGTCAACAGACATGGTGGTGTCTTCAGCAGCCTCACCGGCCTCGGCATGGAGGACAGTGTCCTTGCCCAGGATCTTGCCCACATCGGGCAGCATGCCGGCGGCGGTACTCTCCGTGGCCTCAACAGCAGCCTTGCCGGAGCCGTCCAGGGAGCCGTCCAGCAGCTTGATGCCGTTGAAGTTGGCGGAATCGGCGATACGGTTAATTTCAGTCTTGAGGTTGTCAACTTCCTTCTGGAGGTTGGCGCGGTCGACCTCGTTATCGTAGGTGCCGTTGGCGGACTGGGTGGCCAGGTAGTCCATGCGGTTGAGCATGTCCTGGATCTCCTGCATCGCGCCCTCGGCGGTCTTCACCAGGGAGATGCCGTCCTTGACGTTCTTCTGAGCGGCGTTCAGGCCGGTGATCTGGGCGCGCATCTTCTCGGAAATGGCCAGACCGGCGGCGTCGTCGCCGGCGCGGTTGATCTTATAACCGGAAGACAGCTTCTCCAGGTTCTTGCTGAGAGCGGAGGTGTTGGTGTTGTAGTTGCGGTAGGCGTTCATCGCCATAATGTTGTGCTGAATTCTCATTTTCTTGAGTCCTTTCAATAAAATATGGGATTTGCGGTCCGGCGCGCCGGAATTCCCTTTCCGACGCTGGGACGGAGCGCCTCCCTGTTCCGATGCCGTGGCCTTTGGACATCAGAGCAGTTCAGCGCGGGATCTATATTCCAGCCGGTTCGCGCAACCGGGCGGAATCAAAATTATTGGATGGACAGATCGTCCTCCCACACGGCGGGTACAATCTGCGCCAGCTGGGCGCGAAGGATTTCCGCCTCTTCCATGGAGCCGCTCTTTTCCAGCCGCTCCGCCACCTGTTCCATCCGGCGCACAGCCTTCTCCCGCTCGCTATTCCAGCGGAACACCGCCTCCGGCCGGTATTTGGCCCTTTTCCGGGCGGACAGCTCCGCCAAGCAGGCGGGCGGAGGATTGCCGCCGCGCTCCAGCACCGCGCCCCTCACAATGGCGACATCGAGGGGCGCGTGGATGGTCAGGTGGGCGCGTTCGCCGCTGAGCTGATCCACCAAAATGACGGTATCGCCGTCTACGGTGAAATACTCGCCGCGCCTCATCGTAATGCAAAGCATGTTGTCTCCTTAAGCCGCATCCGGCCCTGTCCTTCCGGCCGGTTTCTGATTTACCCCGCGCAGCTGCCGGCCCGCTCCCGGCGGGCCGCCATACTGTAAAAGGTCGCCTGGGGCAGGCCGCAGGTATCCGCCGCCTCGGCAAGGGTCATCTGTCCGCGCCGCCACTCCCGATGGACCTCCTCAAAATTCTCCGGGAGGGGCCGCGCCGGCCTGCCAAAGCGGACGCCGTTTGCTTTGGCCGCCGCGATGCCCTCCGCCTGCTTTTGGCGGCGTTCCGCCCGGCGGGTCTGGTCCGCAACGGCCAGGGCAAGCGCCGAAACGAAGGTCCCCAGCAGCTCCTGGCTGTGGGGCAGGTCCGCCGCGACAATGTCGGAGGCAATCTCCTGCGCCAAGTCCCTCAGCTGGCTCTGGATATCCTTTTCTGAAAAAATTGCGGGCATGAACAGCCTCCTTTCTTTCAACCGCCGATTCTGGTTCTGCCGAGCGGTTTTTGCTGAGACGGAATGGGTAACCGGCCTTTTCTCCGCACAATTTGACAAGAATGATGGACGAAATGGTATACTATCCCGTCCAAAAAATAATTTTCAGAAAAGTATTATCTGCGCCGAAATAGTGCCGATAAAAAGGACAGAGACGAGACAATAATTCTTTAAAGTTATCCGGACGGAAAAGTATACTATTCCGTCCGGATATATTTTGTTTCTGCACAGCCCGAAGCCGCCTCCGCGCGCAGGGCGGCATCGCGGAATGTGGACTTTGGAATGCCGCAGGCGTCCGCCGCCTCCCGCAGCGACATCTGCCCGCTCCTCCACGCCCTTCGCAGCCGCTCAAAGCTGTCCGGCAGCGCTGCGCGCTCGCGCCCGAACCGCACCCCTTTGGCCTTGGCCGCCGCGATGCCCTCCGCCTGCCGCTGGCGGATATTGGTGCGCTCATTCTCCGCCACAAAGGACAATACCTGCAGCACGATGTCGCTGAGAAAGGTGCCCATCAGATCCTTGCCCCGCCGGGTGTCCAGCAGCGGCATATCCAGCACCACAATGTCGATACACTTTTCTTTGGTGAGGAGCCTCCACTGCTCCAGGATCTCCTCATAGTTGCGGCCCAGACGGTCGATGCTCTTGATGTACAGCAGATCGTCCGGTCTGAGCCGCTTCACCATCCGTTTGTATTGCGGCCTTTGGAAGTCCTTGCCGGAGTGCTTGTCCACGAAAAGATTTTCCTCCGGAATGGACAGATCCCCCAAGGCGGTCATCTGCCGGCCCTCGTTCTGCTCGCGGGTGCTGACTCTGACGTATCCGTAAATGTTGGTAGACATGGAGTCCCTCCTGTTTCTGTTTCTACAATGGCTCCTTTGAAGCGGTCCTGTAAATCTGCACAGATTGCCAGATCATTGTACTACCGGAAATCCTGTCAATCGAGGAGATATAAATGTAAAAGAATCCCGGGGGAAAAGTCCATTGACCTTTCCCCCGGGATTCTTTAACGCACGGTGTAAACTCCGACCGTCGGGCGGGACCTTCCGCTTTTCCCGCAGAAAGATAAATTTTTACGTGCATTTCCCTTCGAATTGGTGTATGATAAAGACGCTTATCAATTTTCCCATTTCAGGAGGACAATACCATGAATACCTGCATCATTCCCCACGGCTACCGCTCCCCGCTCTACGGCTACGACATGCAGCGGGCTATCGAATTTGTGAAAAGCAGCTTCCAGGAGAATCTGAAATTTGCCCTGAACCTCCGCCGGGTGTCCGCGCCGCTGTTCGTGGACCGGAACTCCGGCCTTAACGACAACCTCAACGGCGTGGAGCGGCCCGTGGGCTTCGACATTCCCGCCGTGGAGGGGGCATACGGAGAGGTGGTCCACTCCCTGGCCAAGTGGAAGCGCCTGGCCCTCAAGCGCTACGGCTTCTACCCCGGCAACGGCCTGTATACGGACATGAACGCCATCCGCCGGGACGAGAGTCTGGACAACATCCACTCCGTCTACGTGGATCAGTGGGACTGGGAGAAGGTCATCACCAAGGCCGACCGGAACACAGATTTCCTCCAGTATACCGTCCGGTCCATCGTGGGGGCGGTGTGCGACACCTGCGACGCCCTGCGCCGGGCCTTCCCCCAGGTGAAGATCCATCTGGACCGGGAGGTGAGCTTCATCACCACCCAGGAGCTGGAGGACATGTACCCCCACCTGACCCCCAGCGAGCGGGAGACTGCCTACATGCGGGAGGGCCACAAGACCGTGTTCCTCATGCAGATCGGCAAGACCCTCAGCAGCGGGAAGAAGCACGACGGCCGGGCCCCGGACTACGACGACTGGGAGTTGAACGGGGACATCCTCATGTGGAACGACGTGCTGGGCCGGGCCTTTGAGATCAGCTCCATGGGCATCCGGGTGGACCGGGAGAGCCTGGAGCGGCAGCTGGCCCTGTCGGGCTGCGAGGAGCGGCGGGAGCTGCCCTTCCACAAAATGCTCCTGAACAACGAGCTGCCCCTGACCATGGGCGGCGGCATCGGCCAGAGCCGCCTGTGTATGTTGATGATCGGCTGCTGCCACATCGGGGAAGTCCAGGTGAGCCTCTGGGATCAGGAGACCCTGGACGCCTGCGAAGCGGCGGGAGTGCAGCTGCTGTAAGAACCTTTATTTATATTCCGGACAAGGGAGGTCTCTATGAATCTGCTGAAAATCGCCCTGCTCCAGATCGCGCCCACAGACAGCCTGGAGGGAAACCTGGAGAAGGGGACCGCCGCCTGCCGCCAAGCGAAGGAGCTGGGAGCGGACATCGCCCTGTTCCCTGAGATGTGGAGCAACGGATACCGCATCTACGACCGCCCCGTGGAGGAGTGGAAGGCCGAGGCGATCTCCGCCGAAAGTGAGTTTGTCCGTGCCTTCGGCCGTCTGGCCGGAGAGCTGGACATGGCCGTGGGCGTCACGCTGCTGGAAGCCTGGGAGGGCGGCCCCCGGAATACGCTGGTCCTCTTCGACCGCTTCGGGGAACGGAAGCTGACCTACGCCAAGTTCCACACCTGCGATTTCGACGTGGAACGGAATCTGACCCCCGGCGAGGACTTCTATGTGACGGACCTGGACACCGCCCGTGGCAAGGTCCGGGTGGGTGCCATGATCTGCTACGACCGGGAGTTCCCGGAGAGCGCCCGTCTCCTGATGCTCAAAGGTGCGGAGCTGATCCTGACCCCCAACGCCTGCCCCATGGAGCTGAACCGCCTGTCCCAGCTGCGGGCCAGAGCCTTCGAGAACATGCTGGCCGTCGCCACCTGCAACTATCCGGACTCCGTCCCGGACTGCAACGGCGGCTCCAGCGTATTTGACGGCGTGGCCTACCTGCCGGAGCTGGCGGGATCCCGGGACACCTGCCTGCTCCAGGCAGGCGGGGAGGAGGGCGTCTGCGTGGCCGGACTGGACCTGGATATGCTGCGGGCCTACCGCGGGCGCGAGGTCCACGGCAACGCCTACCGCCGTCCGAAAAAATATGGACTGCTGACGGATACCCGGGTCGGCGAGCCGTTTATCCGGAGCTATCGCCGGGAATAACCACAACAAGGAGATGGAAAAACCATGGAAAACTTTGTCTTATCCCATCTGGAGCCCGGGAACGTATTCCGGTTTTTCGAGGAACTGAGCCGCATCCCCCGGGAGTCGGGGCACACGGACGCCGTCAGCGCGTGGGTGGAGGACTTCGCCAGAGCACGGGGCCTCCGCTGCCGCCGGGACGAACTGGGCAACGTGGTCATCTGGAAGGAGGCCTCCCCCGGCTACGAGGGGCATCCGGCGGTGATCCTCCAGGGGCACACGGACATGGTATGCGTCCAGGCCCCCGGCACAGACCACGATTTCGAAAAGGCCCCTCTGACGCTGGTCCTGGACGGCGACTGGCTTCGGGCGGAAGACACCACCCTGGGGGGCGACGACGGCGCGGCGGTGGCCATGATGCTGGCCCTGCTGGACGATGACGCCATCCCCCACCCGCCCATCGAGGCGGTGTTTACCGTAGACGAGGAGATCGGCCTGTTGGGCGCCGCCGGGCTGGACTGCTCCGATCTGGAGGGCCGGATGCTCATCAATCTGGACAGCGAGGACGAGGGCGTGCTGACCGTCGGCTGCGCCGGGGGAGCCCGGTGCGACCTGACCCTCTCCCTGCCCCTGCGGCCCGCCTCCGGAAAGCTCTGCACGCTGGAACTCACCGGCCTCCCCGGGGGCCACTCCGGCGCGGAGATCCACAAAAACATCCCCAACGCCAACCGCGTGCTGGCTCAATGCCTCCAGGCCTTGCCGGACGCCCGGCTGGTATCCCTCTATGGCGGCGAGCAGGACAACGCCATCCCCGACCGGGCCAGAGCCGTGTTCGTCCTGCCGGAGGACCAGACAGAGAACGCGCCGGAAAAATTCCACGAACTGAAGTCCGGCGCGGCCTGCTCCTTCACCTGGGCCGGCCACGCCCCGGTAGACGCCCTCTCTCCGGAGGACACCCGCAGGGCCGTCAGCCTCATCCTCTCCGCCCCCAACGGCGTACAGGCCATGGAGCCGGACCTCCCCGGACAGGTGCGCACGTCCCTGAACCTGGGCATCCTCCGGCTGGAGGAGGGCAGGCTGCGGCTGACCTGGAGCGTGCGCAGCTCCGCCGGAGCGGAAAAGGAGAAGCTGATCGAGACTCTCAAGGCTCTGGCAGACGGCTGCGGCGGTGCCTTCAGCCGCCGGGGGGACTACCCCGCCTGGGAGTACCGCCCCGCGTCCCGCCTGCGGGACGTGATGGTCCGGGTCTGCCGGGAGCGGACCGGGAAGGAGCCGGTGGTAGAGACCATCCACGCCGGACTGGAGTGCGGCCTGCTGGCCCAGAAGCTGCCGGGACTGGACGCGGTGTCCATCGGTCCCGACATGCGGGACATCCACAGCCCCCGGGAGCGGCTGTCCATCCCCTCGGTCCGCCGGACCTGGGAGTACCTGCTGGCCGTGCTGGCACAATTATAAATGGAGACCCTCAAATTTGACAGACAGGAGAAACAATATGAAATTCAGCGAAATGCCCTACACCCGCCCGGATCTGGAGAAGATCCAGAAGGACTCCGCCGCCATCCTGGAGCGCATCACCAACGCCCAGTCCGCCCAGGAGCAGATCGACGCCTACCTGGCCTATGAGGAGATGGGCAAGGTGGTGGGGACCAACTGCTCCATCGCCTACGTCCGCCACACCATCGACACCAAGGACGAGTTCTATGAGAAGGAGAGCGACTATCTGGACGAGATCTCCCCCGCCCTCCAGGAGCTGAACCAAAAGATCGACAAGGCCCTGCTCCAGTCTAAATTCCGCCCCCAGCTGGAGGAGCGCTTCGGGACGCTGCTCTTCAAGAACATGGAGATCTCCGTGCGGTGCATGAAGCCCGAGATCATGGAGCTGATGCAGGAGGAGAACAAGCTCACCAGCGAGTACCAGAAGC
>OFHO01002263.1_pt1 | contig 12000 bp, 8 predicted proteins | sample 1521531 | NCBI WGS metagenome assembly OFHO01 (sample SAMEA3504124, study PRJEB24116) | mouse gut metagenome | biome: mouse gut; feature: mouse-associated habitat; material: faeces | place: Denmark | collected 2011
CGCGTAGCGGCAAGCCCAAATGTTAGCCTTAGGCAATGGCCGCATAGCGGTCGCAGCCTAAGGTAACCATAGCGCGGCACATCTTCCGCAGAGCCGCATAGCGGCGGCTCTTGCCCAACACGTTCGCCACAGTTCGCCACAGTTCGCCACAGGAAAACTTAATGTAGTTTTTGCCAAAAAAATTAGAATAAGTCAAAAATATGTGCTACCTTTGCGGCATGAACACGAATATGCAACAGCAATCGTATGGTTCAGCTCCGTTTAAGCGACGGATGCCCGACGATTTCGTGTTCAGCCATAAACAGATTCATGATTTTTGTGATTATAGCTCCGGCAGTGCTCGACCCGGTCGTGCCCGCGCGGGGCTTTTTATTTGCCCCAAATTCAGTTAACCCAATACTTTAACCCAATCAAAACTCTATGAAGAAATTTTTACTCTCCATGGTTGCCGTGCTCGGCGCCCTGACCGCATCAGCCGATGTTACAGTGGATTTTTCGGCAGCTACGACTCTGCCCACCGCCGAATCCGACACCCCCACTGAAGCTGTGGTTGATGGTGTGAACTTCTCGTTCGTGAACTGCAAAAAAGGTACTTATCAGCAGGCATCTTATCTGCAGGTTTCCGGAAAAAATCACGAAGGAAAAGCATATATGGACATCACGCTTCCCGAAGCCACAAAATCCATAGTGCTTACCACCGGCGCGAACGCGTCGACCAATGTGCAGGTTCAGCTTTCCGCCAACGGCACCGAGCTGGGCGACGCAGTGAAACTTAGCGAAAAAGGAGCAGAGTTCACACTCTCTATTCCTGAAGCTAACCAGGCAAAAGGCACCGTTGTACGTCTTGCCGTAGTCAACAAATACAATGCTCAGATCACCAAGATGGTGTTCTCCGCTGAAGGCGGCACCGTAACTCCCGATCCCGAACCCACTCCCGATGTGGTAACCAAATCCGTTAAGGAAACCATCGCTCTCGCCAGCGGCACTCAGTTCACCACTGATTATTCGCTCACTGTCGGTTACGTTAGGTTCAACAACGTGTTTGTATGCGACGAGGCAGGCGATTTCATCCAGATCTATCAGAAAGACAACGGCCTGAAAGTAGGCGATGTCATCCCCGCAGGTCTTAAAGGCACTTATACTCTCTACAATGGAGTGACTCCCGAAATCGAAAAAGTTACTGAACTCCCCACTCCCGCCGCCGGCACTTTCGAACCCAAATCCGTTGCTGCTGAAGATGTGACCGTTGACCTTGTGAACAGCGTAGTTCGCATCGATAATGTGGTTCTCGACGCCGCCACTCCCGCCGCCAAAGAAAACTTCACAGGCAAGGTGGGCGACGTGGAGCTCAGCTTCCGCAACAACTACGAACTCGAAAGCGTGGAAGCCGGCACCTACGACATCACCGTTGTAGTGACCATCTTCCAGGACGCACCCTCGCTTTATGTAGTGGAATACAAGAAATCGACCGGCATCGCCGACATCACCGTTGACGAAAACGCCGCTGTTGAATACTTCAACCTTCAGGGCATCCGCGTGGCTCAGCCTGAACAGGGCGGTATCTACATCCGTCGTCAGGGCAACAGCGTGAGCAAAGTGCTCGTTAAGTAATAACGCTCTTATTTGATATAAAAAGAGGCGCGACCCATGCTTGGTTGCGCCTCTTTTGTTTTACACCCTTTGAAATGAAAAAGTTTGTCTTGTGCCTGACGGCGGCGTGTATTGCGGCCGCGGCCAGTGCCGAAACTATAATAGCGAGCAGCGATTTTGCAGCCGACGGCAACGGAGTGGCGGCCATGGTGAATGGTTTCACGGTGTCGGCGTTGAAAAACGGCGGTTCTACGCCCCCGTCGGTGCAGAACCTCGACGGCGTGCCCACTTTGGTGGTGTATGCGAAAGGTTCTGTCACGGTGGCGGGCGGCGATATTGCAAAAATCGTGTTTACACTCAACGGCGCTTCCAATGCCAGGCGCTATGCCCTTTTCACACCCGACACAGGGGCGCTGCAGCCGGCGCAGAGTGCGGGAGATACGGAAATATCGTGGGAGGGCGATGCGCAAAGCGTCACATTCACGGTGGGCGATTATGCCTCGATGGGGACCGACGGAAACCATAAGGCGGGGCAGATACATGTTGTGTCGGTAGAGATACATGGCAGTGCCGGGTCCGGCGGCGTTGCCGACATTATCGTTGACGAAGACGGGACGCCGGCAGAATATTTCACCATGCAGGGCGTCCGTGTGTACCATCCCGTGCGTGGCGGCCTGTACATTCGCCGCCAGGGGGGACGCGCAAGCAAGGTGTTCGTAAAGGCGACTGATCCAATATAGGGAGTTCCGTAAAGATTCCATATGCTTTCGCTCGGCAGAACTCAAATAAATTTGGTTCTGCTCTCGACTTATTCGTATATTTGCAGTGGATAAACCGATTATTTCTCAATACCATAAATTATACGTAAAGATTATGCATACTTCATTTTTTAAATGCATGCTGCCGGCTCTTGCGCTTGCCGCATGCACAGGTGCGCCGGACAGCCGCCTGACATCGCCCGACGGCAGAATAGCCGTGGAATTTACTTCCGGCCCGGCCGGAGAAGCCGTTTACAGCATGGTGCTCGATGGCGACACCATAGTGCGCCCCTCTGCACTCGGTTTCCGCCTGCTCGGCCATGAAAAAGACCTTACAGGCGGATTTGCTGTGGAAGGTGTGAGTTTCAACTCCCACGACGGCAAATGGGCACCCGTATGGGGCGAGAACGACTCCATCGCCGATGTGTACAACTCTATGATTGTAAGCCTTAAGCAGAAAGACAGCGGACTGAAGATGGACGTGGAGTTCCGCGCCTACGACGACGGCATCGGCTTCCGCTACGTGTTTCCTGAGCAGCAGGGGGCAGACTCGCTGTTCATAGCCGAGGAACTCACGCAGTTTGCCATGACCGGCGATCATACGGCATGGTGGATTCCGGGCGACTATGACACGCAGGAATACGAATACACTGAATCGCCCCTCAGCGGCATACGCGCCAGGAACAGCAACGACCAGCCCGGCAATGTGTCGCAGACCGGTTTCTCGCCCACAGGCGTGCAGACATCGCTCCTGATGCGCGACAAAGCCGGCCGATATATAAATATCCACGAGGCGGCCCTCGTCGACTATCCGGCCATGCACCTCAACCTCGACGACACCACGATGACGTTCACCTCGTGGCTCACACCCGGCATCCCCGAGGCCAAAGCCGAGGTGGCGCTGCCTTTCGCCACTCCGTGGCGTGTGGTGATGGTGGGAAGCGCGACCGACATACTCGCCACCGACATCATATACAACCTCAACGAGCCGTGCGCTCTCGACGACGTGAGCTGGATTCATCCCACAAAGTACATGGGCGTGTGGTGGGAAATGATTACCGGCAAAAATCAGTGGAGCTACACCAATGCCGAGAATTTCGACCTCTCCACTTTCGACTATGAAAAAGCACGTCCGCACGGCAAGCATGGAGCCAACAATGAAAACGTGCGCCGCTACATCGACTTTGCCGCCGACAACGGCTTCGACCAGTTGCTCGTGGAGGGCTGGAACGTGGGCTGGGAAGACTGGTTCGGCAAGGAGAAGGAGTATGTGTTCGATTTCGTGACCCCTTACCCTGACTTCGACATAAAAGCCCTCAACGACTACGCCCACAGCCGCGGCATCAAACTGATGATGCACCACGAGACAAGCGGGTCGCCGGCCAACTACGAAGCACACATGGACACTGCCTACGCGCTTATGAACGCCTATGGTTATGACGCCGTGAAAAGCGGCTACGTGGGCAATATCCTGCCCAAAGGCGACACTCACTACAGCCAGCGTATGGTGCGCCACTATCTCGACGCCGTGAAGCGTGCCGCCGACCGCCGTATCATGGTGAACGCCCACGAAGCCGTGCGTCCAACGGGTCTTGCGCGCACTTATCCCAACCTTGTGGGCAACGAAAGCGCCATGGGCACCGAGTATCAGAACATGAGCACTCAGCATGTGACCATATTGCCTTTCACACGCCTCAAAGGAGGCCCGATGGACTTCACCCCGGGTGTGTTCCGCATGGACATAGGCAGTTTCTCTCCCGGCAGCAAAGAGCATAAGAAAGCCACCGTGGCCAACCAGCTCGCCCTGTATGTGACCATGTACTCTCCGCTCCAGATGGCTGCCGATCTTCCCGAACACTATGCAGAGAAGGCCGATGCGTTCACCTTCATCAAGGACGTGCCGGTGGACTGGAGCGAGAGCCGCTACCTCGATGCCGAACCCGGACAATACATCATAGCCGCGCGTCGCGAAAAAGGCGGCGACGACTGGTATGTGGGCGGAGTGAACTCCGACACGCCACGCACTCCGGAAGTTCCCCTCGATTTCCTCACCCCCGGACGCGAATATGAGGCCACGATATATGCCGACGCACCGGATGCCGACGCGTACACCAACCCGGAGGCCTATGCCATACGCACCGAACGCGTCACTTCGGAGTCGGTTCTGAACATGCCTATGGCCCGCGGCGGAGGTTTCGCCGTGTCGCTGAAAGCCGTCAAATGACAGAAATCCTAACAATTATACCAATTATGCCATGGAATTAAAAGAAAAAATCCACGCCGCCTTTGAGCAGCGTTTCGGCAGCGACGGCAAGTTCTATGCCTCGGCCGGACGTGTCAACCTTATAGGCGAGCACACCGACTACAACGGGGGCTTCGTATTCCCCGGAGCCATCGACAAGGTGATTATGGCCGAAATAAAGCCCAACGGCAGCGACCGTGTGCGCCTTGTCAGTGTCGACTATGACAATTCTTACTGCGAGTTCGGGCTTCGTGAGGAAGACCTGCCGCAACCGCAGTGGGCTCGCTATGTATTCGGCGTATGCCGCGAGGTGCTCAAGCGCGGCGGCCATGTGAAAGGCTTCGATGCCGCATTTGCGGGCAATGTGCCCAATGGTGCGGGCCTCAGTTCGTCGGCTGCATTGGAGAGCTGCTTCGCATTTGCCATAAACGACCTGTTCAACGACAATAATATAGACAAATTCGAGCTTGCCAGAATCGGCCAAAGCACCGAACATAATTATTGCGGCGTGAACTGTGGCATAATGGACCAGTTTGCAAGCGTGTTCGGAAAGAAGGGCAATCTGATGCGTCTCGACTGCCGTTCGCTCGAACATGAGTATTATCCTTTCAACCCTCAGGGCTACAGCCTCGTGCTCGTGGACTCGCGTGTGAAGCATGAACTTGCCGATTCGCCCTACAACAAGCGCCGCGCCTCCTGCGAACGTGTGGCCGCACGGCTCGGTCTCGAGACTCTCCGCGATGCCACGGCCGAGGCGCTGAACGCTATCAAAGGCGAAATCACAGCCGAGGACTACATGCGTGCGAAATTCGTCATCGAGGAAAAAGAGCGTGTGCTTGCCGTGTGCGAGGCGCTGGTGGCCGGCGACTACGAGACTGTGGGCCGCAAGATGTACGAGACCCACGACGGACTTTCGAAAGATTATGAGGTGAGCTGCGAAGAACTCGACTTCCTCAACGCTGTGGCGCGTGAATGCGGAGTCACAGGCTCGCGCATTATGGGCGGTGGCTTCGGAGGCTGCACCATAAACCTCGTGAAAGACGGGTTGCGCGACTCTTTCGTAAAGACTGCGGTGGCACGCTTCGCCGAAAAATATGGCCACGAACCGAAAATCTACGACGTGGTGATAAGCGACGGCGCCCGCGCCCTCTGATTTTCCGAAAAACAGGATTTTTCAGAACCATAAAAATAGTCTGCGCTGTAATTCATTTTACGGCGCAGACTACTTTTTTATATATTCTTTATCTACAGCAGCTCTGCGAGAAGCAGCAAGGCTTCCGTGGCTGCCCGGGCTATTACCCGTGCGCGGTTGCCGGGCAGATGCAGCAGGCGGCATTCTGTGGCATGTGGCGTGGATGCGGCTATCCACACCGTGCCTACAGGCTTTTCCGGCGTGCCGCCTCCGGGACCGGCAACGCCGCTTGTGGCCACCGCGCAGTCGCAGCCTATCTGCGAGCGTGTGCCGTGAGCCATCTGTTTCACAACTTCGCGGCTCACGGCGCCGTGTGTCGCTATAGCCGACGGCTCTACGCCGAGGAGGGCTGTCTTTGCGTCATTGGAATAGCTCACAACGCCGCCAAGGAACACATCGGAGCATCCCGCCACGGCAGTGATGCGTTGTGCAATGGTGCCCCCTGTGCAGCTTTCGGCGCAACCCATAGTGAAGCCGCGCCGCCGGCATGCCGCGAGGGCTATTTCCGCTGCGGTGGCATCGCCGTCGTAGCGCAGGTTGTCGCCTAATAGTTCTTTTAGACGCGATGTTTCGCGCTGCATGTCGGCGTCGAGAGTGCCGGCATCGCTTCCGCGTCCGTCAAGACGCAGGCGTATCAGTCCGGGCACGGGCAGGTATGCCAGATGCATGTGTCCGGGCAATGCGCTCTCCCAGGGCTCGAGGCGTTGGGCAAGCGCCGATTCGCTTATGCCGCCTGCCATAAGGCAGTGGTGGCGAAGTACGGCGTCGGAGTGGAAATGCCTGCACACTTCAGCGGCCACCTCCGGCAGCATGCCTTCGGTTTCGAAAGGGACGCCAGGCATCGACACGAGCACATGGCCGTCGCGTTCGAACCACATTATAGGCGCGGTGCCGAAACGGTTCTGAATCACGCGGCATGAGTCGGGTACGTCGGCCTGACAGGCTGTGAGGTCGTTCATCTTTATGCCGCGCAGGGCGAACACACGCTCTATGTTGGCGGTGACGGATGCATCGCGCACCATTTTCCCTCCGAAAATTCCGGCGAGTGTGTGTTTGGTAATGTCGTCTTTTGTCGGGCCGAGGCCGCCGGTGCATATCACGAGTTCCGATTCGACAAGCGCGTTTGCGACGGCGCTGCGTATGTCGGCGGCATTGTCTGCCACGGTGCGCACGCTTGCTATGTCCCACCCCAACGGGCCGAACGTGCGGGCTATGGCGCCTGAATTGGTGTCGGTGACTTGTCCGATGAGAATCTCGTCGCCGATTATGATTACGGAGAGCTTCATAGTGTCACGCGTGCGAACGGCACGGCATCGTAGCCGCAGAAATCCGAGTCGAGGTATTTGTAGTAGCCTGCTATGGCCACCATGGCCGCATTGTCGGTGGTGAAAGCCCGTTCCGGGATGAAGGCTTTGAGGCCGTGGCGCTTGCAGTAGCGCGCCACGGCGTCGCGCACGCCGCTGTTGGCCGCCGCGCCGCCCACGCCGCCGATGGCCACGGTGCGCACGCCGGTCTGCCGCACGGCTTTGTCGAGCTTGTCAAGAAGGATGTCTATTATCGTGGCTTGCAGCGAGGCGGCAAGGTCGGGCATGTTCTTTTCCACGAATCGAGGGTCTTCGGCCACGGCATCGCGAAGGGTGTACAGGAAAGACGTCTTCAGCCCGCTGAAGCTGTAGTCGAGTCCGGGGATATGCGGCTTGGCGAATTTGAAGCGCTTGGGGTCGCCCTCGGCGGCAAGGCGGGCTATGTGCGGGCCGCCAGGGTAGGGAAGTCCCATTACTTTGGCGCATTTGTCGAACGCTTCTCCTGCGGCGTCGTCGATAGTCTGCCCGAGCACTTCCATGTCGCGGTAGCTTCGCACGAGTATAAGCTGCGAGTTGCCTCCCGACACGAGCATGCAGAGAAATGGGAATTCGGGCACTTCGTCGTCGGCCTCGCGGCGCACGAAATGGCTGAGCACGTGCCCGTGCAGGTGGTTCACATCCACCATGGGCACACGCAGGCCCAGCGACAGGCCTTTTGCGAAACTTGTGCCCACAAGCAATGAACCCAATAGTCCCGGGCCGCGGGTGAATGCTATGGCCGACAGTTCTCTCTTGTCTATTCCAGCGCGTCGCAGAGCCGTGTCCACGACGGGCACAATGTTTTGCTGATGCGCGCGTGAGGCAAGTTCGGGCACTACGCCTCCGTATTCTTCGTGCACTTTTTGCGAAGCGATGACATTGCTTAGCAGCAGTCCGTCGCGTATCACAGCGGCCGAAGTGTCGTCGCATGACGATTCTATGCCGAGGATGGTTATGTTTTTGTTGTCGTTCATGGATGCTTCAGAAAATATAGCCGAATACGGCGCACAGAGTGGAGCCGGAATAGCTTTTGATGAGTGTGTATCTGCCTTCGAACCCTAATTTCAGCCTGCGGCCGCAGCGGATTTCGAAGCCGGCGCCGAAATTTACGCCGAAGCGGCTGTGGGGAGGCTCTGCTTTTTAGTGCCGTCGTGGAACACTTTGTTCCACGACGAGTAGTTCAGGCCGGCCAATGGGTAAAGCGCCACGCGCTCGCCCGTGAATGTGAAGGGTGTGTGCACGTTGAGGTCGAGGTTGAATGCGTCAAGTCCGTGGTGCTTGATGGCCCATCCCAGCTCGGGCGACAGGCGTATGTGGTTCGATATGCTGTATTGGAATATCATGCCGATGGCCAGCGATTCGTTTTTGCCTGCGTATCCTGTTTTAGCGCCTATGCTTTTTTCTCCGCGTGCAAACTGGGCGTTGGCCGTCGCGGGGCACATCATGAGTGCCGAGAATACCAGCAGAACAGCGGTTGCGAATTTGTGTGCTTGTGTCATAGTTGGGGATTTGATTCTGCAAAAGTACTAAAAAAACAGGAATAAGGTCGGGTGTTCTCGCCTGGTGGCAACAAAAAAGCGAGTCCGGCCGGACTCGCTTTTTTGTTCGTTACGCTGTCGGTGCTTATCTGACAAGCATTTTCTCTGTTTTTGCAGAGCCGTCGGAATAAACGGTCTTGCGGATGAAAATGCCGTTTGCCGGACGTCCGATACGCATTCCCTGCACATTGTAGTATTCTTCGGCAACGATGTCCGCCTCATCTTCCACCGGGCTGGTAATAGATGCCTGGCCTGCGAGATGGCGGAGCGCTCCGTGCACGCTGTAGAACGATTCTTTCGGATTCATGCTGCTGTCCCAGAGCAGGGGATTGCCCTTGCGCCATGAATCGTCGTCCTTTATGCCCCATATCATTACAGTCGGGCAGTTGGGCTCGGAGAGTGCCGCATTCACGGTCTCGCAATACTCTATGGCCTGACGAACGTCTGCGCCTTCCGAGCCGGGGTTGTCCTGTGCGATGTCCAGTTCGGTGATGATGCACTTCAGACCTATTTCTTCAAAGCGTCGGATATTGGCCACAAGTTTGTCGGCTTTTAGCTCGCCCACGGTGATGTGGCATTGCAGGCCTACGCCATGGATAGGCACACCCTTTTCCACAAGCGATTTGGCAAGGTTGTAGAACGCCTCGGCCTTGGGCTGGCCCATGAATTCCACGCCGTAGTCGTTAAGGTAGAGCTCTGCGTCGGGGTCGGCCTGATGAGCGTATTCGAATGCTTTTTCTATGAAGTCGGAACCGATGCCGAGCTGCCATACGGACTGGCGCAGCTTGAAGGATTTCGGGTCGGTCCATACGATGCTCTGGTCGTCGTCGAGACATTCATTCACTACGTCCCACTCGCGTATTTTCTTTTTGTAGCGCCCTGCCACTTTGTCGATGTGCTCTTTCATGATAGTGAGCAGTTCGTCGCGGGTGTATTTGTGGGAGTTTATCTTTCCGTCGGAGGTGAGCCATCCGGGCACCTGTTTGTGCCAGACGAGAGTGTGGCCTCGGACGGCCATGTTGTTCTTGATGGCGAAATCAACGAGTCCGTCGGGGCCGCCGAAGCTGTAGCTGTCGCGCGAAGGGTGTATGGCGTCGAATTTCATGCAGTTCTCAGCCACAACCATGTTGAAGTTGGTGGAGATGAGCGATGCTTTGTCGGGCTGGTCGAGATAGCCGCGCCATACGGGGACGGCTACTCCGAGTCCTTTGCCTGCGCGGGTGGCGTATTCACGCATGGGCGTCGTGTCGCTGAAGTCGTAATTGTAGTCCACGAGGTAGTCGGAGTTGTCGGTTTTGTCGCCGCTTTCGCCGTCGTCGTAGATGGTGTCGCCCTGTCCGGAATATTCAAGGGATGTGACTTCGGCCACTACGGAATAGCCGTTTTCGGACGTCACTTCCTCCACTTTCCATGTATATGCTTTGGGGTATTGTATGCGGTAGGTCCATGCTGCGTCTGCTTCGTTGACCGCCGTGCGGCCTGCCGCGGTGAGCAGAGTGAACTTGTCGCCTACTTTGAGCGAGTGCTTGAAGGGAAGTTTTATTTCAAGAATCGGAGTCTTGTCGGAGGGCTGAAGGTCTTCGCCGCGGTTGTCGTAGCATACATTTCCTGTCACATCGAGGCGGTCGTATGACTCTGCCGAGTTGATTTTGAAGCGCAGGCGGCCGGTGGGGCGCAGTCGCAGGTCCACGGGGGTGCTCTTTACGTAGTCGGCCAAAGTAAGGGTGCCCGGCACGTCTGTGCCGGGTTCGACGATGCCGTACACATCGGTGAGTCCGGCGATGTTGCCGGTGCCGCCGAGCAGTCCGCCGTTGAAGACGGCCACAGCCACGGAACTGTTGGAGGATGTGCCGACGGCTCCGGGCAGTTTGTCGCGCTTGGCGGCTTCTGCATCATTTTCTATAAGGACTTTGCCGCTCATCACGGAAAGTGTGCCTGTGATGTTGTTCTCGTTGCCTGTGATGCGGTATGTTCCAGAACCTTCTTTTATGACACCCACCTGGCTGTTGCCTACGGGAGATATTTTTCCGGCGAGTTCGGAGTCACTGTTGGAGTAGCCCACGATGTAGTAGGAGCGGTAGCCGGTTTTGTCCTTATAGTGGCCGCTGAGGTTGCTGCCCTTTTCAGTGGCCAGCTTGCCGATGCGGAATGCGCGTGCTGTGCCGTTCACCTCCACGGATAGCGTGGCGCCGTCGTGGAGCGTGACGTCGTTGTTCATAAGGATGGAAGTGTAGTCGCCACCCGAGATGGCGGTGCGGATGTCCTCGGGGGTGAATTTCTTGCCTCCGTGGCAGAGCATCACGCCATACGAGCCGGCCTGTATTTCATTAAAGGGGTATATGTGCACGTCTCCGTCGAATTGGCTCCAGTCGGGGTGTGTGTTGCCTTTCTCCGTGCCGAGGTACATGCGCTCTCCGCCCGAATATATATTCAATGTGCCCGACCCTATGATGTTCGATGTCCAGTAGGCGTAGCGTGAAGTGTACACTTTAAGTTCCGTGTTTGCCGGGATGTTGATAGGTGTGCCGAATCTGGTGTATGAACTTGAAGTGCTCGATCTGTCGCAGAAATCGAGCACTCCGTTTTCGTATATCACATAATCGTCGAAACTTCCTGTGAGTACTATGTTGTCTATATAATAGGATGTACTGCTGGAGTTCAGGCCCACGTGGAGCATGTCGGACGTGTTTTCCGCAGGGGCGTCTTTAAGCTCATAAGAACGCTTGCTCCACTGGCCTTCCGCACCCTGATCGACATAGTTTTCGTCTCCGTAAATCATATCGGAGCCGAGCATCACATGCATCTGCTTGTAATTCTCTCCTCCCGCACGGCAGAAATCGAACTTGATGTTTGTAAAATTGTCGGTGAGATTTTTTCCTGCGAATTCTTCAGGGAGCTGTAGCTCCACATAGTCGTTCCAGTCTTTAAGGTCTACAAACAGGACTTTGTTCAGTGGGTTGGAAGGGTCGGCTACGACCTTGGCTGTAGATGTGGTTTCTGCTCCGTAGCGGTTCCAGAGTGTCAGCTCCTGGCCGATTTCGTAGTTTTCGAAATCGCACACATTCAGAGCTTCTGCGCTCGCTGCCGCCGGAAACAATACCGGAATGGCGAACGGTAGAATGAATTTCTTCATGGTTTTGGATGAAAATAGGTAAAAATGGTTTTTAGGTATTTATTAAACAAAATTAATAAAAATCCATGACATGTCAATAATGATTTGTTTCAGAGTTGAACGTTTTTGTGTTTTTGTGCCTCGATAAAAAATATTTCTTTAAAAAAATGCAGGGCTGGCGCATGAGATTTAACTTTCCTTAAAGACCTTGAGGAGATAGTCAAT
>OFHO01002266.1_pt1 | contig 11976 bp, 8 predicted proteins | sample 1521531 | NCBI WGS metagenome assembly OFHO01 (sample SAMEA3504124, study PRJEB24116) | mouse gut metagenome | biome: mouse gut; feature: mouse-associated habitat; material: faeces | place: Denmark | collected 2011
CTTGCCAAGGTTGGGGTCGCGAGTTCGAGTCTCGTTTTCCGCTCTAAAACAGGAGGATTGAGAAATCGATCCTCTTTTCTTTTGCCGGTCAGCGAGTTGCGGCGTTATCGCCTTTTAGCGTGTTAACGATCTGTTAACCGATCTTCTGCTCTGTCTTGCAGTAATCTTCAGCTTGAAAAAGAACCCGATACAAAGATAAATATTTTTATCTTATTTGCATATCATATTCTTTTACGTGGTTTTTATTTGAGGTATGTCGTTATTCGATTCCTAAAACAAAATAGCCAAGCGATTTTTAGATTCATTATAATAATTATCTTTGTAAGGCAAATAGTTATCGAGACAGATGGGGATAGTGAATTTCGTAAAAAATATAGGCCGGTCTAAAACTCCGACCTCTACTGCTAAGCCAAATATAGATTCTGCAAATTACCCGGCAGAGTATATCAGAACGTTGTCTTTCAACGAAGCGTTCGATACGCTGTTATCTCAAGACAAATTCATAGCCCGAAGCGATTACAAACACCTCGTAGAACAATACAGCGATTTATCGGAATCATATACAACACTCGCTCAATCGAATATACTGAACGAGTATGTTGCCAAGCACCATCTCGACATCGAAGCTATAAACCGTTTCCAAACAAGATTCGATGAAATTGCAGACCTTGCAACGGAATCGGCAATAATCCGAAAACACAACGACGCTTATATTTCACGTCATATCGAATCGGAGAAATCCTATCTAGACAACATACTCAAAGCCTGTGATCCGGCTATATCCCTCGACAGTGAACAACGCGAAGTGGTGCTTTCGGAAGAAGACCATACGCTGGTAATTGCCGGAGCCGGAGCCGGCAAAACCACAACGGTAGCCGCCAAAGTGCGTTATCTCGTAGAAAAACGAGGCATTGATCCAACTCAAATTTTGGTCATCTCCTTTACAAATAAGGCCGTAGAGGAGCTCCGAGGACGCATAAACGGCAATTTGGGAATACCTTGTCCCATTAGTACGTTTCACTCCATCGGCTATACGATTTTGCGTCAAGGCGAAGAAGAACGTAAAAAGATTGTCGAGGGCGGATATATGTACACGGTTATCAATAATTATCTGAAATCGTCCGTGCTGCGTAATCCCGAAGTGGTGGACAAATTGATTCTTTTCTTCGGCTCCTATTTCACCGCGCCTTACGAAGGAGAAAAGCTCAACGAATATTTTCAGTTCGTTGCCAAAGCGGACTGCTCGACCCTGAAAGGCAATCTGCGCGAATACGTTCAACGTATTGTAGACCGTAAAACGCTGAAGACGCAGACATTGAACAACGAGGTTTTGCGGTCGATGGAAGAGGTGCGTATCGCCAACTTCCTATATATGTATCAGATAGAATACGAGTACGAGTCGATATACCAGTATCCTATCCTCGATGCGAACAAGCCCTATACGCCCGACTTCCGAATAAAACAAGGCAACAAGATTTCATATATCGAACATTTCGGGATAACCGAAGATCACAGAAGCGATCGTTATACACAAGAGGAGTTGGAGAAGTATATCTCCCGGATCGACGACAAAAAGCAGGTGCACGCAAAGCACAAGACCGATCTGATATATACCTACTCGCAATACACCGATGGCCGGGACTATCTTCTTCATTTACGAGAGCTGCTTGTCGCGCATGGGTACGAGTTGAATAAACGTCCGAGGGAGGAGGTCTACAAGAAATTGATCGAGACGGAGGAGAGCAAATACATCACGCGCCTGACTTTTCTGCTCTGCACCTTTATCAACAACTTCAAGACTCAAGGCTACGGATTTGAAAAATTCGCAGAGTTCAAGGCTGCGAATAAAAACGTCCGGACCAAATTGTTTCTTGACATCTGCAAAGTCTGCTACTATGAATACCAGAAAGTATTGGAGGAGCAACATTGCATCGACTTTCAGGACATGATTAACGAGTCCGCTGAGTTGATACGCCAAAAGCGTGTCGGCAAGGAACAGCTCGATTACAGATATATCATTGTAGACGAATATCAGGACATTTCACGGCAGCGTTATAACCTGATCAAAGAGTTGTCGCAGTTGTGCAATGCCAAAATCATGGCAGTAGGCGACGACTGGCAGTCGATCTATGCTTTCAGCGGCTCAATTCTACCGCTGTTCACCCGATTTTGCGAAGCCGTCGGTTATGGGCAGGAGTTGAAAATAACACGCACCTACCGCAATGCACAGGAGATAATCGACATTGCCGGAACATTCGTACAGAAAAATTCGGCGCAAATCAAAAAGGAGCTTGTCTCTCCGAAGCGAATCATCAATCCGGTTATCATTTACCCGTATGTCGAAACTTTCGATAAAGGAAAAGAGCGGACGGAAGGTGGCAAATATCACTATCTGGGAATCGCTGTAAACAAAGCTATCGAAGAAATATTGGAGTATAATGCGGCCGAAAGAAAATCCCGGATCGCCTCCATCCTGTTGATCGGTCGCTATGGGTTCGACGCGAGGAATCTCTGCTATTCCAAACAATTCAACTACGACGAGAAAACGGGGAAAGTTTATTCGGTAAAATATGGGAACAAAATCAAGCTCCAATTTCTGACGGCCCACAGTTCGAAAGGGTTGAGTGCCGATAACGTAATTATCATCAATGCAAAGGATGAAATCTATGGTTTCCCGTCGAAAGTGGACGACGATCCGGTGCTTAACTTGGTCGTATCGAACGATACCTCGTATAACTATGCCGAAGAGAGGCGGTTGTTCTATGTGGCTCTTACCCGAACCAAAAACCGAGTATTTATCGTTACTCCCGAAAAACGCCCCTCGGAGTTTATCAAGGAGCTGTTGAGCGATCCGAAAAGCTATCCCAACGTTACGCTGCAAGGAGAGCTGAAAACCGACCTCTCCCTCTCGAATGTCGTGAAAGATCGTTGTCCGATCTGCAGCTATCCGATGCAACTGCGATGGAATAAAAATTATGGGTTGAGACTATGGATTTGCACCAACGATCAGGAAATATGCGGATTTATGACCAACGACAAGCGCGGTGGGGAATTATCCATTCAGAAATGCGATTGGTGCAAAGACGGGTATTTGGTCGTTAAGAAAGGACGAACGGAATATATTTTAGGATGTACGAATTATAAGCCAGACAAATCGGGATGCGGTCGGCTGCTCAGTCAGGAACATTATCGTGCATGGAGAAAGGATGGCTTCGGCATGGAAGATCCGTCGAAAGATAAACCTGCTTACTTCTGTATTCCTGAATATTCCGCAGCGAATCCGCAAGCCCCCGAAATGATTCCGGTGAAAACGAATACCATAAGAAAAAGTGCTGCGGTACATACCATCCGGATGATCGAGAAAGACGGGTTCAAAGTGATTGTAGATGCGAATGGCGATATGCTTACCGATATGGAATTGCTCGCCAAGTTGCGCACCCTTAGGCAGGCCTTCGCGCAGGAAACCGGAGTGTCACCCTCTCGGATCATGTACGATTCCGTATTGGTGCTTTTAGCGACGGACAGGCCGATGACCCGCGAAGAGTTTATTGATATAAAAGGAGTTACTATCAGTACGTATCTGCGATTCGGCGAACGATTCATTGCCGAAATCAAGAAACACGTTGAATCCTAATTACAGAAAAAGCGATGCGTTACACGCATCGCTTTTTCTTATTGGTAAAACTAAATATATTACAAATCATCCATTGCCGCAGAACGAACAGTATCCGTATTTATCTTGTCGTAGTATTTGAGTAAAACGAAATACTGCCCAAAATCACCTTTCTGCAAAGATAACTGGATGTCGCCTTTCGTCGTCTCAAAGGTTGTGTACCAAGTGCAGCGATCCATCATCATTTCATGCAATTTTTCATTGTTCGTATTCGGGTTGGTTCTCCCTTGAAACTGCTCCACCACCTCAGTTGGTTCGCCATATTTTTGAGTTAACATGGATTTAAGATGGTCATAATCTCTTTCCAGCGAGCTCCAATTATCGTGCGAGGGAAAGATTACACCGATTGTGCTGACTACATTTACAGCTTTCAGCGTGGAAACGCCTACCGTACAATTTTTGAAGCCTGCGAAATCGCCTTGCAGAATAGCTGTACCGTCCTGCGTCCCAAGATACGAAAATCCGGCGGCTTTCATTTTCGATACATATTCGTTGAGGGTTCCGTCGATAGGTACTCCTTTGAATGACAGATGTTCCGATTTGTCTTGCGCTGATGAAATAAGAATTGTGTTTGCAAAAAACAATAAAAAGATTAATCGTTTCATAATAAGATTGTTTGAGCTATTTTTATTTTGCAAATAAGCCATCTAAAGCGCGCTTTATCGCTTGACGAATATCGTCCGCTTCGGTCGAGCCCTGTCCCTCTGCGGTGCAGGAGCAGAACACTTCGTGCGTATACGCCGATATGAATTGAATCGTCACCTCTATCGTATAGCCTAATCCACGGTTGCGCCGGCCACTTTCACCATAGTTTATAATCAACGTTTCCTTGGCTAATTCTGGGCTCAAATCAGGTAATACTACGTATCCTTTCTGAATCAGTATTCCTGCAATGACATCGCTGGGATTAACGCTTTTGGTCATCGATGATCCGTAGATTCCATACTGTCCTCCGTAGGTGCTTCCCGTACTGGACGTTAATTCTTTTGTCGGCGAGATATAAGCATACTTGAATGTTTCAATCGGTGCATTTTTTACAATTACCGGAGCTCTGAGTGGGGCACAAGCATTCATCAGTAGGATGATGCAAATCGCTGAAGTCAATCTTTTAAGAGTATTCATATGCAATCTGTTTTTGTTCTCCAGCTGCCACAAGAACCTTTATAAAACACGGAAGCGTGGAACTGCTATGCCACGTTCTAAGTCGGAGGTCGTAGGAAAACCTTTATTCAGAGATATGGTAATAGCAGCCCACGCTAAAGCGTGAGAACCATTACGCCTTTCTCTCTGAATAGTCTTGAATTTCCTACGTTCCCGACTTCGAGATAAGCATAACGCTTCTTTTCATATGTTCGGAAAGAGTTGCCTCTATCCAAATACAAAAGTAATTAAAAAACAGAATAATTCATTATTCCATTTGTGATTTTCTGAAACAGGGTTTCAAAATTTCGGCCCTTTATATTTTTGTTGCCTCTGCACGGGTTGGCAAAAGGCGTTTCGTAGTTTCTCAAACTTCTCCTTGCACCATTCCTTAAACGGTATTTTGTCGATATTGAGTTGTAGTTTTCGTTTGTCGGCCGGGTCGGGCGTTATTTGCGCCGTTACTCGTTCGACCGTGAATTTGCAGTCGTGTTCTTCGGAGTAGAGTTCTCCGCTGTATTCGAGCGGTTTACCCTTGATAAGTGTGACGGTTTGTTGGTCATCGAATCCGACCGTTCGGCAAACGCTTTCCATTCGGATCATCTCACGGAAATAGGGAAACCACTTCACAGCTTTCAAGAGGGCAGTTTTCAGTAGCGACACTTCTTTTTCGTGCCGCTTCGTTAAGTTGGTCGTCTTGGCTACGTGCCGAGCCTGCATTGCCGTAAGTTCTCGGCTATGGTCGCTCTGCATGGTCTGTACTCGGGCTTGCAGGGATTCAATGAGTTTTTCATGCGTGATTACCTCCCGACGCAGGGCGATGTTCTCCCGTTCCAGTGTCTTGACTTTGTTACTGCCGAAGATCGCACCGACACTTTCGGCGATGTTGGTGGCGGCTACGGTCGCAGCCTCTTTCAGTCGTTCCGTCTGCACTTCCTTTTTTGCACGGTTCAGTTCCTCCTGTGCCGTCGCTTTTCGTTTTTGCAATTCCGTTACGTCGGCTTTCAGCGTATCGGTCATTGCCTTCACCTCTCGGTAGAACTGCTGTGTGTCGACATGTCGTGCTTCGGAGTCTTCGATACCGCGTTGCAGGCCGTATTTCGCCATCGCTGCGGCATAGGTGTTTTGGTACTTTTTCAGCTTGACGCGCGACATTACCTCGTCGGCACACAATCGGGGACGGGACGTCGATTTCGTGCGGTAACGTTTGGCCACCCGTTCCTCCTGTTTCTTGCGTTTCCGTTCGGTCGTTACAATGGGCACGAGCGTCGCGTGGATATGCGGCGACGTTTCGTCCAAATGCAGGTCGGCCGATACGATATTCTCCTTGCCGAACGTCGCGGCAAGGTATTTCATGTTATCAGTGCACCATTCGTCCAAACGACCTTCGCGCACGATGCGCTGCATATCGTCGGGACTTCCCGACAGCATGATGCGTATCGCCCGCACTTGGTTCTTGCCGACCTTGCGAGTAAGTCCTGCGGTCTCCAAGCGGTGTTGAATCGCCTGCGTGCGAGTATGGATGCCGTCTGGATATTCGATCAGCCGACGGTTCAGGTGCGTGCGTTCTTCGTCGGCGTTCGACGGTTTGACTTTGCGTTCGATGTGGGCGGAGGTTCCGCTGTCGGTTCCGCGGCTCTTCTGCATATGGAATACGACATAGCCCATAGTCTTGTGGTTTTAGGTGGTTATTGGTTTGGGGGAGTGCAGAGGGGCGAAGCACCTTTGCCTTATTGGGGAATTTTCAGCGTGTCGAAGACATGCGGGTAGAAAATTCCCTAATAAGCTATGCCTTTTGTAAAAAGGCGCGGGCGCAGCGCGGCCGAATGGTAGGAGACATTGCCGTTGTCGTATCCGTCAGCAGGAGCGGCCAATGAAAGAGAACAGATGTCCGCAAAGCCTGCGCCCCTGTGCGCCTGGAGGGATCCTCCCAAATCCCATAGGGCGCACAAGGGGCGGTAGCTGTGAACCCCTCCACTGCGATTTTTCTTTTCATCGTGCGAGGCTGTATTTTGCGGAATAGATGTCGGCCATCTCGTCGAATCCTTTGGCCAGCATGTCGTCCGTAACTTTGGCGTAAATCTGGGTCGTCTTGATGTTCGTATGCCCCAGCATCCGGCTGACGACTTCGATGCGGATGCCCTGCGCCAGCGCATTGGTCGTGGCGAACGTGTGGCGGGCAAGGTGATAGGTTATCGTCTTGTCGATGCCGACCTCCGCCGCGATTTTCTTCAATACCCGATTGCAGTAGGCGATGTCGGGCACAGGCAGCACGAGGTTCGTCCCCGCGACTTCGCGTTTGTAGCGGGCGATGATGCGCTTCGTAATGCCGCACAGCTTGATTTTGAACGGCGTGGCGGTCTTTTGCCGCCGCTTGACGATCCACAGATCGCCGTCGAATGAGCGCTGGATCATCTCCTGCGTCAGCCCTTTGACGTCGGCATGGGCCATGCCCGTGAAACACGAAAAGACGAATAGGTCGCGCACCTTGCCGTAGCCCTCGAATGCGAACTCGTGGTTCATCAACGCCTGCAACTCGGATTCGATCAGATAGCCGCGCTCTTTGGTCGTCTTCTTCGGGTGGTAGTCCACGAACGGATTGCGGGCGATCATGCCCGCGTTGTGGGCTTTCGTGACGATCATCTTCAACGGCTTGGTATAGATGCAGACGCATGAGGGCGTCAGACCCTTCTCGCCGCGCAGGTAGAGGTCGTAGTCGGTAATGAAAGTCTCGGTCAGCTCTTTCAACGGAATATCCCTGCGACGGAGCTTGTCGGCGAGGAACTCCGCCAACCGCTTGCGCACGTTGTCGTACTTGCGGTAGGTGGACTGGGCACGGTCTACACCGACGTGCTGTTTGAAGTCGCGGTTGAACTTGTCGAACGCCTCCAACAGCGTTTCGTACTCCTCGCCCATGCCGAGGTAAGCCAGCTTCACCCGCTCAGCCGTGACGTAGGCGTCGCGGTCGGAGATGCGCTGGTAGTGCCGCTCGATCTGGGTGCGGATATGCTCCAACTTGCGATTGACCGTCTGCGCCTCGTGGCTCTTGCCCGCAGCCTTGTTGGCTTTGGAATCCCACAAAGCGGGCGGCAGGGTTACGCGGCAGTTGACGAACGTGCTTTGGCCGTTCACCGTAAGGCGGGCGTACACGGGTATGCGTCCCTCCTTCATGCGCTGCTTGTTCACATAGAACAGAATCTTGAACGTGTTTCTCATAACGGTTTTACAGATTGCAAAGTTAAGTCGTTATGAGTTCAGAATCAATATGAAGAATTACACAAAACGGTGAATAAAAATCAGTTACACGCGCGGTCGTCGCAAAGACACAGTTCGGACCGTTAACAAAAGCCGTTAACGATTTGTTAACTGAACTCCTGCTTTTCGATGCTTTAAAGTGCTCAACCGACCGTTTGCAGAATACGGCATAAATGCGCATATATTACAAACAATCAGTTTGTTAGCTCAAATCAGCGTTCGGACGCTGCGATAGTCCCGTTTTCCGCTCTGGAAGCCTTTGAAACAGAAGGCAGCAGAAAGCAAAAAACCTTATGTATCAATGATATGTAAGGTTTTTCGTTTGGAGGCTGTTCCGGCTGGTGCATTGGAAAGCAACTTTTCACGACCCTATCCGTGACCTTTTCCGAAGGTCCGAGAAAACAGGTCACGAATAAGGCGTATTTCGCTGTATTGCATTATTTTACACCGCAACAACTCTATGCTGCACAACGTTAATTATTAAAAACATTACAGTCATGTGCAGTAAAATTTCATTCAGCGTCGTTTTCTTCTGCAAGAGAACCAAGATCACGAAAAAGGGCAAGGCTCCGCTCTATGCCCGCATTACCACCTCAGGACAATCTACCGAAATCTACACCCGATGCCAGATAGAACCCGAGCATTGGAACCAGCGTCTGGAACGCTGTATGCTGCGGGATGACGTTTCGATGCAGATCAACGGTATCATAGCCTCCTACCGTGCCAATATCCTTGCCGCCTACGACAGTCTTATCAAGGAAGGCTGGGAGCCGAACTGTTTCGCCATAAAAGAACGCATGGAAAACAAAGTCGGCAGGTCGCGGATGCTTCTGTCTGAATTTTCGAAGTACTGCGACAAACGACAGAAAGAGGTCGGCATACGTATTACCCAGCTCACGGCGAATAAATATCATCGTTTGTTACGCTACATGACCGAGTACACGAAAGAACAGTACGAGAAAGATGATTTGCCGTTATACACCGTTACCTACGAATATGTCGACGGATTGAATACATTCATGCAGACAGCGCACCGGTGTAAGAACAACGGAGCTGTCAATCTGCTTTGCTGTCTGAAAAACTTCATTCTTTATGCGATCCGCAACGAATGGGTCGAGAAGAATCCGTTTCAATACTATAAGATGAAAATCGACAAGACCAACGTCAAGATTCCGCTGACCAAAGAGGAACTCGATACGCTTATCCGCAGGGAGTTGCCCAACGACCGGCTCGACAGAATCCGGGACGTGTTCGCCTTTTGCTGCTTCACCGGACTGGCATTTACCGATGTCGATAATCTGAGAAAAGAGCACCTTTCGGTCGACAAGGAGAGTACGATCTGGATCCACAAGCCGCGCGAGAAGACCTCTGTGCTGAGCCGTGTGCCGCTGTTGGCATATCCTGTCCTGTTATTGGAGAAATACAAAAACGACCCTCTATTGAAAACGAATGGCAAGTTGATCCCTGTGCCGAGTAACCAGAAGATGAACTCGTATCTGAAAGAGATTGCCGACCTGTGCAATATCCCGAAGAACCTGACGACGCATACCGCCCGGCATACCTTCGCCACGCTGGCCATCGAATACGGCATGCCGATCGACATCATCGCCAAGATTCTCGGACATACGAATACCAACATGGTGCGCCGCCGTAGAAACGGATGGCGTTTTCGCAGGCCTTTATCAGATCTTCCTTCTTCTGCGTCCACACTGCCTCGCAATATGTGTAGTGGCTACATGGAAGTATCGCCACAAACACCTCGACCTTTCGTATCCCGGCTGTTGCCTCATCGACTATTTCCAATCTGTCTCCGGCAAAATCGATATACATCTGGTCTCCGGCGCGGTGCTCCACATGCCCGATGGCGTTGGTCTGCAGCATGAACTGCCTGAGTTTCATCCCGAAAGATGCCTTCAGATAGCCATCGGGATGGCCGGTATGATACTCTTCATACAACTTCTTGACCGTCATGCCCTTTCGAGAAAGTCGCGCCGCATAATCGGGCAATAGGGCTTCAAGCCTGACCTGCCGCTCCGACGGTTTACGTTCCCTCGCCCCGGGTATGGCAAATAGTTCCTGTAGCCGCGCATCACTCAGCGACGGCAGCTTCTCAGCGGGGATCCCGCTGTCCTGATACATTCTCACATATCGGCGCACCGTGTTCCGGGATATGTCAAAGGCACTACTGATGCCTTTTATGCCCATCCCTGATGCGTGACATAGGAGAATATTCTTTAATTTTGTGTTCATGTTTCTTTGGTTTTATCCCCCGTCGGCCAAAACGGAATTCAAAGATACATATAAAATCCCCTGCTGACATTACGTCGACAGGGGTCATTTTTATATTGGGCAAAAGGGTCAGTGATATTTTGGCTTCAGGGGTCAATTCAACCTGGTCTAAGGAGTCATCCGAGCCTGGGTTTTCCAGGCGGCTCCGCCCGCCGAATGTCGGGCGTGTGAGGCGCGATGCGCATAAAAAAACGCCGGACATGTCGTCCGGCGCTTATGTAATCCGAGATCTACGGTTTATTTGTTCTGCGACAGATCGGCGATAGCCTTCTGCGCTACGGCGACCTTGTCGCCTGCCGTTACCTTCTTCATGGCCTCGATCGTCTTTTCGGGGGCGTTGCCCTTTGCGTTGTAGGCCATGCCGAGCAGGTAGTATACGTCGCTGCGCTCCTCGTCGTTGGGCTGTACGGCGGCAGCGGCCTCGGCCAGCTCGATAACCTTGTTGTAGTCCTTCTTGCCGAGATATGCCTGCAATGCGATCTTCTTGGCCAGAGCTTCGTTGTCGAGCTGCTCGGCCATGGCGATGATGCCGTCGTAGTCGTTTGCCATCTGCAACTTGGCCACCTCGTTATTGGTGTAGAGGCTCATCTTGGCCTGCGCCTCGGCGATAGCCTCGGCATACTTGGCTTCGGGCAGTTTCTCTATATCGGCGCATATTGCCATACCTTCCTGATAGCGGTCGCTCTTGAAGTAGCTCTCGGCGAGGTTCAGCGCCATGTCGGTATTGCGGGGGTTGGCCTCGTAGCCCTTCGAGAACACCTCGATAGCGGTGGCATAGTCGCCGGCGTTGAAGGCGTCGGCACCCTGGGCCTGATATACGTTGGCTATGGTCTGCTTGGCCTTGGCCAGCGCGCGGGCATTGTCGTACAGCTCGGCCGTCTCGGCAGCCTTCTGCAAGTTGGCCAGAGCCTCGTCATAATTGCCGGCAGCGGCGGCAGCCGTACCCATGCTCTGGTAGCATGTCGACACAAGACTCTTGGATTTGGTTACAAGACCCTGCACGGTGGCATCCTCAGAGTCGATACCCTCGTCGATGACCTTGTTGAAGAGGTCGAGGGCCTCGCTGTAATTCTTGCCTTTGGCGGCCGTTACCGCCTCGTTGAATGTCGAAACGATCTCCGACTGTGCGAACAACGTTACCGAGCACATGAGGGCGGCAACGCTCAAAATAAATTTTTTCATAACGCTTATATCAAATTTTAATGTTCGGTCACTACCGTTAACGGAGTACTCCGTATAGTGCAAAAATAAGATTATTTTTTCATTTTTCAAAATTGCCCTATCGCAGCGACGCGAAAAAGTCCTCCATGAGCTCTCTGCATTCGGCCTCCATGACGCCCGCCGTCAGCTCCGTGCGGGGGTGCAGCAGCCTCTCGGAGAATGTCGAGTAGCCGCGCTTGGGGTCGGCCGCGCCGTATACCACGCGCGCCACGCGGCTCCATGCCAGCGCGCCGGCGCACATCGCGCACGGCTCGACTGTGACATAAATCGTGCAATCGGTCAGATATTTCCCGCCGAGTGTCGACATGGCGGCCGTCAGCGCCTGCATCTCGGCGTGTGCCGTCGAGTCGGGGAGCGTCTCGACGAGGGTGTGACCGCGCCCCACCATGCGGTCGCCC
>OFHO01002268.1_pt1 | contig 11960 bp, 10 predicted proteins | sample 1521531 | NCBI WGS metagenome assembly OFHO01 (sample SAMEA3504124, study PRJEB24116) | mouse gut metagenome | biome: mouse gut; feature: mouse-associated habitat; material: faeces | place: Denmark | collected 2011
TGAAATCCGTTTCAAATTTCAAGTCTCGGTTTGTAATGATACCGACGAGTTTTTTGCTTCCTTTTTCTACAATCGGAACGCCGGAAATCCTGAATTTACGCATCAGGTTTTCTGCGTCCTGTAAGGTATGTTCCGGATTCAGTGAAAATGGGTCGGTGATGACGCCGTTTTCGGAACGTTTTACTTTATCGACTTCGTCTGCCTGCGCTTCTATGGACATATTTTTGTGGATGATACCGATACCGCCCTGCCTTGCCATGGCGATCGCCATCCTGTGCTCCGTTACCGTATCCATGCTGGCGCTCATCATGGGGATGTTTAAAACAATTTTTTTTGTCAGATGTGTGGTCAGATCGATCATATTCGGTGTTACTTCAGAATATTGCGGAACCAGTAATACGTCGTCAAATGTGATTCCATCGCCGATAATTGTACCCATTTTAAATCCTCGCTTTCTTCAAACCGTATGTGTAAACTGTAATTTTAATTTTTTCATTTTAGCAAATATATTTTGACGTGTCAATTGAAAATAAAGATAAAATACGGAAAAACGCTGCACTGGGGAATGGCTTATAAAAGATAAGAAGTGTAACCGGTCCATCAAACGGAACCAAACTTTCCAAAACTTAATTGGCAAGAATAACAAAAAAACACAGAAAATGGAGCGGAAAATTTACAGAATGAATATTGAATTTCAAAGGGCGCCATGATAAGATGAATTTTGTTTTGAAAAGATATTTTTTAAAATGAGGAGGAAACAATATGACAGAATTGAAACTAAAAGTACAAACCGGCTTTTTTAAGCGGGTGGCTGCTATAGCGATGGCAGTTTGTCTGAGCGTGGGGATGCTTCCGGAAGCTGTATCGGCTGAGAATGCGGCCGGCAAAGGAACGGTAGAGAGCATTTCTATTACGCCGAACGGACCGGTAGAGCTGACAGAAAAAGGACAGACGGTAACTTTGACAGCAAATGTAACTTATAAAAATGATGCTTCCGTTACCCCGTCTACTCCGGCAACACCGTCGACGCCATCCACCCCGGCAACGCCGTCCACTCCGTCGACGCCGTCTACACCGGTAACAGATCCGCAGCCGACGACAAAACCGGCTCCGGCAACGCCTGTGACTCCGGTAAGCGGACAGGGACAGGAGGAAGCCGTAGAATCGGTAAAAGCAGAGCTGGGTCAGATGGATGCGGCAGAGATCACCTGGACGTCCAGCGACAAAACGATTGCTTCTGTAAGAGGTAACGGAACAAACGCAACGGTTACGGCAGTAAAAAGCGGTAAAGCCGTAATTACGGCAAAAGCGGGTGACAAAACGGCATCTGTTAAAGTTACGGTAACGATTGAAAAAGAAGATGTTGCTGTTACAGAGGTGAAATTAAATAAAACGGCGCTTGTATTTGATGAAATCGGTGCGGTTCAGACGCTGACGGCAACCGTAAAACCGGACGATGCGGCAGGTAAGACGGTAACATGGTCTTCCGATAATGAAAAGGTAGCGACAGTAGAGAACGGAAAAGTTACGTCCAAAGGCAACGGAACGGCTGTCATTACTGCAAAGGCCGGAGAATGTACGGCAAAAGCGACCGTAACGGTCAGCCAGAAGACCACAGGCGTGAGCATTCTGTTAAACGGACAGGAGATCAAGGGAACGTTAAAGGCGAAAGTGAAGAAATCATATTCCCTGAAAGCAGTCGTTACACCGGATGATGCAGATGCAAAAAATGCAAAGGTTACCTGGTCAACATCCAATTCTAAAACGGCAACCGTAACCGCAACGGGAAAAGTAAAGATTAAAAAAGCGGGAACCGTTACGATTACGGCAGTTACTGCAGACGGCAGCAAAGCATCCGTGAAATTTAAATGCGGAAAAGCTGCGGTCAAGGTGAAAAAGTTAAAAATCAGCGGTACGAAAAAAATGAAGGCAAAAACAAGCCAGACATTAACACTCACCGTATTACCGGCAACTGCGGATAACCAGAAAGTAACATGGAAGTCTTCCAACAAGAAAGTTGCAACCGTAAACGGAAAAGGGAAAGTAAAGGCAAAGAAAAAAGGAAAAGCTACGATTACCGCAACCGCAAAAGACGGCAGCAGAAAGAAAGTAACATTTAAAATAGAAGTAAAATAACACAGCATAAACATAGGGGACAGCAGGGAGCAGATTTTTGTCTGTCCCCTGTTTTTATGAGGTAAACCATGGGAAAAAAGAAGAATAAAATAGCAGCAGTCAGCGTTCCGGATTTATTCGGCAAAGGAATTACCAATGTATATTTACTGGTTATGTTTGGATTATTTCCGGTATTTTATCCGGGCAGTTTAATCGGCATACATACGGTAAAAAAAGAGTTTTTTACGATATCTGCAGGCGTATATCTGTGTCTGATGCTGATACCGTTTCTGTGTAAAGCAAGTTTTGTCTTCAAGGGCAGGGAGCGTAAAAAAATTGACCGCAGCGATATCTTTGCGGGCCTGTTTTTGATCGCAGCCCTGGTTTCTACGGGGATCGCATTGAATCAAACGGAAGCGGTTTACGGAAATTCCACGGTACAGACAGGTTTGATCGTTATGCTTTTATGCATCGGCAGTTATTTCTTTGTAAAAAATTTCGCCGTGTGGGATAAAGGATTGATCTGGGCAAATCTTCTGGCGAGTTCGTTTATTTATCTCTGTGGGATTTTTATTGCCTGCAGAACGGATATTTTAAATATGCAGAAAGATATTATAGACGCACAGAAAGCTATGTTTGTCAGCCCGCTCGGCAATATCAATTTCAATGTCGCCTATATCAGCCTGGTTCTTCCGGCGGCGGCGGTCATGTTTCTTTTGTGTAAAGAGGTATTTACAAAGCGGGTGCTTGCCGCCTATTTGTTTGTCGGGTTTATGGATCTGTTTTGCCTGCGTGTAGACAGCGCCATCGTAATGATCCTGGTTGTGTTTCTGTTTTTGATTTATTTTTCCTTTGAACAGGAGACGTGGTTTCTGCGGTGTTTGTCCGTAATCGGCCTGTTTTTTGCGGCAAATATCGCCGTATTTATATTATCTGTTCTGTTAAAAGACCATATGTATCCGTTTAACAGTCTGGGCGCGTTGTTTGTCAGAACCGAGACGGTCGTTTTAGAATTTATTTTCTTATGCATATTCTTTGTCATGCAGAAGAAAGGGAATTTTACGAAAGAAAGGCTGTGGAAGGGACAGAAGATGTATAAAATTACCATGTTCGTTCTGCTGGGACTTTTCGTTGTGTTTGTGCTGGCGCTGAATTTCGCTTTTTCGGAACGAGTGGAAGGGACGCTGCTTTCCAATCTGGTTCTAAACGATGCGATGGGCAGCGGAAGAGGGTACGTATGGATTCGGACGGGCGGACGTTTTCTGGATCTTCCCTTTTTGAATCAGCTGTTCGGCTGCGGGCTGGGCTGCTTTTATGATTTTATCAACCCGTGGTATGACGATATGGTCGCAAAATTCGGCGCCGTATTTTACGATCCGCACAATGATTTCCTGCAGGTGCTTGTGACAACGGGAATTGTGGGAGTAGTCGGTTTTTTCGGAATGATTCTGCATACGATGGCGGCTGCTTTAAAGAAGAGAAAAAATCAGGAGATGTTTCTTGCCGTCTTTATCCTTCTTGCGGCGTATCTGGCGCAGGGGCTGATCAACAGCTACACGATTTTTTCGACGCCCATACTGTTTATCCTGCTGGGACTTGCAAATTCTTCGATGGGAAATACAGACTGACTATTCACAATTGCATAATTTTATGTTATTCTGATACAAAACGACGGAGTTCTGATAGATGAGCTTCGTCGTTTTATCAAACAGGAAAGGAAGCAGTTTATGGAATTTCGTCCATGTATTGATATTCATAACGGAAAAGTCAAGCAGATTGTCGGAAGCAGTTTAAGAGATGAAGGAAATGCAGCGGTAGAAAATTTTGTTTCCGAGCAGGATGCGGCATTTTATGCTAAGTTTTACCGAAAAGACAACATCAGGGGCGGACATATTATTCTGCTCAATGCCAGGGACAGCGAATATTATTCTCAAACCAAACGGCAGGCGCTTTTGGCACTGCAGGCATATCCGAACGGCTTTGGAGTCGGCGGAGGGATTACGGAGCAGAATGCGGAGGAATTTTTATCGGCGGGCGCAAGTCATGTGATCGTGACGTCCTATGTGTTTTCAGGCGGACGGGTAAATTATGAGAACTTAAGAAAACTGACCGCGGCAGTGGGAAAAGAACGTTTGATTTTAGATTTAAGCTGCCGAAAAAAAGACGGCTGCTATTTTGTTGTGACAGACCGGTGGCAGAAGTTTACAAAAGAGATTATCACGGACACGTTTTTGGATGAGATGGCGGAATATGCGGATGAATTTCTGATCCATGCGGCGGATGTGGAGGGAAAAGCATCCGGCATAGAAGCAAAGCTGGTGCACACGCTTGGAAACTGGGCAAAGATTCCGATTACGTATGCCGGCGGTATCGGCAGTTTTCAGGATCTGCGTATGTTAAAAGAAATCGGACGCGGCAGGCTGCATGTGACGATCGGAAGCGCATTGGACCTTTTCGGCGGAACTATGCCGTATGAAGACGTGCTGGATTTTGTAAAAAGAAGCAACGAAGCGGAGTAATGATACCACACAGGACGGCTCCGTACAGCAGAAGGGGAAGACGCAGAACTACGTTTGCGCCTGATGGAACAGGGAACAGATTTTGGAGGGATACAATGAAATTTACGAAGATGCATGGAATCGGAAATGATTATATTTACGTCAACTGTCTGGAAGAGACGGTAGAATCTCCGTCTGAACTTGCCAGAAAGGTAAGCGACCGGCATTTTGGGATCGGAGGCGACGGGCTGATTTTGATCAAATCCTCGCATGTGGCGGATTTTAAAATGGAGATGTACAACGCCGACGGTTCGAGAGGCGAAATGTGCGGGAACGGGATTCGCTGTGTGGGAAAATATGTATACGACAAAGGGCTGACGGACCGGACGCGGATTTTTGTTGAGACGCTTGGCGGCATCAAGCAGCTGGATCTGACCATAAAGGAAGGAAAAGCGGTTCTGATCCGGGTGGATATGGGAAGTCCCGAGTTTTTACCAAAGAAGATTCCTGTGCACATGGATGGAGAAACAGCCGTGAACGTTCCTCTTACGGCGGGCCAAAAGGAGTACCGCGTGACCTGTGTGTCGACGGGAAATCCGCATTGCGTGACGTTTTTAAAGGAGGATATCGGGCGACTCGACCTTAAGGCAATCGGTCCGTTGTTTGAACATCATGCAGCGTTTCCGAATCGGATCAATACGGAGTTTGTCAATGTGATCGATCGAAAAACGCTTCGTATGCGCGTTTGGGAACGGGGAAGCGGCGAGACGCTGGCATGCGGGACGGGAGCCTGTGCCGTTGCGGCGGCGGCGGTCGTCAACGGGATTTGCGACGAGGAAGTTCTGGTTCAGCTGCTCGGCGGAGATTTAAAGATTTACTGGGACAGAAAAGAAAACCGGATGTATATGACGGGAGAAGCGGCAGAGGTTTTTGAAGGAGAAATTTTTTTGAGCAGGTAACACGGGCGGCTTCTTTGGAGCAGGCTTTTGGGATCATACAATTAATATCATGAGAGAAGAAAAGGAGAAATCAGAACATGTTTCAGATTAATGAAAACTACGGAAAATTACCGGGGAGTTATTTATTCAGCACAATTGCAAAAAAAGTATCGGCGTTTACCGAAGCGAATCCGGATGCGGAAATTATTCGTCTGGGAATCGGCGATGTGACGCAGCCGCTGGCGCCGGCCATTATTGCGGCGATGCATAAAGCCGTAGATGAAATGGGCAGTGCGTCTACGTTCCGCGGGTATGCGCCGGATCTTGGATATGATTTTTTAAGGAGAGCGATTGCCGAACATGATTACAGGGCAAGAGGATGTGAGATTGCGGAAGATGAGATTTTTGTATCGGACGGCGCGAAAAGCGATTCCGCCAATATTCAGGAGATTTTTGCGGCGGATTCCCGTATTGCGGTCTGCGATCCGGTCTATCCGGTTTATGTGGATTCTAATGTGATGGCGGGGCGGACAGGCACATACGATGCGGAAACAGAACGGTGGAGCGATGTGATCTATATGCCGTGTACGGCGGAAAACGGGTTTGTTCCGGAATTTCCGAAAGAGACGCCGGATCTGATTTATCTGTGCCTGCCGAATAATCCTACCGGCACGACGCTGACCAAAGACCAGCTGCAGGAATGGGTGGATTATGCAAACCGGACGGGCGCGGTGATTTTGTATGACGGCGCGTATGAAGCGTATATTTCGGAAGCGGATGTGCCGCATTCGATCTATGAGTGCAGCGGTGCAAAGACCTGCGCGATCGAGTTAAAGAGTTTTTCCAAAAATGCCGGATTTACAGGCGTCCGTTTGGGTTATACGGTTGTTCCAAAAGAGCTTTTATGCAACGGCGTATCGCTTCGGGATATGTGGGCAAGGCGGCACGGAACGAAGTTTAACGGCGCTCCTTATATCGTACAGCGTGCCGGAGAAGCGGTGTATTCTAACGAAGGGAAGGCGCAGTTAAAAGAGCAGGTGGCATATTATATGCGAAACGCTTCTTTGATTAAAGAAGCATTAAAGAACGGCGGATATACCGTATTCGGAGGCGTCAACGCGCCGTATATCTGGTTAAAGACGCCGGATGCGATGACGTCCTGGGAATTTTTTGATTATCTGTTAGAAAAAGCGAATGTTGTGGGTACGCCTGGTTCGGGATTTGGACCGAGCGGGGAAGGCTATTTCAGGCTGACCGCATTTGGCAGCTATGAAAATACGTTGGCTGCAATCGAGAGGATCCAACGGTTATAGGAGGGCGTTATGTTATATATCGGAAGCCATATATCGGCATCAAAAGGCTATGAAGCAATGGGAAAACAGGCGTTGAAGCTGGGAGCGAATACGTTTGCGTTTTTTACGAGAAATCCAAGGGGAGGAAAGGCGAAAGAGATCGATCCTGCGGATGTTGAAAAATTTCTTGCGTTAAAAGAAGCGCATTCGTTTGGTAAGCTGGTCGCGCATGCGCCGTATACGCTCAATGCCTGCGCCGCCAAAGAAGAGATCCGCAGGTTTGCTAAGGAAGTGATGGCGGACGATTTACTGCGGATGGAAGCAACGCCCGGTAATTATTATAATTTTCATCCGGGTTCCCATGTCGGGCAGGGAAGCGAGATCGGCATCGATTTAACGGCGGGGCTTTTAAACGAGGTATTAAAACCGGAGCAGACGACGGTCGTGCTGCTTGAGACAATGTCGGGCAAAGGCTCGGAGATCGGACGAAATTTTGAAGAATTAAGAGCCATTTTAGACCGCGTGAAATTAAAAGAGAAAATGGGCGTGTGCTTAGATACCTGTCATGTCTGGGACGGCGGTTATGATATCGTGCATGAGCTGGAATCCGTTTTGGATTCGTTTGACGCGGTGATCGGGTTAGAGCATTTAAAGGCAATTCATATGAATGACAGCATGAATCCTTTCGACAGCCACAAAGACCGTCATGAGAAAATCGGCGAGGGACAGATCGGGCTTCCTGCGATGGAACGCATCATAACCCATCCGAAACTGCAGGGCCTGCCGGTGATTTTAGAGACGCCGAATGACGATGCGGGCTGGGCGAAAGAAATTGCCCTGCTCAAGAGCCTGCATCATGCGCAATGACTGCAGTCGTATGCAAAGATGCATCGGCGGCAGGATGTTTTATGGAAGGAGACGGCATATGACGATGAAAAAAAGCAGAAGAACAGTATTTTTAGCGATCTGGACGCTGGTATTACTGCTTTGCACAGCAGGCTGTGCACAAACGAAAGATTTGGCAGCCCTGACTGCGGACCAGGCGTCTTATACACTGTCCGATGTGCCGGAATACAGCGGGGAACCTTATGTTACGCTCAATGAAAACCAACCGGATTTTTCCGAAGAGGATCTGACGGAAACATCCTTTGAAGCTTACAGTGAGCAGGATGCGCTGGGCAGATGCCAAAGCGCATGGGCGAATATCGGGCAGGATCTGATGCCGACCGGAGAACGAGGAAAAATCGGACACATCAAACCAACCGGATGGCATACGGTAAAATACGATTCGGTCGACGGAAAATATCTGTATAACCGCTGTCATTTGATCGGATTTCAGCTTACGGCAGAAAATGCAAACGAGAAGAATCTGATCACGGGGACGCGTTATATGAATGTAGAGGGTATGCTTCCGTTTGAAAATATGGTCGCCGATTATATCAAAGAGACGGGTTTTCATGTGCTCTATCGGGTAACGCCGGTATTTGAAGGAGATGATCTTCTGGCAAAGGGCGTGCAGATGGAAGCATATTCTGTGGAAGATCAGGGCGAGGGCATTTGTTTTCATGTATTTGTCTACAATGTCCAGCCTGGCATTTTCATCGATTATGCAACCGGAGAGAGCCGGCGTTCGGATGTGCCAGAGACACAGCAGGAGGCTGCGCAGACTTTGATACGGGGGAATACACGCTCTAAGATTTATCATTGTCCCGGACAGGCCGCTTATGAGGAGATGGCGGATTCTAAGAATCTGATTCTATTCTCTTCCGAGGAGGAGGCGATCGAAGCAGGGTACCGGAAAGCGAAACGGTAGGGAATTTGTAATTTAGAAACTCTTAAAAAGATATTAAATAAATTAACCGCTATACTTAAAAAAGATTTGCTTGCGATATGATATACTATATGACAGGAAGTCAATCAAAAAACGTGTCGTCGATGAGCTGCCTGCCGGCAGACAGCGGCGTATTAGAAAATGAAAGAGGTGCAGAATGAATTGGAAGAAAATACTGACGGTTTTGGTTGCCGTATTTTGTTTTCTTATCGTAGGAGTTATCGTAAAAGCATATCTGGACGGAGAATTTGAGTCGGTAGAAACACTGCAGATCTATATAAAAAGTTTCGGATTATTTGCCCCATTGATTTTGATTGTAATTCAGGCGCTTCAGGTGATCATCCCGATTCTTCCCGGTTTTTTGGGCTGTGCGGTGGGAGCCGTGCTGTTTGGGAGCGCAGGGGAGGATTCTGGTGTAATTATATCGGGATATCGGTGGGATCGATCATTGCGTTTTTGCTGGCAAAAAAATACGGAGTAAAGCTGGTGGAACATTTATTTCCCAAAGAGCAGTATGAAAAATATTCGGGATGGGCGGGAAAAAGCAAGTCCTACATGATCTTTTTATTTTTGGGTATGGTACTGCCGTTGTTTCCGGATGATTTTTTCTGTTATTTTTCCGGTTTGACAAAGATGAAGGCGGGAAAATTTGCCGCCATTATCGTGCTCGGAAAGCCGTGGTGCATTCTGGCATACAGCGTTGCGTTTGCAGCGATTTCGTAAACGTTGAAGATACAGATGAAGCAATGCTGCCGTACTATGTGGATGTAGTGCGGCAGCATTGTTTTGTGTCAGCAGAGACGTTCCGCTTTCTAATCGAATACCAATAAGCAGGTCGATTATCGAGGAATCTTTAATACCTGCCCAATATTGATTACGTCGCCGGTCAGTCCGTTTAGCTTCTGGATTGCGTCAACCGTTGTACCGTATGTTCTTGCGATTGCCCAGAGGGTATCTCCCGCCTGTACGGTATATTCTATCGTACCGGGTTCCGGTTTCGGAATCGGGACATTTTCGCCGATTCCCAGATAGACCCGATACAGCTCCTGCCATGTCTTAGGCCCTGCGATGCCGTCCGGATCCAGGCGCATCAGCTGTTGAAACGCCCGTACCGCCTGCGCCGTGCCGCTTCCGAAAATGCCGTCCTGCGCGGGCGCGGGGATACCGGGATAATATTCGGAAATCACGTTTAAAAGATATTGCAGGGTAATGACATCCTGGCCTCTGCTTCCCTGACGGAGAACCGAGCCCGGCGGGACGGTTCCGATGCCGAGCGTCACACCTTCCCCGTTTAATTCCGCAAGCCGGGTGACTGCAGTGTAGAGGCTTGATATTTTGTACCATGTGCTTTTTCCGACGATGCCGTCCGCCGTCAGCTGAAACACACTTTGGAACTTTTTGACTGCCGCAGCTGTGCTGTTTCCGAATACACCGGGTTCGTCCGTAATCGCGGGAATCGCCGGATAATTTCGCCGGATCCGGTTGAGATAGGTCTGAATCGTCTGAACATCCAGTCCGCGGCTGCCCTGTCTGAGCGCGGAGCCGGGATAGGAAGAGAGTACGCCGGTGATAATATCCGTCTCTGCAATTTCGATATCTTTGGGATAATAGGAGCGCAGAATCTGAAGCGGTGTTTTTCCTTGGTCTGCAAGCGTTACGGTTCCCCATTGGGATAATCCCTGGCAGGTTGCCGTTGTGCCGTTGCAAAACGAGGTAAAATACGGATTGTTCTGTCCTCTTCTGCGCACATATTCGTTAAATATTTCATCGACAATCCGGCTGATGGAGGAATAAATCGGACGGCCCTTTACAAAATACTGGTCATAGGCGGTACTGTTCGTAATATCAAAGGGATATCCCTTACTGCGGTACCATTCCGTGAAAACCCGGTTTAATGCAAATGTAATAATGGCATAGATATTTGCCCGCAGAGCGGCATCCGGCCAGGTGGGATAAATTTCACTGCTTGCCACGTTCTTTACATAATCCGGAAAAGAAACGCTTACGTTGGATGCCGAAGAAGACGGGGAACCAAGATGTACGGTAATGGGGTTTGGTATGACGACCTGCCGTAAGACATAGGCGCCGGACGGAGCTCCTGTTTGGGTTCGGGGCGCTGCCATAGCGACAGCAGGTTTTCCGACGTATATTTCCGACAGCAGCGGCGTGCGCTGATTTTCCTCCATGGGGAGAAGCGTAAGCGGCAGAATTGCCGTTTCTCCTTCATAAATGGGGATATCTGCGACAGAGAGGCTTTGAAAACCCGGTTTCTGTGCCATAACATAATAGCTGATATAAGGAGTTTCGGAGTAATACGGGTTTCTGGAAAAATCTCCGCTGATAGTTTCTAACGGGACTTTTTCGCTTTCCCCGCTTTCATCTGTCGTCAGTTCATACACGCGGTTGCCAAGGCCGTCTAAAATGCGGATATTCACGCCGCTGAGCGGGACGGCATCGTGAGCGGTTCTTGCCTGGAGTATCATATAACCGATAGCCATAAAAATCTCCTTTTTTTGTTCTATATAATTTATGAAGAAAGCAGATAACAGTGACAGAAAGTCTCTGTATATTCAACTGCCGGCTTTTTCAATCCAGAGACGATGGTACACGGATGACCGAAGGTTGTAATTTACAAAACATTTACAAAACCTTATAGTTTTCCCAAACATACTATATTATACTATACGAAAGGCGTCTGCCTGGCAGGACGTTTTAAAATTTATGCTATAGAAAACGGAGACAAAAATGAAAAAAATATTGGTGATTGAAGATGAAATTGCGATCAATGATTTGATCTGCATGAACTTGGAAATTGCGGGTTATACGCCGGTTCCGTTTTTTGACGGGGCGGAATTTGACCTTCATTTAAAAGAAAACGACAGCTACGATCTGGCGCTGCTTGATATCATGCTGCCAGGGAAAGACGGGTTTGAACTTTTGAAAGAATTAAAAGCGCACAAAATCCCTGTGATCTATCTTACGGCAAAAGGCGATCTGCCGAGCAAAGTCAAAGGTTTAAAAAGCGGCGCCGAAGATTATATTGTAAAGCCTTTTGAAATGCTGGAGCTTCTTGTACGGATGGATAACGTCTTAAAACGCTGCGGCGGCAGAGAACCGGAAGAAATCCATATAAAAGACGTTGTGATCGACGAAAAAAAGCGGACCGTGTCAAAAGGCGGAGCGATAATTCCCATGCAGCCAATGGAATACGATTGCCTGATGGCGTTCTGGAAATACAGAAACCGGGTGATGACCAGGGAGTTTCTGCTGAATCTGCTCTGGGGCG
>OFHO01002271.1_pt1 | contig 11957 bp, 10 predicted proteins | sample 1521531 | NCBI WGS metagenome assembly OFHO01 (sample SAMEA3504124, study PRJEB24116) | mouse gut metagenome | biome: mouse gut; feature: mouse-associated habitat; material: faeces | place: Denmark | collected 2011
AGGTATGCGACGCCGACCGGGTGGACAACTTCTACAAACTCCAGCAGCTTGCGTTCCTATCCTTCCTTATGAGCGGGGACGCAATCGCCCTGTTGCCGATGAAGAAGCAGCCGGGACAGCCCTATGAGTTGCGGGTGCGCATCATAGAGGCCGACAGGGTGTGTTCCCCGGACGGATACGACCGGCTTACCCCCTGCGAGGTCAAGGGACACCGAGTACACAGCATCGTCCAGGGCGTGGAGACAGACGCGGACGGAATGGTTATCGCCTACTGGATATGCAACAGGCATCCGCTGTCCAGCCTCTCCAATCAGTCGGGCGTGCTGGAATGGACGCGGGTGGAAGCATACGGGAAAACGGGCAGGCCGAACGTGCTGCACGTTATGAATCGGGAGCGTCCGGGCCAGGTGCGGGGTGTTCCCATTATGGCCCCGGTGCTGGAGGCGCTGAAACAACTGGGCCGGTATACCGAGGCGGAAATCACGGCGGCGGTCATAAGCGCCATGTTCACGGTGTTTGTGAAGTCGGCAACGGTGCAGGACGGGAGGCCGATAGGAGAGGCGATACCGCCGGAACAGCTCATAGACAGCCAAGACCAGAACAGCATCGAACTGGCACCGGGGGCCGTTATCTCCCTCAACCCAGGGGAGGACGTGCAGTTTGCGGACCCGAAGCACCCGAACAGCGGCTACGACGCTTTCTTTAACGCAATGATAAAGGAAATTGGCGCGGCCCTGGAAATCCCGCCGGAGGTCATTCTAAAGCAGTTTACGCAGAATTTCAGTTCGGCGCGGGGGTCCCTCAACGAGTTTTGGCGGACCTGCGGGATGATGAGGGATTGGTTTGCGGACGACTTCTGCCAGCCCATCTATGAAGCGCTGTTTGCCGAAGCCGTGGCGCGGGGGCGCATCCAGGCACCGGGATTTTTCAGCGACCCGGTAATCCGCAAGGCATATACGGAATGTATGTGGAACGGACCTTCCAGGACGGCGCTGAATCCGTCCCAGGAGGTAGAGGCCGCTGTAAAGCGGGTGGACGCCGGGTTCTCCACGGCGGAGGACGAGGCCGCACAGTTGACGGGTTCGGACTACCGGAAGAACATCCGCAAGCGGGTGACGGAAGCGAAGCTGAAACGAGAAGTGGACAAAATCAACAGCCCGCCCGCCACCAGAGCGGGACAGACGCCGCCGCCTGACAGCGGAGAACAGGAAGGAGGAACGGGCAATGCCTAATAAATTCTGGCAATTCCGCAATATGGCGGACGGAAGCGGTGAACTGCTGCTGTACGGAAATATTGCGGGGGAAAAAAGCTGGTACAGCGACGACGTGACACCAAAGCAGTTTGCCGAGGACCTGGCCGGGCTGGGAACAGTCAGCAATATCACGGTCCGCATCAACAGCGGAGGCGGGGACGTGTTTGCGGCGGTGGAAATCGGGAACCTGCTGGAGCAGCACCCGGCCACCGTGACGGCCCGCATCGGCGGAGTGTGTGCGTCGGCGGCGACAATCATCGCCTGCCATTGCAGCAAGGTCATTGCTGCCAATGACAGTACCTACATGGTGCATCCGGTAAGTATGTACTGCGGGTACGCCAATGCGGCGGACCTGCAAAAATACCTGGAGGCACTGGCGACCATCAAGGAAAACATCATCAGCCTTTACGCCAAAAAGACCGGGCGGACCAAGGAGGAAGTGACAGCCTGGATGGACGCGGAAAGCTGGTGGACCGGGCCGCAGGCCAAGGAAAACGGCTTTGCGGACGAGCTGACGGACGAGGGGGCGGGCGCTACCTACGAGAATCGGGGCGGCGTCCTTTTCGTCAACAGCGTCAGCATGGGGGCCAAGTTCGACAAAGCCCCGGAGTTTGTGCGAAACCGCGTGAAGCGGGTCGCGGATATTAAATCGCCTGCGCAGGCGCAGGACAATCAACCGGCGGGACAGCCGGGAAAACAACAGGAGGTACAGGACATGGACCCGAAAGACAGCATCAAGACCGTGGACGACCTGCGGAAAGTCTATCCCACGCTGGTTGACCAAATCGAGCAAGCGGCGGCGACGGCGGCGGCGGAGGCCGCGACCAATGCCGAGCGGGCGCGCATCAAGGACCTGGAGGAAATGGCTCTGGCCGGGAGCGAAGCGCTGCTGGTGGAGGCAAAGTACGAAAAGCCCATGAGCGCGGAGGACTTTGCAAAGGCCCTCGTCAAGAACGCCAAGACCCAGGGCGCAACCTATCTGGCACAGGTGAAGATGGACGCGGAGAGCAGCGGCGTCAACGGCGTCACCAGCGCCCAGCCCGCCGGTATGACCAGCGGCGACGAGTTCCTGGCGACTATCAAGAGCGTGGGCCAGAAAAAGTAAGGGGAGGAAAAACGACATGAGCATGGATTTGAGCGTCAAGAAATTCAGCACCGAGCCGGGATATTTCGAGGCGGGAATCGGACCTGTCGCCAAGGCTGTGAAGGTGGCGGCGGCGGACATCCCCGCCCACGCGCCCGTGGCGCTGGACGGCGACGGCAAGCTGACGCTGTTGACGGCGGACAACAAGGCCAGTGTCTACGGCCTGGTGCCGGACAGCATCCGGGCGGACGAGGAAGGGCCGGTATGGCTCACCGGAGAATACTTTGCCGACAGCCTGGTTTTGCCGGAGGGCATGACGGCGGCGGACGTGGAAACGGTGCTGCGGAACATCGGCATTTTCCTGAAATAAACATTCCCGCTTCCCGCAAGGGGGTGGGAAAATTTTTGCACACAAAAGGAGGAAATGAATTATGCCTAACGCGATTGATATTTACCAGCCTCGGTATATGGCGGAGGTGGTGCGGCAGACCCCGCCCATCCCCACCTACTTCCGGGACACGTTCTTCAACCGGGTCATTACCTTCCCCACCGAGCGGGTGGACATGGACCTGATGAAGGGAGACCGGAAAATCCTGCCCTACGTCCACCCGGACGCGGGCGGCAAGGCCGTGAAGATGGACGGATTTCAGACCAAGAGCTATGCCGCGCCGCTGGTGTCCGGCTACATCGTGACCACCGCCGCGCAGATGATGACCCGGCTCCCCGGCGAGGACCTTTACAGCGGCATGACGCCCGCCGAGCGGGCGGCGCGGAAGCTGATGGAGGAATACGCGACCCTGAACGACGCCTGTACGCGCCGGGAGGAATATATGTGCGCAGAGGCCATCAAGACCGGCCTTATCCATGTGGAGGGTCCCGGCGTGAAGGAGGACATCGACTTTGACTTCACCAACACGGTCAGCCTGACCGGCGACGAGCAGTGGGGCGGGAGCAAGGCGGCAATCCTGAACAACCTGGAGGACTGGGTGAGCCGGGTGCTTATCGAGGGCTTTGCCAACGTGGATACGGCCATCATGGGCAAGACCGCCCTGCGCAAGTTCCTGGACGACGCGGACGTGATGAAGAAGCTGGACAACCGGCGGGTGGAGCTGGGCATCATCGCCCCCAGGGAACTGCCGGGCGGCGTCAGCTACATCGGCCACCTGAACAAGCCCAATCTGGACATCATGCAGTATGCGGGCGTCTATCTGGACGACTGGACGGACCCGGCCAACCCCACCGTCAAGCCGCTGGTGGACGACAACATGATTATCCTGATTTCCTCGGCGGCGAGTTTCATCATGGCCTACGGCGCGTGCAGCTACTATGACGAGAGCAAGCAGCTTGTGACCGCGCAGACCTCCCGCCTGATGCACTCCTACATCGACCACAACCCGGAGCGGCGCATCCTCCAGCTCGACGCCCGGCCCCTGCCCATCCCCGACAAGGTGGATAGCTGGCTGGTGGCTACCGTGTGCTGATATGGCCCTGTTCGACTTAGTTCAGGACTACGAGGACGCGGACCAGGAGAAGCGGCGGACCTTTAAGGACTTTGCTTTTTCGGACATCGGCGCGGTTTTCTTCAACGGCGACGAACACGCGGAAGAGCATAACGTGGACGGAAAAGACGTGCTGGTGATTCTGGAGAAGGACGACGTGCGGGACCACTCCGCACACTGGGAGGCCGGTGCCAAACAGAATTTTGACACCGGCCTCTACAACCGGCACATCATTCTGTACATCCGAGTGGAGGACTACGGACCGAAGCCGAAGCAGGGAAAACTGCTGACGCTGGACAAGAAGCTGACCTACCTGATACAGAAGTGCGGCGAGGAAAGCGGTGTATACCGCATGACCATGGAAAGGACAAGGAAAGGCTGATGGGAAAGGTCAATACAGCGGTCAATATCGGGCTGGAGGGCCGGAACGTCACCATCGAGATAGACGGCCTGGACACCGTTGCGCGGGCGCTGGGGAATCTGCAAGGCAAGTCCCCGGCGGCGGTGAAGGCGGCGGTCAACCAGACGGCCAGACAGGCCCGCAAGCTGATGATAGCGGCGGCAAAGGCCCGGTACGTTGTGAACGCCGCCGGGGTGCGCCACTTGAAGGACTTGAAGCAGACCGGGAAAGCCACCAACACCAACCTGGCGGCGAAGCTGTTTATCTCCAAAATGCGGAACGACCTGGGCTATTTTGAAAACGACCCGACCCAGGCATATACCGGCGGAGACGTTTTCCGCCACTCCCCCAGCTTCTACAAGGCCCGCGTGCTGGCAAGCTCTTCTCTAAAGCCTCTGCCCGGAAAAGGAAATTTGAGCAAGGGCTTTTTGATGGAGTTTAAGAGCGGGCACATCGGCATGGTACAGCGCATCATCGGGTCAAGCTCCGGGCGGACAAGGACGGAGAAGAGCGGCGCGCCGCGCTGGCAGAACGGAGACGGCAAGGTGGAAAAGCTGCAAACGATGGGCGCGCCAAGTGCCACCGCCATGCACGCGCAGGTGTGGCCGGAAGTGCGGGACGACGTGGAGCTGTACCTTATGGCCCGCATCCAGGACCGGGTTGACTGGATACTGGCGCGATACAGATAACGGGGTGAGGCCATGAAAAACTACGCAAAAGAAGTGGAGCGCGCCGGAATCGGAAGGACCCCGCAGCTATGCCAGGACGCCTTGAAGGAAATGCTGGAAGAGCTGTTCGAGGGCAGGAAGTTCATGGGCCAGGAGGGGCGGAAGCCCCTGACAATCATTCGGCAGGACATCGACATCCCGGAGGACAACGACGAGGATGTGGACACCGACATTTCGGTGGCTCCGTACATCAAAGTCGCCATGACCGGCGGCGAGATACCGGACGGCAACAGCCCGCAGTTGGTGGAGTTCAGCTTGACCATCTGCGCCTACGACACCGGGACCAAGCATGAGGGGTTCCGGGACGTGGCGAACATCAAAGAGGACATCATACAGCGCGTATGCACGCGCCCCTATTTCGGGGGCGCGTTTACCATCCTCAAACCCATTGCGTGGGCCATCCAGCAGGACACGTCGCCGCCCTATTACTTTGCGGCGTGCGTTCTCACCTGCACGGCCCCGGCCCTCACGCAAGACAGTGAATTGAAAGGAATGTTGTGAAATGGCACCGAGGAAAAAGAACCAGACCACGGCGGAGCAGACCGCCCGGGAGCAGACCGACGCCCAGGAGGAACAGACCACCCAGGAGCAGACCGGCCAGGAGCAGACCGCCCAGGAGGAACAGACCACCCAGGAGCAGACCGGCCAGGAGCAGACCACCCAGGAGGAACAGACCACCCAGGAGCAGACCGGCCAGGAGCAGGAGCGGGACGAGTTCGCGGACATCCCCAATCCGTGCGTGTACTGCGGGCCGAGCGTGCGCGGTGTGGCGCGGCAGTACACCACCTACCAGGGCGGCATCCCTGACCCCCTGAAGGAGTTTATCAAGGAGCATCCGGCGGTGCGGGGCCTTATCGTTCCCGCGTCGAGGTTTGCCATCGTCAGGAAGCGCCTGGAGACGCGCGGCACGGCGGAGTCCATCATCTACAAGAAAGTGAAGGACGAGCTGTAAATACCATTCCCCGCCCCTAAACAGGGCGGGGAAAATCTTTCATCACAATAGGAGGACAAAAGGCTATGGCATACAAGCATGGCGTATACGTCCGGGAACAGGCGACAAAGCTCATTGCGCCTGTTTTGGGGACGGCGGGGCTGCAAGTCGTTGTCGGCACGGCCCCGGTGAATATGCTGCCCGACCCGGCGGCGGCGTGCAACACGCCCCTGCTGGTGCAGAGCTACGCGGAGGCCGTGGGGGCCGTGGGATACAGCAGCGACTTTGAAGCCTATACCCTGTGCGAGAGCATCAGTGTCAATTTCCAGGTCGTCGGGACCGGTCCCATGGTGTTCATCAATGTGCTGGACCCCGCGAAGCACAGCGCCGACATCGAGGAAACCGAGCTGGAAGTGGTCGAAGGTGTGGCCCACTTGGAGGCTACGGGCGCGATTCCCGGAACGCTGAAAGTGCTGGACGGCGAAACCGAGCTGAAAAAGGACGAGGACTACACCACCCTCTTCAACGAGGACGGCACGCTGTCCATTGCGCTTATCGGAAGCGCAGCGGCCACGCTGAAAGTGAGCGGGAAGCGGCTGGACCCCTCCCTGGTGACGCCCGATGACATCATCGGCGGTGTGGACGTGAACACGGGGAAGGAAACCGGCCTGGAGGTCATTCGGCAGATTTACCCCAAGCTGGCTATGACCCCCGGAATCCTGCTGGCCCCCAGGTTCAGCGCAAACCCCAATGTGTCGGCGGCTCTGCAAGCCAAGACCAAGGACATCAACGGCGTTTTCAAGGCCGTTACCGTTATCGACATCGACAGCACGGCGGAGGGCGCGACCAAGTATACCGACGTGAAGGAGCAGAAGGAGCGGCAGGCCGTGACCGACCCCAACGCCTACGCCGTGTGGGGCTATGGCAAGCTGGGCGACGTGGTGTACAGCGGGTCCGCCCTGGCCGCTTCCCTGACGGCCTACACCGACGCGGTGAACGGCGACATCCCCAACGTCAGCCCCAGCAACAAGACCCTCTCCATCGGCGCTATCTGCCTTGCGGACGGCACGGAAATCATGCTGGACCAGACACACGCCAACACCGTCAACGGCTTTGGCGTGGCGACCTTCCTGAACATGAACGGCTTCCGCCTGTGGGGCAACAACACCGCCTGCTATCCGGGGAACTCCGACCCGAAGGACCGCTGGTTCTCCGTGCGCCGGTTCTTCTGCTGGACGGGCAACACCTTCATTTTGACCTACTTCCAGAAGGTGGACGACCCGGCCAACCCCCGGCTTATCGAGGCCATTGTGGACAGCGAGAACGTGCGCGGACACAGCTTTGTGGCGCGGGACATCTGCGCCCGGTATGAAATCACGTTCAACGAGGACGAGAACCCGACGACCGACCTGCTGAACGGGAAAATCACCTTCCATCAGTATTTGACGCCGTATGTCCCGGCGGAGGATATTGAAAATATCCTGGAATTTGACCCGGACGCTTTGAGCAAGCTGTTCGGCTAAGAGAGGTGCCAAAACATGATTAGCGACAACTACATCCCGGAGAAAATCAACGAATACAACGTGTACCTGGACGGCGTGAAAATGATTGGCGTCGCATCCTCTCACACACTGCCGGAGGTCAATATGCAGACCAGCACCGTGTCTGGCATGGGCGTCAACGGCGAGGTGGACAGCCCTACCCTGGGCCAGTTCGAGAGCATGGAGCAGGAAATCCAGTTCAACACCCTGTACAGCTCGGCGGTGGATATGCTGAACCCATTGAACGCCATCAACCTGACCTTCCGCGCGGCCCAGCAGGTGTACGACAAGTCCACCGGCGGCGGCTACGCTTTCAAGAGCCTGCGCATCGTGGAGATGGGCCGGGTCAAGAAGTTCAAGCCGGGCAAAATCGAGAAGGCCGAGAGCATGGAGGCCACCATCACCCTGGAGCTAACCTATCTCTTGGTCGAGGTGGACGGCGTTGTGGTCATGGAAATCGACAAGCTGAACCAGGTCTACAACGTCAACGGCGTCGATATGCTGGCCGACGTGCGCAATATGACCTGAACTGAGCCGTCGCAAGCTACATATCATTCGCCTTGCCGTAAGCGGCAAGGCTCATTCATTACGCTACTCCGTCTCTTCAAACCGCAAACGCTACGCTGGTTTGCGGTTTGACGGAGACGGGGAAACGACAAACAAGCCCGCCCCGGACATCCTGCCTGGGCGGGCCTGTTCTGCTAAGACGAAAGGAGACATCACAGTGGCAGAGGATAAGAAAGTCATGGACGCCGGACAGGCGGAGGAACAGCAGGCCGAGCGGGCGCACGTCGTCAAGCTGGACAGGCCGGTGAAGTTCGAGCAGAAGGAGTATACGGAAATCGACCTGGGCGGGCTGGACGGCATGACCATCCAGGATGCCATCGACGCGCAGCGGTCCCTTCTGGACCAGAACGAGGCCGCCTGCTCCCTTCTGTGTGAAACCACAACGGCGTTTGCTATGGAAATCGCGGCAAGGGCGAGCGGGCTTCCCATCGAGTTTTTCAAGACCATGCCGCGCGACGCCGGGAAGCGGGTGCAGGCGGAGGTGCTGCGGCACATCAGCAAGAACCGGCAGAACGCCGGGAAGGTCATGCGGCTGGAAAAGCCCTACTACTTCAAGGGCGAGCAGTACACGGAGTTTGACCTCTCCGGTATTGCAGACATGAGCGTGATGCAGGAGAGCGCGGCGGAAAACGTGCTGGCGCGGGAAGGGTTTATCATCGCGGAAACGTCCTTCAATTTCCTGTATGCCTGCGTCCTGGCGAGCATGGCGGTAAACCAGCCCAAGGAGCTGTTTACCGGGCTTCCCCTGTGTGACCTGCTGAATCTGAAAGAATCGGTCAAGGCGACGGATTTTTTCGAGTAAAGGGCGGGCCCAAGGAGCTGCGTAAGGCAGCAATCCGGCTTGCCGGAGCGACGCAGAGCGACCCACTGAAATATATGCAGATGCCAGCGCGCGACTTTGTGGAGCTGTATAACGAGGTGGTGGAAGAGTGGCGGGCAACAGAACATTAGACCTGACAATCCGCATTGCCGGAAAGATGGACAAGAGCCTCCTGGCGGCAATCAACGGCACGCAGAGCCGGATAAGCGACCTGTCCAGAAGCGTCAGCCGTGCCGGTACAATGGGGCTTGCGGCCATGGGCGCACTCGCCACCGGGACCGTTGCGGCTATCGCAAGCTGCACCAAGGAAGCGACCACGTTTGAAAACCAGATGGCCGACGTGGTGAAGTATGTGGACGGGCTTGCGGACGCCACCGGCAGGATAAGCGACAAGGTGTGGACTGTCGGAGAGGGCGGGAACGGCCAGACCTACGCGCAGAACTACGCCGCCATGAAGGACGCCATTCTGGATTTAAGCACGCAAATCCCGTATACGGCGGAGGACCTGACGCGGCTGGCCGCTGCGGCGGGCCAGTCTGGCAAGAGCATGGACGAAATCACAGGGGGCTTCCTGAAAGACGCGGCTATGTGGGGCAAGGCCATGGACATTTCCGCAGACCAGGCGGGCGACTGGGCGGCAAAGTGGGAAGTGGCTTTTCACATGAACCACGACCAAATCATGACACTGGCCGACCAAATCAATTACCTTGGCGCAAACAACGCCACAACGGCGGCGGAAATCGCCAGTGTGGTGAACGACGCGGCAAGCCTGGGTCAAGTGGCGGGTATCGACCCGGACGCGACAGCGGCCATTGGTACGGCCATGCTGGCTATGGGTGTGGACGCCGGAAGGGTCGGCACCAGTGTCAAACGGATTTACACGAACATCAGCAAGGGGTCCAGCGCAACCAAAGCCATGAAGGAACAGTGGGTGGAGCTGGGCTTTACTGCGGAAGGTGTGGCGGCGTCCATGCAGAAGGACGGCGTGGGCACCATGCAGAAAATCTTCTCGGCAATCGACCAACTGCCGGAGGAACGACAGGCAGCGGCGCTAAGTACGCTGTTCGGACAGTGGGCCATTGAGGGCGGCGCGAAAATCGTCGGCAACCTGGACTACTACGCCGGGGTCATGGAGAGCATCAAGGACCCGGCAAACTACACCGGAAGTATGGCGCGCGAGTTCCAAATCAAAGCGGACACGCCGGAGGCCGTCAAGCAGATGCGGGACAGCGCGTGGAGCCAGCTCAAAATCGGGTTTGGCGAAAGTTTTCTGCCGGTGCAAAAGGAAATGGACCTTGCCATGCGGGACCTGTTTGTGACCCTGCATGAGAATATGCCGCAGCTATCCCAACTCGGCGGCACACTGGCGGAGCTGGCGAGCGGCGGAATCCGAACATTGGGGGAGGCGCTGCAAACGGCCCTGCCCTATGTGCAGAGGGCGCTTGACTACGTTGCCAACAACGGACCGCAGGTAGTGAAAATACTGGGCGGAATGGCCGGGACATTTGCGGCAATGAAGTTTGCGCCGGGTATCGAGGGACTGATTGGCGGCGCGGGAAACCTGCTACTGGGAACCAAGTCCGGCGCGGGGAACTACGCCACCAGGACCGGCGGATTGGCCGGAATGGCATCCAGCCTGTGGAACGGCGGACGGAACGCGGCAAGTCAGGCCGGGGGCCTGCTGTCCTCCTTCGGCGGCGCGGCGCAGGGAAACGGATTTTTGCGGACGCTGAACGCCACGGCATCCAGTCTCTTGTCCGGGAATGGTATCGCCGGGACCACCGGCCTGCTGGCCGCAGGAGCGGGTACACCGGGCCTTTTGAGCGGCTTCCAGGGTGTGGGCGGCGCAATCAAAAACTCCATTGCTGGGAGCGGGATAGGCCAGTATTTCGGCGGCGTCATGTCGTCGCTGGGCAACCTGGGCAATACCAAAATCGGCGGCGGAATCCTGGGCGGGCTAAAGGCGACCGGCGGGACTATCGGTGAAATCCTGTCCGGCATTTCGGATGCCACGGGCTTGACCGGATTGGCCAAGGGAGGACTGGGCGCGGCAAGGAGCGGCGCGGGCTGGGTAGCCGGTAAGGCCGGGGGGCTGGCGCAGGGCGCTATGGGCCTCGCGGGCCGGGTGGCAAGCTCTGCGCCGGGGCAGTTTATCGGCGGTGCGCTGGGCAATATGGGCAGCTTTATGAGCGCCGGGGCCGGTGCGCTGGGAAGTATCTGGGGGCCGATGGCCTCCGGTTTCGGCGGGCTGCTGTCCGGGGCGCTTCCCATCGTGGGTGTTGTCTCCGGCATCATTGCCGTGGTAAGCATCCTGGGCGACCACCTGGAGGATATACGCGGCATTATCGGCAGCGTGTTCGGAGAAAAGGGGCTGGCCGTCTTTGATACGTTCACCGGCGGGCTACAGCGCGTTGGGGACTTCATCACGGGACTGTTTGCGGACGGAGGCGTGGCAACGGCTATGGCCCCGCTGCGCGACGCCATTACGGGGATGTTCGGAGACAACGCAGGGCTGGCGTTCGACGGGCTGGTACAAATCCTGCAATCGGTCATGGGCGTGGTGGGCCAAGTGGTGACGTTCGCCAACACGACCGTCAAGCCCATCATCCAGGATATTTTCAGCTTCATCACAACAACGGTTGTACCTATCATCCTGCAAACCTTCACGGCGGCGGCACCTATCATTTCGGGCATCATCACGAACCTGGGAACGGCGATTATGACGGTGGCGCAGATAATCGGGATGGCGATTCAGACGGCTATGCCCGTCATTCAAAGCGTCATTTCGGTGGTCATGAGCATAGCGAGCGTGGTAATCCCGGCCCTGCTGGCCGGATACGAGGCGTTCAGCTCCGGGCTGACTACTATCGTCACGTCGATACAGACCGTTTTCCAGGGCATCATCGACTTTGTTACCGGCGTATTCACCGGAAACTGGCAAATGGCCTGGCAGGGGGTCCAGGATATTTTCGGCGGGATTTTCGAGGGACTGGGCGCGCTGGTGAAAACTCCTATCAACGCGGTTATTTCCATCATCAACAAGGCCATTTCCGGCATCAACGGCCTGGGCCTGACGATACCGGACTGGGTGCCGGTCATCGGCGGGAAGAACTTTTCCATCAACATCCCGGAAA
>OFHO01002274.1_pt1 | contig 11952 bp, 20 predicted proteins | sample 1521531 | NCBI WGS metagenome assembly OFHO01 (sample SAMEA3504124, study PRJEB24116) | mouse gut metagenome | biome: mouse gut; feature: mouse-associated habitat; material: faeces | place: Denmark | collected 2011
ATGGATTTGTGGGATGTTTTAAAAAGCTGCAATTATATTTACACTATTTTCCGGGAAGATGGAATTGCCATGGCTAAATTAGAGCAATATGAAAAAGCATTAGAAAGTATGGATTATGGTGATGTTGTGGCCAAGGCATCTAAATTTAAATTACCTGTTTTTAAACAACTTCCGTTACGGTTTGAAGAGTTAACCTACGGAGAACTGGCCGGTTACATAAAAGAAAATATTTTTCCGGATTTGTTTAGAAAGGAATCAGATGAATCATAAGGAGTGTGCGGATTTACAGGAACTGATTATGGGAAAGCTAGACCTTTCCAAACAGATGACAGAAGATGAAATCAAAGAGTTGATAGATGGGTATATCACCCAGGAAGGTAAAAAGCGACATTTAGAGGTTGCAGTAAGGGAACGGATTCGCAAGGAAATCTTTCATTCGGTCAGGCAGCTGGGAATTTTACAGGAATTAATTGAAAATCCTTTGATTACGGAAATTATGGTTAATGGAACCGAAGGGATTTTTATAGAGCAGAACGGAAAGCTTGAAAAGCTCGCAATTTGCTTTGATTCTACGGAAAAGCTGCGACATGTGATCTGGCAGATTACGGCAAGCTGCAACCGTGTGGTGAATGAAGCGTCTCCCATTGTGGACGCAAGGCTTCCCGATGGGGCAAGGGTAAATGTGGTATTAGATCCGGTGGCAGTCAATGGGCCAATTTTAACTATCAGGCGTTTCCATCCCATTACCATGGAGCAGCTTCTTGCTATGGGATCTCTGTCAGAAGAATGCAGGGACGAGCTTGAAAAAATGGTCCGGGCAGGCTGCAATATACTGGTAAGTGGAGGTACAGGATCCGGGAAAACAACCTTTTTAAATGTATTATCACAGTTTATTCCGGAATCGGAACGAGTGATTACCATTGAAGATTCTGCGGAATTACAGATCAGAAATATTCCCAATCTGGTAAGTCTGGAAACGCGTAATGCCAATGTGGAAGGGTGTAAGGAGATTACCATCAGGGATTTGATAAAAGCATCTTTGCGGATGAGGCCGGAGGGTATCAAAATAATTTAGGGAAAATTAAAGCGTAATAAAAAGCGTTTCCCCATCCCACACACACTCAGAAAGCACTTCTTTTGCAATCTCATTGCGCTCTTCAGCGCTGAACCCCTCAAAATTATCCAATAACCTGATGATCTCCTCCCGTTTCTCCATGGCGCTCTTCAGGTGGGTGGCGGCCCGGCGTTCATTGGCGGATGCAGAGAGCAGCTTTTTCCTGAGGGAGTTATACTCAATATCTAATTTCTCAATCTCGTTCACAATGTATTTTGCGGCGGCGGATCCTGAATTTGTCGCAAGGGTGCCGGTGAGCTTCTCAATTTTGCCCTGGCAGCGCTCCATGGCGGCCCGGAGGTTAGCGGTAGAATCAGAGGGATCCTGCCGCTCTTCCTTCAGGTACCGCTTCACGGCGGAGGGATCGTGCTGTATGGCCCGGAACACATCCAACACCTTCTCATCCAACAGATCCGCCTTGATCTGAGACATATCACACGCTTCAGCACCGGCCCTCATGCGTCTGGGGCAGTAATACCAGGTTGACACAGAGCCATCAACCTTCTTTTTCCGGCTCATGCTCATGGATCTGCCGCACTTGCACCGGAGAGCGCCCTTCAGGAGAGGGAGATCATATTTTGGGGCCTTGCTGAAAGTATTGTGGCCAAACTGGCCAATGATGGAAAAATAGCGCTGATCAGTCATGTATGGCTCATGGTACCCAATACTGATCCGCCACTTTTCTGGCGGTGCCTGCATATGCTTCTTTTTGCCGTTCACCTTCTTTTCCATGGTACGGCCATACACCATGATCCCATGGGTACCATCCCACTTCTCCCTGGGGGATTCCTCATCCATGATACAGCCCTTTGCCTCAAAATAATCATACATGGCAGCAGTATTCTGGACGCAATGAGGAGAGGTAAACATATTATAGATCTGAGTGGTAGAGAGAAAGCTCCCGCTGAGGGATGTGATCCCGTGTTTCCTGCAATATGTTTCCATGTTCTGAAGGGTGAAATGGTTTTCCAGAAAGAGATCAATAAGCCGGTTTTTATACTGGATCTCCTCATCATTGAAAGTGAGGGTTTTATGAGACTTTGAGCCAAGATCCAGAGGGATGATGGAATATCCAAGAGGGGGTTGGCCGCCACACCAAAAACCTTTTGCGGCCAAGTGGTTCATATTGTCGGTGATCCTAAGGGAATCTGTTTGCACTTCAAGGCCGGAGAAAATCACGGCCAGATACATCATGGCCTCTCCCAGAGGCGTGGTGGTGTCGATCCCGTCCTTTACAGTGATAAATTTCACACTATGCTCCTTCAGGAAGGTGTAAAAAGTGCAGAAATCCATCATATCAGAGCACACCCGATCAATTTTATAGATGATCACACAATCAATGAGCCCGGCAGATATATCCTCCCGGAGCTGATTCATGCCAGGACGATCCATATTTGAACGTACAAAGCCATCATCCTCATAGTATTGGATGGAATCAGGATCCTCAAAATGTTGCTGTATGTGGGCCTCACATACTGAAAATTGCATTTGCGTACTGTCTGAAGTATCTTTGAAATAAGATTTGCGGCCATAGATACCAAAATTCACAGCAAAACCTCCTAAAAATGGGCGTAAAAATGCCCGGATTGATTGAAAAATCCAGGAGATAATGCTATTATATATTTTGTGAGAATACATGAGCATTATCTCATGGGCCCGGTGAATAGCCGGGCTTTTTCTTTTTTACTCTTCTATAACGATCACGCACCGGCAGCCAAGATGGAACGGCGGGCAATTATAGCCGATCCTGGCAGAAGATACCGGAAACGTGCGGCCTTTGTATTTCCTGCAAAGATCACAAAGATCATTGTCGATCATGGAAACAATCCTATATTTGGATGCACCGCAATCCTTCAGGTTGGCCAGAGTGGTGGTGGTGCTGTAATAACTATGCACATACCCAATCCTGAGCATGAGATCCTCACATTCAGAATCAGGATGAGCAGAGATGTAAGCATCCCGGATCCGCTCATATGAAAGCCCTGATTTGATCATGGGGAGGACAAAAGAAACAAATTCAGGATCCAGAGAGAGGCAAAGCTGCTCAACCATATCATCCTGAGAAGGAGGAACGGCAGCAGGAGCCTTCTTTTTCTGATGGAATATTGATAAAAATGCCCGGATGCAATCAATAAACCATCCTATCCCGAAAATACCAAAGGTAAAGAGATAGAGAAAACCCTGGCCATATTTCTTCTGGATGAACTTATGAACACCACACCACCCAAAGAGAAGAGTAACAACAAAAAGCACCATGTTATTCATAGTTACCTCCTATGTAAAAAAATCATTCTTTCTAAGCGTTTTCTTGTAATGCTTGTGATTCTGTCTCCATTTTTTTCTCCCGCTCCAACTCCTGCCGGTATAGGGCCACCTTCTCATCAATGGAGAGTTCAGAGAGATCCTCCGGCCCGATTGGCTCAGGCAGCGCTTCAGGGCGGCCATTCTGGGAAACAGCATCCAAAATAAATTGATCAATCACTTCTCTGGACGGCCCGTCTAATTTCTGATAAGCAATCATGATCCCTTTGATAATGTCATACAGAGGGTTGCTTTTCTCAACCAGATCCGAAACAGCGGCGGCGGCCTCATCCTCAACCGGGATCCTCATTTCACCAGATCCGGTGCGGAGCCACTCCTCATTGATGCCAAACTCCCGGCAAATATCGGATATTGTCCTATCTGTTATATTTTTAGTGCCGTTTTCCATGGCACTCACATGAGTTTGCCTGATGTGGAGACGATCAGCAACATCATTCTGAGTGAGGCCAAGATCTTTCCTGAAGGCTTTTAGCCTGTCTTTCATTTCCACAAAAATCACCTCCTGAGAGTAATATAACACGGAAAATATTTCTTTGCAATATTTTTTTAATAAAACCATTGACACAAATAGAGCAAAGAGGTAAAATAAAAGTGCAAAGAGGTATTACGCCACAAGAAAGGAGAAAAAGATATGAAAGATCAGAGCAATTTTCACAAGACGGTTAGAAACCTGATGTTACTGGATCCTGAGAGCCTTCTTCTGATTGACAGCGGCGTGAAGCTGCTTCTGGCAAGGCAGGGCATGGTAAAGAAGGCGGAAGAGAAAAAGGGAAAGCGCCGGGAAGAGCAGGCAGCAATCTGAAAGAAAGGGGATAAGCAATGAATAAGCAGGAATTTATAGACAAAGTGGCAGAGATAACTCAGAAAATACCGGTGGTACCGGATCGGGAGTATTCCATCATTGAGAAGGTTTACACATTCCATCCGGCAATCAGTGAGACGGAAGGCAAGCGGCAGATCGCTGAGCTGTATGTGAATTTTGGAATGGCGCTGATCATGGATATGGTGCCGAGAGCGGAGCTAATGGCCAAGAAGGAGGAAGAGCTGAGAGCAGCCCAGATAGCACTCAGCAAAGTGAAGGAAGAGATTGAGGAGATCAGGAAGGGAGGGGCTATCTGATGGCAGCAGCAAAGATTGAGGCAATGTGGGATATGGATGGGAGAGATCATCCCGTTTTGGTATTGGAAAAGAAGAGGGGAAAGATCAATCTGGCAGAGGTTGAGGAGCTCCTGAGGTATTCAAAGAGCGGAGCATTTCAGGGAAATTATGTGTTGCTCATCCGGGCAGGAGAGGCAACGTGCGGCGGATCCGGTTGGATGGATGAGGAAGAGCCCAAAGGGGATCAGTGGTCACTCTATCAGGTAGAGGCAGAGGAGCCGTGCCCGGTATGCGGGCAACTGGCACCGCCGTTTGAGTGGTGCCCAATGTGCGGAGAATCCCTCACGGGGAAGGATCTGAACGCTGAGCAGGCAATGGGAAATGCTGAGTTTCTTCTGGAATCCATGAAGAGAGAAGCTCTCCGCATGATAGAGAGCACGGATCTTCAGGAGACAAGAAAAGCGTGGTACCACTCACACCTGGGATCACTGGACTTTGCCAGACAGATGGGCCTCATAACAGAGGAGCGGCGGCAGCAGTTATATAAACAATTTCAGAGGGAGGCAAACTATGGTAACGATAGATAAAAAAATTGAGTTGATCAGGCGGGAGCAGGAGGAATTGAAACACCGGGCCGAGGTAGAGGAAAAGGCCGTGCAGCTCATCACGGAAGGAAAGCATGAGGAGGCCGTGGCGCTTCTCAATTCTTTAGATGATGGAATACTGGCAGAGATCCAGATGGAAATGGAGATGATAAACGAAGAGCCGACAGCAAGGCAGAAGGCGCAGGAACGGAGAAGGAAGGCCGCGATCATTCTGGAAACACTGGCCAATGATGCCATCAATATGAATTGGAACTATGAGGAGGACTATCTGAAGGCGATCATGAAGGGCCTGAAGCGGGCAGAAGAGGAAGGTGGGAGCGAATGAGGCAGCAGGAGGTAAAAGTACATCTCACTCTCTCAGAAGGCTATCAGGAGCGATTCACAAGGGCCTGCATAAAGGTGGCCAAAAGAAGGACGGAGGGAGGGAACGGCGGCAGGGGCCGCAGGAAGGATGCAAAAAAAGTTGCTGAGGCAGTATAGGGAAGGCCGGTTTGACTACATAAAAAAGCCGGGAGCAGATCGGCAAAATCAGCTCCCGGTCATGCCCTTTGAGGACATAGTAACACCTACAAAAATTATATCACCAGAGGGCGGAAAAGTCAACGAAAAAACCCAATAAAATCAGGGTTTAGGGCCTTCTTGATAGCCCGTTCAAGATATTAAGGTTAGGTGGTGGTATGAGATTTGTATGTGAAAAAAATATTTGATATGGGATGGGTGAAGGAGATCCAAAAATACTATCCGGGGAACTATGGGGCACCCGGCAGGAAGAGGGGGCCGAAACAGAAGAGGACACCTGAGGACATAGAAAGACAGAACCAGAGGAACCGGGAGAAAAAAGTGCAGAGGATCATCATAGCCAACTTCAGGGAGGGAGACTGGCACCTCATCCTGGGATATAAGAAAGAGCTGAGGCCGGGATCCTTCAAGGAGGCCAAGAAGCAAGTGAGAAAATTTTTGTCTGATATGAGAAAGGCATACAAGAAGGCGGGGATCCCCTTCAAGTGGATATTGGTCACGGAGAGGGGAAAGCAGGGGGGATGCCATCATCACCTCATCATTGAGGACATAGCAAGGCCGGATCTGAACACAAAGAAGATGGTGCTCAAATTCTGGCAATATGGATCAAAGAGTTTTTATCCGCTGTATGAGGACGGAGAGTTTGAGGATCTGGCTGAGTACATAGTGAAGAAAGAGACAAAGGAAGAGGAGGAGGGGTGCTCATATTCCAGGAGCAGGAATCTGATCATACCGGAACCGAAGAGGGAAGTGATACACCGGAGGAGATGGAGGACGGATCCGAAACCGGAAAAAGGGTGGTATATCGTGAAGGATTCCGTGGTGAATGGAGAGAACCCGGTCACGGGGTACCCGTATCAGCACTATACCATGAAAAGGATTGATCCGGGAGGTGGTTCAGGATGAGATTTGAGGTGAGCATATTTGTGGAGAGCACATGGAAGGGCCCGGCCAGGAGGAGAGGGGTGGCCATGTGGATAGTGGAGTGCAAGAGGAACGGGGTGCCGGTGACAAGAGAGGGGCTGATCCGTCTGGAAGATGGCACTGAAAACATGGCCAACCTGATGGCCATAACAGCGGCGGCGGGGATCCTCACAAAAGAGTGCTCCATCCGAGTATTTACTCAATGTGATCACATTCTGAACACCATGCAAAATCACTGGCATATCACATGGCAGAAAAATGAATGGCATAACGCAAAGGGAAAGCCGGTGAAAAATGCAGAGCTATGGAGCGGGATGTTGGAGAGCCTGGGAAAGCATATGTATTCCGTGCATGGCGGGTGGCATGAATACCAGAACCTCATGCAAGGGAAGATCAGGAAGGAGTTGGAAGAATGGAAGAATACAGAGCAATGAAGGAAACGATCCTCAGGGCAGTGCAGGAAAACGTGAAGGGAACGAAGGAAGAGGTTGAAAAGACCGTGGAGGCGGTCACTGATGCGGTGATGGATGCCATTGCCGAGAATTACCGGAGCATCACAGAGATTCACTGCATTGTGGCAGCAGTGCGGGCCGGAGAGAGGGTGCAGATAGCCTATGCGGATCCTGAAGATCTGGATTTCATGGATCCCTACACAGTGAGGGCGTGTTGGTAGGAAGGAGGAAGGAAAATTGACAGAGGAAACTATGAGAGCGGCAGGGAAGGCGGCGGAGGAGCTGCTGAACATGAGAGGGCCCAAGTGTGAAATGAGCGCCCATGAGGCGGAGGAGAAGCTCAGGGAACTGGAAAGAGAGGAGGGCATGGAAAAGGTTTATGTATGCTCACAATATGGCAGCAGGGGAGAAAAGGCCACAAATTTAGAATTTGCAAAATTCTTCTGCATGATGGTGATTGAAGAGGGGAAAATCCCGATCTGCCCTCATTTATTCTATGCTCAGGTGCTCAATGATGATGTGAAGTCTCAGAGGGCGGCAGGCATGAGGATAGGATTGGAGCTCCTGAAGGAGTGCGGGGAGCTGAGGATCTTCACAAACATTTCTGAAGGGATGAAGGGGGAGATCCTGGCGGCAAGAGAGAGGGGGATCCCCATAAGAATTGCAGATATGGCGGCGATCTATTCAGAGGATCAGGCCGTATATGAAGAGCAGGGAATTATGCGGGAGCTTGTGGAGGTGCTCAATGGCTAAAAGCATAATTCAGAAGAGGACGGATCCGGTGAGCCGGGAGTGTTTCCTCTGCCGGGAAGAGGCTGAGAGAATAGGGTACTATGGAGAACTGAAGCATACGGGCCTGCATAAGCACCATTTTGTATATGGCCGGTTTGGTGCCTTCAGGAAGAAAGCAGAACATTATGGCCTATGGGGATATGTGTGTGCAGAAAGACACCACGAACACGGCCCGGAAAGCCCACACGACAATGCAGAGGTGGCCCTGCACCTGAAGCAAGTGGCTCAGAGGGCTTTTGAAGAGAAGTATGGCCGGGAGCTCTGGGAGCAGGAGTTTGGGAAGAACTACCTGGATATGGAGGTGGATGATGCTGAGTAAGTTTGTAAACAGTCTGAAGGATGTGGACTTGTCAAGGATAAAGATGCCCATGGCGGTGATATATGACGGCCCGAAAGATTTCCCTGAGATGTATCTATGCAGAATGTGGGAAGGAGCAGGAGGGCATCCAACCAACACGGCCATGCAGAAATTCTCTTTAGAAGAAATGCGGGAAGATATTCAGGCAGCAGGATTTTCAATAAGATTTCCGAGGGCGGCGGGTGATGATCCGGTCATTGTGGAAACGTGGATAAGATAAGGAGAAGAGGATGGATAATTTGATTGTGGATGCCTTTGCAGGAGGCGGCGGGGCGAGTGTCGGGATAGAGATGGCCCTGGGCAGATCGGTGGATATTGCGATCAATCACGATCCTGAGGCAATCAGGATGCACACCGTAAACCATCCGGGAGCTATTCATCTCACAGAGGATATTTTTGAGGTGGATATGAAAAAGTACATAAAAGGCCGCCATGTGGCACTGATGTGGGCAAGCCCGGATTGCACAAGCCACAGCAAGGCAAAAGGATCACAGCCGAGAAAAAAGGGCCTCAGGATCCTGCCGTGGGCAGTATACAAACACGCAAAGGCGATCCTGCCGGATGTGATCATCATGGAGAACGTGGAGGAGATCCAGAAGTGGGGGCCGCTTGACGAAGGAGGGCACCCGATCAGGAGACGGGAAGGGGAAGATTACAACAAATTCATAAACGCCATGAAGGGCCTGGGGTATCAGTTTGACAGCCGGGAGCTTGTGGCGGCAGATTATGGAGCGCCGACAAACAGAAAGCGGTGGTATGCCATTTTCAGGAAGGACGGACGGCCAATAATATGGCCGGTACCTACTCACAGCAAGGCGGCAGCAGGCGGCCTCCTACCCTGGGAGGAGTGCGGGAAGTATATTGATTGGTCGGATCTGGGAAAATCCATATTTGACCGCAAGAAACCTCTGGCAGAGGCAACCATGAAGCGGATAGCCAATGGAATGGTGAAGTATGTGGTGAATAACCCGGATCCTTATGTTGTGAAGAATGATGAGGCATATGCCTTCCTGATCCAGTATCACGGAGAGCAGAAGGAGGGGGATGCACGGGGCCAGAGCCTCAGAGAGCCGGTAAAAACCATTGACACAAGCAATAGATATGGGCTTGTGGTGGCATTTGTAACAAAGTATTACAAAACCGGAATCGGCCAGGGATGCGAGGAGCCGATCCACACCATAACAACCTCACCGGGGCATTTTGGGTTAGTCTCTGCATTTTTCATCAAATATTACGGTACCGGATGCGGGCAGCAGGCGGCGGCCCCTCTGGGAACTATCACGACAAAAGACAGATTCGGGCTTGTGAGCGCCGTGATGGATATTAAGGGAGAAAAGTATGAGCTAAAGGATATTTTCCTCAGGATGCTGAAGCCGGAGGAGCTGAAGATCATGCAGGGATTTCCCGCTGACTACATAATTGACCGGGATATAAATTACAAGCCATATCCCATAAAGGAGCAAGTGGCCAGAATTGGGAATAGCGTGGTGCCGATCATGGCCCAGAAATTAGTGGAGGCAAACTGCGGGTATCTGAAGGTGGGCAGCAGACAACCGGCGCTCAGGATAGACACAAGCGGGCCTCAGATAAAATTTGTATAAAGAAGGGAAGGGATAAGCATGGCAAATTTGGCCGTAATGTATAGCAGCAGCACGGATCAATGGGCAACGCCGCAAGATTTTTTTGATGAGTTAAACAAGGAGTTTTCTTTTGATTTAGATCCATGTGCTGATGCACAAAACCATAAATGCGAAAGATATTTCACCAAAGAGCAGGACGGACTAAGGATGGATTGGGGGGGCAGCCGGGTATTCTGCAATCCGCCATATGGAAGAGAGATCGGGGAGTGGGTGCGGAAATGCTATGAGGAAGGACACAAGGAGGGCACTATTGTGGTGATGCTCATTCCGGCAAGAACGGACACAAGATATTTTCATGATTATATATTGAACCGGGCAGAGGTGAGGTTTGTGAGAGGCCGCCTGAGATTCGGAGATGCAGAAACGGGGGCACCGTTTCCCTCAATGGTTGTTATATTCAGGGGGCCTAAAATGTAAAGGAGGAGCAGGATGGCGAAAAAGAAAAGGCCGGTTGAGATTAACCGGAGCAAGTACAATCAGATCCGCAAAATGGATCATTACTCCATGGAGGAGTGCATTGCCGGATATTATGATCAGGGATATGCAGCAGGGTTTGAGGCCGGGCGGCAGCAGGCGGCAGATTCCTTTGATCTCTCCATAGCACTGGAAGAGATACGGAAAATAAAAGGGATCGGAGAGGCAAAACTGAGGGCAATCAATATTGCACTGATAGCGGCAGGGGCAGAGGACAGGGCGGCAGAGAAGGCCATGGAAGAATTGCAGAAGGCAGCAGGCGGCCAACAGCCTGAGAAAATATAGGAGGATAAGGATATGCAGACAATCACAAAGAAAAGAACAGAGAGAACGGATTGGGCCCAGGTGGCGGCCATGGCAGCAGGAGGCGGCCTGAAGGTAGAGGATGAGATCCATGATGAGCTGACCACGGGAGAGAAAATCACCTATGCGGTGGCACATATCACGGAGAAAGAGGTGCTCTTTGTGAGCAAGAACTGTTTGGAGCAGAGAGTGAAGTGGAGCGAGAATAGATATAACACCGGAGGATTCTTCAGATCAAGCCTTTGCCGGTACCTGAATACAACCGTGTGGGATATTCTGCCGGAAGAGCTGAAGGCCGTGATCTCTGAGAGGGAGTGCCTTCAGATCGTGGACGGGAAAGAGGAGCGGTGCCCTCTGAAGCTCTGGCTCCCAACGGAGTATGAGGTGTTTGAGGATGATTGGGCCTCAGAAGCTCAGGAGGGGCAGCAGTTTGAGATCTTCAAGGATCCCAGGAACCGGGTAAAAATGGCAGGGGAGGAAGGAGATCGGGCCTACTGGTGGCTGCTTTCCGTGTGTGCGGGCTATTCCACTAGTGCTTGCGTTGTCTACATCTACGGCTATGCCAACACCAGCAGTTGCTCCGCGGCGTTGCGGGTGCCCGTCTGCTTCTCAATCAAAATCAATCAGTAAAATGCAATCCCGCCCCGCCAGGGGCGGGCAATCTAAGGGGATAAGCGAGGAAATTTGAAAGGAGAAGATCATGGAATGGTTATTTGTCTATGATGGCGGTTGGTGGCTGAAAATCACGGATGTGAAGCAGCTCACTGAATACCACAAAAGAACGGACGGGAAGAGATATGAGGGAGCCCTGATGATGTATAAAGACGGGAAACGGCCTGAGAATATGAGTTTAGAGGAGCGGATCCGGGCCAGTATGGAGGGAAACCGGAGTTTCATGCTCATGCAGGCGGCCATCATTCAGGCCCAGAACATGGAGGGCACTTTTCTGGATGGGATCCGGGGCCTCAATATGGAGGCGGGCATGAAGGAACTGAAGGATATAAGGGAATATGGTGCCGTATATATCAATCCGGTGGGAGGCAGCACCTTCTCAGTAGATTATACACAGTTTTGCAGAAGGAAAGAGCTGATCTTTCCTGATTTCCGCAAGGAAGATATAAGAGTGAAGCAGTTTAGAGGCGGGAGCCATTGGTATGCCTATATAGGGGATATGCAGGTGAGGAACGGCACGGAGCTGAAGTGGAACACCAAAGAGGCCGCCCAGAGGGCCGCTGAGCGCATTGTGGAAGGCTGAAGGGAGAGAGAACGGTGGAGCAGGACAAAAGGCCAAGGTATAAAGGGATATGCCCGGAATGTGGGCATGAGTTATGGATCTGCAAGAGCATATTCA